>WBZP01001995.1_pt1 | contig 24135 bp, 23 predicted proteins | sample 5204301 | NCBI WGS metagenome assembly WBZP01 (sample SAMN12412401, study PRJNA552823) | activated sludge metagenome | isolation source: activated sludge from nitrification reactor of wastewater treatment plant... | place: USA: Pennsylvania | collected 2017 | reverse complement strand
TCAGGATAATAAAATCTGAAGTCTGCGATATTGCTGTAGCACTATAAAACAGCAGAAAAAAAAACAGAACTTTTCTCATGCAGAAATTTTTTATGTGTGTTTGGATGACCATACCACACCGATGATAAGTAATGCCCCGAAAATAAGGAACATAAGTCCTGATATTTTGTTAATAATGCCAATGTTGTGATCGGTAAGTTTTTTTCGCAGTCTGCCTGCAAGGTTAATTTTTAAAATATCTGCTCCCATATTCAGCAGCAGGCATAATGAAAATACAACCACACGTTCATCGAATGTATTGGAGAGTGATTTTGTAGCTGCAGCAAACCAAAGTGCTATAACACCGGGGTTAAGCGTGTTGATAAGAAATCCTGTAATGAAAAGACGGGCATGCGTGGCATTGCCGATTTTAATGCCCCTGTCGAGCTCCTCCTTGCTATGGTATTTTTTAAAGAAGAGATAGAATATACCCAGCCCTATCAGCAAAATTCCCCCGGCAATACCGATCGGTTTCTTATGTGTAATGAGGCTGTCGAAAAAACCACTGAATGCATTGGCAGTAACAACCCATAACACATCACTGAGCCATACGCCGGCAATAAAATAAAAAGCGCTGGCCAGGCCGTAATTGATCCTTAATTTAATAATGGTGAAAATAACAGGGCCTACGGAAAATATCAATGCCAGTCCAAGCAACAATCCGGAAATAATGGCATCGGTCATTCAATAATTTTTGCTTTAAATGAGTGGGATGGATTAACTTATCTTTTCCTTTTCGAGGAAATTCTGCCAGTCTTCCAGCGCCTTTCCTTTCAAAACTCTTGGAAATTTATGCTGGCCGCCAACCTTTCCCCTTGCATTCATAAAATTCATGAAACTGCTTTCCGGCAATACTTCTACTTCAATGCTTTTCAATGCATGCCTTCTTTCTACTTCATAGTCATCATTCAATGACTTTAGTTTTTCATCAATAATATGTGCCAGTTCTGTGGCATTCACTTTATCATCGGTAGCAACAAACCATTTATGTGCAAAGAAGTTACCATAGGGCAAACCGGCAACTGTAAATTCGGGAATGAATATATTGAGTTCTTCACTGGCCATCTCAATGGCTTTATTCATATTATCAACACTAAGATGTTCTCCTACCAGGCTCAGGAAGTGTTTGGTTCTTCCGGTGATGATGATCTCATTTTTTTCCCTGTCAACGAGTTTTACTGTATCCCCGATAGCATAACGCCATGCGCCGGCATTGGTGCTGATGAGGATTGCATAATCCCTGTTCTCTTCAATTTCGTGAATCATGTATGATTCATGCTCTTCATGCATGTTTCCATCGCTGTCGAAATTCTTATCATCAAAAGGAACAAACTCAAAGAAGATATTATTATTCAATGCCAGCTGCATTCCACGGGCATCCTGCCGGCTCTGGTAAGCCAGGAATCCTTCACTGGCAAGGTAAGTTTCAATATAGGTAATGGGTTTACCCAAAAGTTTAGTGAATCCCTTTTTGTAAGGTTCCATGGCAACGCCACCGTGAACATAAAATGCAAGATTGGGCCACAGTTCATGGATATTATTCAGTTTGTATCGTTCAATGATCTTTTCGATGCACAACTGTAACCAGGCAGGTACACCAACTATAAAACCAATATCCCAGTTGGGGGCATTTTCAACCACTTCTTCCAGTTTTTTGGCCCAGTCTCTTTCCCGGGCTATTTTTTTTCCGGGTTTATACAAACCAAGTCCCTGGAACCAGAAGGGAATGTTTTTCTGCTGAATCCCGCTCAGGTCACCTGCATAATAAGTAGGCCCCTTCTGTAGTTGTGTGCTTCCTCCCAACATTAACCAGCCTTTTCCAATGGCGCTCTTGGGTACATCTTCATAGCGGGTAAGGCTAAGCAGTTGCCGTACGCTGGTAATCGTATTACTCCTGATAAGGTCTTTTGTTACAGGTATGTATTTACTGGCTGCCTCGCTGGTTCCGCTGCTCAGGGCAAAATATTTGATCACCCCCGGCCAGCATACATCAGGTACACCTTCCTGCGCCTTGTACCACCATTCCTTATATATCTTGCTATAATTATAGGTAGGAACCTGTTGCTGAAATTTTTTGCCGGGATGCCTGCTCATCAGGATCTCGTCGAATTTATATAACTGGCCAAATTGAGTAAACCTCGCTTTGCGTAAGAGTTTTTTCAGCACTTTGATCTGCTGGCGCCTGGCATCGCTTACAGGCAGGTTGAGCGCCCGGGCAATCCCTTTTGGAAGTTTTATTTCAATCAGTGGCATTAACGAGGGTTATTGGGAATAAGGCAAATATAATATTATTGAATCGCTAAAGCTTAACTAAAATTGACCAATTGGGGATTTTACAGGTCAAACGGAGTGGCGTTTAATTTTACTGCCGGTCATTTTCACATTAAAAAAATGGTTACGTTTGTCGCCTAAAAAAGTTCATTATGAAGAAATTATTTTTATCGATTGTTTTTGCTGCAAGCCTTTTTAAAGCCAGTGCTGATGAAGGCATGTGGTTGCCGATGTTGCTGGGCCAGCAGGTTTACAACGACATGGTAAAAAGAGGTTTGAAACTTACCAAAGAACAGCTTTATTCTATAAACAAATCTTCTATAAAAGATGCCATTCTCATCTTCGGCGGAGGTTGCACCGGCGAAATAGTGAGCAACCAGGGTTTGATTTTTACAAACCACCACTGCGGTTACAATGCTATTGCCAGTGCAAGCAGTGTTGAGCATAATTATCTCCGTGATGGTTTTTATGCTTATACCAAAGACCAGGAAATAAAAAGCCAGCTTACAGTTCAGTTCCTCGACAGGATCGTTGATGTTACCAAAGAAGTAGAAGCAGGCGTGAAAGGTTTAAGCTGGGCCGACAGGGTAAAAAAGCTGCCGGATGTTTACAAAGAGATCACCGATAAGGTTCTTGATAAAGAAAACGGTTTGACCGGCAGGATTTACAGCATGTTCAAAGACAACCAGTATATCATGTATGTATACAAAACTTATCGGGATATCCGCCTGGTAGGAGCTCCCCCGGAAAGTGTAGGTAAATTTGGCGGTGATACAGATAACTGGGAGTGGCCCCGCCATACCGGTGATTTCTCAATCTTTCGTGTATATGCAACCAAAGATGGTAAGCCAGCCGAATATAGTAAAGACAACGTTCCTTTAACCCCCAAACATTTTCTTCCTGTAAGCCTGAAAGGTTTCAAAGATGGTGATTATGCTATGATCTATGGCTATCCCGGAGGCACCAACCGTTATGAAACCAGTTATGGTATTAAGCTCAAAAACGAGATTGAAAATCCGTCACTCGTTGCATTAAGGGACATGCGCCTGAAATATATGCACGAGCAAATGATCAAAGATCCTGCAGTAAAACTGAAACTTGCTTCTGATTATGCAGGTATTGCCAACTACTGGAAATTCTTTGATGGAGAGACAAAACAACTTACCAAGTTCAAAACTTTCGAACAAAAGCAGCAGTATGAGCAAAATTTTGCAAAGTGGGCTAAAGGAAAACCTGAGTACGAAAACCTGATGAATGAGTATGAAAAGAATTATGCAGCATGGACTCCTTACAGCAAACACAGGCAATACCTCCGCGAAGGAATCCTGGGTTCTCCATTGTCTGCCTTTGCAGCTTCCTTAATGGGTTTAGAAGCTGCTATGGTAAAACAGGGTGCAACAGCTGCAGATATTAAAAAAGCATCTGATGCCGCTGAAGCAGCCCGCAAAACATATATTGAAGCTGCTGACAGGCCAAGTGACGAAAAGATTCTGGCTGCAGTGGCGATGGCTTTTTACAATGACATCGAAAAAGACCAACACCCTATCGGTTTTTATGAAAAACTAAAAACTGCTTACGGCCCGCTCAATGAGGAAGCCACGTATAAAAAATGGGCTAAAGATGTTTTTGACAATACGATGATCCTGAGCGATAGTAAATGGAATGCCTTCATTGCAAACCCTGATGCCAATGCTTTACAAGGTGATGCAGCTTTCGATTTTGCATCAAGCTTCGTGAAAAATTATAACACCAAGTATGCTCCTTTGTATACTGCCTTTACAACAAAGAACAGTGAACTCGGACATAGTTACATGAAAGGTATCATGGAAATGAATCCTGCAGCTGTTAATAAAATGTATCCTGACGCCAACTTCAGCATGAGAGTAAGCTACGGAAACGTGAAGAGTTATAATCCAAGGGATGCCGTACATTATGATTACATAACCACCAGCAAAGGGATTCTTGAAAAATATGTTCCCGGAGATTATGAGTTTGATCTTCCGGCCAAACAAATTGACCTATTAAAAAAGAAAGATTTTGGTCAGTATGCCGATAAAACACGCAAAGACCTGGTTGTTGCTTTCATCACTACCAACGACATTACCGGTGGAAACAGCGGAAGCCCGGTTATGGATGCTTATGGAAACCTGATCGGACTTGCCTTCGATGGTAATTACGAAGCTCTCAGTCACAAAATCGCTTTTGATAAAGACCTTAACCGCACCATTTGTGTTGACGTTCGTTACGTATTATGGTGTGTAGATAAACTGGGAGGGGCTACCAACCTGATCAATGAATTGAAACTGGTTCGATAGAAATTTTTCAACCACGCTATTTAAACCGTTGCCATTGGCAGCGGTTTTTTATTTCCGCTGATTAAAATCCAAATCCCCTCCTTACATTCATTCCCCTGCGTTGTTTCTGGATATTCCATAATTCGGCAGCGCTAAAAACCCTTGTTTGATGTCCCAGGCCGCTGGCAATTGTTTCTTTTACTGTTGCAGTAAGTTCTTTCATTTCTTCTTTGGTTAAACTGTTGAAGAGATTTGTTGATGGCATTTTCATGACTTAAAATTTATCGGTTTATAATTATTGTTATTTATTTTCCCTTTTTCTCATTGACAAGTCAAAGATACACATCCTTTAGTACTATGCAAAACATAATACTATCCATATAACAGTAATTTAGATTGGCAAATACTGCAATATTTATTGAATATCAAACAATTACATCATTATTTTATTGAGATTTTCCCGCTGAGGTGAATTTTAGGAGCGGAAATAGACATGGATAAACGGAATTGATCGGGAGTTATAGGTGCAGTTTGAGGTAAGTGTAGGTTATACGAGGATAAAAAAAATCTTATTTGTTTGAAATTGCAGAGATGCTTTTCTATTTTGCCGAACAAATTTTGAAAACGGGTTTATAAAAAAGGGGACCATATAAAAATACAGTCCCGGTAAACTCTAAATATCCAATGAAAAACCCAGGAAATATGTTCATTAAATATGCCAGTTTATTTCCACTATAAACTGCATGAGCTTGGGAAAATTATTCTACAATTTGACGCGGTCGGAAAGAATTATTTTCCCCGACCGTTCTAAATTGGTTTGCTCTGGATGCTTTCATCGTAATTAACAGTTTTCCACAAACAAATTCCAGGAGTTATTGTATATAATTCTGGCAGGTTTTATGTTTTGTTAACTAGAAATTGTTACGATGAACAATATTATCTATTTACAGTCCGGTGGTGAAGAAACATTTGCATGGGTTACAGAAATTGTACACCGCCATCACAACATGTATAAAGTGTCTTTTAAAGATGGATATGAAAATATCTTTTATACGGATGTGGAAACAGGAAAATGGATTGAAGAAGATCTGGGCTTTACTGAATTGGCTGAAGAAGTAAGTTCCCGGATAAAAAGTTTTATGCGCAACCCCATTCATGTTCCCAAGTTGCTTATCTGGCATCGGCAAATAATAGAAGACAAGCCTGTTTGCTTTGGATTTTTCAGTTTTATGAACGGTAATCAGAAGTTTTACCAGATTTACAATTCTAATAAGAAATACATGTATACATTGGTTGATATGGATAATGACGAATGGCAGATCCTGGGTAGTTCAGCTTCTGTTGCAATCCGAATTGATACCAGCTTCGTTCATAAAATAATCCAGATACTTCCGCTCTATACAACGAATGCACACTAAGAGCCGGGTATTTATTTACTGAAATATATAATAAAGCTGGTTCCTTCACTCAACTTGGATTGTACCTCTATTTCGGCCTTATGCGATTGAAGGATATTTAATGTAGACGCAAGGCCTATTCCCATTCCGTTTCGTTTTGCTGTAAAGTATGGTTCAAACAATCTTGCCATATTTTCATCACTTATACCACAACCATTGTCTGTAATGGTAAGTAATATTTTTTGTCCTTCTTCTTTTAACCCGATAAATAGTTTTCCCTTTTCTTCTTCCATTGCCTCTATCGCATTGATAATAATATTAAGCAACGCTATTTTTAATTTGTCAGCATCCCCGTTTATTACAATGGGATCTTTTGGCAAGTCCTCTGTAAGTGCAATGCGTTTTAAAGTAAGGCGATCGCTGGCTGTTCTGATACTGGCAGCAATTACTTCCTGCAGGTTTGTAGGAACTTCCTGGATTTGCGCCGGCCTGCTGGAACTGAGCAGCTCATTAATAGGTGTTTCAATTCGTTTACTGTTACGACTGATAATATCAATATAAACGGAAGAGTCGGTTTCTGCCAACTCCGGTATCAATTGTTCAAGCGAAAGGTTTATGTTATTGAGTGGATTTCTTACTTCATGAGCCAGCACATGCACCAGCCTGTCTGCTACGCCCCGCTTTTCCATTCTCAATGTAGCACGTTCAGCTTTTTTAAGATTTGTAATATCATGGATGATTCCCTGGTAATATATTTTCCCGGATTCCTCTTCCGTTGATAATGAAACTATACAATATTTAAGTCCCTCTGCTTTGGTATTGAAAACAAGTTCAATATCATCAACACTTTTATGTTGAACGAGCAGCCTGTTAAGTTCAGCTTTTTCTTCTTCTGAAGGGAGGAGCTGAAAAAGATTCATCGTCAACAGCTCTTCTATTGTATACCCCAATAACCTGGTTGCCCCGGCATTGATATCGCTGAATCTCAGTTCCTCGTCTGCAATAAAAACTGCATCCACAGACCTTTCAAAAATATTCCTGAATTTCTTCTCGTTTGCCCTGATTGCTTTCAATGATCCGGCTCTTTCAATAGAATACCTGATACACCGTTCCAGTTTTTCTGTGTTGATCTCTGCTTTAACAAGGTAATCAACAGCCCCGGCCTGCAACGCTTCAATATCAATAGCTTTATTCCCTTTACCGGTAAGTAATATAAAAGGGGCTTCGCAGGTTACTTCCTGAACTTCTTTTATAAGATCCAACCCGGTTTTTCCGCCCAGGATATAATCTATAAAATACAGGTCGTATTTATCTTTTCCAATCAGCTCAAGAGCCTCTTTATAAGTATAACAGGGGTCGATTGAAAAATTGTACCCGGGAATTTTCCGTATATAATCGCTCGTGATAAAGAAATCATCTTCATCATCATCCACAATCAGGATCCGTAATTCCCTGGCAGGAATTTCCATGTTATTGGCTTTATTTGTGAAAGCAGTAATGCCCGGGTGATCAGTTGTTTGAGTTTTCAAAGCTCTTGATTTTATTGTACAGGGTTTTCCGGTCGATATTTAATACTTCCGCAGCTTTTGTTTTATTAAAGTTCACTTCCCTCAGTACTTTCATGATCGCCTCATACTCTGCTTTCGTAGCTGCATTTTTGAGGTCATAATTTTTTTGATTGTTATCTGCAGCCTGCATTACAAAAGCAGCGGGTTCATTTCCTTGTGTATTATTATGTTCAGATGGATTCGTTATTTCCCAGGGCAATGTTGAAGCATTTACTTTTCCGTTCGTGGTAAGTAATACCGAGCGCCTTACTACATTTCTGAATTCGCGGAGGTTTCCCGGCCATGAATAGGAAATGAACATATTCATAACTTCATCATCGAAACCCTCTATATCCCTGTTCAGTTCTGCTTTTGCTTTCTGTAAAAAGAAATCGGCAAAAAGCGGAATGTCATTTTTCCTGTTTCTTAATGGGGGCAGGTTGATTGAAAATTCATTGAAACGATGGTACAGGTCTTCTCTAAAATTTCCTTTCCGGTATGCTTCCTGCAAGTTTTCATTAGATGCCACAATAATTCTCACATCCACGGGCATTTCTTTATTACCCCCGATCCTCCTGAACTTTCTTTCCTGGATAACCCTTAGTAAAGAAGCCTGTATTTCAATAGAAAGATTTGCCACTTCGTCGAGAAACAATGTACCTCCGTTTGCAAGTTCAAAATGTCCTTCTTTATCGGAAAGGGCCCCGGTAAAAGCGCCTTTCATGTGGCCGAATAATTCACTTCCGGCAAGTTCCTTTGAGAGCGTCCCGCAATCCATCGCAACAAAGGGTTTATCTTTTCTTTCGCTGAGGTTATGAATTGTTTTGGCGATCACCTCTTTTCCTGTTCCGCTTTCCCCGTACAGAATAATGCTGTAATTCGTGGGCGCCACTATTTCGATCTGCCTGTACAGATCCTTTGTGCTTGGTGCTTCGCCTACTAAAAATTCATTTCCCATATCATGTGTCTTGCGGGAAGGTTTTCCTGTAGCCGGAGCTGCAACAGATAATCCGTTTAAATCAGGAGGATTGTTCACAGCATTGCTTAATACATTCAAAACCTCATCAGGTATCAGGGGTTTGGTGATGTAATCATAGGCTCCAAGCTTTATTACATCCACAGCAGTTTTAATATCTGAATACCCGGTAATGATCAGTACAATGGTTTGAGGAGATTCCTTTTTGATCTCGATCAGCACGTCTTTTCCATCCTTATCACCAAGCCTGTAGTCGCAGAGAACTATATCAAAATTCCCCTCCCTGAATTTTTGCAACCCTTTGGCCGCAGAATTCGCTGACTGCACTTCATAACCTTTCCTGCTGAGAAATCTTGTCAGCAGCATACACATATCAAGATCATCATCAATTATTAATACTGTTTTATTCATACCTCCTGGTTGATTGATTAAAGATAATATGCTGTTTTAATTTTTTTGATATCGACCGGCCGAACACCGGGAATTGCAGAACATTAAAATCCTGCTTACCTTTTTGTGCCCGCCTTTACTTTATACTATAATTGTACCATGTAATAAATTCCCCGCTTTTCGGGTAAAAAAATTATCTATGTACAGCAATTTTATCCGGTGAATCGCTAATCACAGGCTTAACAGTAACCGTTTTCCTGATATAAGGTATAATTTTTGCACATATTTACCTGTTTACCTTTGGCCGGAATGTATGGCGCTGGTTGGCAATAAAATTGTCTTATAATAGTTAAGTATAACCGGTCAAATAAAATGGCTTAGTTAAGACTAAAGAAATGAAAGTTCTGATTATCGACGACGAAACAGATATCTGTTATCTCTTAAGCACATTACTGAAACAGCGTAACCTCGATCCTGGTTATGTTAATACCCTTTCCGACGCACAAATAGCGCTGGAAAAGGAAACGCCTGAAATAGTTTTCCTTGATAACCATCTCCCAGACGGGCTCGGCATCAATTTTATTGAACACATTAAATCAAGATATCCCAAGGCAAAAGTTATAATGATTACAGCACACGATACTGCTACCGATAAACAAAAAGCGCTTACGCAGGGAGCTGATTTTTTCATTAGCAAACCTTTCAACCGCGATATCATCTATCAAACTGTTGATCAGTTAATCAATTAACCGGGGCCTCCCCGAACTGTAGAACTATTTCCCCGAAACCAGTAAAAAAAGAAATTTTGCCCGCTTATAAATGGTGGCAGAGTTTTTTCATTATTACAGTAAAACCTTAAAAAATCGTTACATGGGAAATTTACTTTACATTATTGCTGTGATTCTGGTAATCGGGTGGGCTATTGGATTTTTGGGATACCATGCCTCTGGACTGATTCATCTTTTACTTGTAATTGCCATTATTGCTGTACTGCTTCGGATCATAAGAGGGAGTTAAAATAAATACGGTAAAATTTTCCTGCCGGTTCAATCATATCATTTACCTGTTACAAGCTGAAATTTCAAACTTAAGAAGAAACACAACTGTAAAAAGGTGAAAGACCATTGAACCGGTACGGGTATTCTCCAAAAAAAGATTTTAACGCATTGCATTTGGATCTGATTTAAAAAATGTTTTAAATTACAGGTAATCCCGATCCTGTGATTGTACCCGAATACCGCTTTATATTCTGAACCACCCCACCCTTCCTTTGCCGGCATATTTACAAAATTGTTTTATCATGAATGAGGCATTAACACCTGGGGTAATTACATTGGCTGATGCTGTGAACGAATTAAAAAGGAATGGATACATTTTCATTTTTGAAAAAAAGAATGAATTCCTTTACTGCATCGAGAAAGCCATGAATTTCAGAAGCTACGAGCTGAATATTACGGAAAAGTTCCGTTACGAAAATAAAAATGAGCCCTCCAAGAACAGTGTTTTATATGCTGTAGAATCCCCCGAATATGGGCTAAAAGGTTTACTGGTAAATTGAGGCTCTCTTCTTCTCTATCAACTCCCCGGCTGATAAAAGTCATAGTTATGAGCCGGGTTAATTTGTACCTTAAAACATGATTTTATGTCATGAGAATGGGGTTTGGCAGCTATTTTGAATATCTATTAATACATTTCATAATCATTAAAATTTACTACCATGGGATCAAAAAAAATATTAACTGCAGTATTGCTTGGCGCTGCTGCGGGTGCAGTGCTTGGAATTTTATTTGCACCTGATAAAGGATCTGAAACCAGGAAAAAACTATCCAAAAAAGCCGGAGATCTCAGTGATTCACTGAAAGACAAATTCAATGAGTTTGGGGATTCCATTGCTGAAAGATTTGAAAATATCAGGGATGAAGCAAATGATATGATGCAAAAAGGAAAAGACAGGGCCCAGCAGGCCAAAGAAGAAGCTAAAAAAAGCTTTATATAATACCTAAACGAGCAAGATGGAAACAGAAACAAAACCAAGGGATAATATTGAAAGCCTGTTTGAAAAAACGGGAGACTATATTGAAACGAGAATTGAATTGTATAAACTGAGGGCGGTTGAAACCTCCAGTGACATCATAGGATCTGTTGTATCCAAACTGATTGTTTCTTTTGCTGCACTTGCTTTCCTTTTTCTCGTTAATATAGGTGTTGCTCTATGGCTTGGTCAATTGATGGGACGGGCCTACCTTGGATTTTTCACACTTGCCGGGGTTTATCTTTTAGCAGCTTTCATCATCTATAAAATGAGAAAGAAGTGGGTGAAGGAACCTTTGGTTGATAAGCTGATTGAAAAAATGCTCAAATAATAATATGGCAATTCATAACAGGGCTTCCTTACGGGACGCTATCATACAACTTGAGAGTAAAAAGAAATTTCAGGAAGCTGAGCTTGTAAGTCAGTTCCATGCTACACGGGAAAGCCTGAAACCATTGAATCTGGCAAAATCTGCTTTCACCCAGATAACCGAAATGCCTGATCTTACACAAAGCATTCTGAAAACAGCTGCAGGAATCGGCGCCGGACTTGTGTCAAAAAAATTATTCCTGGGAAGATCTCCTTCGATATTGAAAAAGATCATCAGCAATGTAGTTGAATTTGGTGTTGCAAAAGCAACCATTGATAATGCCGACAAGCTGAAAGCTTATGGATTATCTGCATACCACCAGTTGTTTAAAAAGAATGGAACAAAAAAATCTGAAGAAGACGAATAAAACTTATAACATCATAAACCTACATAAAAGAGCCTCCTTAACGGGAGGCTCTTTCTGTTTTGAATTTCTGTATTGCGTTTCTTGAAAAGTCACTTAATATTAACCTGCCGCTGATAGCAGCTCTTTCTTTCAAAAGTACATCCCAGTTTTCGGTTCCTTTCCAGGATATTTTTTTCAATTCCGCCATGGCTTCCGGACTCGAGTGTGCCAGGTTATGTGAAAGCCTTTGAACAGCTTCGTCCATATTGGCAATATTTTCATGTACTTCAGCAAATAATCCCTTTTTCTTTGCCCACTCACTGTTGCGCCACCTGGCTGCATCAATGGCCAACGCTGTAAAGGCGGCATTCCCGATTTTTCTTTCAACCGCCGGCCCAACCACAAAAGGGCCAATGCCTATGGCAAGCTCGCTGAGTTTGATATCAGCATTCATCATGGCAATTGTATAATCTGCAGCCGAAGCCAGGCCTACACCGCCTCCCACGCACTTTCCCTGTACACGTGCAATGATGAGTTTGGGGCATTTGCGCATAGCATTGATCACGTTGGCAAATCCGCTGAAAAATTTCAATCCTTCGGTTTCGGTTTTTATTTGCAGCAATTCGTCAAAAGATGCTCCCGCACAAAAAGATTTTTCGCCTGCGCTCCTCAATACGATCACTTTGCTTTCTTCATGGGTTCCGGCAAAGTGAATTTGCTGAGCCAGTTCTTCCAGTATTCCTCCCGGTAGTGAATTACTTTGCGGGTGAAAAAATTCAACGGTAGTAATACCATTATGTGTTTCGGATTTTACATATCCTTCCTGTATCTCTTTCAGCATAACAAGTCTTTTAAATTTTATTTTTCATTTGCACCATGGTGAGGATGGTTCCAACACCTACGGCTTCATCAGTATCATCAAAAATTTCAACATACCATTTAACAATCCCCTTTGGAATATCGGCTCCTCTTACCATCTGCACATCCGGGTTTTGCTCTTTCATCTCCTGGGCGGTTTTTTCCTTGCAGGTAAAGCGAATGTAGACAGATGCTCCCGGGTAAACCGGTTTGGTAAACCTAAGTTCGTCAATTCCGTAATTCAGCAATACCGGGTTTTTCTCATAGCTGTCAACAAACAATCCTGCAGCTGCACTCATAATAAAATAACCATGAGCAACCTGCTGCTCAAACATGGTTCTGGCAAAATCGGTGGCTGTGAGGTGTGCATAGAAATGATCACCGCTGATATCCGCAAAGCGGTCAATATCTTCTGAAGTAATCAATCTCTTTTCTGTAATAATCTGGTCTCCAATCGAAAGCTCTTCAAAATATTTTTTGAATGGATGCTTACTGTCGTGATTTCCTTTGGCGTGCGGCTGGAATACATTGCTGATCGCTGTGATCATTGTAGGAGATCCCTGGATAGCTGTACGTTGCAGGTAATGTTTAATCCCCCGCAATCCCCCCATTTCTTCTCCTCCTCCTGCACGTCCCGGTCCGCCATGAACCAGCATTGGCAAAGGAGAGCCATGACCGGTACTTTCTTTTGCGCATTCATTGTTCAGTACGAGTATCCTTCCGTGATGAGATGCCGCCCCGATCACGTATTGCTTCGCCAGGCGCGGATCGGCAGTAACAATTGAAGAACAAAGGCTGCCCTTCCCTTTTTTACTGAGTTCAATGGCTTCATCCATATTTTTATACGGCATCACCGTACTCACCGGGCCAAAAGCTTCTATGTTATGCGGCTCTTCCGTTGATAGGGGTTTTTCATTCAGCAACAGCAACGGACTCATGAAAGCTCCTTCCCGGGCATCCGCATCAATCACAGTTACGCTATCAAGAGAACCGTACAGAATGTTTGATGATGCCAGCAATTTCTGCACCTGGCTTTTCACTTCTTCCCGCTGCGTTTGCCCGGCCATTGAACCCATTCTCACCTTTTCATTGAGCGGATTTCCGATGGTTGTTTTATCAAGTTCTGCAGCAATGGCCTTCCAGGTATCTTCCAGTTTATTTTCCGGAACAAAAATGCGGCGTATCGCAGTACACTTCTGACCGGCTTTCACCGTCATTTCTTTTTTCACTTCTTTTATAAAAATATCCCATTCAGGTTGCCCCGGTTGAACATCTTCTGACAGTACGATACAATTCAAGGAATCTGCTTCCATATTGAAGGGCACATTCTCTTTCAAGATGGCTGCGTGGGATCTTAAACTTAATCCTGTTGAAGCAGAACCCGTGAATGTTACCACATCCTGTGATCCAACATAATCGAGCAGGTTACCTGCACTTCCACAGATTAATTGCAATGCTCCCTGTGGCAATATTCCGGAACTGATTATTTCCCTTACAACAGCTTCTGTGAGATAAGATGTAACAGTTGCCGGTTTTACCACTGCGGGCATCCCGGCCAGTAAATTAACTGCTATTTTTTCCAGCATACCCCAAACGGGGAAATTGTAAGCATTGATGTGAATGGCCACACCTTCTTTGGGAACAAGCAGGTGATGGCCCATGAAGGTATTTCCCTTGCTTAAAGCGATGGGGTCTCCATCAAGACAAAAAGGATCATCAGGTAATTTCCTGCGTAATGATGCATTGGAAAAAAGATTACCTATCCCACCTTCAATGTCTATCCAGCTGTCAATCTTTGTAGCGCCGGTCTGGTAACTGATATTGTAGAAAAAATCCTTTTTGCTGAGCAGGTGCAATGCCAACGCCCTGAGCATTCTCCCGCGTTCCTGGAAGGTCATTTTGCGTAAAGCAGGATTTCCTATTGTGCGGGCATATTTCAAAGCCGATTCAAAATCCAGTCCTTTGGTTGAGGCAGTGGCAACCGCTTTGCCTGTAACGGCATTAAACAACAACTGCCCATCTCCATCCCCTTCAACCCAGTTTCCGCTGATATAGTTTCCTAATTTTTGCATAGCATTTCGTTATGCAGCAAAGCTAAGGAAGAAAAGAAAACTGGATGGCGATATTAATTCCGGTAAACCGAAGACTTATTGGTAATGAAAAAATGTTACATTTAATATTGTTATCCTGTAAATCGTTTTAAAATCATTATTGATTTTACTTATCATCCCTGGAAATATTCCAGGTAGATTACAAAGTATTTACCGGTATTTCTAAATATTCATAACCAACTGCTATGTCTGCTAACAAGCCAACCTTAAAGCTATTTTTTTGTAGCTATTCCAGGTCTGTTTTAATGATGATACTTTTTCTGTCGACATTTATTCCGGCGAAAGCGCTGGTGTCTAATTATACTTTTGCATCTTCGTCAGGTAACTATGTTCCTCTTTCCGGTGGAACAACATTTCTTACCGGATCGGCCTGGGATGATGGCGTGTCGTCTCTTATCCAGATGCCATTTACATTTACTTATAATAGTGTAGCCTATTCAACACTTTCCATAAATGCCAACGGGTTTATCACACTTGGAGCCACATCGTCAAGTTCCGCATATTGTGGAGTTCAGAACAGCCCGGCCAATTCCATTGCTGCGTATGGAACTGATTTAAGGGGAACCACAGCATCTTCATCTATTCAATATGGAGTTACAGGCACTGCTCCAAACCGGCAGTATGTTATACAATGGACGGATTGCCGTCAATATTATTCTGCCACCGGAAACCATTGGTCATTCCAGATCATTTTAAATGAAACCAGTAATACTGTACAGGTGGTGATGGGAACGGTTACCTGCGTCACCAGCATGGGTGCAAATAATTGTGCAGATGTGGCAGGTGAAGGAGGTGATGTGGGCCTGGTGGGAAACGCTACCAGTGATTTTAATCTTAGAAGTGTTACAAACGGAACCAATACCTGGGCTACTTCTGTTGTGGGCGCAGCGATCACTGCGGTTTGCAATATGTCATCCACAAACTTTCCTGCATCCGGGTTAACTTATACCTGGACTCCAGGAGCGGCGGTGCCAATGTCGTTTTCATCCTGCACAACAACATTTGTAAACAACCTTTCGGGTGCACCCAGGAATTCAACGAATAATGCTATACTAAAAGTGCAGGTGGTAGTAACCGGAAGTACTTCTCCTTTCAATGTTACCGGTTTAAATCTTTCAACAACAGGTTGCACTAATCCAGCTGTTGATATCAGCAATGCAAAAGTGTTTTTTACAGGAACGAGTAATGTGTTTTCAACTACCACACAATTCGGAACAACGGCTCTTAGTCCGAACGGAGCATATTCAGTTTCCGGATCAGCAACCCTTGCTGAAGGAACAAATTATTTCTGGGTAGCATACAGTATTACACCCAATGCTGTTATTGCTGATGTTTTATCAGGTTGCTGTACACAGGTAACAGGCACAGGCAGTATGGGAGTAAGAACGCCAACAACCACATGCCCGGCCGGCTCTCAAACCATCATTGATGAAGGTGTATGGACCCCCGTAACTGCACTTGCTCCTCATGCAAACCACGGCGTGATGTTGTTGCTTTCGAACGGATCGGTAATGTGTCATACAAACTCCGGTGGTTCAGATGGCAATGGAACATTATGGGATATACTAACGCCGGATGCCAATGGCAGTTATATAAACGGAACATGGACGACCACGGCGCCTATGATCGATACCAGGTTATTCTTTTCTTCCCAGGTATTGAAAGATGGAAGGGTTTATGTTGCAGGAGGAGAATATGGAACCGGTTTACAAAAAGCCGAAACCTATAACCCGCTTACCAATGTTTGGACAGCAGCTCCATCACCAGGTGTTAACATCAGTGATGCAAACTCAGAAATACTGGAAGATGGAAGAGTGTTACAGGCGTTGGTTACAGGAACTTTAAAACCCACCACCATATATAATCCTGTTACAAATACCAATAGCACAGGCCCCACCTGTGTAGGAATTCACAATGAATCGGTATGGATAAAACTTCCGGATAACAGTATTTTATTTGTAGATCGCCTGAGTACAAATTCAGAAAGATATATTCCTGCAACAAACACATGGATTGCAGACGCCACTGTTCCTGTAAATCTTTATGATCCTTTTGGAGATGAAACAGGTGCGGCAGTTCTCCTCCCTGACGGAAGGGCTTTCTTTATTGGTGCCCAGGGAACAACTGCATTCTATACTCCTTCCGGTACTACGAGTCCGGGTACATGGGCTGTTGGTCCAACCGTACCAAATTCAAACGGGGCTCCCGATGCCCCGATGGCGATGATGGCAAACGGTAAAGTGCTTTGCGCTGTTTCACCTGCCCCAACTTCATCAGCAACACTGTTTATTCCGCCAACCTATTTTTATGAGTTTGATTATTTAACCAACAGCTTTACCCAGGTTCATGCCCCAGGCGGAGTCTTGTCGCTGAATATTGCCTGTTATCAAACCAATTTCCTTACCTTACCCGACGGAAGTGTGATGTATGCTCAAAATCAAAGTTCAAATTCATCCCGTTACTATATATACACCCCTACAGGCTCACAAACAGCTTCCGGTAAACCAACCATTACCGGCATAACACAAACATCATGTACTAACTTCCAGATTTCAGGAACACAGTTTAACGGTATATCGCAGGGTGCTTCTTATGGCGATGATTGGCAGATGTCGACAAACTACCCGATCATCCGGTTAACTAATGGATCGAATGTTTACTACTGCAGAACTTTTAACTGGAACTCTACCGGAGTGAAGAGAGGAAATCTCCCGGACAATTGCCAGTTCACACTTCCTGTTGGTTTACCTGTTGGAACCTACTCATTGGTTGTAACTGCAAATGGTATTGCATCAGATCCTGTTTCCTTTACACCGGTGCCATACCTTACAAGTACTCTTGCAGCTACAGCCATTTGCAGCAACAGTGCTTTCACATACACGCCAACTATGGCTCCCGCAACTGCGAGCTTTACCTGGACAAGAGCTGCTGTAGCCGGAATAAGCAATGCAGCCATTACTACACCACAAACATCAACTCCAAATGAAGTTCTCATCAACAGCACTGCATCACCAATAACTGTAGTGTATGATTTTGTGATCACTTCAAATGGATGCAGTAACACACAGCAGGTAACCGTAGTTGTAAATCCATGCCAGACGATCGTAAACCTGAAATTATTCCTCGAAGGATTTTACAACGGAGGCAGTACTATGGCTGCCAATATGTTTGATCTTGGTTTGAGCAGCGATCCTACTGCGAGTGACCAGATAACCGTTAACCTGTGGTCGGCAGGAAGTCTTTCAAATCAAAACCCTGATTACACAACAACCACCGTATTACATACGAATGGTTCCGCTTCCATGCAGTTTCCCGGTGCTGTCAACGGCAACTCCTTTTATATTGCTGTAAAACACAGAAACAGTATTGAAACATGGAGCAAACTGCCGGTACCGATTTCAAATAATATTACTTATGATTTCAGTACAGGTTTGATCAAAGCATATGATGATGGCGTTGTGGCGTCGATGAAAAATGTGGGCAATAATGTATATGCTCTTTATTCAGGTGATATTAACGGAGATGGTGCCATTGATGGACAGGACATGAATGTTATTGATAATGAATTAGGATTTTTTGGATACAAAATATCGGATGTAAATGGTGATGGCGGCACAGATGGGCTGGATATGAATTTTGTTGACAATAATTCACAACTCGGTTTATATTATGCGAGGCCATACTAAAAGTTCTTTTTGGTACAGTTATTCGTGAAGATTTGTGTTGATGGCATTAGCACGCAATTCCAAATTGCCTTAAGTGATGCGTTACATGTTTGTAATGAAGTAATACCCATTCTTCAAAATCCAATGGGCCAAAGACCGGGTGATTGGTAATTTTCCCGGGGTGGGTTTGAAAGTATGTTATAAAATCCTGAACAGACCTTTTTAACAGTTGTTCGGCTGCTGCCATATCGGTGCACCTCGTTGCCAAAGGTTCTTCACCCAATACGGATCCCGGTGCTTTTGTGTTCTCCCGAAACTGCTTATCACTCAAAATAAATTCTTTGAATTTAGGAAGATGTTCTTCCGGAGTTACAACCGGGAAAATTATTTTTTCTGTAGAAACATTAAAGAAGTCTGACAAATGCTCCACCATTTGCTGTGCATTCATCTTGCCCCATTTTGCAACTGAATCCTGTTTGATATCAGCGAGCAAAGAAAAAAGATCATTCTCTAAAAATGACAGTTTCTGTTCCGGCATGATCTGGTATTTAACGGGGATTACGCTTCAGGCAAAGATGCTGCCTGTTGCTTTTCCTGGATTCTTTTATCGATTTCAACACAAAGACCGTTGAAAATATCATCTATAGAACCTTCTCCTTTAATCATCACAACCTTGTTGAAGTTGCGGTAATAATCTGCCACCGGTGCTGTTTTAGCATGGTATTCAACAATGCGTGCTTTGATCACCTGGTGATTGGTGTCATCGGAACGGCCGCTTGTCTGCCCCCTTTTTTCAAGACGCTTGATGAGTTCTTCTTCACTTACATCCAATGCAAGCATCACAGCTATGGAACTGTTTTTGAGATCAAGTAATTTATCAAGTGCTTCTGCCTGGGCGGCGGTGCGGGGGAACCCATCGAATAAAAAACCTTTTGCCTGCGGATTTCCATCAAGCGCAGAACTGATCATGCCAATCACTACTTCATCGGGGACCAGCTGCCCCTTATCCATAAATTTTTGTGCTTCCTGGCCAAGGGCGGTCTGACGGGCTATTTCCGAACGCAGCAAATCGCCGGTACTGATATGCTTTAACCCATAACGTTCAATGAGTTTTTCGCTTTGCGTACCTTTTCCACTGCCCGGAGGGCCAAAGAGTATTAAATTGAACATAAACGATTCCTATACTTACAGTTGAATGTAAAAAACTTATTTAACCGGGATGATTGCAAAGGTAACCAAGCTTTTTATAAAATCCGGCGTTGAATAACCGGGAAACCGAATTGCAAACCACTAAGTTGTTTTGGTATCGTAAATATAATATTCTGTTGGCAATTTTTTAATAGGAATATTCAATTTGGTTCAATTTTTTTTGGAAAAAAATTAATGAGATGATGAAAATCATATCGAAAATCCCGGATAAATGATAATTATTAATATTTTTTCAAGTCTTTGTTATCCTGACCCCTAAAAGTTACTTTTGTTCCAAGCATCACGTTTTAATCATTCCAAATGGCCAAACTCAGGTTTAGTGAACTTGCCGAAACACTTATTGCTTCAGAGATCGTTCGTCTTGGCGCTACGATAAAAGAAAAAATAAGAGCAGGGGAACATATATACAATTACACGATCGGGGATTTCGACTCAGCTGAGTTTCCTATCCCGGATCTGTTGCTTGAAGAAATCATCAATTGTTACAGAGAAGGAAAAACAACCTACCCGGCAGCAGAAGGAGAACTGGATCTTCGCATTGCGGTATCCAATTTTATTGAAAGTTACCAGGGAGTAAAATATACACCACAGGAAATTTTAATATCCGCCGGTGGTCGCCCATTGATCTATTCTGCTTACAGAACAGTTGTTGACAAAGGCGATAAAGTCATATACCCGGTTCCGAGCTGGAACAACAATCACTACATTCACTTTACACAAGGAGAGCATGTTGTTATTGAATCTACCAAAGAAAATAATTTCATGCCTACTGCAGCACAGATTGCACCTCATATTAAAGGCGCAACCTTGCTGGCTTTGTGTTCTCCGTTAAACCCTACCGGAACTACTTTTAATAAAGAAGAACTGGAAGCGATCTGTGATCTTATCATTGAAGAAAATGCAACCCGGAAGGAAGGTGAAAAGAAATTATACCTGATGTATGACCAGATATACTGGACTCTCACCTTTGGTGAAACCAGGCATTATAACCCTGTTGCATTAAGACCGGCGATGAAAGATTACACCATCTTCATCGATGGTATCAGTAAAGCATTTGCAGCTACAGGCGTGCGTGTGGGGTGGACGATGGCACCTGCTGAAGTAATTGTAAAAATGCGTTCGCTTAACAGTCATATCGGAAGCTGGGCTCCCATGGCAGAACAACATGCAGTAGCAAAATTCCTTTCACAGGATGATGCAGTACAAAAATACCTTGTTCATTTTAAGGAAGAAGTTTCTTACAGGCTTCAGAAAATATATGAAGGTTTTACAAAACTGAAAGAAGAGGGTTTTGCGGTTGATGCCATCATTCCTCAAGCCGCTATTTACCTGACGGTACAGCTTAACCTGACAGGAAAGAAAACTGCTGCAGGAAAAATTCTTGAGGAGCAGCCTGATGTTACTGCTTATATACTTGATGAAGCCAAACTGGCTCTTGTTCCGTTCAGTGCCTTTGGGGCGGGCAAAGACAATAGCTGGTACAGGATAAGCGTAGGTTGTGCCAAGAAAGAGGAGATACCTACCATGCTTGGTAAGCTGAAAGATGCGCTGAAAAAACTAAGTTGAGAAATCAGTTCTTGTTATTGAGAAATACAAATGGTTGATCTTTTCGCCTGCGGATGGCTTTTTTAAGATCAACGGCTTTATTGGTAATCCTGTATTTATTGAGATCGATAAGTTCGTGTGCCTTTACAAAATTATCAAGGCGTTCTACCATAAACAATAACTCATGCAACCACGCCACCTCATGCTCTATAGCCTGGGGCGTCATTAATTCCTGTTTGAATAACACCAGAAGATCCCGGTTTGAGTTGTTCATATAGAAATCTGAAAGTTCCCGGTATTAATAACCAATCATCCCTTGTTTTTGCGGGCAGCCACATTGTCCTTTTTTGGAAGAAGAACAACCTGTTGCCATCAAACAGGCTCCGGTTAAAATTACCAGTATGAGTTTCGTTATCTTATTCATTTTATTCAGGTTACCAAATTAAACTATTTTCACAAATAAATATTGCCCTGTTTTGCCGTTTGCAGAAAATATTAACAAAGCCGGAACAGTTAAGCGGGTCCTGGTGGTTCCCCTCGACTGGGGGCTTGGACACGCTACCCGCTGTATTCCAGTAATTAACAGCTGCATCAGCAACAGCATACAGGTACTGGTTGCAGGCGAAGGCAACAGCCTCCGTATACTGGAACAAATGTACCCCTCCTTAGTAATTTTACGGTTGAAAGGATACCGGGTCGCTTACAGCAAAAGCAAACACTTCTTCTTTCTGAAAATGTTTTTACAGGCTCCCAAAATCCTGATGGCAATTTCAAGAGAAAGAAAATGGCTGGCGAAAATTATCAAAGAAGAACAGATTGATGCTGTTATTTCAGACAATCGTTTTGGGTTACACAACAGCGCTGTTCCATCTGTTTTTATCACACACCAGCTTTTCATCAAAACAAGGAATTCATTCATTGAAAAAATCGCCCGGCTTATAAATTATCATTTCATCAATAAGTTTGATGAATGCTGGGTTCCTGATAACGAAAAATACCCCGGTTTGGCCGGAGAACTTTCACACCCGGGTAAACTACCTCCTGTACCCGTAAAATACCTGGGAGTTTTGTCGAGGTTTAAACGAGCCGCTATCGAAAAAAAGAACGACCTGTTGATATTATTATCAGGCCCTGAGCCGCAAAGAAGCATATTTGAAAACATTATACTGAAACAAATTAACCAGTTCGAAGGAAGTGTAACATTGGTTCGGGGATTACCTGCTGAAAATAAATCATTGGCCGTCCCCGGTTCAAAGATTATCATTCATAATCACCTTGAAGCCGATGTGCTGAATACCCTCGTGCTTCAATCAAAGCATATCATTGCAAGAAGCGGTTATTCAACCATTATGGATCTTTATGCGCTCGGCAAAACAGCCGTACTTGTTCCTACGCCCGGCCAGACAGAACAGGAATACCTGGCAAAACATTTACTGAAGGAAAAATTATTCTACAGTTGTGCCCAGGAAAATTTTTCATTGACAGCCGCCATCGAGCAATTAAAAAAATTTGAAGAAAGAAATATTGATAGTGAGGAAAGTGCCTTGCTGGAAAAAGTAATTCAGGATTGGTTAAAGACAATATAAAAACTCTTATTGCCGTGCAATAAAAATTCCCTTTGTATTTTTATCGTTACTGCCAACTATACAGCCGCTCTTATTTGCATGAAACAGGAAAAATATTTTGCCCCTGAGTTTATTACAGCATTCGATTATTTTCCTGAATTCAATTTCCCCTTCGCAGAATAATAACTGACCCGGTTTTTCTTTTTTGATAACATCTTCAATTGCATCAAGCGTGCCGATATTGATACCAGCACCACCGGCTTCCGGGGCAATCCTTCCCTTTACAATAACCGGTGGCAATGCATGTTTTACCAACTGCAGCGTTTCATTAAATTTTTGCTGCCCGGAAACTATTACTGTACTCATAGCTTCTGTTTTTACCGGATCTTTCCTTAGCTTCCCAAGACGCTGCTTCATTCCTGCCAACAACATACTTAACCCTATTGAAACACTCATTGTGTGAAACAGTAATTTATTTCCCCGGTAATGTTTCAACACAAACAACTGCATGGCTTTATAAAAACTTTTGACATAGCCCGGTGATTGTTTCTGTGTGCTTTCTCCTTTAAAATGAATGATCGTTGTTTTAGGGAAATAAAAATTTTTAAACCCCGATTGCTGGATACGATAACTCAGGTCGATATCTTCCCCGTACATAAAAAAGTCTTCATCAAAGCCTTTTACTTTTTCCAACACTTTTGCATTTACCATCATAAAGGCACCGGCCAATACATCTACTTCATTTATTTCCTGCTCCGGCAAATGCCCTGCATAATACCGGGCAAATAATTTTGACTGAGGGAATACTGCAGCGAAACCAATCATTTTATAAAACGAAGTAAGAGGCGAAGGAAACGAGCGCTTGCTTTCTTTCAGAAAAAAACCCGCCCCATCCAGCATCCTTACACCAAGCGCACCGCAGTTATGATTATTTCTGAAAAAATCAAGACATAATTCAAAACAATCTTCGGGTACAATCGTATCAGGATTGAGAAATAAAATGTGTTCTCCTTTTGCCTGCTTCAATGCAAGATTGTTTGCCTTTCCAAAGCCGTAATTCTGCTGTTGCCAGGAAAAGATTACTGAGGGAAATTTATTTTCCAGGTATTCCCGGCTTCCATCTGTTGAGTTGTTATCTATAACAAAAATTTCCGCCCTAATATTTCTGCAGGCCTTAATTGTACTGCACAGGCATTGCTCCAGGAAATATTTTACATTATAGTTTACTATGATTATGGAGAGTTCCAGCTGGTATTTTTAAAAGTCAAAGTAACAGATTTTTATTCTGTTTCTTATAGATGTACTTCCTCTCCTTTTGCAGTATACATTTAGCAATCCTTCATTATCACTCTATAAACTATCTTTGCGGCATGCTAAAAGAAACGCTTATCAGTGCCGTAGAAGCCGGGGCTGCACAACTAAAACATTTTTTCAACGGAAATTTTGTCGTTACCAACAAAGAGGGTATAAACAACCTGGTTACCGAAGCTGATCATGCTTCGGAAAAAGCCATCATTGAA
>WBZP01001994.1_pt1 | contig 24145 bp, 26 predicted proteins | sample 5204301 | NCBI WGS metagenome assembly WBZP01 (sample SAMN12412401, study PRJNA552823) | activated sludge metagenome | isolation source: activated sludge from nitrification reactor of wastewater treatment plant... | place: USA: Pennsylvania | collected 2017 | reverse complement strand
AAAGGTGAAGATGACGTCATCAGCCGTCAGGGGGTCGCCATTGTTAAACGTTACCACTTGCTTCAGGTACAGATCCCACGTTTTTACGTCCTCGCTGGCCGCCCAACGGTCGAGCAAGTAGGGCCGGGTGATGTTGTCCCCGCGCGTCTCGGTCAGGTATTCGCAAATCTGGCGCACGACGTTGGCCCCTTCGGTCCACGACAAACGCGCCGGGTGATCGAGGCGTTGCAACTGCATCGCTTTGGTGAGAGTGCCGCCCCGGCGCGGGCCGCCGGCGCTGGTGTCGGCCGGGGCCGTGGTGGCCGCGCCCTCACTGCCGCCCTGTGGGGAACAGGCGGCGGCGATCGTCGCCGTGGCGGCCGACATGCCCAGCAACGTGGCAAAGCGGATAAACTCACGCCGCGTGATGCGCCCCTGCTCCAGTTGCTCATACGCGGCTGGTATCGCCGGATGAACCTGCTCCATCTCCCTCTTGGATACTCTCCTCAACTTCATGGATTCTCCTTCAATTTCCACCTATCGCGATGGATCGTCAGGCGTTTCATGGTTGTTGGCCGCAATGAGATTTGCATTTGTTTGATCGAGCTACACAATAACATGAGTTGGGCGATGTGCAAGCGCGCGCCGCTACTTGCCGCTATAATCCGCGGCCACCTGAACAGACAGCGGTAGGACGCGACGACATGACCCAGCGCCTCGTTTTGCTGAACGCCCTGGCTTCGACGCCGGCCGACGTGGCCCGCCTGACGCGCGGCCTGGACGAGGCCGCCGCCGTCTGGTCGCCCGATGACAGCTGGTCGTGCCGCGACGTAGTCGCCCACCTGGCCCACGTCGAGCCGCTCTACCTGGCCCGCTTGCAGCGCGTTCTGGCCGAACAGTTGCCAACGATCAGCCCTATTTTGCCCGACCCGACTGCCCATCCTGACCTCCCTATCGCCCGATTGGCCGCCCTCTTTCAGGAAGCGCGTGGGGTGACATTCGATTGGCTACGCGAAATCGGCCCCGGCGACTGGCAGCGCCCTGCTATCCACACCACAAAAGGGCGTGTCACCCTGCGCGCTCTGGTGGACGACCTCGTCGCCCACGACATCGAGCACACCAGCCAGTTGGTGACGATCCTCGGCCAGTGGCGCACGGCGCAACGGCGTTTGGCCGTCGCGCTGGAGGATGGCCCATGAAGACGGCCTTCATCCTCTGTGGCGCGCTGGCCCGCGAGGTGCTAGACATCGTCGCCCGGCGCGGCTGGGCGGTGGACGTGTTCGGCATCCCGGCCATCGTCCACATGCGGCCGGAGCGCATCGCCCCCGAGGTCGAGCGCAAGCTCCGCGCCATCCGCGCCGACTACGACCGCGTGCTGGTCGTCTTCGGCGATTGCGGCTCGCGCGGCGCGCTCGACGCCCTGCTGGCTCGCGAAGGGCTGGAGCGCCTCGACGGCCCCCACTGCTACGAAATGTACGGCGGGCCGCTGTTCGACGCGCTGATGGACGAAGAGCCGGGCACCTTCTTCCTGACCGACTTCCTGGTGCGCGGCTTTCGCGGGACGATCTGGCACGGGCTGGGGCTGGATCGCTACCCTCAACTGCTCGACGACTACTTCGCCAACTACCGGCGGCTGGTCTTCATGACCCAGAGCGGCCAGCCCGACCTGCTGGTCAAAGCCGAGACGATCGCCGCCACGCTGCGGCTGCCACTGGAAGTGCGCCACACCGGCTACGGCCAACTGGAGACGCGCCTAGCGGCGTGGATGGAGCGCAATGCCCAATAAGCTGCTCAGACAGGCCCTCAGCGGCCACCCGGCGCGCATGTGGCGCGACCACGACCTCAAGGACAGCTATGATGTGGTCATCATCGGCGGCGGGGCCCACGGGCTGGCCTGCGCCTACTACCTGGCCCGCCACCACGGCCTGACCAACGTCGCCGTGCTGGAGAAGCGCTACATCGGCTCCGGCGGCAGCGGACGCAACACGACAATCATCCGCAGCAACTACCTGACCCCCGAAGGGGTGCGCTTCTACGACGAGAGCGTCAAGCTCTACGAGCAGATGTCGGCCGAGTTCGACTTCAACTTCATGTTCAGCCGCCGCGGCCACCTGACGCTGGCCCACACCGACGGCGCGGTGCGCACCATGCGCCGCCGGGCCGAGGTCAACCAGTTGCAGGACGTGGACTCGCGCCTCATCTGGCCGGAGGAGATCAAGCGCCTCTGCCCACCCATTGACGTCAGCGACCACCCGCGCTACCCCATACTGGGCGCGCTCTACCACCCGCCGGGCGGCATCATCCGCCACGACGCCGTCGTCTGGGGCTATGCCCATCACGCCGACCGGCTGGGCGTCCACATCCACCAGTTGACCGAGGTGACGGGCATCGCCGTCGCGGGGCAGCGCGTCAGCGGCGTGCAGACCAACCGCGGCTTCATCAAGACCGGCGTCGTGCTCAACGCCACCGCCGGCTGGTGTACGACCATCGCCGACATGGTCGGGGTGAAGCTGCCCATCACCACCTTCCCGCTGCAAGCCTGTGTCACCGAGCCGCTGAAGCCGTTCCTGGACGTGATCATCGTCTCCGGCAGCCTCCACGTCTACGTCAGCCAGTCCGACCGCGGCGAGTTGGTCATGGGCGCGTCGGTTGACCCGTTTGCGTCGTACTCGATGAACGGCTCGCTGGCCTTCGTCGAGAACCTGGCCGGCCACATGCTGGAGCTGTTCCCCGGCCTGCGCCACGTGCGCGTCATGCGCCAGTGGGCCGGGCTGTGCGACATGACGCCCGACTTCAGCCCGGTCATGGGCCTGACGCCGGTGGAGGGCTTTCTCGTTGACGTGGGCTGGGGCACGTGGGGCTTCAAGGCCTCGCCCGTCTCTGGCAAGCGCCTGGCCGAACTGATCGCCACCGGCCGCACGCCCGACCTCATCCACCCCTTTCGCCTGTCGCGTTTCTACGAGAACGAACTGGTGGGCGAGAAGGGGGCGGCGTCGGTGGGGCATTGAGCTGTCAGTAGGACAGTAATCAGTGGGTCAGTAGGTCAGTATTCAGTGAGGGAGTGCTGTGATTCGGATCGAGTGCCCTAACTGTGGCCCGCGCAACGCGGAGGAGTTTCGCTATGGCGGCGAGGTCAACGCGCGGCCGTCGCGCCCGCTGGACGTGGGCGAGGCCGAGTGGACCGACTACGTCTACATGCGCCGCAACGCCGCCGGCATCCAGACCGAGTGGTGGTACCACCGCGCCGGCTGCGGCATGTGGTTCCTGGCCGAACGCGACACGCGCACCAACGCCATCAGCCGCACATTTCTGTGGCGGGCGAAGACGAGCGAGTGACGAACTACGAACTACGAACTACGAACTACGAACTACGAACTACGAACTACTAACTACGAATGAAGAGCGCATCCACGACCAACGACTAACGACCAACGACCAACGACTAACGACTAACGACCAACGACTAACGACCAACGACTAACGACCAACAACTGACCCACTGACCCACTGACCTACTGCCCATGACCACCCGCCTCTCCCCCCGCCCCGGCGAACTCATTGACCGCAACCGCGCCATCAGCTTCACCTTTGACGGCAAAGGCTACACCGCCCACCCCGGCGACACCATCGCCTCGGCCCTGGCCGCGGCCGGCGTGGGCGTCTTCAGCCGGTCGTTCAAATACCACCGGCCGCGCGGCCTGCTGTGCTGCGCCGGCCACTGCCCCAACTGCCTCGTCCAGGTGGGCGCGGAGCCGAGCGTGCGCGCCTGCACCCGCCCGGTCGAGGCGGGCATGGCTGTCCGCTCGCAGAACGCCTGGCCGTCACTGGAGCGCGACGCCATGGCCCTGACCGGCCTGGCCGACCGCTTCCTGCCCGTCGGCTTCTACTACAAAGCCTTCGTCCACCCGCCGGCGCTGTGGCCGGCCTATGAGAAGGTGCTGCGCCGCGCCGCCGGCCTGGGCCGCGTAGACCCGGACACGCCGCCGGGCGACGATGACAAACAGTATCGCCACACCGACGTGGCCGTCGTCGGCGGCGGCCCGGCCGGACTCAGCGCGGCGCGCGCCGCGGCCGACAAGGGCTTGCGCGTCCTGCTGCTCGACGACAACCCGACCCTGGGCGGCCATCTGCGCTATGGCCCCGACCACCACCAACCGGTGCTGGAGGGGCTGCTGGCCGACGTGCTGGCCGACGCGCGCATCACCATCTTGACCGGCACGACCGTCCTCGGTGCGTTCGAGGAGAACTGGCTGGCCGCCGTCGGCCGGACGGCGGACGGCCGCGAGCGCCTCACCAAGATTCGCGCCGCGTCGGTCGTCTACGCCACCGGGGCCATCGAGCAGCCGCTCCTCTTCGGCAACAACGACCTGCCGGGCATCATGCTCAGCAGCGCCGCGCAACGCCTGCTGCGCCTCTATGGCGTCGCGCCGGGCACGCGGGCCGTGGTCGTGACGGCCAACGACGACGGCTGGGCCGTGGCCGCCGACCTGCTGGCGGCGGGCATCGCCGTGGCCGCCGTGGCCGACATGCGTTCGCAATCGGCCGCCGAGCGGCCATCGCTACCGACCGACATCCCCGTCCTCTGGAGCCACGCGCCGCTGCGGGCCGACGGCCGCCGGCGCGTGCGCGCGCTGATCCTGTCCCCGCTAAACGCGACCGGCGCGCCCGACACGACGCGGGGCACGACCATCGCCTGTGATCTCGTTGTCATCTCCGGCGGCTGGAGTCCGGCCAACGGCCTGCTCTACCAGGCGGGCGGCCGACCGACCTACGCCGCAGAGCGGGCCGAATTCCTGCCCGGCGAACTGCCGCCGGGCATCTTCGCCGCCGGGCGCGTCGCCGGAACCCACGCCCTGGACTACGAACTGGCCGAGGGGCGGCTGGCTGGGCTGCGCGCTGCCGCCTTTCTGGGGCGCGGCCACCCGCCCGACGTGCTGACGGCCGCCAATCTGGCGGCGGCCAAAGCGGCCGAGTCGCCGCGCACCCTGCCGCCCCCACCGGCGGCGAGCCACGACAAACGCTTTGTCTGCTATTGCGAGGACGTGACCGAACACGACGTGGCCGTGGCCGTGGCCGAGGGGTACAACAACATCGAACTGCTGAAGCGCTACAGCACCATCTCCATGGGGCCGTGCCAGGGCAAGATGTGCAGCCAGAACGCGCTCCACCTCTGCGCCCGGGCCAATGGCTGGACCATCCCCCAGACGGGCACGACCACCGCCCGCCCGCCGCTGACGCCCGTCTCGCTGGGCGCGCTGGCCGGGCAGCCCATGGAGCCGGTGCAGCGGACGCCGCTCCACGACTGGCACCAGGTCCACGGGGCAAAGATGATGGTCGCCGGGCTGTGGCTGCGGCCGGAGCAGTACGGCGACGCCACGGCCGAAGTCCGCGCCGCGCGCACCGCCGTGGCCTCATTGACGTCAGCACCCTGGGCAAGTTCCGCCTCGTCGGCCGCGGCGTGCCCGCCCTGCTCGACCGGCTGTACATCAACCGCTGGGACAATTTGGGCGTCGGCCGCGTGCGCTATGGCATCATGTGCAACGATGAGGGCGTTATCCTCGATGACGGCGTGACCGCCCACGTGGCCGAGGCCGAGTGGTACATGACCACCACCTCCTCCGGCGCGGGGGCGATCTTCGAGTGGCTTCAGTGGTGGCTCCAGTCCGGTTGGGGGCAGGACATCCACGCCGTCAATGTGTCGGAGGTCAACGCCGCCTTTAACCTGGCCGGGCCGCGCGCCCGCGACGTATTGCGCCACCTGACCGACGCCGATCTGGCCAACGACGCCTTCCCCTACATGCGCGTCCGCGACGCGACTGTGGCCGGCGTACCCTGTCGCCTGCTGCGCATCGGCTTCACTGGCGAGCTGTCCTACGAAATCCACTGCCCGGCCGGCTTCGGCCGTCACGTCTGGGAGGCGGTGCTGGAGGCCGGGCGGGAGTACGGCATCCGCCCCTTCGGCGTCGAGGCCCAGCGCGTCCTGCGGCTGGAGAAGGCGCATCTCATCGTCGGCCAGGACACCGACGGGCTGACCGACCCCATCGCCGCCGACCTGGAGCTGGCTGTCAAGCTGGACAAGGCCGACTTCCTGGGCCAGCGGGCCATCGGCCGGGTGAAGGACAACCCGCCCCGGCAGCGATTGGTGGGCTTCAAGATGGTCGCGCCGGGCATTGTGCCCGACGAGGGGCTGCAAATCGTCCGGCCGGGCGGCGACGGCCGGCTGGAGATCATCGGCTGGGTCACGTCCAGCCGCCACAGCCCCACGCTCAACGAGACGATCGGCCTGTGCTGGCTCGACGCCGACGTAGCCCGCCAGGTGGGGCAGACGTTCACCATTCGCCTGAACGGCCGGCTGGAGCCGGCGCGCGTCCATCACGGCCCGTTCTACGACCCGGAGGGGCAGCGGCTGCGGTCATAGGCGGCCGGATGGAGGGGTAAAGCATGGCAGCCATCAAACAAACACCAATCATTGAAGGCGCGCCGGGCGACGCGCCCCCGCTCGAGGCCGCCGGCTGGCTCATCGCCACACCCGTGTCCCTGCCGGGCCGGCTGGTGCTGGCCGACGAATCCCACCGCGGCAAGCTGCTGATCCACGGCCGCGCCGGGGAGCAGGCGGTGGCGGCGCTGGGACTGACCGCTCCGGCAGCCGTCGGCCAGAGCGCGCGCGCCGGCGACGTGGCCGTCTACCGCCTGCGCGCCGATCAACTGTTCATCAACACCGCGCCGGGGAGCGAAAGGGAATTGCTTATCCGTCTCGCCAGGGCCGGCGGCGATGGCGGCGACATGGTGACTGTGACCGACGTCACCCACGGCCGCGCCCAGTTGCGCCTCAGCGGGCGGCGGGCGGCCGAGTTGCTCAGCCGCCTGTGCGCCCTGGACTTCCACCCCGATCACTTCCCCCACGGCGCCGCCCAGCAGACGAGCGTGGCCAAGACGACGCAACTGGTCATCCGCGATGACGTGGACGGCGCGCTGTCTTATTTGCTGGTGGGGGCGCGGTCTCTAGGGGCTTACCTGTGGGCGACGATCCAGGCAGCGGCGCGCGGCCTTTAACCTTGTAGCGCGGGATGGCATCCCGCGTCTTCGGTCGTGCGGAACGCGGGATGCCATCCCGCGCTACAAGGCTACAAAATTAGTCGCCAATGGCTGTTGCCAGCGCCGCCTCTTGCCGCTGCATCGTCACCATCGCCACCTGGTTGACCAGTAACATCAGCAACGCCGCGAACACCAGGTACGGCCCCAGAGCCTCCAGCCCCACGCGCGCGGCGACAGCCCCGGCCAGACCCGGCAGCATCGCCATCCCGATGCTGGCCGCGCCCGTTTGCAGGCCGATGGCGTTGCCGGCGTGGCGCGCGCCAACGCGTCGGGGGGCGTCGGCGGTCAGCGTCGGGAAGATGGCCGACAGAGATAGCCCCATCAGCGCGATGGCCACGAAGCCAATGGGCAGCGAGCGCACCAGCAGCAACACCGCCGCCAGCACCGTGCCCAGCATGCTCAGACGCAGCAGCCGCGCCACGCCGATGCGCGCCGCGCCCGCCCCAAACACCACCCGCCCGACGGTCAGCATGACCCAGAAGACGCTGGTCATCGCTCCGGCCAGATAGGCCGACGCCGCCCGCGATTCGGTAAACCAGGTGTAAGTCCACTGCCCGGCCGTGCTTTCCACGCCGGTATAGAGCAGAAAGAGCAGGATGCTCAACCAGACCATCGGCAGGCGCAACGTGGCGCTAATTGGGGCTGGACGCGCCAGGGGATTCTCGACCGTGGCGTGGTTGACACCGCGGAAGGTCATGGTGCGCACGGCGGTCAGGAAGAGGAGGCCCAGCCCCAGGTGGATGAAGGCCCCGATGGCATAGCCCAGCCGCCAGGTGACGCCCGCGGCGACGATGGCTGTCATCAGCAGCGGGCCGATGGCCGCGCCGACGCCGAAACTGGCGTGCATCCAGTTCATTGTGCGCACGGTGCGGGTGGAGGCAACGTAGATGTTGAGCACAGTGCCGGTTGTGCCCGCCCCCCAGCCGGTCAGCAACCCGAAGGCGGCCATTACTCCCCAGGAGGGGGCCAGAACAAAGCCAAAGAAGCCGGCCGCGCCTACCAGGTTGGTCAGCAGCAGCGCCCAGCCCACGCCGATGCGCGCCAGGAGCAGAGACGCCAGGAAGCTGCCCAGGACGTAACCGATGGTTGAGGCGATCAGCAAGGCCACCAGCGCGTCGAGCGGTAGCCCAAAGGTGGCCCGGATGGAAGGCCAGGCCACTCCCAACATGCCGCCCATGATGCCCTGGGCGACGAAGCAAGCGAAGGCCAGCAGCAGGGTGTAACGCTGCCGGGCCGCGGAAAGAATTGTCATGCAGTTCTGTGCTCCAGCCGGCCGGTGAAAGTTGCCCACCGGCGAGTCGGCCAAGTATACTGTTTTGCAACCAAAGGGGGCATTGTGAAGCTGAAGCCGTTGGGAGATACACATCTATCCGTAACGCCGATGGGCCTGGGGCTGGCCGCCTTGGGCCGGCCGGGCTACATCAACCTGGGCCACGCCACCGACCTGAGCCGCGACTATGACGTGGCGGCGATGGCCGCCCACGCCCACGCCGTGCTCGACGCCGCTTGGGCTGCCGGCATCCGCTACTTCGACGCCGCGCGCTCCTATGGCCGCGCCGAGGAGTTCCTGGGCGCCTGGCTGCGCGCGCGGGGCATCGCCCCGGACGAGGTGACGGTCGGCTCCAAGTGGGGCTACACCTACACCGCCGGCTGGCAAGTGACGGCTGACAAGCACGAGGTCAAAGAGCACAGCCTGCCCGTCCTGCGCCGGCAAATGGGCGAGAGCCGCGAGCAATTGGGCGAATACCTGAAGCTCTATCAGGTTCACTCGGCCACGCTCGACAGCGGCGTGCTGGACAACGCCGAAGTGCTGGGCGAACTGGCCCGGCGGCGCGACGCAGGGCTTGTCATCGGCCTGTCGCTGAGCGGCCCCAACCAGGCCGAGACGCTGCGGCGGGCGCTGGCCGTCGAAATGGGCGGCGCGCCCCTCTTCCGCTCCGTTCAGGCCACGTGGAATCTGCTGGCGCAGGAGGCGGGGCCGGCGCTGGCCGAGGCCCACTCTCAGGGCATGGGGGTGATCGTCAAGGAAGCGCTGGCCAATGGCCGTCTGACCGACCGCAACGACGCGCCGGAGTTTGCCGCCGCGCGCCGCCTGCTGGAGGAAGCAGCCGGACAGCTCGGCGTCGCTCTCGACACGCTGGCTCTGGCCACGGTGCTGGCCCAGCCGTGGGCCGGCGTCGTCCTCAGTGGCGCGGCGCGGGCCGACCATCTGGCCTCGAACGTCGCCGCGGTGGAGATGGCCGCCATGCAGCCCGACTTGCTGGCCGAGTGGCTGCCCCGCCTGCTGGCCCTGGCCGAGCCGGCGGAGACGTATTGGCAGACACGGGCCGCCCTGGCCTGGAATTAGGCGGCTAAGGCTGGGAGCTGCTGCCGCCGGTGGGCGGGGGCGGTTCGGGCGTCTTGCCCGGCGGGCGTTGGTAGGTCGGCCGTTGCGCGGTGGGCAAGGGGCCTTCGCGCGTGCCGGCCCCCGTGGGCACGACGTCGTAGTGCGGCGCGCTGTCCGACCGCTCCACCTTGCTCACCGAACGCGCCTTGGCCAGAATTTGCGGCGAAACCTCGGCGTCGGTCAAATCCACCTCGGTCAGATCCGCCCCGGTCAGATTGGCGTTGTTGAGATTGGCCCAGCGCAAGTTGGCTTTGCTCAAATCGGCGCGGCTCAGGTCGGCATCGCCCAGAATGGCCCCGCGCAGGATGGCCCCGCGCAACATCGCCCCCTTGAGTTGCGCGCCGCGCATGTCGGCCCCGCTAAGGCCGGCCTCTTCCAGGTTGGCCCGGTTGAGCGTAGCCCGGTTGAGATTGGCGATGCTCAGATTGGCCCGGCTCAGGTCGCTGCCGGTCAGATCAGCCCCGCTGAGGGCAACGCGGCCCATGATGGCATCGCGCAGATTGGCACCGGTCAGGATGGCCTGATTCATGATCGCGCCGCGCAGATTGGCCAGGTTGAGATTAGCCTCGCGCAGTTCGGCGTCAGTCAGGTCGGCCTCGCTCAGGATGGCCGCGCCGAAGACGGACTCGTTCAGCTTGGCCCCGACCAGCGTGGCCCCGGCTAGATTGGCGCCGCTGAAGTCGGTCGCCGTGGCCTGGACGCGGGTCAGCGTCGCCTTGTTCAGATTGGCCAGGCTGACGTTGGCCCCGTCGAGGATGGCTTCGGTCAGCATCGCGCCGTTGAGACGCGCGCCCTTCAGGTTGGCCCCCGTCAGGTCGGCCCCGGTCAGATCGGCCCCAGACAGGTTCGCCTCGCTCAAATCGGCATCGCGCAAATTGCCGCCGACTAAGCACGCCTTGGTAAGGATGGTGCCGCGCAACTGCGCGCCGGTCAGCAGCGCCTGGCGCAGATTGGCCCCGCGCAGATAGGACTCGGACAGGTCGGCCCGACTCAGGTCGGCTTGCTCCAGTTGCGCCTCGCGCAGGTCGGAGGCGGGCATGTCGGCCTCCACCAGCCGCGCCCCGCGCAGGTCTACGTTGCGCAGACTGACGCCGGCCATGTGGACGTGGGAGAAGTCCGAGGCGCTCAGATCAGCGGCGTGCAGGTCTACCGCCGGTTGCTCGGCGTTCAGCAGCGACGACTCGTAGAGGAAGCGCACGATGTGGCCGCGACTCTCGCCGTTGAGCTGGCGCAACGTCGTCAGCGTGTGGGCCCGGGCGGCGCGCGCCACTTCGTCGTCGGGCGCGGCCCCACGCAGGTTGCGGCTCAGCAGCAAGTCAGTCAGCCGGTCGTAGTAAGCATCAACCAAAGCGCGCTCATCGCGCAGCCGGGCTATCTCCATTTGCGTCCGCCGCCAGTTGTTGGCCAGCCAGACAACCGCGCCGATGACCAACAGAGGAATGAGCAGCAGGTTCAGCCCGTTGAGCAAGGCCAGCGACCCCCGTTGCTGGGCCACGAACTGGATAGCCATGAAGACCGCTACCAGCAGCAGAACCAGAACGGCCACGGCCGCGGCCGTCCGCGCCGGAGTGGCGCGAATGTGGCGATAGGTGCGCATGACTGCCTGATTGAACGACTCGGCCATATCCATTACCTCAGTTCAGAGCGACCCACTCGTCGAGCAGGTCCTTCATACCATCACGGATGAGTTGGGCGTCGGCGGCCTGGGGGGCGCGTTGAAGATAGATATCCAGATAGTGGGCGGCCTGGGGCAAGCGGCGCTGTTGATAGTAGACCAGGCCCAGATCGCGCACGTGCTCGGCTACCTGCGGCTGGGCCTGGCGCAGCAGGCGAATGGCCGCGGCAGCCTGGCTCCACGCGCCGGCCTGCACGTAGCTGGTGCGCAGGTTATTGAGCATCCGCGCCAGCGTGTCGCGCGGCGGCAACGGCTCAAACCAACTGGCCTCCAGCGGCCCTTCGTAGCCGATGGCCAGATGGATCAACTCGGCGCAATCGGCCAGGTCGAGGCGACGGCCGCCATGAAAGGGATCGAGCCACGTCGCCGACTCCGCGCCGTGGATGCCGACGATGTAGTGCCCCGGCAACCCGATGCCATAGGCGGGCAGGCCCAGCCGGTGAGCCACGTCCACGTAGATAACCGACAGGGTGATCGGCAGACCCAGCCGCCGGTCGAGAACCTCGTTGAGGAAGCTGTTGCGCGGGTCGTTGTAGGCGGCGCTATCGCCGCGAAAGCCGTATTCGCCAAACAGGAAGTCCGCCAGTTGCTCGGCCTGGTCAACGACCGGCCGGTCGAAGGCGATGCGCTCCGCGGCCGTCTCGGACAAATCGTGCAGCACAGCCATGTAGCCGGCCACGTCCAACTGGGGATAGGCGATGGCGCGCGCGAAATGTAGCGCCGCGCGGGGGACGTTCAACTCCGCCAGGCGCAACTCATCCTGAAACAGCCATTCCGTCATACCGTAAATTATGGGACATTCCCGGCCGTTTGCCAACGTCCAACTCACTCCATGCTATAATGAGCGATCTATGTACGTGGAAATCCACCTGGGCGACGTCGTTCGCCTGCGCAAGAAGCACCCTTGCGGCAGCGATGAGTGGGAAGTCGTGCGTCTGGGGGCCGATATTGGCCTCGTCTGTCGCGGCTGCCGGCGGCGCGTGCTGCTGCCGCGCGGCGCGTTCAACAAACAACTGAAGGCCATCATCGCCCCGGCGGCGCGACCCGACTAGATGATCGCCATTTTTGCCGCTCTGCACGTGGCCGCCGTCGCTGGGCTGGCCGTCTATGGCTTGCTGGGCTTCGTCACCCTCTGGCTCTATCTGCGCCATCGCCGCGCGGCATTCGCGCCTTTGCCCGCGCCACACGACTGGCCGCGGGTGACGGTGCAACTGCCCGTCTACAACGAGCGCGAAGTCGTCGCCCGGCTGCTGGCCGCGGCGGCGGCTCTCGACTACCCTAGCGACCGGCTGCAAATCCAACTGCTGGACGACTCGACCGACGACACGACGGCGCTAGCCGCGACGTGGGTGGCCCACCATCGCGCCGCCGGGCTGGACATGCACCTGATCCATCGCGCCGACCGGCAGGGATTCAAAGCCGGGGCGTTGGCGGACGGGCTGGCGCAAGCCGACGGCGAGTTCATCGCCATCTTTGACGCCGATTTCGTCCCCGCGCCGTCGTTTCTGCGCCAGACGATCCCGTTCTTGCTCAATGATCCGCAGTTGGGAGCGGTGCAAGCGCGTTGGGGCCACCTCAACGCCGCCGACTCGTCGCTGACCGGGGCGCAGGCCATCGCCCTGGACAAGCACTTTGCCGTGGAGCAACTGGTGCGCCACCGCGCCGGCTGCTTCCCCAAGTTCAACGGCTCGGCCGGCGTATGGCGGCGGGCGTGCATCGAGGACGTGGGCGGCTGGCAGGCCGATACGCTATGCGAAGACCTGTGCCTGAGCACGCGCGCCGTGTTGGCCGGCTGGCGCTTCCACTTCGCCGATGATGTCGTCGCCCCGGCCGAACTGCCAACGACCATCCTGGCCTATAAGACGCAGCAGGCCCGCTGGGCGATGGGCGCGACGCAGTGCCTGACCAAATACGCCGCCCCCATCTGGCGCGCGCCGGGCCACTCGCTGCTGGCCCGGCTCTACGCCCTGCTCTCCATGTCGGCCTACAGCAGCCATCTGTTGCTGCTGCTCCTGCTGCTCGTCCAGCTTCCCCTATTGCTGAGCCACTACCGCTTTCCGCCGTGGATGATCGTCTTTAGCGTCGTCGGCCTGGGACAGCCCATTCTGTTCGTGCTGGCCCAACAGGCGCTCTATCGGGACTGGTGGCGGCGCGTGCGCTACCTGCCCTCGCTGCTGCTGCTGGCCGTGGGCATGGCCCCCTGTAACGCCTGGGCCGTGCTCCAGGCGCCGTTCGCTCGCGGCTTCACCTTCGCCCGCACGCCCAAGGGGGCGCGCCGCAGCTACCGGCTGAGCGCGGGGCGCATGGTCTGGGTGGAAGCGGCGCTGGCTGTCTACTCGTTGGCCGCCATCCTGATCGCCATAGCCACTAATAACCTCAGCGCGGCGTCTTTGCCGCTACTAGGCTTGCTTGGCTTCGCCACCGTCGTCGGCCGCGCCTGGCGCGAAGGCCGCGCGGCGTCCATTTAGCTCCCCCCACCTTCTTTTTCTTCCAACAATCTAATACAATTCAACATTCATATAAGATTTTTCAATCTTTGTATTGACATTTCTTACATGGGGATGTAATATGTTGACATCTGATAGAGATTTCACTATCGGCGATAATAATCTTAAGTTCGCGCGAAAAGATATGAACCCTGTCATTGGCCAATGCCCTATCTGTGGTAACCACCTGCACGTCACGCGGCTGCAATGCCGCAACTGTGACACCACCATTGACGGCCACTTTACCCTCGGCCGTCTCTATCAACTCAGCCCCGAGCAACTGGAGTTCGTCGAGACCTTCCTGCGCTGCGAGGGCAAGATCAACCGTGTCGAGCAGGAGATTGGATTGTCATACCCGGCGGTGCGCGCCCGACTCAACGACGTCATCCGCGCCCTGGGGTATGAGGTCGGCGAGACCGCGCCGGCCGGCCGCGGCGCGTCCGAAGAGGTGCGCCGCGAGGTATTGAGCGAACTGCGGGCGGGCAAGCTGTCGGCCGAAGAGGCGCTGCAAATCCTGCGCGGCGACGGCGAGTAGACGCGCTACGCCCGCCCGCTCGTCAGGCGTCTGCGTGGGCCGCCGGCCCACCACGAAGGAGACCAATCGAGATGAATACAGCCGAACGAGCCGAAATATTGGACCGACTAGCCGCGGGGCAGATCAGCGCCACCGAGGCCCTGCGCCTGCTGGAACAACCGGCCGTGCCGCTACCGGTCGAAGCCTTCAAAGAGGAAGTCAAACTGGAGACCGCGGCCGAAGAGGTTCCCGTTGAAGAGCTAAAGGCCCAACAGCCGAAGGTCGAGGTGCTCAAGGGTGACCTGTCCGATGAGTCGGCCCCTTACAAGAAGGGCAGCAACGGCGACGCGGCCGCCGGCAACGGCAAGCCGCGCTGGCTCAAGATTCGCGTCGTCAATCGGGCGACCGGCAACCAGAAGGTCAACGTGACCCTGCCCATCGGCCTGGTCAGCTTCGGCCTGGGCATCGCCAGGCACTTCGGGGCCGACACGGGCGGCATGGGCACCGACGAGCTGCTGACCCTGCTCAAGTCCGAGCAGCGCGGCATGTTGGTCGAGGTCAATGACGAAGAGGACGACGAGCAGGTGATGATCTACCTGGACTAATGGAGGAAGCATCCACAGATGACACAGATTTCACGGATTGATCTCTTGGAAATCTGCGTAATCTGTGAAATCTGTGGATGTTTCCTCATATAAGAGGAGCGACATGGGCAAGGAACGCATCGAAACGGGCAAAGCGCCGCAGATCCTCATCGGCGCATGTGACGGCGACCTCATCGTGCGCGGTGGGCCGGAGCCAACGCTGCTGGTGCGCGGCGACTACGAGGTCGAAGAGACGGCCGAAGGGTATCGCCTGGCCGGCCGGGGCGATCTGCGGCTTATCGTGCCCACCGCGGCCGGTGTGAGCGTGGATGAGGTCAGCGGCAATTTGATCGTCAAGGGCGTGAGCGGGGCGTATGCCATCGGCCACGTCTACGGCAATGCCGTCCTGGTCGAGGCCGGGCCGGCGCGCATTGACGCCGTCCACGGCGATCTGTCGGCCCGTGGCGGACAGTCGCTGGCGGTGGGCGAGGTTCACGGCGACGCGGACGCGCGCCGCACGGGTGGTCTGGCGCTGCGCCAGGTCTTTGGCGACGCCACCGCCCGCGCCATTGCCGGGCCGGTGACCATCGAACAGGTCTCCGGCGACGCCGACTTGCGCGGCATCGAGGGGGACGTGGCCGTCGGCCGCGCCCACGGCTCGGCCAACGTGGCCTATGCCAAAGGGCAGGTCACGTTGGGTAGTGTTAACGGCGACATCCGGCTGCGCGGCCTGCTGTCGCCCGGCAACCACGCTCTGGCGGCGCGCGGCGATATTGTCCTGCGCTGGCCCGGCAACGCGCCGCTCAACCTGGTGGCCGCCGGGCGCAGCATTGACAATCGCCTGCCGCTGCAAGACATCATCGAGAAGGACGGCCGTCTGACAGCGCGGATCGGCGCGGGCGAGACTTATCTGACCCTCTCGGCCGACGGCCGGGTGATCCTCAAGGAGGCCGACCCGGACGAGAAGTGGGAGTTTGGGCCGGAGGGGGAAGAGTTCGAGTTCGAGGCGGCCATCGGCGGTCTGGGACTGGAGAACATCGGCGCGCGCATCGAAGCCGAAGTGAACGGCCACCTGGCGCGGGTGGCGCGGGAGTTCGAGACGCGCTTTGGCCCCGACTTCGGCCAGCGCCTGGCCGAGAAGGCGGCGCGACAGGCGGAGCGGGCGGCCGAACGGGCCGAGCGCGCCGGCGAACGCTCCCGCCGCAAGGGGGAGTGGCGCGGTCGCGCGCCCGGTCTCGAGGCCTCGCCCCCGCCGGCGGCAACCCGCCGCACCGTCTCGCCCGAAGAGCAGTTGAAGATCCTGAAGATGGTCGAGTCGGGGGCCATTACCCCCGAAGACGCCGGCATGTTGCTGGAAGCGCTGGAGGGTTAAACCGTGTCGTTGGCTCTCGTCTCGCTGCCGCATTACAATAGTGTAGAAGCCGCGTTTCCAACGAGAAACCCGGTTCCCTGGCGGCCGAGACGAGAGCACACACGCATGGTTATTACAGTTGCCGAGGCGCAGGCGAGCGACGGGCTGCGGCCCATTGACATGGCGCGCGATGTGCCACAGATTATTGACTTGCTCAAACTGGTGTTCGGCGAAGCGCTGGAGCTTGACGACCAGCAGTTGCTGGGCGACGAGGTCGGCGCATCGCTCAGCAGCCTGTTCTACCGCCTGAACCCGGCCACGGCGCGGCTGGCCAACGGCTTCGTCTGGCTGGCCGATGGCCGCATCGTCGGCAACGTCACCCTGTTGCCGACGAAAGCGTGGGATCGCTTCCTGGTGGCCAACGTCGCCGTCCACCCCAACTATCGCCGCCGGGGCATCGCCCGGGCGATGATGCACGCGGTCACGTCGGCGGTGAAGGCGCGCGGCGGGCGAACGATTCTGCTGCAAGTGGTCAAGGACAACGACTCGGCCATTGACCTCTATCGCTCGCTGGGCTACGTCGGCCTGGGCCACGTGTCCACCTGGTATAGCTCCACGTCGCGCCTGCGACGGCTCGACCCGCCCGGCGGCCACCCGGCGGTGGACATCCGGCCCCTGCCCGGCGGCCGTTGGCGCGACGCCTACGCGCTGGACGTGGCCTGTGTGCCGCCCGACCTCAACTGGCCCGAACCGCTGCGCCCCGACGCCTATCGCCAGACGTGGTGGCAGCGGCTGAGCGACATGCTGAATAGCCAGGTGTTCGAGACCTGGGCCGTAGGCGACAGTCGAAGCGGCAGTCGGGCCGACAGCCGCGATCACCTGGTGGGGCTGACGACCATCACCGGCCAATGGGGGCGGCCGTACCTGGTGACGTTGCGCGTCCATCCCGACTACGCCGGGCGGCTGGAGCGGCCGCTGCTGGCCAAAGCCGTGCGCCGTCTGCAAAGCCTGCCGCGCCGCAACGCGCGCGTTGAGCATCCTGACAACGACACCGTCGCCAATACGCTGTTGGCCGAAGCCAACTTCGCCATCCAGCGGACACTGACCCACATGCGGCTCGATTTGTCGCGCTAGTGGGCAAGGGGAGAGAAAATCATGGCTACCGTTGAGGAACGCCTGCAAATTCTGAAGATGATTGAAGAAGGCAAGATCAGCGCCGCCGAAGGCGCCGAACTGCTGCGCGCCCTGGACACCAAAGGGGAGCGCGGCCCAACGCTGGAGCCGATGAAGGGCAACAGCAACCCCCGCTGGTTTCGCGTCCGTGTGACCGACGTGGCCACCGGGCGCAACAAGGTCAACGTCAACATCCCGATGGGGCTGGTCAACGTGGGCCTCAAGATGGGCGCGCGCTTTGCGCCGCAGATTGAGGGCAAAGATATGAACACCATCATGGAGGCGGTGCGCAGCGGGCAGTTGGGGAAGGTGATTGATATTGTGGATGCCGAAGACGGGGAGCGCGTGGAAATCTTCGTCGAATAATCTGTGTAGCGACCGGCGGCGCGTAGACATGCGCCGCCGGTTGACACGCGCCCGCGCCTATGCTAGACTGTCTCTGGCCTTCGGGCTAAATCACTCGCGGAGGTGCAGTAAGATGCAAGCCAACCTAAATGTCCTTGAACAACCGGTTGCTCGGCGTGTCGTCGGCACGTCCGCTTCCCCCCGCTAGTTCCTCCGATTTCGATCGTCAATCGAACACAGCGGCCGCGGACGGCTCAATCGCCGTTCTATTGGCGCGCCGCGGGCCAGGCTGACGCCTGCCCCGTTTTCCCGCTCAGAGGTCTCTCTGCGCGGCTGCGTTTCGCTGTGAAGATTGATTGATTTGAAATCTGCAATGGACAAGTTCGACGCTTACGAAAAGTATCAAGAGTTTGATGAAGAGTACCCGGCCATTAAGGGTACATCTCGCTCTGCGAAGCAGAAGACGGGCCCCAAGAAGCCCAAGCCCAAGCCGGCCGAACTCCAGGCCCAACTGAGCGACTTCGACGACAACATCGCCGCCTGGGTGCCCAGCTACGCCGCGGTCCTCGACCCGCGCCACTACGAGCGCCAATGGCTCATCGAGTCCATCGGCCCCTTCTACCGCGACAACGTCGTCACCGACGTCACCCGGCGCGTGAAGGGCGGCAAGGAGGCCAACGTCTACTGCTGCACCGCCCACCCCGCCACCGGCGTAGACCTCATCGCCGCCAAGCTCTACCGGCCGCGCATACTGCGCACGCTGAAGAACGACGCCGTCTATAAGGCCGGCCGCCAGTTGCGGGGCGAGGATGGCAAGCTGATGAAGGGCCGCCGCGAAAAGCTGGCCCTGTTCCAGAAGACGACCTTCGGCAAGCAACTGGACACGAGCTGGTGGATCGGCAACGAGTTCAGCACGCAGCAGGCGCTCTTCGAGGCCGGCGCGGCCGTCCCCCGCCCCATCGGTCACATGGGCAACACCATCCTGATGGAGTTCGTCGGCGATGAGCACATGGCTGCCCCGGCGCTCATTGACAGCGCGCCCGAACCGGGGGAAGCAGCCGACCTGTTCGACTTCATCCTCCACAACGTGCGCCTGATGTTGCGGCTACATCGCATTCACGGCGACCTGTCGCCCTACAACATCCTGCATTGGAACGGCAGCGCGGTCATCATAGACTTCCCGCAAATGGTAGACGCGCGGACGAACCCCCACGCCTACGACCTGCTGCGGCGCGACCTGGCCCGCGTTTGTAGCTACTTCGCCCGCTTCGGCGTCCGCGCCGATGCGGAAGAGATCGCCCGCGATCTGTGGCTGCCCTACATGGGCGCTCTACCCTAGACGTGGCCGCCAAGCGGAGGATAATGGCGCTGCCGGCCGGCGACGGCCGGCAGCCCAATCTATCGTTCAAAGGAGTGGTGATTTGGCAGTCAGCAGCAAAGGCAAACGCAAGGTCAACGTGCTGGGGCGGCAATACCTGTGGTACGTGCAGGACGGCGGGCGAGCGGCCGTGCCCGAAGAGGGCTTTGTGGCCGACAGCGAGCCGGAGCGCTATCTCCACATCATCGCCAGCAACAAGCGCTTCATCGTCCACTACCGGCTGCCCAAGCCGGGCGACAAGGCCACCAGCCTGACCGTCGAAGGGCCGGACTTCCCACGCCAGCCGGGCGCGCGCCGCGTCGAAGTGCCGCGCTGGCGGCACGACAGCAACCCCTACCCGACAGCCGACTTTGTGCGCCGGCTCATTGGGTGGTGCCTGGGTCTGGAGGAGGTCTAGGTTGTCGTTGGTGGTTGGTGGTTGGTCGTTAGTCGTTAGTTCGCGATTGCGCCGACTAACGACCAACGACTAACGACCAACGACTTTTGCGCGACTTATCGCCCCCCGCTGCGTATTGTTTGGCATGACGAACGACACCCAACAGAAGCTCTACAACGCGGGCCAAACCGCGGGCGCGGGAGCCATGCGCCTGTTGCAACCGTTGCTCTTCTTTGTTGCCCTGATGTGGCTGATCGAGATGGTTGACTGGCTGTTGTTCAACGGCGCGCTCGACGGGCTGGGCATTGTGCCCAGAGATATTGGCGGCTTGCGCGGCATTCCCCTGGCGCCGCTGCTCCACGGCGGCTTCGGCCATCTGGCGGCCAACACCTTGCCCTTCCTGGCCCTCGGCTCCCTGGTGCGGCTGCGCCACAGCCGGCAGTTCGTGTTCGTCTCGCTGGTGGTGATCGCCGTCAGCGGTCTGGGCACGTGGCTGTTTGCCCCACCCCACACCGTCCACATCGGGGCCAGCGGGCTGATCTTCGGGTACTTCGCCTTTTTGCTGGTGGCCGCCTACTACGAGCGCAGTCCGGGGGCGTTGGGCCTGGCGCTACTGGTCATTGTCTTCTACGGCGGGCTACTGTGGGGCGCGCTGCCGCAGGGCAACGGCATCTCCTGGCAGGGACACCTGTTTGGGCTGATCGGCGGCGGGCTGGCGGCCTACGCCGTGGCCCCGCGACGCATCCGGATCAAGATCGATCCGCAGTAGCGGCTCAGTCCAAAGAGACCGGCATCCCGGCGGCGGCGGCGTTGCGCTCGAACTGGCGCTGGCCAATGGCTGCCAGGCCGATGCTGAGTAAGTAGAGGACCAGCAGCGGGGCCATCGTCAGCAGCATCGTCACCGGGTCAATGGACGGCGTGATGATGGCGGCCAGGATGGCGATACCGACCACAGCCACGCGCCACTGCTCGCGCAGTGTCTTCGCCGTGACAACCCCCAGCCGGGCCACGAAGTAGATGACAATCGGCATCTGAAAGCCGAGGCCTATCCACAGCAGCAAGCGGGTGATGAAGCCGATGTACTCGTCGCCCGTCCACTCCGTGGCGAAGACCTCGGTCATGAAATTGGCCAGGAAGTAGATGGCCGCCGGAGCCAGCACGAACCAGGCAAAGGCGATACCCAATCCAAACAGCAGCAGCCCGGCGGGAATAAAGATGTAGACGTAGCGCCGCTCCTGCCGGCTCAATCCCGGCTGGATGAACCGCCACAACTCCAGCAGAATAATGGGCATGGCCAGGATGATGCCCGACAGCAGCGCCACCCGAAAGTAGGTCTCGATGCCCTCCGTCGGCCGTAGTGTTTGCAGCGTCGCCCCCTCAGGCCGGCTCTGGGCATAGGGGGTCAGCAGAAACTCCAGCATCCGCGAGGCGAACGCGAAGCTCAGGACAGTGGTGATGAGGATGGCAATGCCGGCGCGCATGACGTGGACGCGCAGTTCGTTCAGATGCCCCAGGATGGACATGACCGGCCCTTCGACATCGGGCGTGGCCAGGGTGGCTTGTTCGTCAGTCGTCATGGCTAGTCGGGGTCATCGGCTACGTCAAGCCGTTGGGGAAGCTTGACCGTGGCAGGAGCAGCCGCGCCGTTGGCCGGTTGTGGCTGTATGGGGGCCGGCTCCGGGAAAAGGCTCGGCGGGCGATGGACGGGCGCGGCCGGCGGTTCGGCCGGCAGAGGCGTGTTGCGCCCGGCAGCCAGCAGATTGGGCGGCATGATGGCGTTTTGGGCGTTTTTAAACTCACGCATGACCTGCTTGCCCTCGGCCGCCGTGCCGCCGGCGATGGTCAGCACTTCAGAACGCAACTCGGCTACCTGGCGGCGCAACTGCTGCAACTCGTCAATCGTGTCGCGCAGTTGGCCGTCGGCGTCAGTCGAGTCCAGTTCGGCGCTGAGCTGGCGCAGAAAGGCGCGCGAAACCGACTGGAGGCGCGCCGTCATGTAGCCCGCCATCCGCGCAAAGCGAACGATGCGCTCCGGGCCTATGAGCATGCCCGCCAGAACGGCAATGAGGATTAGTTCCGGCAGGCCGATGCCGAATACGCTATCCATCGGCGTAACGAAAGTTAAGCTTGCGTATCGCTATTTGTTTCGGGCTTCTTCTCGGCGGCATCCTTGGCCGTTTCGTCTTGGCCCTCTTTGATACCTTGACGAAACGCGGAGACGCCCTTGCCAAGCTCGCCGCCGACGCGGGCGATGCGGCCGACGCCAAAGACTAACAGCACGATTGCCAAAATGACCAACCACTCCCATCCACCGGGCATAACTCTTTACTCCTTGTCTTTCGACAATTCACGTATCACCAATTGATTATACCACCAATCCGTATCTCTTCTCCGCGCTCATCAGCGCTTCATCTACACGAGCTGCGCGTGACCACGAGCGGCGCGTGACCCGGCTGATCAAGGGCAACTGACAGAAATCTCGCGGAAAGCGAGAAACCACGCCGGCAGCGTGGCGAAGCGGTCGCGCGGCTCGTCCAACCGGCCGATCTCCGCCTGCTGCACCGTATCGCTCAACACGTAGCTGGTCACGTGGCGATAGAGAGGCAAAGCCGGCAGATCGGCGTCGAATTGGCGCAGGAACGCCTCGTAATAGACAGCGCGCTCATTCTGCGGCAACGTTTGGCGCGCCGCTTCCAGCGCCTCGCTGGCCCGGCGGTTGTTCCAGGCGGCGAAGTTCTGGCCGCGCACAATGGCCTCCTGGCTCCAGAAGTCGTAGAGGTCGGGGTCGGCCGCCGGGGCGATCTCCAGCAAGGCCACGTCAAAGGCGCGGCTGTCGAGCAGTTGGTGCAAGGCGGGCAAGTCGGCGGCCAGTGTCAGTTGGGCGTCAATGCCCAGCGCCGACCACTGCCGGGCGACTTCTTCGGCCACGGCGCGCTGCTCCGGCTGATCGAGGGCCACCAGGCGCAGCGCCAGCGGCGCGCCCTCGCGCACCCGCGGCCCGCCCTCGCCCGCGGCCCAACCGGCTGCGTCGAGCAGTGCCGCGGCCGTCTCTGGCTGATGGGTGTAGGCGGTCATCAACCCCGGCCGCGCCGCCCACGTGCCCGGCAGAAACGGCCCATCGAAGACCACCCCTTGCCCATTGAGCACCGTGGCCACCAAGCCGTTGCGATCCAGGCCATAGGCCAGCGCCTGGCGCACTTCTTTGGCCCGCACCGCCGGCGCGCCCGTCTCGCTCAGGTTGAAGAAGAGCGACGTATAGCGCGGGGCCAGCGAGGTGAAGAGGCGCGCGCCGTCGCCGGCCAGCACCTCGTCCATGGAGCTTGGCGGCAAGCCGTTGGCCGCGTGCACCTCGCCGGCGCGGAACGCCGCCAGCAGCGCGTCGGCGTCGGCGAAGAAGCGGAACTCGATGTCGCTGAGTTGGGTTCCCTCGCGCCAATAAGAGGGATTGGGCGTCAGGCGCAGGCGGTCGCTGCTCTGCCAGGCTTGCCCTGGCTGAACCATGAACGGCCCGGTGCCCACCGGCGCCTGGTTGAACGCCAGTGTCGGCAAGTCGGCCGCCGCCACGTCACCCAGCAGATGCGCGGGCAAGATGCCGCGCGCCGTGGCTTCGATGAACGGCGCGTAGGGCTGCGTCAGGCTGAACTGGATTTGCCGCTCGTCAATGACCTCGATGGCCACCGACTGCCACAACTGCCGTAACTCGGCCGGGCCGGGGAAGTCGTCGGCTTGCATCAGGCCGTAGGTGAAGGCCACGTCCTGCGTCGTCACCGGCTCGCCGTCGTGCCAGGTCAATCCATCCTGAAGGGTAAAAGTCAGTGTCAGGCCGTCTTCGCTGGTGGCCCACGATTCGGCCAGCGCCGGGGCAACCGTACCGTCGGCCTCCATGCGCACCAGACCGTCGAAGATCAAGCCGCTCAGTTGGCGATCAACGGGGTAGGGATCGCTCAACAGCGGGTTGAGCGACAGCGGGCGGCCGACAATGCCCTCGACGAACGTGCCGCCGGCGGCGGGCACGATCGCTGTGCATAGCGCCGCCGACTGAACCTGATAAGACAACAACATCAATATCAGGGCCAGCCCCACCAGCGCCAGCAACGTCTGCCAGCGGATATCGGGTTTCATCAACGCCGGGAAACCTCGCCCGGTCGGCCTCCGCCTAGCTGACCTGTCCCCAGGCCAGGAAGGCCAGCAGGGTGTTCACAAAGAACAGGACGGCTACGATGATAGTCAGGCGGTGCAAAACCGCTTCGACACCGCGCCGGGTGCGAAACCCGCCGCTCTCGCCACCGCCGCCGAGAAAGCCGCCGAGGTCCTGACCTTTGGCCTGCAAGAGGACCAGCGCGGTCAGGGCTACAGCGAGGATAATTTGAATAATGCTGAGATAGGGTGCCCAGGGCTGCAAATTCATGGTGATTCTGATCTAATCCTTGTCGTTATACCGGTCGGGCCGGGATGATTCGCTACCGAACGAGGGATTATAACCAAGAGCGGCGCGCCCGTCGAATCGCCAAGCAACGGCTTATCTTGCCGCCCGGCTATGGATTGCCCCCCGTTGCCCCTGTGGTACACTCCAACCCATCGCGCGTGCCATCTTGCGGCTCGGCCGCGCCAGGACTGGCCTGTGATCGAGTTCAAACACGTCACCAAGAACTACTACAAATTGACCGCGCTCCGCGACGTATCGCTGACAATCCCCCGCGGCGAAGTGTTGGGCCTGCTCGGCCCCAACGGCGCGGGCAAGACCACCCTCATGTCCACCCACCAGTTGCCCGAGGTGACGCGGGTGTGTACCTTCCTGGTCAT
>WBZP01001754.1_pt1 | contig 24165 bp, 23 predicted proteins | sample 5204301 | NCBI WGS metagenome assembly WBZP01 (sample SAMN12412401, study PRJNA552823) | activated sludge metagenome | isolation source: activated sludge from nitrification reactor of wastewater treatment plant... | place: USA: Pennsylvania | collected 2017 | reverse complement strand
CTGGCAAGAGAAGCTTTGATTTCCCTGAACATGGTCTCCAAAGTTACCAGTACATCAACTTTTGGAATACCGGTCTTATCAGATATTTTGTTGATAAGGTCTGCTTTTCTCATATGCTTTACATTTGAGGAGTTAAGATATAAAACAAAATTGATAATTCAAAATAATTGGGTGATTATCAATAGGTTTATAAAAAAATATTTTCAGACCCTGCATGAGTGATAAAAAAAAGGAATTTTTTACGGCTAAACTGCTTCATTGGGATGCAGAATTGAATAATAGAACCATGCCGTGGAAAGGCGAGAAGAATCCATATAAAATATGGCTGAGTGAAATAATTCTTCAGCAAACCAGGGTTGAGCAGGGGCTCGATTATTACAACCGGTTTGTAAAACAGTTTCCAACCATTGATAAACTAGCTGCTGCTCCTGAGTCATCGGTGTTCAAATTATGGGAAGGCCTGGGTTATTATACCCGCTGCCGTAACCTGATTGTAACAGCAAAATATATAAGTACCGAACTTAAAGGGCGATTTCCATCTACCTACCAGGATATTCTTAAACTAAAGGGAGTGGGGCCATATACTGCTGCTGCCATATCTTCTTTTGCCTACAATCTTCCGCATGCCGTGGTTGATGGAAATGTAATGCGGGTACTGTCAAGATACTTTGGCATAGCAATTCCTATAGACAGTACGGAAGGGAAAAGTCATTTTAATGCACTGGCTCATGAATTGCTGCCAGCCGGCAAGCCTGCATTGTATAACCAGGCTATCATGGATTTTGGAGCAACCATGTGCAAACCGCAATCACCTGCCTGCAGAGAATGCCCCCTTCAAAAAAAATGTACAGCCTATGAACAGGGGAAACAGGATCAATACCCTGTAAAAGAAAGCAGGTTGGTAAAAAGGAAACGTTATTTCTATTACCTGCTGGCAGAATACAAAGGCAGCTATCTCATTCGTAAAAGATCAGGAAAAGACATCTGGCAAAACCTTCATGAATTCATTCTTATTGAAAAAGAGCGGCCGGCAGATATACAGAATGATCTCCCGGAACTGGTAAAACACCTGGTGAATGTCCCTAACAGGATCATATCAATATCAAAAATGTACCGGCAGCAATTAACTCATCAAACCATTCATGGGTGTTTTATTCATGTTGAGTTAAAGAAACTTCAATCAATTCATGGGTATGAAGCGGCAGGCAAAAAAAATCTCAAAAAACTGGCCTTTCCACGTTTTATTACATCTTATTTTGAAGATGAAAACTTCTAAAAACAGCTAATCTGTAAGGATATAATGTGTAAATCTTGAGCGAAGGAATTAACAGATAAAATCAGTATCTTTAAATTCGACGTAAGAATCAACAAGCGACCAAATAATAAATATCAGCAACATGAGAGGAGTAAACAGGGTAATGCTAATAGGTAATTTGGGAAAAGATCCGGATATGCAGTTCCTGGAAGGAAATATTGCGGTGGCTAAATTCTCACTGGCTACCACTGAAACCTATAAAGACAGAAGCGGTAAACTGATATCACAAACAGAATGGCATACCGTAGTGCTCTGGCGTGGGTTGGCTGAACTGGCGCAGAAATATCTTCATCGTGGCAGCCTTGTTTATATTGAAGGGCGCCTCAAAACCCGTAGCTGGGAAGATAAGGAGGGAAATAAAAAATTTGCCACAGAAATTGTAGGGGATAACCTGATCATGCTTGATAAAAGAAGTGATGGATCATTGCCTTCCGGTGGTTTTGATGATACAGATTCCCACCATGGTAATGAAGGTCAGCATCCTGAAGAAGGGTCAGATGAACGCCTCCCTTTTTAAATCCATATTTTACAGGACAATGTCCCTGAAATAATTGTTTACATAAATTTCTTGTTTTGGACTATCATTCGGTCATCGGCACTGCACTAAATAAATTCCCCGTTTTCCTGGCAATTACCCCTGCCGCTACCACAGTACTGCTTTTTATCATTTTTGTATTGCTCATCATTTCTTTCCTGGTGGCAGGAAGCGAAGTGGCTTTTTTTTCGCTTACCGTTAAAGACATCAATGTTTTAAAAACAAGACAGCAACCTTCTTTCCGGCGGATTGTGACTTTACTCGAGCAACCCAAAACACTGCTGGCGGCCATGCTCATCACCAACAGTTTTGTGAATATCGGTATCATTCTGATATCAAATATTCTTATCGACAACTGGTTGTCAGGCTTCGATTTCGGATTCTGGATATTATTTCTCATCAAAGTGGTATCCGTTACCACCATCATTGTTCTATTTGCTGAAGTACTGCCAAAAGTCTGGGCCACACATCATAAAATATGGTTTGCCTCAACAGCATCTCTCATCATAGAAATTTTCAGTAGCCTTTTTTACAGGCTCAGCAAAAGGATGGTTCGTTTCAGTGATAACATCGAAAAAAAACTCTCTTCTGAAAATTCTTCAGCCATTGATAACAGCAGCCTTGACTATGCTATTGACCTGCTTCCCGAACATGAAGCAACGGTAGAAGAAAAGCAGATTTTAAAAGGTATCCGGAAGTTTGGTGATACCATGGTAAAACAGATCATGCGAACCAGGCTTGATGTGAGTGGGGTAGAAATGAACATGAACTTTACCGAAGTTTTGCAGAAAGCAGAGGAACTACATTATTCAAGACTCCCGGTATATAAAAACAACCTGGATGAAATTGCAGGAATGCTTCACACAAAAGACCTGCTGCCTCACCTGGATAAGCCAACAAATTTCGACTGGCATGAATTGATAAGGGTACCCCACTTTGTGCATGAGCAAAAACTGATTGAAGACCTGCTCCAGGATTTTCGCACAAAAAGATATCATTTTGCAATTGTGGTCGACGAGTTTGGCGGTACTTCCGGAATTGTAACGCTGGAAGATATTATGGAGGAGATCATTGGTGATATCAAGGATGAATTTGATGATGAAGAAAGTGTAAATAAGAAACTGGATGATCATAATTATATTTTCGAAGGTAAAACCATGATCAATGACGTATGCAAGGCTATGAAACTTCCTGTGGATACATTTGACTCTATCCGCGGAGAAAGCGATTCTCTTGCCGGGCTCGTGCTGGAAATTGCCGGAGAATTTCCCCAGGTGAATGAACAACTTGTGCAGGGAGATTTTACCTTCGTGCCACTGGAAATAAATAAAAACAGGATCGATAAAGTGAAAGTGATTATTAAACCTGCTGAAACTGAAATTCCTTCATGAAAAAATATTCTCTTTTTTTACTGACGCTGTTTTTGTTTACAGCATGCAACTCTACATACACTTCCCGTAAAAAGGGCTATTTCAGGATTGATCTGCCGCAGCACGAATACACCAGTTTCAACAGGCCCGATTATCCTTACAGTTTCGATTATCCCGTTTATGCAAATGTGATCCAGGACAGCACTTATTTCGACAGCAATCCGGAAAATCCGTACTGGATCAATATTGATTTTCCCAGGCTCAATGCCCGCATTTTCCTGAGCTATAAGATCGTTGGCGGAAAAGCCATGTACAAAATAAAACAGGCTGATGGAACTTATAAGGATTCAACAGGTATCAACCAGTTCGACAGAATGGTGAATGATGCCTACAATCTTACCAATAAAAACCAGGTAGCCAGCTCTTCTATCAAAGACAGCCTGTTCCATACAGCCAATGGAATTACGGGTATCTTCTTCCGGGTGGGAGGTAACGCTGCAACATCCAAGCAATTCTTCGTAAGTGATACCGCAAAAAATTTCCTTCGCGGAGCACTCTATTTCGATGCAACTCCCAACGCAGATTCCCTAAAACCAGTACAGGATTTTTTACAGGAGGATATGGATCGGCTCATCCGTAGTTTTAAATGGAAGTAATCTTTCAGCTACGTAAACTCTTTGGCCTATTTTTGCAGCATGATAGCAATTGAAAACGCTTTGATCAGCGACCTCGTTGTAAGTGAACAATTCCTGTGCGACCTGCAAAAATGCAAAGGAGCCTGTTGTGTGGATGGTGATGCCGGAGCACCTTTAGAGCGTAAAGAACTCAAACAGATTGATGAAGTATTTGATGCGGTACTACCTTATTTAAATAAGGAGAGCGTAGATGAGATCAACCGGCAGGGACGTTATGTGTACGACAAAGAATTCGGCTGGGTAACACCTACCATCAACAGCAAAATATGTGTGTATGGTATTGTTGATAAAGATGGTATCGTAAAGTGCGGAATCGAACAGGCATTTTACGATGGCAAAGTGAACTGGAAGAAGCCGATCAGTTGCCACCTTTTTCCTATCACCATCGATAAAAGCAAGGACGGAGCCACAGAATACGTAAATTATGAACCCAGGGAAGATCATTGCAAAGCGGCCTGTGCACTGGGTAAAAAAATGAAACTTCCTGTTTATCGTTTTCTCAAAGAACCGATTATCCGCAAATTCGGAGAAGCATTTTACGAAGCGCTCGAAGCAACAGCAGAGCACTTAAAAAAATAATATTCATGAAAAAAATCAACCACGCATTATTCCTGTTTACCTTCTTAACAGTACTCCTGTCTTCCTGTTCGGTGAACAAAGCCAAAATAGACAATGATCTGAAAAAATACTTCGACAGCAGGCATGTGGAGGGTTGCTTCACCATGCTGAATAATGCCGATGGCCGCATCACGGTTTATAACCTGGGCATGGATACGACCCGGTTCACACCGGCATCAACTTTTAAGATATTGAACTCACTGATCGGTTTGCAGACCGGCGTGATAACCGATGAAAAAATGGTTATCAAATGGGATGGAATCACCAGGGGCAGGCATGATTGGAACAAGGACATGGATATGAAAGAAGCATTTAAAGTGAGTTGTGTTCCTTACTACCAGGAAGTGGCAAGACGCATCGGAAAAGATACCATGAAAGCATGGATCGACAGCCTGGGCTATGGTAATATGGATATTTCAGGACCTATTGATTCATTCTGGCTTAACAATCGTCTTAAAATATCTCCGGATGAACAACTTGGCCTGATGAAAAGGCTTTACTTCGATCAGCTGCCTTTCAGAAAAAGTGTTCAGCAAACAGTAAGAGACGTAATGATCCAGGAAGATAATACGGCTTACCGCCTCAGTTATAAAACCGGGTGGGGATTCGATGAACAGAAGAATAGTATTGGCTGGATCACCGGCTGGATAGAAGAAAACAGGCATGTTTACTTCTTTGTTACGGTTGTAAAATCAGCCGACCCTGCTATTGACATGAGATCTGTAAGGCTCGATATTACAAAGGACATCCTGAAACACTATGGTTTCTTCGAAGGAAAAAAATAAACTGCAGAAATTATTTTCACGGCGCAATCATAACAGTAACGCTGGTACAATTATTTCTTATTCTTTCTTTAACAACAACAGTAGCCGGATTAATTAATTTGCATCAACTCCATGCCTCGTTTTCAGCATATAGAATATTTATTGCTGCTGGCCATCATTCCGGTATTGGCTGGCCTGTTTGCTTATGCCGTTTACCGTAAGAAGAAAGCTGCAAAGCAAATCGGCGATCCCGGCCTTGTTCAGCTACTCAGCAGGAACTATAACCCACGGGCTTACCTTACTAAGTTTTTGTTGGTTGCAGTTTCAGCAGGATTATTAGTGATTACAATGGCCAATCTCCGAAGCCCGGCGGGAACAGAAAAAGTAAGCAGGAACGGAATAGATGTAATGATTGCCCTGGATGTAAGCAAAAGCATGCTTGCTCAGGATATAAAACCTACCCGCCTCGATCGGGCCAGGCAGGTATTGAGTAAACTTGTTGACAGGCTCAGTAATGATCGCATTGGAATCGTTGTTTTTGCCGGGAAAGCATACCTGCAGATGCCTCTTACAGCAGATCATTCGGCTGCTAAAATGTACCTGGCAGCGGCTAGCCCGGAATCAGTACCTGCACAAGGCACTGTTATCGGCGATGCACTTAAAATGTGCTACTCTTCTTTCAACACAAAAGAAAAGAAATACAAGGCAATTGTATTGGTAAGCGATGGAGAAGACCATGACGAAAATGCCGTGAAACTCGCCAGGCAGATGTCGGAAGAGGGTGTCATCATTTATACGATCGGCATCGGTTCGCAGGAAGGAATTCAGTTGATAGAAGAAACTACCGGTCAGCCAAAAACGGATGCTCAGGGAAATGTAGTGATATCAAAACTGAATGAAGAGGAGCTTAAAGAGATTGCTCAAAATGCCAATGGACAGTATATGTTCTTCAGGAACACCGACGCAGTGGTAGATATGCTTACCAACCAACTGGCAGGAATGGATCAGCGGAATGTTACAGACGATTCCCTCGTGAACTATAAATCATGGTTTCAGTATTTGCTGCTGGCTGTATTAGCGCTTTTGTTGATAGAATCATTTATTTCTGAAAACAGGCGGATTAAAATCCGTTCGCTGAAACCTGTAATTACCCTTCTCTTTTTGTTTATTGGGTTGAAGGCAGGAGCGCAGACGAATGAGGATAATGAAAATATCAAAAAGGGAAATGATCTGTACAGGAAAGGGGAGTTTGAAAAAGCATCGGAAAAGTACAAGAAAGCAACAGATAAAAACCCGGAAAACCCCACGGCCTCCTTCAACAATGGTAATGCATTGTACAAATCAGGAAAAAAAGAAGAATCCCTGGAAGCCTATGAGCATTCCATTAAGAACTTTAAAACGGCAGCCGAAAAGAGTAATGCATATTATAACAAGGGTGTTGTTCTTCAAAATAACAAAAGACTTGAGGAATGTATTGAAGCGTATAAAAATGCTTTAAAGCTTGACCCCACCAATGAGGATGCCAGGCAGAATCTTCAAAAAGCGCTGTTGGAGCAAAAGCAGCAGCAACAGCAACAAAAGCAAAACCAGGATCAACAGAAAAAAAAGAAGGACCAGCAAAACCAGGATCAGAAAAAAGATAAGCAGGAACAAAAGCCACAGGAACCCAAACCGCAACCTTCGAAAATATCTAAAAAAGATGCCGAAGAAAAACTGAAAGCGCTGATGCAGCAGGAGAAAAACCTGCAGGATAAGCTTCATAAAGTGCCGGCTACTTCCATCAACCCCGAAAAAGACTGGTAAATACTGCAATTGCATCGGTTAAATCGCAGCAAAGCTTTGTACAAACAGGTTTCTTTTGTACATGGTTCGTTAACTTTGTGCCTCAATATATTTTTAGCCAATTATGCTGTTCTACACAGAATCCTTAACCGGGTATAAAAGACTTAAAACAAAAGAAGTAAAAGTGGGCAACCTGCTCATCGGGGGAAATAATCCCATCCGTGTGCAGACCATGACCACCACTGATACCATGGATACCATGGCAACTGTAGAGCAATCCATACGATGTATAGAAGCGGGAGCCGAACTGGTTCGTATTACAGCTCCTTCAAAAAACGAGGCAGAAAATCTTCAGCATATCAAAGACGAATTGCGCAAAAGAGGTTACGATACGCCATTGGTGGCCGACATTCACTTTACACCCAATGCTGCAGAAGTGGCCGCAAAAATTGTTGAGAAAGTTCGTGTGAACCCGGGTAATTATGTAGATAAGAAAAAATTTGAACAACTGGAATATACAGATGAGGAATATGCAGAGGAAATTGAAAGGATCAGGGAAAGGTTTACACCTCTGGTTAAAATATGTAAGGAGCATAGAACGGCGATGCGTATCGGAACCAATCACGGGAGCCTGAGCGACCGCATCATGAGCCGCTATGGCGATACTGCAATCGGCATGGTGGAAAGCGCCATGGAATTCCTCCGCATTGCCCGCAGCGAAGATTATCACCAGGTAGTGCTGAGCATGAAGAGCAGCAACCCGCAGGTAATGGTGCAGGCTTACCGCTTACTGGTTCATCACATGATGAATGAATTTGGAGAATGCTATCCTTTGCACCTGGGAGTAACCGAGGCCGGCGACGGTGAAGATGGTCGTATCAAGTCGGCCATTGGTATTGGTACTTTGCTTGAAGATGGTATCGGCGATACCATCAGGGTTTCATTAACCGAAGATCCCGAATTTGAAATTCCGGTATGCAGGGATATTGTGAAACGTTACCGGGATCGAAAATTCAACGATGCAGTGCCGGCTATTGATAAACTTCCATACAGCCCTTTTGAGTATAAAAGGCGTGAAAGTTTTGATGTAAGCAATATCGGTTCCAAACATGTTCCTGTTGTAATCTCCGATTACAGCAAGTATGATTCAATTGCAACAGCTGATCTTGAACAGATAGGTTATAAATACGATGAGAGCAGCGACAAATGGTTTATCGGTGATGCAGCAGCGGATTATCTTTTCTGTAATGCAGCACTTGGTTTTGAATTACCGGGTACATTAAAAGTACTGCTCCCTGCTGCAGTATGGGCAAATGCAACCGATAGGGGAAAGTATTTTCCTCTGATGGAAGTGCCACAATACCTGGATGATAAGGTTCAAAAATCAACCTCTGCCAATTTTGTGATGATTGATTGTTATTCAGATGGCCATCCCGATCAGCAACTTGATAAATTGTTCAGCAAAATAAAGATTGATAAAACTGCAGTACTCTGCCTGAGTTCCACCAATTCAAACAGTATGCAATGTATTCGCAGGATGTTTGTTGAACTGATGAATAATAAAGTTGATAACCCGGTTGTCGTTATATGCGACAGCGCACATACATCAATGGATGAAAGCCTTGTTCATTATGCTGTGGAAACAGGAGCATTGCTGATTGATGGATTTTCGGACGGGGTTTGTTTAGGGCATCATTACGGAAACAAATCAGTAGCCCCACAGAATAAAATTCTTAACAGTATTGCTTTCGGAATTTTACAGGCCACCCGTACCAGGATATCAAAAACGGAATACATCAGTTGCCCGAGTTGCGGAAGAACATTGTTCGACCTGCAGGAAACAACTGCAAAGATCAGGGCCGTTACCAATCATCTCAAAGGAGTTAAAATTGCGATCATGGGTTGCATTGTGAATGGCCCCGGCGAAATGGCCGATGCTGATTTTGGATACGTGGGAAGTGGTGTTGGTAAAATTACATTATACCGTGGCAAAGAAGTAGTAAAACGTGCAGTGCCGAGTGAAGTAGCAGTAGAAGAGCTTATCAATTTATTAAAAGAAAGCAATGCCTGGGTGGATGCACCGGTTGTTGCATAATGCATATATAAATATTCAAACGGGTACATGCAAACAGACTTCCTCGTTATAGGTTCCGGAATCGCAGGCCTCACTTATGCCCTGAAAGTGGCAGAATCCTGCCCCGATAAAACGATCACCATACTTACCAAAGCACAAAGCGATGAAACAAATACGAAGTATGCCCAGGGAGGTATTGCCGGGGTGATGGATTCTGACCACGATAGTTTTACAAAACATATTGAAGATACTTTGATTGCCGGCGACGGACTTTGTGATAAACATATTGTTGAAATTGTAGTGAAGGAAGGTGTGCAGCGGATCGAAGAAATTATTGAATGGGGCGCCCGGTTTGATAAAGAGCCCGACGGCGATTATAAATTAGGAAAAGAAGGAGGCCACAGTGAAAACCGTATCCTGCATCACAAAGATGTTACAGGAAAAGAAATGGAAAGGGCTTTGCTGGAGGCAATCAAACGAAAACCAAATATTCAGCTCATCAGCCATTGCTTTGTACTGGATATTATCACTCAGCATCACCTGGGTTACCTGGTAACCAAATCAACACCGGATATAGAGTGTTATGGTGTTTATGTATTGAATCTTAACAGCAATAAAATTGAAAAAATTACTGCACACATAACATTGCTGGCTGCCGGTGGTAATGGCCAGGTATACAGAAGTACTACCAATCCTGCTATTGCAACAGGCGATGGTGTTGCTATGCTGTACCGGGCAAAAGGAAGAATAGAGAATATGGAATTCATCCAGTTTCATCCAACGGCTTTGTATGAAGCGGGTGTGCGGGGACAATCCTTTTTGATTACCGAAGCAGTGAGAGGAGATGGTGCCATACTGAGGAATAGCCAGGGTGAAGCTTTTATGGAACGCTATGATGAAAGAAAGGATCTTGCTCCAAGGGATATCGTAGCCAGGGCAATCGACAACGAAATGAAGATAAACGGTACCGAGTTTGTTTATCTTGATTGCCGCCACATGGATATAAATAATTTCAAAGAGCATTTTCCTAATATTTATGAGAAATGCCTCAGCATAGGAATTGATGTTTCCAAAGACATGATCCCGGTTTCGCCTGCAGCCCACTATAGTTGCGGAGGAATTAAAACCGATGAATGGGCACGCACTTCCATCAAAAACTTATATGCTGCCGGAGAATGTGCATCTACAGGTCTTCATGGCGCTAATCGTCTTGCAAGTAACAGCCTGCTCGAAGCCATGGTATTTGCACACAGGGCATATACAGATGCCATAGCATCTATAAAAAACTTTTCCCCCGGCAGGCAGGCGGTGACTACAGCTGTTCCCGACTGGAATGCTGCGGGCACAACAGCGCCAAAAGAAATGATCCTGATCACACAAAGTTTAAAAGAACTCAAACTGCTGATGAGTGATTATGTTGGTATTGTCAGGAATGATGAACGTTTGCGCAGGGCAGATAAAAGACTTGATCTGTTGCACGAAGAAACAGAACAACTTTACCAGCGTACAGCAGTTTCACCACAACTGTGCGAATTGAGAAATATGATCACAGTTGCTTATCTCATTGTAAAGAGCGCCGGGTTCAGAAAGGAAAGCAGGGGATTGCATTTTAATACCGACTATCCGTTAAAAAGCGACCTCCTTCAGAATACTATTTTATAAATAATGGATGATTTTTTTAGACAACCATTTTTTTAAGCTGTAACGTATAGGTTTATTTCCATGACCTGGCTTTACATAACATTACTTGTACAATGTATTATATCATTTATAGTTTACTATACCTTGTTTCCCTCCTGCCATTCTTTATATTATACCGCTTAAGCGACCTGGCTTTTTTGATTATGTATTATGTAATCAGGTACAGGAGAAATATAGTATCAGCTAACCTTGCAGTTGCATTTCCCGAAAAAACCTTGAAGGAACGGGAAAAAATAGCAAAAAAGTTTTACCGGGCGCTTACGGATACTTTTATCGAAACGATTAAGCTGTTAAGTATTTCTGAAAAGGAATTTGACAAAAGAGCTTACATGGAAATGGAAAAAGTGAATGAGCTTGTTAATAAGGGATATTGCATACAGTTTGAAGGAGGCCATCAAATGAACTGGGAGTATGCAAACTGGGCCGCCGCCAAAAAAATGAAGATCCCTTTTATTGGTATTTATATGCGGATAGAGAATAAGGCTCTCGACAGAATTTTTTATGATCTCAGGAGTAAATTTGGAACTGTACTGATCTCTGCAACCGACTTTCGTACCAGGATGCACCAATTATTCAAAGGGCAGTATTCACTTGCTCTTGTTGCCGATCAAAGCCCCGGAAGTCCCCGTTACGGCCAATGGCTTTATTTTTTTAATAAGGCCACATCATTTGTTTCAGGGCCTGATAAGGGAGCACGCAAGCATAATGCAGCGGTGATTTTTGTAAGGCTGTACAAAGTGAAACGGGGCTATTACCGGTTCGAACCTGTTGAGTTCATTGAAAATACCGCAGCATTAAAAGAGGGTGAACTTACTTTAAGGTACCGTGATTTCCTGGAAAATACCATAAGGCTTCAGCCGGAGAATTACCTGTGGAGCCATCGTAAATGGAAATCGGAGTATATAGCTGAGTACAGCGAGGGATGGATAGATTCACGCCCATCACCAACAGAAAAATAAATTGCTTAAAGTATGAAAGCCTGTTAATTCAGCACACTGGCTTCTTTCACGATGTTGGCTTTTTCTTCCTGTTTGATCTTACCCCAGCCACCCAACACATTTCTCAGGTTATGAACTCCCTGCCTTTTCATCAGCGAGGCAGCAATCACACTTCTGTATCCTCCGGCACAATGGATGTAGATGTTCTGGTTGTCTTCAAACTGTGCAATATTGGCCACATCAGTCATTTCATCCAGTGGAACATGAACGGCGTTAGCCAGGTGGCCATCTGCAAACTCAACTTCTTTCCTCACATCCAGCACAACAAGGTTTTGATCATGCGGTATATCCATGATGAGTTCATCGGCTTCCACATCAATGATCATATCAATCTTTTCTCCTGCAGCAACCCAGGCTTCATAGCCTCCCTTGAGATAACCCTCCATTTTGTCGAACCCAACTCTTGAAAGCCTGATTACACTTTCTTCTTCTTTTCCTGCAGGCGTTACAAGTATGATTGGTTTGTCGAACGGCAATACAATGCCGGCCCATTCGGCAAATCTTCCTTCCAGCCCGATAGAAATTGAGCCCGGAATAAAACCTTTTGTGAATTCTGTAGCGGGCCTAGTATCCAGGATGATCATTTCGTCCACTTTCATGGCCGCCTTGAATGATGGTATATCCAGAGATTTCAATCCTTTGGCTTTTACATCAGCAAGATCTTCATATCCCTGCTGGTTAATTCTTGCATTGATTGCAAAATATTTTGGAGCGGTATTTAAACCGCTGGTAACCGCTTTTACAAATTCTTCTTTTGACTGCGGTTGTAATGCATAATTCATTTTCTTTTCATCGCCGATAGTACTGTGTGTGTTCGGGCCGAGATTTTTTCCGCAACTGCTGCCGGGGCCATGCGCCGGGTAAACAAGAATATCATCAGCCAGCGGGAGTATCTTATGTTGGATTGTATTATACATGATTTCTGCAAGCTCTTCGCTGCTCATATTGCCGCTGCTCAGATCAGGGCGGCCTACATCACCTACAAACAGGGTATCGCCTGTAAAGATCGAATGAGCTTTTCCTTCCTCATCTTTCAACAGGTAGCAGGTGCTTTCCAAAGTGTGACCCGGTGTGTGTAATACTTCAAAACTCAGTTTACCCAGTTTGAATACTTCCCCATCTTTTGCAATATGGGCCTGGAAATTTGTTGATGCACCCGGCCCGTATATGATGGGAGCGCCGGTGAGTTTGCTGAGATCTATGTGGCCACTTACAAAATCAGCATGAAAATGTGTCTCAAAAATATATTTGATAGAAGCATTTCTTTCTTTTGCCATGTTGATGTACACATCAATATCCCTCAAAGGGTCGATGATGGCTACTTCTCCTTCGCTTTCTATAAAATATGCCGCTTCACTCAGGCAATTGGTATAAAGTTGTTTGATAAACATATGCAGGATGCTTGATATAATAATGCACAAAAATAAGAATAAAAAAGCGGCTGTGTTTTTCAGCCGCTGCAGAAAATCACTGATTATTCTATCCAACCAAATCCTGGACGAACTGGTTAATTTCTTCGATACGTTTGTAATTTACCGTGTAGTAAATAAATTTTCCGTCGCGTTGTGTGGTTACAATCCCAGCCCTCCTCAAAATAGCCAGGTGCTGAGAAGCTACTGATTGTTCCAGTCTCATTCTCACATATATTTCTGTTACCGTGATCTTTTTTTCTGTTTCAATCAGGGACAGTATTTGCTGACGTAGTTTGTGATTGAGAGCCCTTAAAACAAGGGCAGCCTTTTTAAGGTTGTGGAAATTGATTTTCAGTGTTTCCGGTGTTTCGGCAACAGGCATAGCGGCCTGATCTTGTGCCTGGTTTTCAACCATCATAGGAAAAAAATTTTAAAAATGCGTAAACAATATAATGTTCAGCAAATATACAAATGAATAAATATTTATGTATGCATGGATTGTTAAAATATTAGATATGAAAGCCTAATTGGAGTAAAATTCTTTCACATACAGCGGCTCACTGTAACCCAGGTTGCTGAAGTTTGCTGCTTCATTTTTTTGGAAAGAAAGCCGGGCAATGGATGCAATTATTTCAGGATCAGGTAAGAAGAGCGCATTGTGGTGGTTAATGATATTTTGCCACTTTTTGGCACCACTTCCGGCAAAATAAACCTGGTTATTGTGAAGAACCCCGCTGAGCGATTGGTTATCAAGTATCATTGCACAGGGAGCTGTTATTTCTTCCAGTTTGTAATTGTAAATAGCAGTATATACTTCCATTCTCCTGGCATCGATCATAGGACAGAAAAAAGCCGGATCGTTAAACTTACCGGCAGCATTTATCATAGAATGAGCCATAGCAGGCAGGGTTCCAACTGTAATAAATGGCTTGTTCAATGCATAGCATAAACCTTTGGCGCTTGCCATGCCTACTCTTAAACCGGTATATGATCCCGGGCCTTCTGTTACGGCAACCGCATCAAGGCTATCCAATGAAATACCTGTTTCATCTGAAATAGATTGAATGGCAGTATGCAGGAATCCTGCATGGTCTTTCTGAGTGTTATTTACTGCCGAAGCTATGATAGCGCCATCTCTTGCAAAACTTACAGAGGCAACCTGCAATGATGTATCTATGTTGAGAATAAGGCTCATGATATAGCTTCCTGTTTTAATAATGCAGAAGGCAAAAAGCGTTTATCGGATTGTGCCAATACATCAAGTAGCGCATATACATTTTTAATACCGATCAGCTCTGCCCATTCAAACGGGCCATGCGGATAATTGGTACCAAGTTTCATGGCTATATCTATTTCTTTATCGGTGCTCACCCCGGTTTCTTTTGCGAAATAAGCTTCGTTGATGATCATCGATATGGTTCTTGCTGCAATAAATCCCGGTTCATCAGGAATAAACACAATTTTTTTTCCCAGGGATTCAAACACAGTCTTGATTGCTTCATTCGGCACGCCCGCCATTTCCCAAAGATCCCTGCGTACAAATCCACACCATCCGTTTATCCTGTAAATATTATTGTGAGCTTTTAATTGAGCCAGTGTTTTGATAACGCTGTTAATGATCACGGGTTTGCTGAAAGAACTGTAATCAAAGGAAGCAGCATTGTCCAGCAGGTTTACATAAGCATCAAATTCAGGTCTTTCAACAAACGCTGCTTCGCTGCTGCAACGAACGATACATTCGTTATTCAAATTAAGTTCACTCCAGGCTCTCTCATCCGCCAAAACAAGAACATTCATTGCAATTATTTTTTGCAAAAATAGGTGGTTGATAAAAGATATATTTGTGTTTCATAAATAAAATCCGGATGGCAAAGAAAATAATTCAGACAGACAAGGCACCGGCGCCCATCGGTCCTTACAGCCAGGCTGTACAGGCAGGCAATATGCTTTTTATTTCAGGTCAGATCGCTTTAGTACCGGGAACCGGCGATCTCAACAATAGCAGCATTGCCGCAGAAACAACGCAGGTGATGAGTAACCTGCAGGCAATTCTCCGGGAAGCATCAGCTGATTTCAGCCATGTAATAAAGACCACCATATTCCTCAGTGACATGTCGCTTTTTGCTGAAGTAAATGAAGTCTATGGAAAATATTTTTCAGCTGATTTTCCGGCAAGAGAAACAGTGGCAGTAAAAGGGCTTCCTAAAAATGTGAATGTTGAAATAAGCATGATAGCATCATTGCCATGATCATTGTAACCGCAAAAGTTCATTCTTATTTATTAGATACACTTCGCCAAAAAGGGTACGAGGTTATTTATGAGCCATCCATAACTTATGAAGCATTAGAAAAAATGATCACAGCAGCTGAAGGGCTCGTGGTAACAACAAGATTAAAAATTGATAAACGTCTTATAGACCGGGCCGAAAAACTGCAATGGATTGGAAGGCTGGGCAGCGGGCTTGAGCTGATTGATGTAGCGTATGCAGCGGCGAAGAATATACGATGTGTAAGTTCGCCGGAAGGTAACCGGAATGCAGTTGCTGAACATGCATTGGGTATGTTGCTCAACCTGATGAATCATATTTCCCGGAGTAATACAGAAGTGAAGCAGGGCAAATGGCTGAGAGATGAAAACAGGGGAACAGAACTTTCGGGGAAAACCGTAGGAATTATAGGTTATGGTAATACCGGCCAGGCATTTGCAAAACTGTTGTCGGCATTTGATGTAACCATACTGGCAAATGATAAATATAAATCCGGCTTTGGTTCAGGTAATGTAAAAGAAGCCAACCTTGAGCAACTGTGCAGGTATGCCGACGTTGTTAGCTTTCATGTTCCTCTTACAGATGAAACACGGTACATGGCTGATGAGGCATTTTTTTCCTTTTTACAGCAAACGCCTTTCCTCGTAAATACATCCCGGGGTAAAGTTGTAAAAACAACAGCTTTGGTGAATGCACTTGAACAGGGAATGCTGAAAGGGGCAGCCCTCGATGTGCTGGAAAATGAAAATATAGATTCTTTGTCGGTTGTGGAACGGCAAAGCTTTGACTGGCTGAACAGCAGGGATAATGTAATCATCACCCCACATATTGCCGGGTATTCTACAGAGGCTTTCTATAAAATGAGTAAAATATTGCTTGACAAATTGGGTATTTAGCCGGAATTATAAGCGTGAAGGCTGTTAATAAACCGCAAAAAGGCTGTATTTTTTTATTTCATTTATTATATTTGTACAAGATGCAACGCTTTGGTTCCCCCGAAGCGTTGTATTTTTTTTCTATCTACAATAAGAATTTTTATGGCAGAGACTAATTATGTAACAAAAGAAACTTTTGCTAAGATGCAGGAAGAGTTGCATACCCTGAAAACGGTAGACAGGTATGCAGCCAGTAAGGCCATTGCAGAAGCACGTGAAAAAGGAGACCTTAAAGAGAATGCAGAATACGATGCGGCCAAAGAAGCGCAGGGTTTGCTGGAAGCAAAAATAAAATACCTCGAAGGGGTGGTGGCAACCGCCAGGATACTGGATGAAACCAATATTGACACCAGCAGGGTAAGTATTCTCACCAAAGTGACGCTTACCAATGTGGCTACCAATAAAACGGTAACCTACAAAATCGTTTCAGAAAAAGAAGCTGACCTGAAATCAGGAAAGATATCTGTTACCTCGCCCATAGGAAGCGGTATACTTGGAAAAGTGATCGGTGATGTTGTGGAAGTATCGGTACCGGCCGGTAAACTGAAGTTGAAAGTTGATAAGATTGAAGTTTAGCGTTTTTTATACTGAATTGAACAGCGCCTGGCTATTCAATATCATTGAATCAAATAGATCAGCAGCGTAAAATAAAAATGTAGACTTATAATTAAGTCTACATTTTTATTTTATTGTTATTTCAATCAGAATGTTCCCTTAAAACTTCCGTTGGTTATTGTAACAACCGAGTTATCGGTGTCGTTGCCAAGTTGTCCGCTGAATGTTCCTTCAATACCCGTAGCATCATTCCTCGTTACATTTACTGAAAAGCCGGTAGCTGTTGATCCACCTGTTGCCCAGGATTGGCTTCCATTATTGATCGTAAGAGAGAAAGTAATACCATCTGCTGTACCATCGGCACCCTGGACATGATTGCCTACTGCAATATTCAGTGGCAGAATCATCATCCCCTGGTTAACAGATGCGAGCCCGGTTAAGGAACCGCTTGCCAGGTTGATCAGCGAGGCTGATTTCAGGCAGGTACTCAGCGACAGGTCTGAGGAAAAAGTTCCTGAGGCAGATCCAGAATAGGTACAGGATACTGCTGATTTACCAGCCGGTACAGAAGTGTCTCCTCCTGAAGCAGAATCTTTTTTGCATGAAGTAAGCAATGCCGCAGCAATAACCAGGAATGATACAGATAAAAAGAGTTTTCTCATAAATCGAGTTTTAGTTTAGTAATGATGTAAAACTCCATATTCCATGCTGCGTATCTATACCCAACAGTGGGTATTTTCATGCTGTTGCATTTATTGAACCGGGTTTTTGGCACACATTATTAAATCCAATCCCCTGTAAAACATGCCCAAACTATCCCAAACACTCCCAAACACTCCCAAATGTGCCCAAACTATCCTTTTCGTGCCTTTTCTATCCCAAACACGCCCAAACATGCCCAAACAGGGAAAGCATGTTTTTGAGTGAATCTATGTTTGTGTTATGAAATCAAAAAAACATCGGTTCCGATTTGTGAGATACAGAGCAAAACTTCGGAGAAACACGGAGAACTTCGGAGAAACAGGGAGAAACACGGACAAACACGGAGAAACGCGGAGAATCAAGGAATATCACGGAGAACTCCGGAGAATCGCGGAGAAACCCGCCTAAACCCGGAATTGGGTTTTTAAAGCGGCTTATGTTTGTACAATGAAAGCGTAATTAAAAAATACAGGGCTGGAAATGATATCAATTTTGCTGCTGGTTACTTCGGTTGGGTTTAAAGTTGTGACGTCACAAAAATCCCGGAAATGAAAAAGTTACAAAAAATAAAATTTCAAAAATGTCACAACATACCGGGCATATTAATAAAGAGTGGAGGAGAATGGATAATTGATAATGAGGTAAATGCCACCAAGGCACGAAGGCACAAAGATTAAGCAAAAGCATTTTCAAATTGATTCAAATTTTCAAATTCACACATTTTCACATCAATAAATATCGAACAAGAAATACTGAATGATGAAGAGAATGCCACCAAGCCACTAAGCCACAAAGAGCATTTTCAAATTAGCTCATTTTCAAATTTTCTTCCATGAAAAGCATCGCCCAACTATTTCCATTTTGAATTAGGCCCTGGATATTGCGTACATTTAATCGTTAGCAGCTATGCCTGGAATCTCTCACGAACTCAATTTGCTTTTTTTATAACAAATGATTATGAAAATAACAACACTTATTATATCGCTGATCTCATTTATAAATTCAGTAATTGCTCAAGACACGACATTCAGTGCAGTAACTCAACAATTACTCAAAATTGATGAACTTGACCAGCGATACAGGAATCAAATTGATTATATTGAAACTAAGTATGGCAGAGGCTCAAAAGAGATTCAGGAACTTTTTAAAAAAATGGACTCTGCCGATTTAATCAACCTGGTTCAGGTTAAAGGCATTATTGAAAAATATGGTTGGTTAGGCTATAAGGAAATAGGCAGCCAGGCAAACACTGCTATCTTCACGGTTATTCAACACTCCGACCAGGCAACACAGGAGAAATATCTGCCATTAATGAGAGAAGCTGTCAGAAATGGAAAGGCAAAAGCCAGTGCTTTGGCTTTACTCGAAGACCGAGTTGCACTTCAACAAGGCAGAATGCAAAATTATGGTAGCCAGCTTTTATGGAGTGCTAAAAAAAACAACTATTTTATTTTGCCACTTGATGACCCGGATAATGTAGATAAAAGGCGTGCAGCCGTTGGACTTCAACCTCTTGCAGAATATGTAAGAACCTGGAATATAAAATGGGATGTAGAGCAATACAAAAAGGATCTGCCATTGATCATAATCGAGTGCAGGACATATTTCCCAAACTGCTGTTCAAAATTCTGAATAGCAGGGAAAGTAACAAAGCGTTTGCCGCAAGCAGGGCACACGAGCGTACTTCAACTTCAAATCATTCCCAATCTTCAGTTAATCTGCTTGACTTGTTCTAAATCAACTATACTTTTTTTGCTATGCTCTTAGTTGTGCTCGCTCTCATTGTTTTGATGGGGAGGGCCGACGAAATACTAATTCCACATCAGCGGCAATCGCAGGACGTTCTGAGATATTTTCTTCGGCCAGGTTAGAAATTATACCCATTGCAAGGTATTTCTACAATTCAAAAATCATATACATTGCTTACTAAAATTGCATCGTGAAACACTCATTTTTACAAATCATATCCCTGCTCTTTATTTTCCTGCATTTTGAATCCCTGCAGGCGCAAACCGTTCAGCAAAAGGAAGTTGATTTTAGCCAGGGGCCGGTTATCAGCAGTCGTTTCGGCGGTTACAGTATTACGTTGTATACTTTTAGCGATGATGGCAAAGAACTTTACGCTCTGCGAGACAGAGATCTGGACAAATACTATAGCCGCACCGATGCAGATGGCTATACTTACTACGATATGAATGATGCGGGCCCAGATGCAGTCGCTATCTACGATGCACAAACGGGGAAATTAATACAGGATTTTTCAAAACACTTTTTAAAGGTATGGGCGATAGGCCGAAGGCCCATGGTTGCATTCGATAAGAAATGTTACCTCTCATCTGATTTTGATTGTAACGAAGCCGAATTTGAAAAACACCGTGTGGTATTTTACGACCGCCTTCCCCAGGGATGGGTAAATGTTGCACAAAAAATCAAATTGAATTATGCACCCGGTGCCTGTATGCGCAGGCACCTTACTACCGACAGTACCCTCAGCATTTCGCTTATCAATGTAATAGATGAAAAAACTGAAATTCCTGTAGCCACCATTCCCAACATCAGGCTCTTTAATACCCCCGAAGAAACCAGAAATTTTAATATCCGCTTTGCCAGCGCCGAATACCTGGCTGCCGACCGTAAACTGAACAAAAAAGAGCTACATGACCTGGTGGGTCCCGAAATTAAAAACACCCGTGTAACCTATAACGCCGAAACTCAAACGGGGTACATGGTGCTGTACCTGCAAAGTCAAAATGAACGGACAGCAGGAAGGACAGTGGTTAAAATTCTTCGCTTTTCATTTAAGGACGGATCGGCTTACGACGTATATACTTCGCCTATTTACGACAACGCCCATTATGACTTCTCCTACCGTGGTAAACTCAGACTGGCAACAAAAGATATATTAACAGATGATTATTTTCTACATTATTACAGATCTTATAAAGAATACAACCATTTACCCGATAGCATTGAGTTAATAAAATTTAACAACGATACCGACAGCAGCAGCGTATCTGTTTTTAACCTGATGCCGCCCGCCGAATTAGTAAACATAGTTTCCACCGGGCAGTTGGGAAATAAGGACATTTATCTTGAAGGATTATCAGGCGACACGGCTGTGTACTCTTATTATGAAAACCTAAACAATTTTGAGCAAAGCGTTTATTTCGTAAATTATAAACAACAAAAAATATTGTCAAACTGGTTGATAAAGTCTTACAAGGGGCAATACTCAATGGGAAGCCCCGACATATACTTCAATGCCACTCTTAAAAATATGGCTGTTATACAAACCCTTAAAATAAACGACCGGTTTTGGAGTGGTGTAAAAATAATGGATGTAGCTGCGGGGAAAATTGCCGACTGTGATTTGCTGCAATACCAGCTTGCTTATGTAAAACAAGCCAAAGCCCGCAGCGAAGCCGAGCAAAAAGAGCTGGATGAAATACGTGAAAAAAGAGAAAAAAAAGAAGCAGCTTACCAAAAATTACTGCAGGAAAATGAAAAATTGGGTAGATTATTAAACAGCAACAAAGGCACAAATTCCGGCAGTTGCAGTATGTGTAATGGCAGTGGTAAAATTGAAAAATTCGGCACTCACCTGGCTCGTGTAGCTCATGTTGACAGCCAGGGTAGAACGATTTATCACAATGTAGAAACAACCACAGGTTCTTATTATGAAACCTGCCCTAAATGTCATGGATCGGGCACGCAGTAAAGCCAGGTTCATTTTCAATTAAGGATATTGTCAAAATCGGGTTGATTAAAACGACCGTAGTACAAAAATAGCTGCAAAAGCCGGGCAGGACAATCAACGAATTCCTTGCCTTCGCAAATACCCGGGCGTTGAACGCCCTTTCGCTCTTACTCCACTACCAGGTAAATTTTACCGTATTACTACGTATTCCATTTAAACAGTCTTTTCCTAATTTGATCATACTTCATTTAACACTGCTCTATTATTGAGGAGTTGGGTACATGAAGTATTTATTTTTTGCAAGCAATCTTTAGAAAATAACATGACTGAGCATTATTCGAATTGAATAATAATGTACCTGGATTATTCATTTCAAATAAATCTTCTGCGAAAAAATCCCTGGCGCCGCTAACAAATTACCCCCTGATGACTCAATAGCAGGGAACCGGATTTAAAATAGGTAATACGCAAAGCCCAATGACACGGGTGTTGGGTACAAGCTATCCGAAATATGAAATCGCTCTATGGTTTTAGAATAAGTTGTTTTAATGCTTAATATTATTCATAAGGAGGAAGCCCAAAATCCTGAACAGAGTAGGCTTAAACTTAAAAATCAATAACAATGGTTACGATCCTTGATGATATTTATCAAATGCTTCAGTCAAAATTGCCAGGCGCCCAAAATATAGGTTATTCACTTACCTACAATAACCAGCTCATGAATCGCTTTGTTTCCGATACGCCAAATGTATGGGGGCAAAACTCTTCATCAGTGCAACCCGGGGCTGGTGATTTTATCGTTCAGGATGTTATAGATTATATAAGTAATGCAGAAGCTTTTGTGGACATCACCTCCCTCTGCCAGTTCCCGGATTTGCAGTTTCAACAGGCTATCATGAAAGCCCTGGAGGCACTTGCAGATTCGGGGAGGCCTGTAAAAGTAAGAATACTGGTTGGATGGTTTACCCCTGCAGACCTGATGTCGGGGTATCCAACACAGTCTGAGTATATCACTGAACTGATACAACCACTGATTGGTAAACCCGGCAACCTGGAAATCTATGTGGCGGCCCAACAAACCAATTTACTTTCATGGAACCATTCAAAAATATTGGCAGTAGATGGAAAGTACTGTTTGCTGGGTGGCGAAAATATGTGGACTAACGACTACCTGGTAAATGAACCGGTACATGATCTCAATGTGAAACTTGCCGGCTCAACCGTTTACTATATGCACAAATTCATAGACAGTATCTGGGAAAGTGTTGATGGCTACATAGAGCCTTGGTGGAAATCTGTTTATTGGAAATCAGGTATGGATACTTACGAAACCGGTTGTTTGCCTGATTGCGGTTTACCTGCTCCCTTAACACTACAGCCCGAACGTGGAGATGTTGCTGTGCTGGGTGCTGGCCGTTATGGAGATCTGGGCTCGTATGGCCAGCCGGGAGATGATGCACTTGCTTATATACTCAATATGGCAACCACGAGTATCTACATAGCCCAGGAAGACCTGTTGGCTGCTGCTGATTACTGGAAGCCTGCCATGGCCGCTATCGCAAAAGCAATTATGAATAACGTGGATGTATATATTGTTCTTTCTAATGATCACGGAAAATCAGGAAGTGGCAATACGTATTCTGAAAGTACGGTAGCAATTACCGCCTACATGATATTTGGCTATACTTACCTTTCCGATTTTTTCACTTCGAGTGGCATGAGTTGGGATGATCTTCAAAAATTGGTCTGTGATAAACTGCATTTAACAACACTTCGCTTTGGTCCCGACAATAACTGGCCTAACGGTTATGAATTTGCACAACACGCCAAGTTCGTTATGGTTGATGAAGCGGTTTTTTATGTCGGATCAGAAAACCTCTATCCGTCCAACCTTATTGAATACGGGGTGCTCCTTGATGATCCTGCGGCGATACAGGCGATACTTACCAATTACTGGCAACCGCTTTGGAATTGGTCATCGAAAGTAGCGGTCAGTGGTTCTGGTGCGCCTTCCTGCATTTTAATGTCAGATAATGGTCCAGTGAAAGAAATAGTAGAAAAGTTGAGAAGCGAACTCACATAGTTTTAACTTTAAACATTCACTACAAATCTTCAGTAAACCGGCCTGGCAAGCAACCAACTTCTCAGCAGATGTGAGTTATGCAAATGCCAAATTGAATTCTGATAATATCAGCCAGTAGTGTAAAGATCTTCTTAAGAGCTGATTTCAAGTTTATACCCTTTGCCGCGTATCACAACAATTTTGATATTCGGATCTAATTCCAGTTTTTTTCTAAGTTTTGAGATGAACATATCGAGGCTGCGGCCCACTATAACACCTTCATCTTCCCATATCTCTTTTTGCAGTCGGCTTCGCTCTACAGCCTCGTTGGGAGACAACGCAAAAATGCGTAGTACACGGGTTTCAGTCCTGGTGAGGTCGATGGTATTTCCATTCATCATGAGCTTACGGGTTTCCGTATCGAACGACATTGCTCCTAAAGTTAATATACCGGTATGCTGACTGGCAGGTTCGGCCTTCTTCGGCTTAGCAGTTCTTAAAAAAATAAATCCAACGAATGCTAAAACTGTTATGCCACCCAGGATATATCCATTCTTTGCTGAAATGACTCCTCCCGGTTTGAATTTAATATTGATCTTGTAGCAAGCCACGGGTTGCTTTCTTCCTATACAGGCTACGAGATCATCTTTCTTATTTTTTGATATAGCATATCCATAGGCTAC
>WBZP01001993.1_pt1 | contig 24166 bp, 19 predicted proteins | sample 5204301 | NCBI WGS metagenome assembly WBZP01 (sample SAMN12412401, study PRJNA552823) | activated sludge metagenome | isolation source: activated sludge from nitrification reactor of wastewater treatment plant... | place: USA: Pennsylvania | collected 2017 | reverse complement strand
GTACGTGCTGCTCGTCGGCTACGTCTTCGGCGACGCCCGGCGGCGCGGCATGAACCACGTGCTGTGGACGCTGCTCGCGATCTTCATCCCGAACGCGATCGGGATCATCCTGTACTTCATCCTGCGCGACCCCGTGCCGGTCCCGTGCCCCGCCTGCGGCACGCCGGCGCCGAAAGGCCACGCGTTCTGCGCGGCCTGCGGCGCCGCGGTCCGCGTCGCGTGCGGCCAGTGCCGCCAGCCGGTCGAGCCCGGCTGGCGCGCCTGCCCGCGCTGCGGCGCGGCGCTCGCGGGGGCGCCGCAAGGGGTCAGATCTTGAATCGTGCCTAGCTGCAAAGCACGATTCAAGATCTGACCCCAGCCGTTCACCGCCGCAGGCGGACCTCCGCGCGCGCGAACGGCTCGGCCGACGGCGGCAGCGCGATCGCGGCCACGGTCGCCTCGCCGTCGGCCCGGAGGGTGGCGCCGGAGGCGCGCGAGGGGCGCGAGCCGTGGAGCCTGACCGCGGCCGTCGTCCCGGAGCGGCCCTCGACCACGAGCCGCCAGCCGTCCGCGACCGCCGCGAACGAGAGGACGCGGAGGCCGCCGTCGGCCTGGCCCGGCTGGAGGTCGACGGTCGGCGGTTCGACGGACAGGCCGCCCGTCCAGCGCGCCTCGACCGCGCGCGCGCGGTCGAGGCGGACGGCCACGACGCGCTCGGGCGACGCCTCGACCGACGCGCCGTCCACGCGAACGCGCACGCCGCGCGCGCCCTCCGGCACCGGCACGCGCAGGTCGACGACGATCGGCTTCGCGCCGGTGGCCCGCGGCTCGAGCCGCAGCGTGACGCCGAACGGGCGCGCGTCGACGGCGAGGTCGAGGCGCGCGTCGCCCGCGCGCAGGCCGATCGCCCTCGCCCGCCGCCAGTGGGGCGGAAGCTGCGGCGCGAGCCGGGCGCGGCCGCGGGGGGCGTCGGGGTCCCAGCCGAGGAGCCCGGACACGACGGGTGTCGCGAGCATCGAGGCGGCGAAGAACTGCTGCGGCACGGCGGTGTCGAGCGGCCGGTAGTGCGAGCCCGACAGCAGCTCGGGCCACCGGCCGCGCGACCAGTCGGCGCCGAGCCGGGCGAGGGCGTCGACGAGCGGATAGCCCGCGTACGGCCGGTCGTACGCGTAGTGGCCCTGCGCCAGGAAGCCGGTGACGAAGGGCCAGACGGCGCCCATGTTGTAGTGCGTGGGGTCGTAGAGCGGGCTCGCGGTCGTGAGCATGCGCCCGCCCCAGTCCGCGGTCAGCGCGTGGCCGCCCAGCGCCTCGAGCGTGCGCGCGCCGTGGGCGCGGTCGAAGAGAGAGAAGGCCGCGGCCGTCGCCGGCCAGACCGTGAGCGTGTCGTTCGTGCCCCCGCCCTTCAGGATGCCGAACGCGTGGTGCCCCGCGGACTCGATCCAGTAGCGGGACTCGAGCGACGCGCGGGCCCTGGCCGCGATCGCCCGCGCCTGCGCCGCGAGGTCCGTCTCTCCGCGCGCCGCGGCCATCTCGCCCACCGCGTCGGCCGCGCGGGTCCACACCGCGGCGAGGTACACGTCCTGGTGGATGCCCTCGCCGATCGCGCCGACCTCGATCGCCCCGAGGCCGGCGGTCGTGTTCTCCATGATCCCGTCGCCGTCGGCGTCGTGCGGCAGGCAGAAGGCCCAGGCCTTCCGCGCGGCCGGCCACAGCTCGTCGACGAGGGCGGCGTCCCCGCTCGCCCGCCACTGCCGCCAGAGCGCGAGGAGCCAGAACGGCGTCGTGTCGGCGTGGTAGTACGCGTACGGGAAGTCCTCGAACCAGCGGACGACGCCGGCCGACTGCGAGACCTCGTGCGGGATCTTGCCGTCGGCCCGCTGCCTCTTCGCGAGGAAGCGCAGCCCGTCGGCCGCCGCGGCCCACTGCCCCACCCCGTCCATCGCCAGGGAGTTGATGGCCGCGTCGCCGCCGAAGAACCACCCGAAGCCGGGCCGCGCGCCGTCGCCCGACGGCCCCCAGCCCGCGACGAGCCCGCAGCCGAGGTCGGGGTTGCAGACGGTCTGCTCGTCGAGGTTCGCCTTGGCCCACTCGAGCGCGAGGTCGAGGCGCGGGTCGGGCGTCTCGAGCCGCAGGCCATCGTCCCGCAGCGCCGCCGCGTGCATCCGCCGGGCCTCGTAGATCTCCCGCGCCCGGGCGACGAGCCGCCGGTACGCCGCCGCGGTGTCCGCCCGCGCGCCCGTGCCCGCGGCGATCGCGATCGGGATCATCTCGCGCGCGGCCCGCGCGGGGTCCACCGGGATCGTGAACGTGGACGGCGCGTCGGGCAGCGCGTGGGCCGGGTGGTCCGAGCCCGACGCCGCCCACGGCGAGCCGACGAAGGCGTTCCGCCGGCGCTGGCTCTCGGAGAGGACGAAGGCCTTGTCGTCCGCGCTCCAGAACGCGTACTGGCCGCCGAGCCCGGCCGGCCACGCGTACTGCAGGACCGCGCGGAAGCTGGCCACGATCTCGAACGGGCGCCGGGCGTCGACCTCGAGCAGCACGAGGATCCCCGGCTCGTCGAGCGGGGCGATCACGTGCTGGCGGACCGTGAACGTGGCGTGGCTGTACGTGATCGTCGTGGCCTCGGGCCTCACCTCGACGGTGCGCGCCACGTCCGCGCCGCGCACGGGGGCGTCGTACTCCGGGATCCGGAAGTCGAGGTGGAAGCCGTTCGCGAGCTTCAGCGGGTGCACCCACAGCTCGCTCTCGCCCGTCTCGGCGCCGAGCCACGCGGAGCGCGGGCCGACGACGCCGAGGTACTGGCGCGGCCGCACGTCGGCGCGCAGGCCGATCGGCGAGGGGAGGACGTCGAATCGCGGCACGACGGGCAGCGGCTCGGCCGCGACCGCGGGTGACGCGAGCGAGCCCGCGGCCACCCACGCGGCGACGAGTCCGCGGGCGACGACTCTGGCGTCTCTCCGCATCCGGCTCCCTCCGCGGCGGAGTATCGGCCGGGGCGGCGGGCGACTCAAGGCGGGGGGCCGGCCCCGCGGTGGCGCGCCCCGCCGCGAGTGCGGCATGATGCGCGCCTCGGAGGCGCGGCGGGATGGGCGAGGCCGTTCGACCGAAGGGCCGGTACCGCTGGTGGGTCTGCGGGCTCCTCTTCCTCGCGACCACGGTCAACTACGTCGACCGCGCCGTGCTGGGGGTGCTGAAGCCGCTCCTCGACGAGGACCTCGGCTGGTCGCAGCAGGACTACGGCTGGGTGGTGATCGCGTTCCAGGCCGCCTACGCGATCGGCTATCTCGCCTCCGGCGGGATCGTCGACCGGGTCGGCGTCCGCCGCGGCTTCGCGTTCGCGGTCGGCGGGTGGGGGCTCGCGGCGATGGCCCACGCCTTCGTCCGCACCGTCTCCGGCTTCGCCGCGGTGCGGGCCGCGCTCGGCCTCGCCGAGGGCGGGAGCTTCCCCGCCGCGGTGAAGGCCGTGGCCGAGTGGTTCCCGCGCGAGGAGCGCGCCCTCGCCACCGGCCTCTTCAACGCCGGCAGCAACGTCGGGGCGATCGTCTGCCCGCTCGTCGTGCCGTGGCTCGCGTCGCGCTGGGGCTGGCCCGGCGCGTTCCTGGTCACCGGGGCGCTGGCCCTCGCGTGGCTCGCCGCGTGGCTGCGGGCCTATCGCTCGCCCGAGGAGGCCCGCGGCCTCGACGCCGAGGAGCTCGCCTGGATCCGCAAGGACCCGCCCGAGGCCGCGGCGCGCGTGCCGTGGCGGTCGCTCCTCCGGCGGCGGCAGACCTGGGCGTTCATGGTCGGCATGGCCGCGTCCTCGCCCGTCTGGTGGTTCTACGTCTACTGGACGCCGGACTTCCTGAAGAACCGCTTCGGGCTCACGATCGCCGACATGAGCCTGCCGCTCGCGACGGTCTTCCTCGTGTCGAGCCTCGGCGGGATCGCCGGCGGCTGGCTCTCGTCCGCGCTCCTGCGGCGGGGCTGGAGCCTGAACGCCGCGCGGAAGACCGCCCTCCTCGCGTGCGCGCTCGCGGTCGTGCCCGTGTGGCTCACCCCGCGCGTCCCGGGCCTGTGGCTCGCCACGGGGCTCGTGTCCCTCGCCGCCGCCGCCCACTGCGGGTACGCCGCGAACCTCTTCACCCTCGTGAGCGACGTCTGCCCGCGGCCGGTCGTGAGCTCCGTCGTGGGCCTCGGCGGCATGGCCGGCGCGGTCGCGGGGATGGCGTTCGCGCGGGTCGTCTCGCGCCTTCTCGACCTGACGGGCAACGACTACGACGCGCCGTTCGCGGTCGCCGCGTTCTCCTACCTCGTGGCCCTCGGCATCATCCACGCGCTGCTGCCGCGGCTCGAGCCGATGGCGGAGACGGCCGCGTGAGCCCGTCCCCGGCCGAAGGAGCTCCGAGATGCCCCTGACCAGCCGCGAGCGCGTCCGCCTCGCCCTCGCCCACGAGGAGCCCGACCGCGTGCCGGTCGACTTCGGCGCGACCCGCACGAGCGGGATCGCCGCGACCGCCTACCGCCGGCTCGTCGCCGACCTCGGCCTCCACGAGGCCGTCCGCGTGTACGACGTCAAGCAGCAGCTCGCGCAGCCGTCGCTCCAGGCGATCGAGGCGATGGGCGGCGACGTCGTGCAGGTGACGCGCCTCGGCCCGACGACGGGCATGCCCTTCCTCGAGCTCGACGCGTGGAAGGACGGGCACATGACCGACGGCTCCCCGTGCGCGCTGCCGGCGGCGTACGAACCCGTCGAGACGGACGACGGGACGCTCGAGATCCGGAGGGACGGCGTTCTCTACGCCCGCCGGCCGCCGGGCGCCGCGTACTTCGACGTGTGCCCCTTCCCGCTGGCCTCGGCCGAGACGGCGGCGGACGTCGAGCGCTACGTCTGGCCCGACCCGTGGAGCGAGCGGGAGGAGGAGTGGCTCCGCGGCCAGGTGGAGGCGCTCCACACCGGCACCGACAAGGCGCTCTTCGCCGGGCTGCCGATGCTGTGCTCGTCGTTCTTCGAGATCGGCGCCGTCCTCTTCGGGTTCGAGCGCTTCCTCGAGAACCTCCTGCTGCGGCGCGAGATGATGGAGCGCTGGCTCGACCTCGCCCTCGAGCACCACTGCGCCGTCCTCGACCGCTTCCTCGCGGTGGCCGGGCCGTACGTCGAGGCGGTGCAGACGAGCGACGACTTCGGGGCGCAGGAGTCGCTCCTCGTGCGGCCGGCGCTCTACCGGGCGCTCTTCAAGCCGCGCCAGGCCCGCTGGGTCGAGTTCGTGAAGGCCCGGACGAGCGCGAAGGTGTTCCTCCACTGCGACGGCGCCGTCTCCGAGATCCTCCCCGACTTCGTCGAGATCGGGATCGACGTGCTGAACCCGGTCCAGACCTCGGCCCGCGGCATGGACCCGGCGCGCATCAAGCGCGAGCACGGCGCGCGGCTCTCGCTGTGGGGCGCGGGCGTCGACACGCAGTCGACGCTGCCCTTCGGCTCCGTCGACGACGTGCGCCGCGAGGTGCGCGAGCGGATCGCCCTCCTGGCGCCGGGCGGCGGCTTCGTCTTCGCCCCGATCCACAACGTCCAGCCCGACATCCCGGCCGACAAGATCCGCGCGGTCTTCGAGACCGCGCGCGCGTGCGGCCGGTACCCGATCGGCTGAGACGCCGCTACTTCCCCGCCGCCAGCCTCTCCCGGCACGCGCGCCAGGCCGCCATCGAGCGCGCGAGGTGCTCTTCCTTCGCCCCCGGCACGGCGTAGCACTGGAGGCCGACCGGCCCGTCGTAGCCGAGGTCGAGGAGCGTCCCGAGGAGGCCGCAGGTGTCGAAGGTCCCTTCGCCGAGCGGCTTTATGAGGCTCCTCCAGATCGTGCCGCGGTCGCTCTTGTCCTCGAGGTTCGTCGCGCCGTTGACGCTGACCGCGAAGAGGTGCGGCCGCGCTCGCGCGAGCAGCTCGCGCAGGGAGCCCTCGTCGGCGGGCTTCGTGAGCGCGAGCCAGTGCGGGAGGTTGAAGGCGACGCCCACGTCGGGCCGGTCGATCTTCCGCACCAGCTCGATCGCGTGCGGCACGCTCTCGAGCCAGAACCAGACGTGCGGATAGACCATCACCCGCAGGCCGGACGCCTTCGCCAGGTCGGCGACCTCGCCGATCGCGCGCACCGCCGCCGCGTCGCCGTCGCGCGAGGAGGGCGCGTAGGTCCCGGCGCGGCTCGTCACGTTGACCCACAGCATCGTCCGGCGGCCCTTCAGCGAGCGGATCGCGTCGGGCAGCCGCGGGTCCCAGGCCGGCCCGCCGGGGTCGAGGTTCACGTTGACGTACACCGTGAAGAGCTCGAGGCCCTGGCGGTCGAGCTCGGCGAGCGTCTCGGCGAAATCGTCGAGGCCGTTCTTCTCCAGGCCCGCGAAGCCGATCCTCTTCGCGAGGGCGACCTGCTGCGCCGGGGTCGCGTGCACGTCGTCCTTCACGCCGTTGTTGAAGACGAAGAAGGGGTTCGCGAGGGCCCGCTTCGCGGCCTTCGCGGCCCCCTTTTCGGCGGACGCGCCGCCCTCGGCGGCGCCCGCAACGCCCGCGGCCGGGAAGAGCAGCAGCACCGCCGCCGCGATCCCCGCCCGAAGCCTAGCCGCCATACGCCCGCCTCCAGTCCCGCTGCGCCCGCGTGAGCCGCGCGTTCGCCGCGTTGTCGTCCGGGAACCGCTCGCGCGCCGGGTCCCACCGGAGCCGTCCGCCGACCTCCATCGCCACGAGGCCGATCTGGCTGATCGAGACGGTGCGGTGGCCGACCTCGACGGGCTCGAGCGTCGCCCGCTTCTCCCGGATCGCGGCGACGAAGTCGGCCTTGTCCTCGAGCTGGTCGGCGAGGCGCACCTCGCCCGGCCCGATCACGGAGCCGAGGACCGACGCGGGCTCGGCCGTCGTCGTCCCCGGGTAGTCGACGCGGATGAAGCCCTCGGTGCCCTCGAAGCGGATGTAGGGCACGTCCGAGCGGCAGACGAGGCGGACGCCGTTCGCGTAGAGGTAGCGGGCCTCGAACTTCACGACCGTGTTCCACAGGCCCTTCGTGAACTCGCCCTCCGCCTCGACCTCGACCGGCCCCGTCGTCTCGGTGCCGTTCGCCCACTGGGCGATGTCGTTGAGGTGCGTGCCCCAGTTCGCGATCATCCCGTTCGCGTAGTCGGAGATCCGCATCCAGTTCGGCCGGGACGCGAGATCGCTCCGGCCGTGCACGCGCTTCTCGGTGTACGGCGCGAAGGGCGCCGGGCCGAGCCACCTCTCGTAGTCGAGCCCGGGCGGGACCGGCATGTCGGGCTGGGGCGGGATCTCCGGCGTGTCGACCGGCACGCCGGTCCGGATCGTGTGGAGCTTCCCGATCCGGCCGTTGCGCACGAGCTCGACCGCGCGGGCGAAGGGCTTCAGGGAGCGGAACTCGCTGTCGGTCCGCGAGACGACCCCGGCCTTCGCGACCGCGTCGCACAGCGCGCGCCCGTCGGCCACGCACAGGGACAGCGGCTTCTCCACGGACACGTGCTTCCCCGCGCGGGCCGCCTCGATCGCGATCGGCACGTGCCAGTGGTCGGGGGTCGCGATCATCACCGCGTCGACGTCCGGGCGGGCGAGGATCTCCCGGAAGTCGCGATACGCGGCGCACCCGCGCCACGAGCCCTTCGCCGCCGCGGCGCCGTAGTGCGCCTCGACCGCCTCCCGGCCCCGGTCGAGCCGCCACGCGTCGACGTCGCACACCGCCACGACCTGCACGTCGGGGAGCGCCAGGAACTGCGGCAGGTTCGGCTTCGTCATCTGCCGGCCCATGCCGACGAGGCCGACGTGGATGCGGTTGGACGGGGACGAGGACGAGAGGACGCGGGAGGGCACGATGGCCGGCGCGGCGAACGCGGCCGCGGCGGCCGTGGCACGGGAGCGGAAGGCGCGGCGCGGCAGGGCGCCTCGGGCGCCGGGCGTGGGCTTCATGGGGACCTCCGCGGGCCGTCGCCGCGCGCCACCGCCGCACGGGGCGGCCCGGTCGGGCGGCATGCTACCATCCGCCCCTGCCTTGAAGATCACACCTGCACGCAGCTTCCGCGGACGCTTCCGCCTGCCCGGCGACAAGTCCATCTCCCATCGCGCGGCCCTCTTCGGCGGGATGGCCCGCGGCCGCACGACCGTCGAGAACTACTCGCAGGCGGCCGACTGCGCGTCGACGCTCGCCTGCCTTCGGGCCCTCGGCGTGGCCGTCGCGCGCGACGGCGCGCGCGTCTCGATCGAGAGCGGCGGGCTCGCGGCGTGGCACGCGCCCGCGGCCGTCCTCGACTGCGAGAACTCCGGCTCGACGATCCGCATGCTCGCCGGGGCTCTCGCCGGCCGGCCGTTCCGCAGCGTGCTGACGGGCGACGAGTCGCTGCGCCGCCGGCCGGTCGAGCGCGTGGCCGCTCCCCTGCGGCTCATGGGCGCGACGCTCGCCTCGACCGACGGGAAGCCGCCGCTGACGATCGACGGCGGCCGGCTCCACGCGATCGAGTACGCGCTGCCGGTGGCGAGCGCGCAGGTGAAGACCGCCGTGCTGCTGGCCGGCCTCCAGGCCGAGGGCGAGACGGGCGTCACCGAGCCTTTCCCGAGCCGCGACCACACCGAGCGCATGCTCCCCTCCTTCGGCGTGTCGCTCGTCCGCGACGGGCGGCGGGCCTCCGTCCGCGGCGGCCAGCAGATGCGCGGCACGCACGTGGCCGTGCCCGGCGACGCCTCGAGCGCGGCGTTCCTCGTGGTCGCCGCCCTGGTCCTCCCCGACTCCGAGGTGCGGCTCGAGCACGTGCTCCTCTCGCCGACGCGCACCGCCTTCGTCGCCGCCCTCCGGCAGATGGGCGGCGACGTGGCGGTGACGCTCGAGAGCGAGACGCCGGAGCCCGTCGGCACGATCGTCGCCCGCTCGTCCGCCCTGCGCGGCACGAGCGTCGACCCGGCGGTGGTTCCGGCTCTCATCGACGAGGTGCCGGCCCTCGCCGTGGCGGCCGCCTTCGCCGAGGGCACGTTCACGGTGACCGACGCGAAGGAGCTGCGGGTCAAGGAGAGCGACCGCATCGCCGCCCTCGCCGAGGGCCTCGGCGCGATGGGCGCCTCCGTCCGCGAGCTTCCCGACGGCCTCGTGGTCGAGGGCCGGGGTCGGCTCGCGGGCGGCGCCGTCCGCTCGCACGGCGACCACCGCATCGCCATGGCCCTCGCCGTGGCCGGCCTCGCCGCGGCCGGCCCGACCGAGGTCGAGGGCGCCGATTGCGTGGCGGTCTCGTTCCCCTCGTTCTTCGACGTCCTCGCCGAGGCGACCGGGGAGGCCACCGGCCGATGAGCGCGGCCCCCGCCCGCATCGTGCTCGTGGGCTTCATGGGGGCCGGGAAGAGCACGATCGGGGCGATCCTCGCGAAGCGGCTCGGCTACTCGTTCGAGGACATGGACCGGCGGATCGAGGCGAGGGCGGGGCGGAAGATCGCGGACATCTTCCGGGAGGACGGGGAGGAGGCCTTCCGCGCCCTCGAGCTCGAGGAGGCCCGCCTCGTCGGGGGCCTCGAGCACTGCATCGTGGCCGCGGGCGGGGGCGCCTTCACCCGGCCGGCCACGCGCGACGCGCTCCAGCAGGGCGCGGTGACGGTCTTCATCCGCTGCAGCGCCGAGGCCCTCTTCGCCCGCGTCGGCCACGACCGCACCCGGCCCCTGGCCGGGAACCGTGACATAATGCGGGCCTTGCTGGCCGAGCGAGAGCCCTCCTACAGCCTGGCGGACGTCAGCGTGGACGGCTCGGTCGGATCGCCACAGCAGGTGGCCGACCGGGTGATGGCGCTCGTGCGAGGTCGCATCGTGGACAGGACGCCCCGGCGCCCATGAGATACCTGATCCTCTCCGACATCCACGCGAACCGCGAGGCGCTCGACGCGGTGCTGTCCCACGTGCGGCGCAAGCGGTGGGACAAGGCGCTCGTGCTCGGAGACGTGGTCGGCTACGGCGCCAACCCGAACCAGGCGGTCGAGTCGGTGCGCGGGCTGAAGTCGATCGTGGCGATCCGCGGCAACCACGACAAGGTCTGCTCCGGGATCGAGAACGGGGAGATGTTCAACCGGGTCGCCCTCCAGGCGGCCCTGTGGACGCGGAAGAAGCTCACCCCGCCCAACCTGCGCTGGCTGCAGTCCCTGCCCGAGGGGCCGATGATCGTCGACGGGCAGTTCGCGATCGCCCACGGCACCCCGATCGACGAGGACGCGTACATCTTCGGCGAGATCGAGGCCCTGAACGTCTTCCGCCAGACGGCGTTCCCCCTCTGCTTCTTCGGCCACTCGCACTTCCCGGTGATCTTCGGGCTGTCGCCCGACGCGATCCAGACGGTGCTGACGAACGGCTCCACGTTCCGCTTCCGCCTCGAGCCGGGCGTCCGCTACCTCGTGAACCCGGGCTCGATCGGCCAGCCGCGCGACGGCAACCCGCTCGCGTCCTACGCGATCTTCGACAGCGACTCGCGGACGGTCACGATCACGCGGGTGCCCTACCCGGTGCAGCGGGCGCAGGAGAAGATCCTCGAGGCGGGCCTCCCCCGCCCGCTCGCCGACCGCCTCGGCCTCGGCCGCTAGCTCGCCCCGCGGCCGGGCCGCCCGCCGTCAGGGCAAGGTCAGCGCGGCCTCGCGCAGTCGCCGGCGCAGGTCCGGGCGCAGCGCGGCGACCCGGGCGTTCGACACGCCCTCGCCGAAATGCCAGGGCAGGGCCGCGCGCAGGTCGGCGAAGGCCCGCCCGGCCGAGGGCGACAGCGGCGCCGAGGCCGAGGGCGCCCCGCCGCTCGTCGTCACCGTGACGAGGTCGGCCAGCAGCGCGGCCCACAGGCGGGCGACGGCCTCGGGAGTCGGCCGGGCCTCCGGCGAGGCGCCCGCCGGGGCGTAGGCCGCCGCGTCCTCCTCCGTGACGCGCACGAGGACGTCCGTCCGCCCGGCGAGGGCCACCGCCGCGGTCGGCGGCGTCGCCCCGCGCACCTCGAAGGCCGGCCGCTCGCCGACCCGTGCCCGCCCCAGCAGCGCGTCGATCGCCTCGCACAGCGCGAGCGCCCGACGCGCGCTCGAGGCCGCGCCGTCCTTCGCCGAGAGCAGGAGGAGAGGAGAGATCTCGGTGCCGACGAGCGCCTGCGTCCGCGTCGGGCCCGGCTCGGCCACGCAGCGCGGCACCCACGACCCCTCGACGAGGCGCTGCAGGGTGAAGTCGACGGGCGCCGAGGCGCGGCCCTGGGCGGCGACGACCACGGGGGCCGGGTTCTCCGCCCGGACGCCCGGCGAGGGCGGGGCGACGACGGCCAGCTCGACGCCGTTCGACGCGACGACGAGGCTCGCAACGCCGCCGAACGTGACCTCGTTCCCCTCCGGGCTCACGGCGAAGCCGAGGCCCTTCAGCCTCACCAGCTCGCCCGCCATCGCCGCCGCGGGCGAGGCCGACGCCACGAGAGGCAGCCGGGCGAGAACGAGCTTCAGCGGCGCGGTGCTGCGGCGCTCGGCCGTGACCACGACGGGCGCCACCGAGGCGGGAGCCGCCGCCACCTGCGGCACGCGGAAGCGGATCGCGCCCGGCTCGATCGCGACGACCTCGGCCGCCACGGAGCCGACGGTCACGGACACGCCCGCGACGAACCCCTCTCCCCGGAGGACGACCTCGTCGCCGGGGATCCCGCCGCCGGGGTCGAGCGCGGCCGCCCGGAGCGGAGGCAGCACCCGGAACGGCACCGAGCCCGAGCGGCCGCGCGGGGTCTCGACGACGAGCGCCACGTCGCCCGGCCCCAGGCCCGGGGGCACCTTCAGCTGCAGCGTCCCCTCGAGCGCGGACTCGGCGGGCGCCGCGACGCTCCCGAACCACAGGGTGTTCGCGCGCGCCTCGGCGTCGAAGCGGCGGCCCGTGACGACCAGCGTCTGGCCGGGTTCCCCCGCCGCCGGCGTCACCGCGGCGATCGACGGCTTCGAGAAGAACAGCGCCCGGAGAGCGGCGGCGGCGACGGCCACGGCGATGACGCCGCCGATGGCGCCGCCGAGGACGAGGGGATCGGGCAGGCGAACCCACGCTCTCGGGCGGCCGCGGCGGAGGGGCGCCTTCGGGGCCGCGGCCGGCATCGGCCGCTCGCTCGCCGGCGGCGTGGACAGCCCTCCCGGCGCGAACAGCTCGGCCGAGGGCATGGTGCCCTCCGGCACCTCGAGCGCCTGCGGGATGCCGATCCTGAGGAACGGGGCCTTCGGGTGCTTCTCCGGGTCGGCGAGGCGCACGATGTCGCCGTGGCTGAGCGGCGCGGCCTGGATCATCTCTCCGTTCAGCCAGGTCCCGCGGGCCGCCATGTCGCTGATCCACACGCCGAGGTCGTCCCACGTGATCTTGAGGTGCGTGAAGGCGAACTCGGGGTAGTCGATGCGGAGGCGGGCCTGGCGGCCGTTGCCGACGACGACGTTCTCACCGGCCGTCAGGGTGAGGACGTACCCGTCGATCGGTCCGCCCTGGACGGTGATCGTGGGCTGTTCGGGCCGTGGATCGCTCATGGCCTCTCCTGGGGACTCTCGCCCTCTCGCCCCGCGCCGATTATAGAGGGCGGACGAGCAGCGCGAACACGGAGACGAGGAAAGCCAGGCGGCGGGTCGCGACGAGCGCGGTCGGCTCGAGCGCCGCGAGCCCGGCGAGCGCGGTGGCCGCGGCCGCGACGACGCCGGGAGTCGCGTAGGTGCCGTCCGCGCCGAGCGCCCGCCAGGCGAGCGCCGACGCGAGGACGAGCGCGGCGGCCACCGCGAGCGGCAGGGCGAGGGCGACGACGCGGCCCGCGCGCCCGCCGTCGACCGCGAGCGCCCCGGCGAGCGCGGCCACCGCGAGCCCGACGCCGGCCACGGGCACGGCCGAGGCCATCGTCGTGCCGCTCGCGGCCGCGACCCGGACCGCGGCCACGAGCACGCCGAGCGTGCCCGCGGCGACCGCGGTCCAGAGGGCGAGGCGGCCGACCGGCCGGACGGACGCTTCCTTCCCGGCCGCGTGCTGGGCGGCGAGGAGGGCGGCGCCGAGGAGCGCGGCGAGGAGCGAGAGGCCGAGGAGAACGCCCGCCCCCGGCACGGGCACCGCCCCGGCGGCGGAGGGAACGACGAGGCGCCAGCCAGGGACGACGCCGCCCGGCGCGAGAGCGAGCGCGAGGACGAGCGCGGCGCCGGCCACGAGCGGCGGATCGACGACCGCCGCCACGGCCGAGGCCCGCCACGCGCGCAGGCCGAAGAGGAGGACCGCGAGGGCGAGCAATGCGCCGCCCGCGAGGGCGAGGGGGGCGGCCGGCTCGCGGTGCACGTCGAGCGTGACGGGGCGCTCGGCCTCGACCTCGACGAGCGCGAACGAGGCGCCGAGCGCCTCGACGCGGTGGACGCCCGGCATCGACTGGATCACGAAGGCGCGGTGCGTCTCGCCGCCCCGCCGCACCGCGAGGAGCGCGGCGGGGTTTCGCGGTTCGATCGACCGCGTGAAGGGCTGCTGCCGCTCGTCGAGCGCGAAGTCGGGGAAGAACTGCTCGAGCGCGATCTCGAGGCCGGCGGCCTCGCCCGGCCGGCCCGGCGCGAGGTCGGCGTAGCTCGTCGACTTTCCGTCCGACACCGAGACGCGCAGCCGCGACGCCTCGCCGGTCGGCGACGAGCGCGGGCGCGCGAAGCGGTAGCCCCCGTACGGCACGGCCCGCTCCGCGCGGGCCTCGTAGACGCCGGGGATCCCGGAGAACACGAGCTGCGCCGCGCCGTCGGAGAGCACCCGGTCGACGCCGATCGTGAAGCCCAGCGGGCGCAGCCCGAGCGCCTGCCCGCCGGGGCCCTCCTCGTCGAAGTGGCCTCGGGCCTGTCCCGCCCCGAGCTCGAGGCGGCCGTGGTGCCCGGAGACGCCGTCGAACGCGAGCGCTCCGACCGCGAGGGCCGCGCCGAGGGCGGCGAACGCGGCGGCCGGCCGCTCCGCGTCGCGGGCCACGAGGGCGCGGACGGCGAAGGCGAGGGCCGCCGCCGCGAGGAGCGACGCGACGACGAGGTCGCGCCCCGGCATCCACGCCGACGCGCCGAGCGCGGGGTGCAGGGCCGCCGCCGCCGCGAGCAGCAGCGACGCGACGACGGCCGGCCGGCCGAGGGCGCTCACGCCGGCCACCCGAGGTCGAGCCCGGCCTCGCGGGCGAGCCTCAGCACGAGGCGCACGGGCAGCCCGGCGACGTTCGAGGGCGAGCCCTCGACCGTCTCGATGAACAGCGCCCCGCGGCCGTCCACGTGGTAGCCGCCCGCCTTGTCGAGCGGCTCGCCCGTCGACGCGTACCAGCTCATCTCGGCCTCCGACATCGGCGCGAAGCGGACCACGCTGCGCTCGACCGCCGAGCGCGCGACGCCCTCGTGGACGAGGCAGACGCCCGTGACGACCTCGTGGGCCCGCCCGGCGAGCCGCCGCAGCATCGCCACGGCCTCGGGCTCCCCCGCCGGCTTGCCGAGGACGTGGCCGTCGAGGAGCACCTCGGTGTCGGCCGCGAGCACGGGCAGAGGCTCGTCCCGGGCCACCGCGAGCGCCTTGCGCCGAGCGAGCCTCTCGACCGCGGCGGGGCCGTCCTCTCCCGGCAGGAGCGACTCGTCCTCGTTCGAGACGACCACGCGGAAGGCGACGCCCAGCCCCTCGAGGATGCGGGCGCGGCGGGGCGACGCCGAGGCGAGGACGAGCCGGGCCAAGCGCGCGCTATCCGCGCCGGAAGATGGTGATGACGCGCGCGAGGAGGCCGGCCGGGCCGGCCGACTTCAGCGCCACCTCGTCGGCGCCGTGGATCTGGCGCGCTTCCTTCTGGCTCGACACGGGCTCGCGCGTCCACAGGACGATCGGGATGTCGACCCACTCCATCGTGGCCTTGATCACGTTGATCAGGTCCTTGCCGCCCATGTCGCCGCGCAGGCCGAGCTCGAGGGCGATGACGTCGGGCTTCTCCTCGACGATGGCGCGCAGGGCATGGTTGCCGTCGGCGACGGCGCGGGTCGGCACGTCGGCCTGGGTGAGCTCGCGCACGGCCGCCTCGCGCGTCTTCGGGTCGTCGTCGATCAGCAGCACGCTCTTCCGGCTCGAGGCGCGGATCGGCGCGAGAGACGGAACGTCCGTCTCCAGCCCGCCGAACGGCTCGTCGGAGGTCCCGCCGGACCCGCCGTCCTCCCCGGACCCGCCGCCGTAGAGCGAGCTCTCGAGCATCGACAGGATGCGCTCCTGCATCTCCCGCACGGCGCGGATCTCGCGGAGGACCTGGTCGATCGCCGTCGGCGGGGGCGGCGTGGCCTCGCGCCGCGCGGCCGGGGCCTCGGCGGCCGTGGGCGGGGGCAGCGTCGAGTTCGCGGGCGCGGGCGGAGCCGACGGCCGCGGCGTCGCGGAGACGGTGGGCCGCGGGCGCGCCGCGGGCACCGTCGGCGCGATCGTCTCGTTGCCGAAGCCGGCCGTTCGGGTCGGGGCCGACGGCGGGGCCGGGCTCGGACTCTCCGGCGGCAGCATCGCCCGCCCCCCCTGCGAGCGGCGGGCCGCCGCCTTCGTCATCAGCCGCGACCCGCACCCGGGACACGTGACGATGGCGTCGGGGTTGGCGAGCGGCGCGATGGGGCTCTTGCAGCGCGGGCAGTTCATCTTCGGCCGACCGGGGCGAGTATATCGTAGGGGGTAGGATCCCATGGACCGGCCCCGCGACCCCGACCTCGCCATGCGCCTCTTCGGCTCGAGCCCCGAGCGCGCGCTCGCGCTCGTGCGGGCCGCGTGGCCCGCGGCCGTGGGCCCGGAGCTCGCGCGGCGCACCGAGGTCGTCTCGCTCGACGCGGGCCAGCTCCGCGTGAGGGTGCCCGACGCGGCGTGGCAGAAGAACCTCTGGCGGATGCGGGGCGACATCCTCGCCCGGCTCCGCGCGATCGCCGGGCGGGCGGCGCCTCGTTCGATGGGCTTCGTCCAGGGACCGGTGCCGCCCCCCCCCGAGCGGCCGAGGGCCGCCGCGCCGCCGCCGCCGCGCCTGCCGGCGTCCCTCGTCGAGGCGGCCTCCGTGATCGAGGACGAGGCGCTGCGCGCCGCGTTCCTCGCGGCGGCCGGCCGCTACCTCGGCCGGTTCTCGCCGTCGGCCGGCGGCTCGACCGGCTCCGCGGCCGGCGCGGCCGGGGACTCGGCGGCCGGCGGTTCGCCCGCGGCGCCGCCGACGGAGGCAAACAGCGCGGCCGCCTCGTCCGCGGGCACCGCGACGGGCAGGGCCTCCGGCCGCTGAGGCGCCGCCGGAGCCTCTGGCTCGGCGACGGGCAAGGGCCGCGCGACGTGCCGGTCGGCGAGAGCGATCGCGCTGCCGAGCATCGCCGTGCGGAAGAGGCACCGCGTGAGAACGAAAGCCTGCTGCAGCGCCACGACGGCGACGAGCGGCGCGGCGGCGGGCAAAGCCTCGCGGGCCGCGAGGTAGGCGGCGAGCGCGGCGAGGACGAAGAGCCCGTTCACGGCCCACGTGCCGAGCCAGGCCAGCGGATGGCGCAGGACGGCGGCGAGGCCGCGGAAGTAGGCGCGCGCGGCCCCGCGGGCGTCGTCGCGGACGAGGATCGCGCGGGCGGCGTCGAGCGCGAGCAGCGCGACGAGCACGCCGAGGAAGGCCACGGCGGCGCCGGCCGCGCCGTGCACGAGCCGGGCCGGCTCCCAGGCCGACTCCGACGCCCTCTTGGAGGTCGCCACGAAGGGCACCACGAGAAGGCCGGCCAGCAGGCCGCCCACGGCGACGGCGAGGATCCCCGCCCGGAGGAAGCGGCCGAAGAACCGGAAGGCCCCGCGGCCGAACCGGTGAGCGAGCGAGCGCGGCTCGTCGGCCGTCGTGAGCACCTCGAGCGCGCCGCCGGTCGCGAGGGCGCCGGCGAGGATGCCGAGCGCGGCGGCGCCGAGCCCGGCGAAGGCGAGGCCCTGCACGAGGCCCGGCCGCATCTCCGAGAGGTCGGCGAGGATGCCGAAGCTGAAGCCCTTCGCGAGGGCGTCGGCGTGAGGCAGCGGGCCGAGGACGGCGCCGAGCGCCAGCCAGGCCGGCACGCCCGCCGCGGCCGCGATGGCGAGCCCGCACAGCCAGAGGAGGGCGGCGAGCTTCTTGTGGGTGAGCGCGAGACCGAGCCCCTTGCGCGTCGCCTGGAAGATCATCGTCACATCCCCGCCAGCGCGAGCGCCTGCTGGATCCAGAAGATGAGCCGCGTGCCCCACGCCGCGGCCGCCCGCCCGTCCGGGCGGGCCCGCCTCGAGTCGTCGAGGCGGTTCACGTCGAGCACCATCGTGCCGTCGGGGTCGACCGTGGCCGACACGAGGCGCTTCGGCCCGGTGCGCTCGACCTTCTTCCACCGGCCCGTCCACCCCTGCCCGGGCGCGTCCTCGAGCGCCACGTCCTCGTGGCCGCCTCCCTCCCAGGAGAGGCGCAGGCGGAGGGGCAGCCCGGTCACCTCGCCGCGACGGCGGACGATCACGGTCGAGCGGTACGGGCGTCCCCCGCCCGACGCGTCCTTCTCGCGCTCGATCTTCGAGGCGTCCCGATCGCCGACCGTCTTCGCGCTCGGCCCGTCGCCGAGGATCCCGCGCGGCTCGGCCACGCGCTCGCTGCGCACCGAGGCGACCTCGTAGTCGACGATCCCCGGCCGCTCGACCGTCTGGTCGAAGAACCAGCGCACGTCGCGGCCGGCGACCTCGGCGACCGTCGCGTAGAAGTCGTCGCTCGACGGGTGCCGGAAGCGGAACCGCTCGTGGTACGTGCGCATCGCGCGGGCCATCGTCTCCTCGCCGAGGATCGACTCGAGCGTGTCGAGCGTCAGCTTGGTGCGGCCGTAGGAGTTGAAGGAGTAGTTGCCCGGCGAGTAGCCCCAGGAGCTCGTCCGCACCGCGTCGAACGCGCGGTCCCGGCCGTTCTGCATCAGCGAGGTCTCGAGCTCGCCGATCCGCAGCCCGAGCGGCAACTGCGCCGTCCACGGGCCGTACGAGCGCTCCATCGCCTTCGCGGTCGAGTAGGTGTTGAAGCCCTCGTCGAGCCAGGACTCCTCGAACTCGTTCGACGCGACCATGCTCTGCCAGTACTGGTGGCCGAACTCGTGGACGGTCACCCCCTCCGGGGCGAGGACCTCGTCGAACGGCCAGCGGTTCATCAGGAACGACGTGCCGGCGGTGATGAAGGTCGGGTACTCCATCCCGCCCGAGCCGCCGCCGCCGGGCGCCGGGTCGACGACCGTGAGGGTCGGGTACGGGTAGCGGCCGTACCAGAGGCCGAACCACTTGATCGCGTTCTTCGCCGCCGCGACGTGGCGCGCGGCCTGCGGCGCGTGGCCTGGCTGGAGGAGGACACGGACCTCGACGTCGCGGAGCTTCACCTCCTCGGGCGCGCGCCCGAGGAGCTTCGCCGCCGCCGCGTACTCCTCCGGCGCCACGTCCTTCTCCGCGTCGAAGCGCGCCTTCACGTCGAGGAAGCGGGGCGACGCCGTCCACGCGAAGTCGATGACGTCCGCCTGCTCGAACACGTGGGTCGTCGTGCCGTCGGCGTTCTTCTTCGCCTCCGTCTCGCGGCCGGTCGCGCCGACGACGTAGGCCGAGGGCAGCGTGATCGAGACCCGGTAGGCCCCGAAGTCCGCGTAGAACTCCGAGTTCGCGTGGAACTGGTGGCAGTTCCAGCCGCCTTTCGCCCGCCCGCGGAGGCCGGCCGGCTCGTAGACGCCGAGCTTCGGGAACCACTGGCCGACGAGGAAGTAGTCGCGCACGTAGCCGGTGCGCGCGAAGATGCGCGGCAGCTTCGACGTCCACTCGACGTCGAGCTGCACCTCGCCGCCCGGCGGCACCGGCTCGGGCAGCGGCACGCGGATCACGGTGCGGTCCTTGTCGTTGTCGTCGTCCGGGTGCTCGAAGCGGATCGCCTTCGTGAGGTCGGCCCCGTCCGCCCGCCGCAGCGAGGTGACGTCGACCGAGCCCCAGCCGTCCTCCGGCATCTGGTCGCCGCGCAACTGGCCGCCGGACTCGCGGAAGAAGGTGCTCTCGGTGTTGCGGAAGGCGTTCAGGTAGAGGTGGAACCAGACCTCGCCGACCGCGTCCCCGGAGGGGTTGCGCCAGGTGATCCGCTCCTTCCCGGCAAGCGTCCGGGCGGCCGCGTCGAGCCGGACGTCGATCGAGTAGTCGGCCACGTGAACGGCGCGCTCGGGCAGGGCGTCGGCGAAAGCCGGCAGGGCCGCGAGCAGGACGGGGAGGACGGCCGCCGCGCTCTTCACCGGGCTACTTGAGGGCCGCGATGTCGGCGTCGAGGGCCTGGAGGGCGCGGCGGAGCATCTCGCGATGCCCCTCCGCCTTCGCCCCGTCGAGGCGCCGCTGGACGTCGGCGCGCGAGAGCTCGAGCTGCTTTCGGCGGGCCAGCCGCACCGGGTCGATCGCTTTCTCGCGCGACGGCGGTTCCGCCTGCGCCGACTCCTGCTGATCGGCTACGGACTTGCTCTCGAAGCCTCGCGCCATGAAAGCCCTCCCAGCTGTCGCGACCGGTAACGCCAGCAGGCCAGGAGGACCGGCACCAGGACGACGAGCTCCCAGGCCCCGGCAACCGCGTTGTGTGCCGCGGTCGCCCACGTAAGTGTACGCCCGATGTCGAGAAACAGGGGGACGGGCGACTTCCAGTAGGCCGAGGAGAGGGGCCAGAGGGCGAGGAGACCGATCGGGGGATGTGTGTCGACGTTGAGGTAGTCGAGGAGCAGGTGGCTCGACCACCCGAGGAAGACCGACGCCGCCGTGGCGAGCGCCGCGCCGCGGCCCCGCAGCTTCAGGAAGGCCCAGGCGAGCCCCGCCGCGACGAGCGCCGCGCCGATCGAGTGCATCTCGTCGTTGTGGTGGTTCCGGCCGTCGACGTACTTGAACGCGAGGTCGAGGTCCGGAGCGAGCGCGGCGGCGACGGTCAGCGAGGCGCGCCAGCGGTCCGAGAGTGCGGCGCGGCTCGGCGAGGCGAGGACGTGGACGCTGAGGCCGGCGATCGCGTGGGCGAGGGGCGAGGGCATCGGCCTAGGATGCCAGACGGGGGGGAACGACGGAAACGTCAACGGACCGACTGTTCGGGGGAAAGGAGGAAGGGACGGAAACGGGGCGAGAACGGAGGCTTTCCGAACCATTCACGAGCGGGCCAGGCCGGCGCTCGTGAATGGTTCGGGGCCTACAACCGCCTCTCGAAGATCTTGAAGTCGCTCTTCTCGGCTTCGACGATGTCGTCGAGGAGGGCGTAGATGGCCGCGATCTTCCGGTCCTTGTGGAACTTGTCGTCGAACGCGGTGAACTCCACCTCGTCCTTGAAGCGGAAGACCTCCATCAGGTAGTTGGGCCGGCTGCGATCCTCGTAGATCGCCACGTCGCCGCCGCCGATGCCGTGGAGGAGGGGCTTCAGCTCGCGCATGAGGTCGAAGAACTCGCCCCGACGGCCCTCCCGGATCGAGTACGTGATCGCGAGCAGGACGCCCGCCTCGCCGAACTCCGGGATCACCACGGCCGGCTTCAAGGGCGCGATGACGACCGTTGCCGGGCGACGCTGCTCGCGCAGGGCGGGCGGCATCGAGCGGGCCGGCATCGCGACCGCCTGCCTCACCTGGGCGACGTGCCGGGTCGGCAGAGGCGAGGGGATCGGCTCGCGGCGCACCGCGACGGCGGGACTCGAGGAGTGCGTCGCGCGGGCCGGCGCGGTCGCACGAGCGCGGGTCACCTCGGTCTTCGCCGGACGGGCGGAGGCATGCGCCTTCTTCTTCTCTATGGTGTGGCGGGCCTTGGGCCGGGCGGTGCGGGCGGCCGGACGGGCCTTGGCCTTGACCTTCCTGTGCGACGATGCAGCCTTCAACTGCTTCCTCTCGATTGGGTTCTGCCCCGGTTGAGCCATGCGCCACGGCCTGTCCGTAGCGCCTGCTTCCAATCCGAGATTTTATCAGACCGGTCTCGCGGGCCGCCAACTCTTTTTCGCCGGTCTCTTCAGCCGCTTGAATTCCACCTTTGAGCATGACTTAACTAATTGACTGGAAAAGAGGATTGGCCGAAACGGCCCCTTGGATCCAACCGGCAAAACCTGCGGGAAGTGGAGCGTCCAGCTTCTAGAACGCCTGGCCGAGGCCGATGTAGAGGGCGCGTCTCCCGTCGCGCAACCCCCAGCCATGGTCGACGCGGAGGGTCGGGCCCGCGAGCAACGCAATACGCAAGCCAACGCCAGCGTCGACGAAAGCATTCGCGAGTTCGCCGTCGACGGCGCTTCCGACGCGCGCCGCGTCGGCGAATGCGACCACGGACACGTCGAACGCGGGACGGTGCACGAGCCGCTGACGCAGCTCGACGTTCACGAGCGCGACCCCCCGCCCCATCGCGTTCGCGCCGAGCGCGCCGTGCCGCGTGAGAGGGTGCGCGCGCAGCGGGAGATCCGATTCGGGGCTGATCCCCGGCGCGTACATCTCGTCGATCGGCAGCCCGTCGCTTCCCCACCCGACCCGCGCGCGCGACGCGAGGACCGTGCGTTCGACCGATCGGCCCTCCGGCCGGGAGAGCACCGCCTCGTGCCGCACCTCCGCGTCGGCCTGGGCGAAGCTCGCCGCCGACGCGAGCGCGTGCGTCGCGCCGAAGAGGCGGGCCGTGGCGGATAGGCGCTGCCGGCGCGTGTCGACGAGCCGCGCCTCGACGCCGGCCTCGAGGCCGACGATCCGCCCCGGCTCGGCGTCCGGGTGAGGCCGCGAGAACGTCCGGTCGCGAGCCCGGACCCCGAGGCTCACGACGACGTCGCCGTCGAGCACGTGCCGCAGAGCGACGTCCACGCCGCGGCGCCGCATGTCGAGGCCTCCGCCGACGAGGTACGCCTGCTCGCCGCGAAGGGCCCCGAGGCGCAGCGTCGCGGGGAGGCCGAAGGGCCGCGGAGCCTGAAGCTGCAGCGCGGCCTCCGGCCGGTTCTCCTGCCAGCGCAGCGAGCCGCCCACCGCGACGCCGGTGCCGGCGACGTTCGACCAGCGCAGCCGGAAGCGCTGCCACGCGAGGTTGACGCCGGTGGTGAGCGCCACGTCGAGCGGCCGCCCGAGGCCGTAGCGCTCGCCGAGGGCCACGACGAGGCCGGCCGTGCCGTCGCCGGCCGACGTCGTCCGCACCGTCACGCGGTCGAACGCCCCCGTCTCCTCGAGGCGGCGGCGGGCGGCGCGGACCGCCCGCGGCGTCAGCAGGTCGCCCGGCTCGAGGCCGATCTCCCGCCGCGCGACCTCGCCTCTCGTCCGCGCGAGGCCCGAGATCTCCACGGCCGAGAGCGCCGGCTTGCCGAGCGCGTTCCACGCGGCGAGCGCGTCGATCTCGCGCCCGTCGAGCTGCAGCGCCGCGGCCAGGAGGTCGCGCGCGTAGGCGTCCTCGCGGATCGCGACGGCGCGGCGCAGGTCGTCGGCGGCGTCGGCGTACCGGCCGTCGAGGAAGCGCACGCCGCCGCGCTCCGTCCGCGCCTCGGCGCGGCTCGGGTCCATCGCCACCGCGCGGTCGAGAAAGAGGATGGCCTTCGCGCGATCGCCCGCGCGCGCGGCCTCGACGGCCGCCTCGACGAGGCCGTCGTAGGAGGCCGCCGCCTCGTCCGGCGCGCGGCTCGCCTCCGCGGACGGGCCATTCGCGTCGGCGAGGGGATCGCCCGCGCTCGTCGAGGACACACCGTCGGCCGGCAGGACGAGGAGCGTCCAGTGCCCGGTCGCCCTCCACCTTCTCTCGAGCTCGTCGAAGCCGATCGACCGCGCCCTTCCTTCCGCCGGGTCGTGGACGACGACGGCGTGGTCGGCGTCGTCGACGCCGATCGCGACGACGTCGTGGAACCGGCCGCGGCCCGCCGCGATCGACAGCACGAGCGGCCGGCCTTTCGCGAGGTGCTCGCGCAGCCGCGGGAGGTCGCCGGCGAACGCCAGCGCCGTCATCCCCTCGCCCCGCGCGTAGTCGGCGAGGCGCGAGCCGCGGATGCCGGGCAGGTCGGGCTCGACGAGCGCCGCCGCGATCGCGTCCTGCTCGCGCTCGTGGCCGTGATAGGCCATGACCATCGAGAGCGCGGCCGCCGCGCAGGTGTCCTTCTTCTGGGCGACGAACGGCACCGGCAGCAGACCGGGCGACCCGGCGGTGATCGCGGCGAGGACGAAAGCGGTCAGCACGACCGCCACTGCTTCAACCGACGTGCCGCGACGGCGAGTCCCTCAAGATGTTGACAATGCGAAGGTTGCTCGAATCACCCCGCCGCACCCCTGTCCCCTGCAAGTGACATTTTGCTTTTTCTTCGCCTTTGTGGCTCAATTTGCGGGCCGGACCTGCCCGGGCCGCTGGCCCGGCTAGGATCGCTCGACACGGCGGGGCTTTCCCGACCGCTCTCCCGGAAACGAAAGAGGAGCAGAGAAAGATGGCCGACGACAAGCAGGAGCGGGGCAAGGCGATCGAGGCCGCTCTCGCGCAGATCGACAAGCAGTTCGGCAAGGGCTCGATCATGCGGCTCGGCAGCCGGGAGAAGGTCGACATTCCCGCGATCCCCACGGGCGCCCTCTCGCTCGACGCCGCCCTCGGCGTCGGCGGGATGCCGCGGGGCCGCGTGGTCGAGATCTACGGCCCGGAGTCCTCGGGCAAGACGACCCTCGCCCTCCACGTGATCGCCGAGGCCCAGAAGCGCGGCGGCATGGCCGCGTTCGTCGACGCCGAGCACGCGCTCGACGCCGTCTACGCGCAGAAGCTCGGGGTCGACATCGACAACCTCCTCGTCTCGCAGCCCGACAGCGGCGAGCAGGCGCTCGAGATCGCCGAGGTGCTGATCCGCTCGGGCGCGGTCGACGTGCTGGTCGTCGATTCCGTCGCCGCCCTCGTCCCCCGCTCCGAGCTCGAGGGCGAGATGGGCGAGGCGCAGATGGGCCTGCAGGCCCGCCTCATGAGCCAGGCGCTGCGCAAGCTCACCGCGATCGTCGCGAAGAGCGGCACCTGCCTCATCTTCATCAACCAGCTCCGCGAGAAGATCGGCGTGATGTTCGGCAACCCCGAGACGACGACGGGCGGACGCGCGCTCAAGTTCTACGCCTCGGTGCGCCTCGACATCCGGCGCATCGCCTCGCTGAAGGAGGCCGAGGCGGTCATCGGCAGCCGCGCGAAGGTGAAGGTCGTCAAGAACAAGGTCGCCCCGCCGTTCCGCGAGGCGGAGTTCGACATCCTCTACGGCGAGGGCAGCAGCAAGGAGGGCGACCTCCTCGACCTCGC
>WBZP01001992.1_pt1 | contig 24167 bp, 20 predicted proteins | sample 5204301 | NCBI WGS metagenome assembly WBZP01 (sample SAMN12412401, study PRJNA552823) | activated sludge metagenome | isolation source: activated sludge from nitrification reactor of wastewater treatment plant... | place: USA: Pennsylvania | collected 2017 | reverse complement strand
ATACAGTACTTCAGTTTGAAGGTGACCGGCATTATGCGTACCGCATTTTACGGACTTTGAAAAACAGGTTTGGCAGCACTGCAGAATTGGGTATTTACGAAATGACAGACACTGGCATGAGAGGTGTTCAGAATCCCAGTGAAATACTGATTACACAGAAAGAAGATCACCTGAGCGGTATTGCCATTGCAGCCACAATAGAAGGTATGCGGCCACTCTTAATTGAAGTACAGGCATTAGTAACACAATCCGTTTATGGCACACCGCAACGTACTGTAAGCGGATTTGATTTGCGCAGGCTTCAGTTGTTGCTGGCTGTTTTAGAAAAAAGAGGTGGCTTTCATTTTGGAATGAAAGATGTATTCCTGAACATTGCCGGTGGCATAAAAGTGGAAGACCCTTCTATTGACCTGGCAGTGCTTTGCGCCCTGCTTTCTTCTTACGAAGACACACCTGTTCCGCAGCATATTTGTTTTGCCGGCGAGGTTGGCCTCAGCGGCGAAATAAGGGCTGTTAACCGCATTGAGCAACGCATAGCAGAAGCTGAGAAATTAGGTTTTGAAAAAATCATTGTTTCCAAGTACAACCAGAAAGGAGTAAGCAAACAGAAGTTCAATATTGAAGTAGTGACGATGGGCAGAGTGGAAGAAGTGTACAGGTATTTATTTTAATACGTTACCGCTTTATTAAACCTTATCAAAAATTCAACACCATGGTTTCGCCAAAAGAATTAAAAGATTCCTTTCTGCATTTACTCTTTCCGCATATATGCACCGGCTGTGGCGGAGATATGCTTAACGAAGAAAGTGAGTTGTGTATGCGATGCGTGGAAGCAATGCCCGAAACCAATTTTGAATTGCACCCAAACAATCCCGTTGAGAAATTATTCTGGGGGCGGTTGCCGCTTGCAGGGGCAACAGCTCAATTCTATTTCACCAAAGAATCATTGATGCAGCACCTGATGCACCAGCTTAAATACAAAGGCAATAAAGAACTGGGGCTTCAGTTGGGGCGTATTATGGGTGAACAAATAAAAAAATCAGGAAGGTTTAATGCTGATGCCCTGGTTCCGTTACCACTATTCCCGGCTAAAGAAAGAAAAAGAGGCTATAACCAGGCAAAAGTGTTAAGTGATGGAATGGCAGAAGTCATGGGTATTCCTGTACTAAACGAGATGGTTATCCGGCCACAACACACAGAAACACAAACAAAAAAAGGAAGAGTGGAACGCTGGAAAAACATGGAGGGAAAATTTGTTCTGACAAACGAAGATGCGATTAAAGGCAAACACCTTATCCTTGTTGATGATGTGGTGACAACCGGAGCCACCCTCGAAGCCTGTGGCCATGAACTGCTGCAGGCAGATGGAGTAAAACTAAGTTTGGCTACAATGTGTGTGGCAGCAAAATAAACTGCGGTATTCTTTAATTGCTTCGCCCTAATTTTACAATAATGAAACTTCCGGTACTGTTTATATCTGTTCTGCTCCTGCTTTTTTCCTGCCGGAAGGATTCGTTTATCACATCACCCGATGCAAGGGTTTCTATAAGTGCCGATACATTAAAATACGACACCCTTTTTGTAACAGCCGGCTCCACGTACCGCACTTTAAAAATTATTAATGAAAACGACCAGAAACTCAGGATTTCATCATTAAAGTTGATGGGCGGGGCTTCATCCGTTTACAAAATAAATGTGGATGGTATATCCGGTTCGCAGTTCAGTAACCTGGAAATAAATGCGAACGACAGCATCTATGTTTTTGTACAGGTAAATGTCAACCCTTCTGCCGTCAATTTACCTTTTGTGATTAGGGACAGCATACAAATAAGCTACAATGGTAAAGACAGGAAGGTTCAATTAGAGGCCTGGGGACAAAATGCCCACTTCTTCCGCAATAAAGTAGTTGCTGCAGATGAAACCTGGAGCAACGATTTGCCTTATGTTATCCTCGGTTCCCTGCAAATAAATGCCAATACCACATTAACAATAAACAAAGGCTGCCGCATTTATGCTCATGCCAATGCACCCATTGTAATTAATGGCACATTGAAAACCAGCGGTCTTAAAGACACTGCTGACAGGGTGTATTTTCAAGGTGACAGGCATGATGAACCTTATAAAGATTTTCCGGCAAGCTGGCCAGGCATCTACTTTGGTGCTACCTCTAAAGACAATGTACTCAACTATACAATAATAAAAAACGCATACCAGGCTATTGGCATTACAGAACCATCCGTAAATGCCAATCCTAAACTAACATTGAATGAGTGTGTTATAGATAATGCTTATGATGCAGGCATCATTTCATTGAACTCGAGCATTAATGCAAGAAATTGCCTGGTTTCAAACTGCGGCAAGAATCTTTTTTTGGCTCAGGGAGGAAATTATCAGTTTACTCACTGCACCGTTGTTACCTATGCCAACCGGTTTATCGACCATAAAGACCCGGTGCTTACCATCAGCAATTTTGCAAACAGTTCATCAGCCAATTTAACGGCTACTTTCCGCAACTGTATTCTTTGGGGCGAAAATGGTTTGGTAAATGATGAAGTGGTTGTGCTGAAAAATGGCAACACCACTTTCAATGTAAACTTTGATTATAACTTGTGGAAAGTGCAAACTGCCCCTTCCAATATCACCAGCAATCAAATCATCAATAGTCAGGCCCCGTTGTTCGACAGTGTCAATACGACTAAGAACTATTACGATTTCCGGTTACAGGCCGCATCGCCGGCAATAAATAAAGGTATTGGTGCTGGTGTAACTACAGACCTTGACGGTAAACCCAGACCAGTTGGTCTGCCTGATTTAGGATGTTTTGAGAAACAGTGACAAGTTGCTTTAAACTACTTTGCACAATTTTTGTTATTCATTTACAAAACAAAAACTACTAACAATATGAAATCAATTTTGCTTACACTCGTACTGTCCATAATGCTTACAGGTACATCTGTTTATGATTTTAAAGTGCCGGGGCTGGATGGCAACGAAATAAATTTTGCCGAGTTTAAGGGAAAGAAAATCCTGATTGTAAATACCGCTTCCAAGTGCGGCCTGACCCCGCAATACGAAGGACTGGAAAAACTGTATGAAAAGTATAAAGACAAACTGGTGATTGTTGGTTTTCCTGCCAATAATTTTAAAGAACAGGAACCCGGCAGCAATGAAGAAATTGCTGAATTCTGTAAAAAGAATTATGGGGTGAGCTTCCCGATGGCAGAAAAAATATCAGTTAAAGGTGATGACACCCATGAATTATATGTATGGCTGAAAGCACAGGCCAATGAAAAAGGTTTTGCCGACCCGGTAACCTGGAACTTCGGAAAATTTCTTGTAAACGAAAAGGGGGAACTGGTGGCAACCTTCTCACCTAAAATTCAACCAATGAGTGAAGAGATTTTAAAGTGGATGAATTAACATCAATTATATAAGAATTATTAAAGCGATATATAAAAGTGTATCGCTTTTTTGTTACCCAGATGGTTTATTTTCGCTCCGCATGCAATTTTCCGACATCATAGGCCAGCAGGAAGTAAAAAAACAATTGGTTGAACTGGTACAGCACAACCGGCTCAGCCATGCCTTGCTTTTTTTGGGTAAAGAAGGAAGTGGTGCCCTGCCTCTTGCCATTGCATTTGCACAGTATGTTGTTTGCAGTCCCCAAAAATCGGCTGCGGATACAGGCCCTTCTTTATTTGGTGAGCCAGAACCAGTAACCGTCCCGCCTGGGGCGGGGCAGCAACCAATAACTGACAGTTGCGGCGTTTGCCCTGCCTGCATTAAAGCACAGCAATTAGTTCACCCCGATATTCACTTCTCCTACCCGACAGTTACCAAAAAGGCGGGGGAAAAACCAATAGCCACCGACTTTATTACCGAGTGGCGGGAGTTTATAAAACTGAACCCTTACGGCAACCTCTTCGACTGGATTGAACTGATAAAAGAAAAAGAAAACAGCCAGGGGAAAATAACTGCACGGGAATGTGATGAGATAATCAAGAAGCTAAGCCTGAAGAGTTTTGAAAGTGAGTACAAGATCCTCATCATGTGGATGCCCGAAGAATTGGACAAAGAAGGCAATAAGCTGCTGAAGATAATTGAAGAGCCACCGCCTAACACACTGTTTATACTGGTGGCAGAAAATGAAGAACTGGTGCTACCCACCATCTTAAGCCGCTGCCAGCTTATTAAAATTCCTGCTCTGGAACCCGGAGAAATTGAGGAAGCCCTTATCAGCCGGAACAAAACAGAGCCGGCTATTGCCCGGCAGGTGGCCCATGTATGCGAAGGCAACTACAGGGATGCCCTGCAAACCGTACAACATGCAGAAGAAGACTGGCAGGCCCTGCTGCGGGAGTGGCTGAATGCAATTTTAAAAACCGGCCCTGTTGCCCAAACCAAGTGGGTGGAAGAGGTAAGCCGCCTGGGGCGGGAAAAACAAAAACAGTTTCTACGATATTTTAACCATCTGCTGGAGCAATCGGTAAGGCTGCGGGCAACCGGCGAAGCCCCCGGAGCGATGGGCTCAGAAAAGGATTTTACCGAAAGGCTGAATAAAATAGCCGGTATTGAACAACAACAGGCTATAATTGAGGAACTTGACCGGGCGGCTTATTACATAGAACGCAACGCCAATGGCAAAATGCTCTTTCATGCCCTGACTATTAAACTATACCATATTATTCAGGATAAGATTGTATTTTTGATGGATTGAGGATGTGCTAGGAATTTGAAAGAGAAAAGGAGAAAAAGAAATAGCCCATCAGAGATTATAGAATCATAATTGTGTCTTTAACTACTTCTACATATAAGATTGCTGCTCAATGGATTTACAATTTGTTGAGTAGCGAACCAAACGTGGAAGCCCCGATAGCTATCGGGGGCGACGCAACGACAGCTAAATAGAATTACTGAAGCTTGGTTCATAACTTCCTTCCTCAATCTAAAATCGTAAATCAAAAATCTGAAATCAGATTATGGGTTGTACAGGTTGCAGCACAGCTACTGGCAATAAGCCAAACGGATGCAGAAGCAACGGCGGGTGTAGTACCGGCGGATGCAACCGCATGAACACATACGATTGGTTGTGTAACCTGCCTATGGCCGATTACGACAGCACTTGCAAGGTGATTGAGGTGAGTTTCAGCCAGGGAACTCGGAAAGATTTTTTCAGGAATACATCGCTGCAGCAATATGAAAAAGGTGATTTGATTGCCGTGGAAGGTGTAAGCGGTTTTGATGTGGGCGAAGTATCGCTTACCGGCGAAATTGTACGTCTGCAAATGAAAAAACGGAACGCAAAGGAAGACAATCCTGAAATGAAAAAAGTATTGCGCCGGGCAACCGACCGTGATATTGAAACATGGAAACAAAACAAGTCCCGGGAACCAGAGGCTGTTATCCGCAGCCGTGCCATTGCCAAGCAACTGAAACTGGACATGAAAATAAGCCAGGTGGAAATGCAGGCAGATGGACGAAAAGCCACATTCTTCTACATCGCTGATGGCCGGGTTGACTTCAGGGAGTTGATTAAAGTATATGCCTCGGAGTTTAAAGTAAAAGTAGAGATGCGCCAGATTGGTGCAAGACAGGAGGCTGGAAAAGTGGGCGGCATTGGCAGTTGCGGCCGTGAACTTTGTTGCAGCACCTGGCTTACAGATTTTAAATCGGTAAACACAGCGGCTGCCCGTTACCAGAACCTTTCTATCAATCAAACAAAACTCAGTGGCCAGTGCGGCAGGTTAAAGTGCTGTCTGAACTACGAGTTAGACACTTATCTTGATGCACTGCAGGGCTTCCCTGATAATTGCGACACCTTGCAGGTGGCCAAAGGAAATGCCTTCCTGATAAAGAAAGATATTTTCAAAAACCTGATGTGGTACACCCTGCCGGACAGCAACAAGCAGTACCCGCTTAGTATAGAACGGGTTAATAAAATAAAAGCCCTGAACCAACAAGGCATCAGGCCCGAAGAACTGGAACCCGTTGATGTGGTTTCTTCAAAACCAAAAGACACTGAACCAGAAGCAGTGGAACTGGTTGGCCAGATAAGCCTGCGTACATTAGAAAAAGCTGAAAAGAAAAAGAAACAACAGCAACAAAGCCGAAGCAACAACAAGCCTCAGGGAAGTGGCAATAAACAACAACCTCAGGGTAACAGGCCTCAACAAACACAAGGAAACAGGCAACAAGGAACAGGCAGCAAACCACAACAGGGCGGCAGCCAGCCTAAAACTCAGGGTGGACAAAGTGGCAATCAGCAGCAACAACAGCAACGCCACCACCATAATAAACACCGCAATAAGAACAGGAATAACAATCCAAACCAAGGGCAGGGAAAAGCACAATAGCCAAATACCAGCTACTTCAGAAATTCGTATTTATATCTGTCGGTTACAATAGTAGTAACCCCTTCATCTGACGAAACTGTTATTACTTTCTCAGGCAACCCGGCTTTGTTATAAGTATAAGTTTTTGTCCAGCGATACTCCCCTTTGCTTTCTGCTTTTATACGCTGACCTTTTGTGTTATACTGGTAAGTAATATCAATTACTGTCCCGCCATTATAGCCATCAGACTTTGTGCTTAGCAATTGATTTTTTGTATTGTATGTGTAGTTTGTCGTGTTGCCATCTGGTGACTTTGTTTTTGCAAGGTTTCCCTTCTTATCATACCATTCATAATCAGTCATTCCGAATTGCTTATCGGTATTGGTTACCTGGTAACTTCCGTCTGTTTTGTAATAATAATTGGCCGTTTCCTTTTCTTTTCCTCCCCCATCAAATGAAACCCTTTTTTCAATCCGTCCCATTCTGTTCAAAAAGTACTTTTTCCTTTCAACAAGCATATCGCCGCTGTAAAAAGAAGTGTCGTTTCCCTGCCTGTCGAAATATTTCCGGTATACAGAAGAATCACTGCCATCACTGGCGGACTGTGTTTGTACATAACAGGAAATCTTATGCTTTCTGATTTCCTGTGGAGTAACCTGAGCTGTACTGTTTAGCGAAATAATAATTCCTATGATAATAGCTGGTATTCTCATCTTGCTAATGTTGGTTCCAATAAAATTACTCAGCACCTAAAGCCCTGTAAATTGCATCCTGAATTTTTCCTCTAATGCCCAACTGGGAAAGTTTTCCGTTATCCCTTGTTGGAAACACCCTGTTCGACAGAAAAACATATACCAGGTCATACTTGGGATCCACCCAAACACAGGTACCTGTAAAACCGGTATGGCCAAATGTTTCAGGCGAAGCCAGCTGACTTGGATAAGGGTCTTTACGAAGCGTATTATCTTTTTCCGGTTTGTCGAACCCGAACCCACGGCGGCTGACCTTACTGTTGTAAGCAGTAAAGAGTTTAACTGTTTCAGGTTTCAGGTATCTCACTCCGTTAAACTCGCCACCATTGAGCAGCATCTGGTACAGCATAGCCATATCATAAGCATTAGAGAATAAACCTGCATGACCGGCCACTCCACCAAACAGCGAAGCCCCTTCATCATGCACATCGCCTCTTGTTGTTTGCTGCCGGAAATGTTTCTCCGTTTCTGTTGGCACAATTCCGCTTACAGCAAACCTGCTTCGTGGCTTATAGCCTGTTGTGTACATTCCTATTTTACTATAGAAAGTTTTTTGAACATACTGATCGAGTGATAAGCCAGACACCTGCTCCACAATCTTTCCGAGGAAAATGAAATCGTTGTCGCTATATACATATTTGTTTTGAGGGCCTAACGGGCTTTTGAGAATGCGGTTCATCAGTGTGTCCTGCCAGTCGTTACGCAGGTAGATATTTTCTGCCACCCTGGTGCTGAAGTCCTTCGAAGTCTTTGTGGCATAAATAGCCGGATTAGGAATGCCAGTAGCGGGATCAATTGTTTCTTTATAAAATGCGATAAAAGGAACCAATCCCGCCTGATGAAGCAGAATATCATCAATTCGAAGGTTCTCTTTGTCAGACCCGGCTACATAAGGTAAATAGTCCTTCAGTTTGCCATCCAATTTCACCTTTCCTTCTTCATACAGTTTCATAATAGAAACAGTTGTGGCAGTAGTTTTTGTTACAGATGCCAGATCGAAAATACTTTCCAGGCTCATAGCCTTTGCAGCCGAGTCGTATTCATATTTACCAAAAGCCTTGTTATAAATGATTTCGCCATTATGAACAGCCATTACCACACAGCCGGGAAAGGCTTTTTTTGCAACACCATCCTGCGCAATCGAGTCAATTATTTCAAGGTTTTTTTTTACTTCATTCAAAGCTGGTGGTGGTGCAACCTGTACAATGCCATCACCGAATTTAAAGTTGCAAACAGACACCGGCAATTTACCCTGTGCTTTTATTTTGCCGCTCAATAAGTCAGCTGCAGCCTGCTGCGTAATATTATCATCCTGGTAGCAGGCAACCAGTGTCCAGGCATCACAGAAGTTTTTAGTGGCCAAAACATTTCCAAATGTGAGTGTAACAGTTTTTATAAAGTTCAACTGCTTGTACAACGCAATAGCTGCCGGACTGATATTGAAATTATCCATCGGCTTGTTGGAGTAATTATGAATACCAACAACAATTGCGTCATACTTTCCGTCTTTGGGAACAGCTTTCAGAATTTCATCGGCCTTCTCTTTTCCATCCTTGTAAGAAAAAGTAAATACATCTGCATTGAAATCCTTTTGCAGCCGCTTTCCAAACTCACCCGCTTCGTTCAAGCCAATGCCCACATAGGCAATTTTCTTTTGCTTATTTGTCAGCGGCACTTCTGCATAGTCGGTTCTTGATGCTGAAAGTTTTGCCTCAGCTATTAATGTAATACCATGCTTTGCCACCTCGTAACGGATAGCATCTGTTTTTGCATTCAGGTCGGCAAGCAGGTTATTTGTATCAATTACCTGCGGTTTATTCATTCCCAACTGGTATTTTGACGCAAGCACTTTTTTTGCTTTTACATAAATATCACCCCAGCTTAATTTTTTTTCTTCAATAGCTTTCCTGACTGCAGCAATTGTTTCAGGCACACTGGCAGGCAGGCACAGCATATCATTTCCTGCTATCAATGCTTCAACGGCTATTGTTCCCTGCGGGAAATATTTTGCCACTCCTTTCATTTCCAGCGCATCAGTAAATGTGAGGCCGTTATATCCTAACTGGTTGCGTAAAATATCGGTAACACTGTTCTTTGAAATGGATGTTGCCCTGTTTGCTGTATTGTCTATCGCCGGGATGAAAAGGTGTGCAATCATCACACTTCCCACACCTGCATCAAAGATGGCACGGAAAGGAACCAGTTCCATTGAATCGAGCTGCTGGCGGGTTTTATTAATTACCGGCAGGTCAAAATGTGAATCCACATCCACATCGCCATGTCCGGGAAAATGCTTGGCGCAAGCCATAATGCCAGCGTCCTGCATGCCTTTCATAATGGCAACTCCATACCGGGATACTTTGTTTTTATCTTCCCCAAAAGAACGGTAACCAATTACCGGATTATTGGGATTGTTATTGATATCAACCACCGGTGCATAGTTTACATGCACACCAATCCGCTTACACTGCTCGCCCATTGCAAGCCCCATTTTATACACTAAGTTTTCTTCATTTACAGCCCCTAGCGTAAGCTGGTATGGAAACCTTGTTACACTGTCAAGCCGCATACCCAGGCCCCACTCTCCATCAATGGTTATCATTATCGGGGTTTTGGCAATGCTTTGGTAATAGTTGGTAAGATTAGCCTGGCGTACCGGTCCGCCCTGGAAAAAACACAAGGCGCCTACATTATATTTTTTTATGTCTTCTGTTACTTTGGCTACATGGTCGGCACCAAGGTTAGTGTGAGCCCTTATTACCATCAGTTGTGCAATACGTTCATCATCGCTCAGGCTGTTAAAAACACTGTCCACCCATTTTTTTTCCTGCTCAGCCCTGTTTTGTGCCTTTGAAACAAATGGGAGTAAAAAAGAAAAAAGCAATGCAATAGTTAGCTTCTTCATATAATGATATTTCTTCTGAAAAGATGATTAAAATTAGTCTTTTTCAATAACGAAGCACACAGAACCTGCTTAAACGGCAAATCGTTACTTTTGACGGCTAAACCAGATTTTGTGCCAGATAAGATTACCTTATTACCCGACAATATTGCTAACCAGATTGCAGCCGGCGAAGTGATTCAGCGGCCGGCCAGTGCCGTTAAGGAACTGCTGGAAAATGCGGTGGACGCCGGGGCAACCGAAATAAAACTCATCATCACCGATGCAGGTAAATCGCTGTTGCAGGTAATTGATAATGGCAGTGGCATGAGTGAAACAGATGCCCGCATGTGCTTTGAGCGTCACGCCACCTCTAAAATCAGCACTATTGAGGACTTGTTTCATATCCGCACCATGGGTTTTCGTGGCGAAGCACTGGCTTCCATAGCTGCCGTGGCGCAAGTAGAACTGAAAACAAAAAGGGCCGAAGACGAAACCGGGACTTATATAGAAACTGAGAACAGCGTAGTGAAAAAGCAGGAACCTGTGGCCGCACCAAACGGCACCAGTATTGCGATGAAGAACCTGTTTTTTAATGTGCCGGCAAGAAGAAATTTTTTAAAAAGCAATGCGGCGGAAATGCGCCACATCGTGGATGAGTTTACCCGTGTGGCCATGTCGTTCCCGCATATATTGTTTACACTTACTGCCAATAACCAGCAGTTGTTTCATTTAGAAGCGGGCAGCCTTAAGCAACGGATTGTTCAGTTGCTGGGCAACAACTACAACGCCAAATTAGTATCGGTAAAAGAAGAAACCGACTACATGAATATTTATGGTTTTGTGGGTAAACCGGAAACAGCAAAAAAAACCAGGGGTGACCAGTATTTTTTTACAAACAACCGCTTTATTAAAAGTGCTTACCTGAACCATGCGGTGATGAGTGCCTACCAGGAGATGATTCCGGCAGACAGTTTCCCGATGTATGTGCTGTTTATCGACCTTGACCCCACACAGGTAGATGTAAATGTGCATCCCACCAAGCAGGAAATAAAATTTGAAGACGAGAAGATTGTGTACGCCTTCGTACAGGCGGCTGTAAAACATGCACTGGCCCAGTTTAGCGTAACGCCTACTCTGGATTTTGAACTGGATGCCTCCATACAGCAGCTGACATCCATACAACAACCTTTTACCGAAGAAAAAAAATCAGCAGCCTCTTCAGGCTCCATTTATAAAGGCTTTACACAAAAACACCAGGCACATTTTATTGAGCGAAAAGAGAAGAGTGAACTAAAGCATTGGAAAGACTTTTATGAGAGCCGTGAATCATCAGCCGTGAATCGTGAAGCAACTTCAGATATCGTAAACCCATTCACGACTCATGACTCACGGCTCACGACTGCAGACGCTGAATTAACTCAACTGCTGAACACCTATATTGTTCTGCCTGCTAACAATGCCTTCCTCCTCATTCACCAGCAGGCGGCGCATGAAAGGGTGTTGTATGAACAGCTAAAGGCAGCCAGTAAAGATAAACCGGTGGCCACGCAACGCAGTATGTTCCCCGCCACCCTCGAACTTACACCGGCTGATGCGGCTGTGATGGAAGAAATCATCGGCGACCTGCAATATCTTGGTTATACGATTGAACCCTTTGGCAAAAACACTTATGTAATACAGGGTACGCCTGCCGATGTAGAAGCAGGAAATGAAAAACACATTATTGATATTCTGCTGGAGCAATACAAACACTTTAGCCCGGAAGTAAAATTTTCTAAACGGGAAAAGCTGATTCGTTCGCTTGCTAGGCAGCAGGCCGTTAAAACCGGTGTCCGGCTTACCGAAAGGGAAATGCGGCAATTGGTGAATGATCTATTTGCCTGTGAGCAACCTAATATATCGCCGGATGGCAACCCCGCTTATCTGGAATTTAAACAGGAGCAGTTGGAGAGGATGTTCAGAAGCTAAGAGAGGAAAGAAGAAAATTGGGAGCTGCCTCTTTTTCTACTTTCACTCTTTCAAACTCTTAGTTCAATATTTATTCCGAATTCCCTGAATAAACTTCTCTATCGCCTTTCTGATTTCTGTCGCTGAAGCCTGATGATTGTTAACAAGAGTTGAGAATATCAGCAGCTTTCCTTTTTTCGTATATAAATAACCGCTGAAAGCGACAACGCCTGAAAGTGTCCCTGTTTTGGCATAAATATATCCGCTGTCGGCTTTATAATAATTGCTGATGGTGCCTTCGCCGCCGGTGGGAAAGATGACCTTGAGCCGTTCCATACCAAATTCATTCTTCATCTTGTTAAGAATAGCCACAAAATCCTGCGGGGTAAATAAATTATACCGGCTCAGGCCGCTGCCGTCGGCCCAGCGGGGCTTTTGGGGCAGGTCTTTAAAATCTGTTTTAAGAATGGTGTCAATTATCTTTTCATCGTTCATGTAGCCCAATGTTTCGTTGCTCACCATCAGCAAACTTTGCTCTGCAAAAAAATTATCGCTGCGGTGCATCATGGGTTTGAGGAGAGAGTCGGTGGGTTGGGAGTGGATTTTGTAAGGAAATATCACTTTGGAATAAACAGGTCCGGCAGCTTCCCTCATTTTTAATCCTGGTATTGTGTCATTAAGTAATTTAATTGAATTGGATAAGGAGGTAATTAATGGAATTTCCTTGTAATACTTAATACTGTTTTTATTAGTTATCTCTGGTAAATCCCACAATAGTATATTTTCATTTTGGCTTCTTCGAAAAGAATGATTCTTGAATATTTCGAAAGGAGGAACCCCTGTAACGCTATGTCCGCCGAATCTCATTTCAATTGTAGAAGGCTTAATAGTTAACCTGCCAGAGTCAGAAGATATTCTAATTATATTCCCATAGATTGGAAATCCACTTCTTTCTGCCATGTATGATTCCTGATAATCATTCCATGCCCAACCCGAACCCCAGGCTTTATCCTTCCAAAAACCTTTTTCGCCGAGAATGAAGAAAGTTGATGTATCCTTTTTAAAAAAATCTGCAACATTCTGATTTAAATAGTCCGGATGAAGAAATGTAGGGTCTCCGGTAGGCTCAAATTGAATTACCTTTTGATTATTCCTATTGTTTATCAAATACCTCAACCCCACCAAACTATCTCCCAAATACTTCATCGCTGCATAGCAGGTTGGTATTTTGGTATTACTGGCGGGTACAAAATATTTATCGCCCTGGTAGTTGTAGAGGTACTTATTTGCTGCCGGGTCGTAAATGCTGATGCCCACATGGGCTGTTTGCAGGGCTGTGTTGTTTATAACTTCTGCCTTTGCCGATTTGGCTATTTGCTGCTGAAATGAACAGGAGGAAAAAACCAACAACAACACACAGGCGGCTAACCAGTATTTATTCCCTTTGTAGCTTGCTTTCTTTACCACTCTTTAAAAATTAAATGTTTCAAAATTCCATGCGGCTGCATTTGTTTCTGCCTTTTCCGGCATTCCAAAACGCCTGATATATTCACCAGCGCCGAAATACTTATCGAAATACGCAGCATACCGTATGGCAGGCCCCTGCAAAGCAGGGTTTATTTTTCTTTTTTCGTTATGAAAACCTGATGCTTTTTCGATTAGACCGGCAGACAGTATTACACCTGGCTGGCATAATGGTTCAATTTCGTTTAGTAAGAATTCCATATACTCCTGGCTCCAGTACATCCAGTCATGAGTAACATCCCAGCCAAAGCTCTCATGCCGGAATAATTCTTTCAACGACAAACCGAAATAACGTTGATTTATTTTTTCCCATATCCTTAATTTGCCGGGCACACATTCCTGAGATTCAACCACTGCTTCCTGCGGATTTTTAGACAGGCTCCACGGCTGGATAAAAGGGGCAAAGGGGCAAAAAGATGTTACCCACTCATCAAGCCAGAATGTTGACTTTTCCCATCCCTGTTTTACCTTATTCCATTTATTAATCTGGGGTGCATATTTCCATTCAATCTTTTCGCAGCCCAATGTATATAATAAACTATCCGGCGCTTTAAATGAAGACGTTGCCAAAAGTGTATCAAACAATTGAAGCTTTTCTTCTTCCTTCTTAATGTAAAATGGAGCTGCGGATGTTGCTTCAGCTGCTTCAAGAATATAAACCTGTCCGGCACGGATGTTTACATTTCCCTCCATGGCTTTGTCTATTCCTTCCTGCATCATCCGGCTCAAGAACTCAGGATAGCTTATACCTGAGCTTCCAAGATCAACCACCTCCTGTATAGCATCAGTATATATTTTTTCTTTAAATAAAACATCAATATCAGCAGCAAAGGTTCCCGCAGTTTTCTTTGCCTGCTCCTTACTTTGCTGCAATTGTGTGATCGCTTCTTTATAAGCTTTTACCGATTGCTGCAACAATTTTTGGTCAGCAGCATCATCATACATACCTGTTGCACTGCTTTGATCTGCTGAAGTCCCGGCTGTAAGTGCTTTTCCATAATGTTCGCTAAACTTCATGAAAAGATTTTCCTGCATTAGCCTGCCCGAGAAAGCAGCCACATCATCCATTTCCTGACCCAATTGCTCCATCCGGTGCAGTGTACTTTTCATTTCATCAAAATCGGGGCCTGTAATTTTCTTTACTTCACATTCGGCAAGCATATTCCTGAATGTGCCAAGCATTGCATCAAGCATTGTTTTATCTACCGGCATAATTATTTCAGGATTTGTTCGGTCAGCAATTTGTTGCGGAGCACAGTTTCATCAGAATAGGGTAATAAACGGCGGTGACGAAATTCATTAATCAACTCAAGAGAAAAATTCCAGCCGGGTACCATTTTGCGGACAGCTTCTTTTTGTCGCTGAAACTTTTCATTTATACTTTCTTTTTCTTTTTCCGCCAGTTCTTTATACTGTGATTTATACTTTTCGGGCACTTCAGCATCCTGCCAGATTTCCATATTTTCAAGGTTTACAAAATCTTCAAACGGGTGAATAGTATCTGCAGTAAGGCTGAGCATTAATTGATGCTCTTCCTCATTCACCATCGTCATCAAATCTGTAACATTGCTTATCGTCTTTGCCTTTTCTGTTATCCGTTTACAACAGCCGGCCTTTACAGTTTCTCCCATTTCCGCATAGAACCTGTACCTGATTGTATATTGATCAATAACCAGCGCAACGGCATTTTTCCCGTTCAGATTGCCAAGCTTTGTTTTGAATTCATCAAGCGACTGACAGGATTTTATCGCTTCATAGATTTCTTTTTCGCAGTTGTAGCTGTTTGTGTAATAATGGTTGCCTTCATAGCGAAGCATCCGTAACCTGTAATATTCCTGATACAGCTTCAGGTAATCTTTCATAACGGATTTTAGAGTAAGTTACAAATTAATTACTGAACGGCGGGAAGTAACGAACTAAGAAGTACGATGGTGAGCAAAAATCCTGAACGATTTTATCATCATACACCGTTTAACACAATCAATCGTGGTTCTAACCTCTCTCCTGTGCCCTTAACCACCTCTCGGGTATTTCGTTGCTGCTGGCCAGCAGGTAGTCTTTATAGCTGCAGGCGATGTACCGCTTATCTGGCAGCTGCATCCACCAGCGTCCGGTTTTTTTACTTTGCAGAAAAACGGTTTCCACCTCGGCAAAAGCAGTATGGTATTCGTTGAACGAATCTCTTTCGTCCAGCGAGGCTTCCCTTTTGCCACGGCTGCGCCCATCCAGTACATACCACAGCATGTGGGCAATCTGCATGGCTGTCATTTCATCACGGTCGTTGTCGGCGTTATAACCATAAATGCCGATAGTGTTCACCAGCGGACTCATCCCCGCATAGCGCAGCAGCACACAGGCTTCTTCACCATTCAGTCCGTTTGGCGAAACAGTACTGGCCGGGGCATACGCATTGGCTATGGCAGATACATCGAAACTGAACAGATGACTGTTGCGTACCACCGGTTCCATTTCGTCAATATTTTCTTTTACACTGCCCACCCGGTAACAATCGAAACGGAGCTTATCCATTGTTTCCAGCATCCGTGGATGCACATAATAACTTTGAAAAGCAATATGATTGTAATGGCGGATGAAGTTGGGTTCACCGGTAAGCATTTCGAGCAAAAAATTCTCATGCCGGAAGGGTGACTCCAGGTTCAGGTCAATCAGCGCATCCACACAACTGGCCTCAATTATCTTTTTATTTTCTGCGTAAGCATGGTATTGCGGCAGCGTTAAGTCGTGTGAGCCGCCAAGAATGATAACCGTTTTGCCATCGTTCATCAGTTCGGCCACCACAGTTTTTAATGCGGCATACGAATCGGTAAACAGTGAGCCGGTTTTTATATTTCCCACATCGGCAATCTTAATATCCGTATGCCAGTAAAACAGTCCGTAGAAATGTTTACGGATGATGTCCGGCGCTTCGCTTTGTCCATGAATCAGGCCGCTGCCCCGCTGCTCGCCGCAACCTAATATTACTATCTGCACTTCATCCAGGTCTGGAAATTCTTCCTGGTACACATCCACAATTCTGCCCAACTGGCCTTCTTTGAAGCCTTCATCATGAGAAATGGCAGCAAGGTTGACAGGCGAAAGAAAATCGGCAATGTTTAGGTAGTCTGACATATAACGAAGATAAGTCAGAACCACGATTTTGTTGGATTATAGCGATTGAGCAGATGTTACAGGCCCTTTAAGTTTAACGTTTTAGAGGTTATCAGTAAATGTAAACACCCTTTACATCCCCTAAATCCATTTAATCATCAAAATCGTGGTTCTACTATCTTTGCCAATATGGAACAATTACTAAAACAGATTGAGGAGTACAAAAATGAGATTGGGGCGGCGGTGGCTGCTGATGCCAAAGCTGTGGAGGATTTCCGCATAAAATACCTAGGCACCAAGGGTGTGGTAAAGGCAATTATGGGTGAAATGAAAAATGTGGCCCCTGAGAAAAAGAAAGAAGCCGGGCAACTGCTGAACGAGTTTAAACAATGGGTTGAGGCTAAATACGATGAGCTAAAAGAAGCAACATCGAACACCGAACATCAAACATCGAACATCGATTTGTCCCTGCCCGGAGATGAGATGCCGCTTGGCTCCCGCCACCCTGTTACGCTGATGAAAAACAGGATTGTTTCCATTTTTCAAAGGCTGGGTTTTGCCGTAGCCGAAGGCCCTGAGATTGAAGATGACTGGCATAATTTCGGTGCATTGAACCTGCCAGAACATCACCCGGCAAGAGATATGCAGGACACATTTTACATTCAAACAAACCCTGACTGGGTGCTGCGTACCCACACCAGCAGCGTACAGATACGGGAAATGGAGAAAAATAAACTGCCCATCCGTATGCTGATGCCCGGCCGTGTGTACCGCAATGAAACGGTAAGTGCCCGCAGCCACTGTTTCTTTCACCAGGTGGAAGGATTGTATATTGATGAAAACGTTTCTTTTGCTGACCTGAAACAGACACTTTACTTTTTTGTAAAGGAGATGTATGGCAAAGATGTGAAAGTTCGTTTCCGCCCATCTTATTTCCCATTTACAGAACCCAGTGCCGAGATGGATGTAAGTTGCTTTATCTGCGGTGGTGATGGTTGTAATGTATGTAAGAAAACCGGCTGGGTGGAGATATTAGGCTGTGGCATGGTGCACCCGAATGTACTTTCCAATTGCGGTATTGATCCCAATAAGTACACCGGCTTTGCATTCGGTATGGGTGTGGAAAGACCCGCCATGCTGAAATACGGAGTGAACGACCTGCGCCTGTTCAGCGAAAACGATGTGCGGTTTTTAAAACAGTTTACACCGGCGATATAGGTTACAAATCTTTTATAAATAAAAAGTCCGCCAGTGAAGCGGACTTTTTTAATGGTAGTTTCTGTTCTAAGCTTTTTGCTTGGGATGATATACTGCAAGTACCACAGATGCAACGAGTATCAGCCACAAACCAATACCGTAACCTTTACCAAATGCTTTGAAAACATCACCAATAGCAGCACCGTTAATTACCGGTTTTGCAATAAATATATACAGATAAGTTAGCAATGGAAGTACTGTCCAGAGTGCCCGGCCAAGAATATAATTATCCTTGTTCAATGCGCCCCAAAGCAGCATTATTCCGGAAACGGGGAAAAGCAGCAATAGATATTTCTCCCAATCACCGCCATTTCCTCCGCCGGAGAAGACCATATCATATCCGCTGATGCCTTGTCCGAAAAACTGAAAAAAGGGAAGGAAGAATCCCACAATCAGAGCTGCACCTAAAACGATGCTGTAAATTTTTCTGTCCATGATTTGTTTGTTTATGGTTATAAAAAGAGTGAATCATTTAAATGTCTGCAACCGCTTATAGCTCAAAAAGGCTCCAGCCAGCAGTGCTGCAGCAGTAATATAAAACCAGGGAGTAAAATCAACTGTAATGTTCAGGTCTTTCAATCCCTCGTTTATTTTACTACCAATATCGTCTGGCTTACCCGCAAGACTTGTTTTTGCTTCATGCTTAATATCAAAATACAACCCCGCCAGCGATGCAACAGATAAAACGCCGGCAGCCATAGTACCAGCTATGGCCATTTTATTGTTTACAAAACACAGCCCTGCGCCTGCAACAGCCAGAACCAACGCCACCAATGCAAACATATTGGGTTGTTGCCGGTCTGTTTTGGTAGCTGTTTTGGTAATTGTTCTGTCCACTCCGGGTGTATTCGCTTCATCAAACAGAGGCATATCCGAACCGCCGCTTTTCAGGTTGAATCCGGTTGCCAGTTCAAATCCTTTTACATCCTGCAGCTTCATGCCGCCGCATTTAATATCAACAAAAGGCATCAGGAATAACAGCACTGCAATAATGAACAGGGTGGCTGAAGGTGTTTTTGATGCAAGCATCAGCGGAGATACTGGTGCCGAAACATTACTATCTGGCACAGCAGGCTGGTTCGTATCCATGTTAATGGTTTTGGCTTAAAGGCAAGGGAAAGTTACACCATTTTCGACTTGATGTAAATTTCCTTGCTGTTATTTTTTGCTCAACGGGTAAATGGTAAGATAACGGCTGCCACCAAACTCACCCAGAAACCATAACCCAGCCAGCCAAATAATTCTGAAACTGTGAGCTCTGAACTGCCCGTCATGTAAAGCATAAAAACAATATAAATAAGGCCAAGCAGCGGTAATAATCTGAAGAAAAGGCCATCGGCAAAATTGTCGTCCAGTAAATTTCCCAGCAGTATAATTAATGCGCTGCCGGGAACAAGCAGGTTAATGTAAAGAGCACTGCCTCCTTTTCCTGCAAGGCCGCGGATATCACCTTTTCCAAAGACTATGTCGTAACCGGACAGGTTAAAATCCCCATTAGAAATGTATGGAAGAAAAAAGGCTCCGACAATAATTGCGGACAAAACAACAGTAATCGTTTTCTTATTCATATAGTTTGGTTGATGGTGAAGCAATCAGTCCCAAGTTATAAAACAAATCACAAACAAACGAAGTTGCAACGCCATGCCGGGTTATTGGCATTACAATTATCTTTACGCCAGTTAATCTTATGCAGATAAATACCATTTGTGTATGTGGGGCGGGCACTATGGGCAGCGGCATTGCGCAGGCTGCTGCTCAGGCCGGATTTTATACAATTCTGTATGAACTGAACCCTGCCGTGCTTGAAACTGCAAAAAACAATATTGAAAAAAATCTTTCGCTGCTGGTTGAAAAGGGGAAAGTAACTCCCGGCGAAAAAGAGCAGGTGCTTAACCGGCTTCAGTTTACAGGCGATATTCACTCTTGCCTGGCGGATGTCTTTATAGAAGCCATTATCGAAAAACCGGAAGCTAAAATTGCTTTGTTCAACCAACTGGCAGAAATAAACCACAGCGAATGTGTGTTTGCCAGCAACACATCTTCTTTATCCATTACAAAAATTGCAGAGCAGGTGCAGCGGCCTGAACGGGTGATTGGTATGCATTTTTTCAACCCGGCCACAATAATGAAACTGGTTGAAGTGGTGAACACTGAGTTTACAAATGAACAAACCACCCGGGTTGTGGCTGATCTGGCAAAACAAATGAACAAAGTGCCGGTTATTTGCAAAGATGCTCCCGGCTTTATTGTAAACCGTGTGGCCCGGCCTTATTATATCGAAGCTTTGCGCCTGGCTGAAGAAGGCATTCCCGTTGAACAAATTGATACCCTGATGGAAGCATCAGGGTTTAAGCTCGGGCCATTCCGGCTGATGGATTTAATCGGGAACGATGTGAACTATGCAGTAAGTTGCTCGGTGTATGAGCAGTTAGGAAAACCGGAACGGCTCAAGCCATCTTCCATACAGGAACAAAAAGTGAAAGAGGGTAAACTTGGTAAAAAATCAGGAGAGGGCTATTATAAATACTGAATCAACTATATTCAATAAATCCCCCGAAGGGGTCCTTCGGACAATTTCAATGGTATTAGTTACTGGCGGAACAGGTTTTTTAGGGTCTTATATCATTAAACAACTGATAGAAAAGGGCTATACTGTCCGTGCCATCCGCCGGGGCAACAAAACACCTTTCTGGATTGAAAAAGAAATTACTGATAAAGTGCAATGGGTGGAAGGCGATGTGTTGGATGTAATTGCCCTGCAGGATGCGATGGAGGAAGTGGATACTGTTATTCATAGCGCCGCCGTTGTTTCGTTTGACAGAAGAGACCGCAAGCAGATGTACCAGGTAAATGTGGAAGGAACAGCGAACGTTGTAAACATGGCACTTGAAAAAGGTGTAAGACGGTTGGTACACATCAGCTCAGTAGCGGCACTGGGCCGTACCACCAATGGCGGCCACGTAAGCGAAGAAAAGAAATGGGAAGAAAGCAAAACCAATACTCACTATGCCATCAGCAAGTTTAAAGCGGAGCTGCATGTGTGGCGGGGTATGAGCGAAGGGCTGGAAGCCGTTATCCTTAATCCGGCTACTATTCTTGGCTATGGCGACTGGCACAGCAGCAGTTGTGCCATCTTCAGGCAGATACATGATGGATTTAAGTGGTACACATCCGGCATTAACGGTTTTGCAGATGTGGAAGATGTGGCCAGAGCTGCCATATTGCTTATGGAAAGCAACATCAGCGAACAGCGCTATATCGTCTGTAGCGACAACTGGACTTTCAAAAAACTGCAGGAGCAGATTGCTGAAGGATTTGAAGTATCGCCGCCCAAAACACCTGCCACTCCTTTTTTACTATGTGTGGCCTGGCGGCTGGAATGGCTCAAATCAAAACTTACCGGCAAAAAACCATTGCTTACAAAAGAAAGTGCCAAGGTAGCAAGGAGCCAGACTTATTTTGACAATAAAAAAATTCTGGAAGCACTGCCCGGGTTTGCTTTTACTCCGTTAGAAGAAACCATTAAAAAGGCATGTGATAAATACAGAAAAAATCAGCCGGCCAAACGTTGATATAATGGCAACCTTTTTGCAGTTGTAGCTATCTTTAAACAGAAATTATTTCTATGCAAAGATTTTTTTTGCTTCTTCTTTTTGTTGCATTGTCTGTATCCGCCATTTCGCAGTTTTCGGTACGAGGCGTGGTGCTGGACTCTTCCACCCGTGAACCACTGAATGCTGCATCGGTTTTTTGCCAAAACACCACTATCGGCAATACCACCAATAAGCAAGGCGAGTTTAATATTTCATTAAAACCCGGTGCATACGATTTAATCATCAGCTATACTGGTTACCAGACGCAAACCATCCGTGTAACAGAACAAACAAAACTTGAAGTGCTGATGCTGAAAGAAGATAAAAGCATGGGCGAAGTAATTATTAAAAGTAGCAGTGAGGTTGCCGATGGCTGGACCAAACACGGCACTTTCTTTTTAGACTACTTTCTGGGCTCTACACCCAATGCTGCACAGTGCGAACTTAAAAACCCTGAAGTACTGAAGTTCTATTTCTATAAGAAAAGTAACCGGCTGAAAGTACTTGCTACTGAGCCTTTGCAAATTGCCAATAATGCCCTGGGCTATAACCTTCGCTACCAGCTTGATTCTTTTGTGTACCACAATACTTCCAGCATTAACAGCTACCGGGGCTATTGCCTGTATTCAGAAATGGAGGGCAGCGACAGCCTGAAAAATGTCTGGGCAAAAAACCGCCGCAATACCTACGATGGTTCCAAACTGCATTTTATGCGCAGCTATTACGACAGCACTCTTATTGAAGACGGCTGGATAATTGACATGCTGGACGAAAAAGATGATAAAAAATTCAACAAGGTAAAAGATGTATATGATACAGCCGTTTACAATGCCCTCGTCCTGTATCCAGAAATAACTATAATAGATTCAACAAGCCTTACAGACAGCTTGCCCGTACAAAGAACCATCCTGGACAGTGCCCATGCCTCCACCCAGGTTGAGTTTTTCTACCCCCGGAAAATCAGCATCACATATACAAAGCGAAGCCCGGAGAAAGAATACCTGAAGAAAATGAACCTGCCGAAAAACATCCCTTACATCATCTCGTACGTTGATTTGAAAGAATGGATTGCCATTACCGAAAACGGGTATTACTACGAACAGAAAGACTGGATAAACCAGGGCTACTGGAGCTGGAAAAATGTAGCGGATTTATTACCGTATGATTATTTACCGGAGTAAATTTCTTACACAGATTTACTCATGGAAAATACAAATCCGGTTTCTCAATTCACCGGGCACTTCTGATGATAGTCCACCAGCTCAATCGGGGTTTTTTCAAAACTAAAGCCTGCATATTTCTTTTCAATTTCGGTCAGCAGCGCATCAATTTCTGCCACATCTGTTATCCTTACTAATTTATTCCGGTATTCTTTTATGTTGGGCAATCCTTTCAGGTAGCTGGCATAGTGGCGGCGCATTTCGTTCACCCCCACCACCGGGTTTTTCCATTCAACTGACTTATGCAAATGTTTCCGGCACACCGCCACCCTGTCTTCGATAGTTGGCGACGGCAGGTGTTCCCCGGTTTTCAAAAAATGTTTTATTTCATTAAATATCCACGGATAACCAATAGCGGCACGGCCAATCATAATACCATCCACACCATATCGGTTTTTATATTCCAGTGCTTTTTCGGGACTGTCAATATCGCCATTGCCAAAAACCGGAATAGTAATGCGGGGATTGTTCTTCACTTTTCCAATCAGCGTCCAGTCAGCCTCGCCTTTGTACATCTGCATACGGGTCCGGCCATGTATCGCAAGAGCTTTTACGCCTACATCCTGGAGGCGTTCGGCCACTTCTTCAATATTCTTTGTGCTTTCATCCCAGCCAAGCCGTGTTTTAACAGTAACCGGCAATGAGGTTGATTTTACAACCGCTTCTGTTAGCCTTACCATCAGATCCACATCTTTCAGCACACCGGCTCCGGCACCACGCAAGGCCACTTTTTTAACCGGGCAGCCAAAGTTGATGTCAAGCAGGTCCGGGTTAGTCGTTTCCACAATTTTTGCAGCCAGCGAAAGGCTTTCTTCATCGCCGCCAAATATCTGTATGCCCACCGGCCGTTCATAATCAAATATGTCGAGTTTCTTTTTGCTCTTGATGGCATCCCTTATCAACCCTTCGCTAGATACAAATTCGGTGTACATCAGGTCGGCGCCGTTGTCTTTGCACACGGAACGGAACGGCGGGTCGCTGACATCCTCCATCGGAGCCAGCAATAAAGGAAACCCGATACCCATCGGGTCAGAAATTTCTATGTTACCTATCTTTACCACTTCAGAAAAAGCATAAACGGCAAATTTACAACCTAAAAACCAGAGTTTGGAATGAGAGGCTTTCTTAAAAATAAACCGGCTTTTAATCAACTGCTTATCGTGGCTGGCGTTACGCTGATGAGCCTTTTTGTAATAGGTGCAATTGGTTCGCTCATTGTGTCTTTTGTGGCTGGTGTGCCATTCAGCGAAATGGCTGATACTAAAAACTGGAACTATTCATCTCCCAAAACCATTTTTGTGGTAAGAGGCATGTTGCTGGTTCAGTTTTTTGCTTTGTGCGTTATTCCGTCGTATGTGGCAGCCCGCCTTTTTGGAGAAAACAACAGCCGGTATCTTGGCCTCAGGCCACCATCTAATCTTATTTATTTTGTTGCCGGTGTGGCGCTGCTGCTATTTTCTACACCGCTGGTTGGCTGGCTGGGCGAACTGAACAAGAACATACAGTTTCCTTCAGGTATTGAAAGCTGGATGCAGGAGAAAGAAAATGAA
>WBZP01001991.1_pt1 | contig 24168 bp, 13 predicted proteins | sample 5204301 | NCBI WGS metagenome assembly WBZP01 (sample SAMN12412401, study PRJNA552823) | activated sludge metagenome | isolation source: activated sludge from nitrification reactor of wastewater treatment plant... | place: USA: Pennsylvania | collected 2017 | reverse complement strand
ATTGGCGGCACGATCGGTGATATTGAAAGTCTGCCTTTTGTAGAGGCCGTGCGCCAGCTGCAATGGGAGATGGAAGAGGAGGATTTTTTAGTGGTGCACCTCACCCTGATACCTTATCTGAAGGCAGCCAAGGAACTGAAAACCAAACCTACCCAGCACAGTGTGAAGATGCTGAGCGAAAACGGCGTACACCCGGATATCATCGTATGCCGTACGGAAAGATCGCTCAATATGGAGTTGCGCAAGAAAATAGCGCTGTTCTGCAATGTAAAAACCGAGGCAGTGATTGAAGCGATGGATGCCAGTTCCATTTACGAAGTGCCCCTGAAAATGCTGCAGGAAGGTCTGGATACCATCGTACTCAAAAAACTTTGTATCAATGGCTATTCCGCTCCGCAGCTGAGCCGCTGGAAGGAGTTCCTCGACAAAGTGAAAAATCCCACGGCTAAAATCAGCATCGGACTCATCGGAAAGTATATCGAATTGCAGGATGCTTATAAATCCATCCTGGAAGCTTTTGTGCATGCCGGCGCGGTGAATGAATGCCGGGTGCAGATCGTCAATATCCACAGTGAATTCATTACCCAGGAGAATGTGTCGGAAAAACTGGCCAACCTGGATGGATTGCTGGTGGCGCCCGGTTTCGGCATCCGCGGGGTGGAAGGCAAGATCACGGCCGTACGCTATGCGCGGGAACAGAAGCTGCCCTTTTTCGGTATCTGCCTGGGTATGCAGATGGCAGCCATTGAGTTTGCCAGGAACATCCTGGGCCTTGCCACCGCTCATTCCACCGAGATGAATCCGGATACGATTGATCCCGTGATTGATCTGATGGAGGCCCAGAAAAAAATCACCACCAAGGGCGGTACCATGCGGCTGGGCAGTTATCCCTGTGATATCCGTAAAGATACCCTTGCCTATAAAATATACCAGTCAGAACATATCACCGAGCGGCACCGCCACCGCTGGGAATTCAATAATGCCTACCTGCAGCACTATGAGCAGGCCGGTATGGTAGCCAGTGGTAAGAATCCGGATACCGGGCTGGTGGAAATTCTGGAACTGAAGGATCATCCTTTCTTTATCGGCGTTCAGTATCATCCTGAGTTAAAAAGTACGGTTGAAAATCCACAGCCCATCTTCACTGCTTTTGTAAAAGCGGCCCGTGAGTATGCTGACCGCCGGAATGCGGAACTCAATCCTTTGCTGCAGAGTGAAATGATTTGAGTTGAAGGTTGAAAGTTGAAAGTTGAAGGTTGAAAGTTGAAAGTTGAAAGTTGAAAGTTGAAGGTTGAAGGTTGAAAGTTGAAAGTTGAAGGTTGAAAGTTAACTCTTCACTCATAACTCATAACTCATAACTTATAATTTTTAATTCATTACTTCACTCATTCATACCGCTGCCCCGCGAGTAACTGGTTTTTCATTTTATCCCACCATTGACTGAAGGGCTGGTTATTCCGCTGGTTCTCCGGGTGGGAGAGCCGTTCTGCCCGGCTGCGGGAGGCTGACGCGAAAAAATCCCGGATGGCTTCCTGGTCATGTTCAAGTGACAGTTGGTTATAATGTTCCCTCACAGCGGCTTCCCGTTCAATGTTGCGGGCTGCCAGCTTTTTTTCCATGCTTTCACGCAGTGCCACGCGTTCTTCATACACAGCAGCCGGCAGGAGGCTTTTGGCGATCACCGGCATCAGCTCAATGAGGAGCAGGATCGCCAGCAGCAGGAAATACCGAACCTGCAGGGCGGGATGGGCACGGAGCAGGTTCTGGAGTGCTTCGATCCGGGTGAGAAATCCTTCGTTGAATTGCGCGGCATAATTTTCCAGGTCACGTTGCTGCTGAGCTTCCAGTTGCAGCAGGCTGCTGTCGGCCCCCCGCACCAGGGGTTGAAGCAACAACTCTTGTTCCCTGTAAGCAGAATCCAGTTGCAGGTATTCCTTTTGTTTGGCCAGCGCGATGGTACTGATGCCCACTTTACCGGTGCCGCCACTGCCGTCTGCTTCCGCGAGGAACCGGTCGCGGGCCGCATTGACTAAAGAACCCAGGGAATCCAGTCGGTTTTGCAGGTTTTGTTTCCGCTCCAGCGGGGCCGTTTTTTGCTGTGCATAGAGGGAGTCGGTGAGTGCTTTTTGCTTCAATAACCGGTACTGGTTATCGGTGGCTGTCTGGAGCGTGATTTCCTGCCGGAACAGGTACAGCAGGGCAGGTTGTGCCATAAAGGCGCCGATGGTGAGGGCCAGCAGTCCGCGGAAAACCAGGGGCTGCCACCGTTGCCGGTTACTGCCCTGGATACTTTTGATCAGGGCCCGGTCGATAAAAAGGATGATACAGCCCATGAATAAGCCCAGGGCAGCGGCCAGGGGTATACTGTTACTGACTGTACTGAAGAAATAACTCCAGGCAAGCGTGGCAAAGGCCCAGGTACCCAGCACTGTATAACCTATAATGGCATAACGGTTCTGGTCTGTGAGGGCGCCGGCCAGCAGTTCTTTTTCTGCGGTTGCCAGCCACCAAAGAAAGCGGTTCCAGCGGGCAGGGCGGTGCTGTCCCGGTTCAGGAGAGGGGTTGTTTTTCATGCTATCCGGTTTTTATACGTAAAATCGGATCAATAGCGGAGTTGAAGGGGTGGTTGAAGTGCCTGTAAAATAAAGTATTCATGCTTATTCAGGCAGGTAAGGGCCATTTTTTCTCCCGGTTATCCATTTATTAACAGTCCTTTTAATATCCCGTTTTAAACCCGGGTTGATGATCCTCCTCTAAAACAGTATCTTTGCGCCCTCTTTTAAAAAGGAGCAGATTAAAAAACAATGAAAATGCGTGTATTTATTGCGGCTTGTATGCTGTTTTTATCAGCTGGCCCCCTGATGGCTCAGCCAAAACCCGGAATGGGCACCAGTGACCCGGAGGCCAAGAAAATACTGGACGCGGTAAGCGCCAAATATAAAACCTACAAAGCGGTACAGGCCAAATTTGCCCTGAGCATCGAAAATGCGGCTGGAAAAAGCCTGGGTAACAAAACCGGAACGGTCCAGATGAAAGGCGCCCGTTACAGGATCAGCATTACCGGACAGGATATCTTTTGTGATGGCAGTAATGTATCCACGTATGATAAGTCAACCAACGAGGTTACCATTACCAAAATTGACCCGGCGGTGAATACCCTTACGCCCCAGAAGATTTTCACCAATTTCTACGATAAGGATTTTCTGTACAAGCTGAACGGTGATACTAAACTGAAGGGAAAAGCGGTGCAGGAAATTGAACTGACGCCGGTGGATAAAACCAAGCCTTTCTTTAAAGTATTGCTGTATGTGGATAAAAATACCCGTACAGTCAGCGGCGCCCGTTTGTTTGAAAAATCCGGCAACCGGTTCACCTATACCGTCAGCAACTTCAACGGCAATGCCAATATCAGCGATGCACAGTTTGTTTTTGATGCCGCGAAATTTCCCGGGGCTGAAGTGGTGGATCTCCGTTGATCAGTACAATATGATGTATACAGGCCGTTCCGCAGGGAGCGGCCTTTTGTTTTGGCCTTTCAGCGGTTGACTTCTCCCACGAGGAATACACTGCCGCATACCAGGATCAGATCGGTGGAAGCTGCCGCTGACCGGGCAGCGGCCAGGGCTGCATTTACATCAGCATAAGCACTGCCTGCCAGGTGATGGGAGGCGGCTATTTGCATTAATTCATCCGCTGGCAGGGCACGGGGAATCTGTGCCTGGGTAAAATAGTAGCAGGCTTCCCGGGGCAATAAGGCAAGCACCGCCTGTACATCTTTATCCTTAGCCATGCCGGTGATGATATGCAATGCTGTGTACTGTTCCCTGATTTGTTCCAGGTGGTGCAGCAGTTGCCGGATGCCATCGGGGTTATGGCCTACGTCGAGTATTACGGAGGGTTGACTGGCAATCTGCTCCCACCGGCCCTGCAGTCCGGTTAGCCGTTTTACATTGGCAAGGGCTGTTTTCTCCGCTTCGGCAGGTATATCAAATCCCAGCTCCATCAGGATGCCTTCAGCACAAAGTACGGTACACAGGTTGCGTGCCTGGTAGGCGCCGCCCAGATCCAGGAGGAAATTTTCCGTAATCCGTTGCGCCGCACTGGTGACGGTGCAACGGAGTGTGCCGGGTTGCAGCTGCAGCCTGTTCACCTGGTATTCATCAGCAGCGAAATAAAGAGGGGCACCGCATTCCCGGGCTTTCTTCTCAAAAACGGGCCTGGTTTCGGGCAGGTATTCGCCAATCACCACCGGTATGCCGGGTTTGATGATGCCCGCTTTTTCTGTGGCAATGGCCTCCAGGGTATTGCCCAGCAGGTTCATATGATCCCACCCGATATTGGTAATCACCGAGAGGATGGGGGTAATGACATTGGTGCTGTCCAGGCGTCCGCCCAAACCGGTTTCAATAACGGCCACGTCTACCTGCTCTTTCGCGAAATAATCATAGGCCATCGCTACGGTCAGTTCAAAGAAGGAGGGTTCCAGGGTTTCGCTGAATGATTGTATTTGCTGCACAAACTCCACCACCTGTTCTTCGGGGATCATTTCACCATTGATGCGTATCCGCTCCCTGAAATCTGTAAGGTGAGGGGAGGTATAGAGTCCTGTTTTGTAACCTGCCTGCTGCAGGATGGCAGCCAGCATGTGGCTGGTACTGCCTTTCCCGTTGGTTCCGGCAATATGGATACTGCGGAATTGCTGTTCAGGATTGCCGAGAAAAGCGCAAAGTGCAAGGGTGTTGTGCAGGTCTTTTTTATAGGCCGCGCTGCCGATGCGGCTGAACATGGGCAGCCGGGTAAAGAGGTACTGAATGGTTTCGGAGTAGTTCATGACTGCAAAAAGCAGTGAAATAAATTTGGAATGACTATACTGATTCGGAAGCTGTCATCTGATTCATCTTTGTACCTTTTTGTTTGCCCAAAAAGGTACCCAAAAATCCCGATTCTGATCGGGACGCCATCGAATACAGCCTCCCGAATTTATTCGGGACGGATGGAGCCTTGATTTAGCCATTGTACTACTGTGAACTCAGCGGATGTACCTTGATCAATAAAGTAAACTGCTTCTTCAATGCAATTGATATGTATTATTTATGAATTGGTTACTGCACATTGAAGTTAAACTGAACCGTGACCGTAGATTCTTCCGTTGCTTTATCAAACTGCACATTGCGCAGGTACTGGATGATGGCATTGGCATAGGCCTGGGCACGGGTGGTGGAGTTTTTACCAAAACCCATGAAAGTACCGGTGCCGGCCGGTGATACTTTTACGATCGCATACACGGTGGCTTTATCGAGGTCGCCGGTGAACGAGTAGTATTTGATGATTTTCCGGTTGCCAAACACCTTCGGCCCACCGCTGCGTCCGCCTGGGGTATTGCCATAACTGTCGGGCTTACCCGAAGGATCGCCGGCATCTCCCTTTCCGTTGGGATTATTGCCCTGGCCGGTAAACCCGTTGTCTTCCGCAGCGCCATTGCCTTTGCCACTGCCGGGTCCCTGGTAGGTAAATTTCGGCTGCCGCGGTTTGGGTGGCGCAGGGGTGGAAACCGTGCTGGTATTTTTCACCGGTTTTACGGTGGTTTCCCGCGGGGTTGTTTTTTTGGTGTCGGCCTTCACGGCTTTGGGAACGGTGGCGGCTTCCGGATCTGTATCGTCGTTGGCGGCGATGTCTTCAGCGGCGGCCGATTCGGCGCCGGAGGCCTGGGGTGTAGCCGGTACCGGATCCTGCTGCGGCGACATCTCTCCCTTGATCAGGGGCTGTTCCTCTCCGTACCCTTCGCTGTTGTTGCCCAGGTTCACTTCAATCAGGTCTTCCATTTTAGGAGTGGGGATCGCTGATTTAGGCCAGGTAATCAGCCAGAACAGCAGCAGCAGCGCGGTGCAGACAGCCGTGGTATACAGGAAAGCCTTCCTGTTCTTTTCCATTTCAAACTCGGCGTGTATCATGTAGTTACTCGTCATCGTAAAGATATTTGTTTTACTGCAAATGATGTGCAATCACCCGGGAATGCACAGGAGCGGGCGGGGGTTTAACAAATGATTTAGGATGAAGTATGTAGGATTGGATAGTGCTTAGCGCCTAAGGTGTGTCATTTCAGGAATATATCGTAACCAAAACGGATAATGGTGGCGGTTACAACGGCAAGAAAGAAAATTCTTATAAAAGCATTTCCTCTGATGATCGCCATTCTTGCACCTAAGAAAGCGCCGGTGCAGTTGAACAGGGCCATGGGCAGGGCGAATTGGAGCAACATGTGGCCGGAAGCACCGAAATAAAGAATAGACCCCAGGTTAGTAGCCAGGTTAACGAATTTGGCATGGGCGCCAGCCGCCATGAAATCAAATCCCAGCAGGCTGATGAAAAAAATCACAAGGAAACTGCCGGCACCCGGACCAATAAATCCATCATAAAACCCAATGAGCGCTGCAAACAATCCTGCACGTATCCACTGTTGCCTGCGTGCGGGGGGGTGATGGTGCGCGATCCCAAAATTTTTCCGGGTATAGGTGTAAATAGCTACCCCAATCAGTACAAAAAATATGACGGGTTTCATGAACCGGTTACTGACATGGCTTACCGTCAAAGAGCCCGCAAAAGCCGCCAGTCCGGCGAGGATACACATCCCTGCAAGCAGCTTCCAGCGGATGCTTACCCGGCGGCTGTATTGCCAGGCTGCAATAGAAGTCCCGGCAAAAGACGGAATCTTCATAGTGCCCAGCAGGGTGGCCACCGGGTATTGCGGCAATGTAATGAAAGTGGCGGGTGCCTGTACCAGTCCGCCGCCACCCACCACCGCGTCAATAAAACCGGCGGCGAATGCGGCTGCGCAGAGTATGATTATTTCTGTTGAAATCATGTGTCAGGAACGGGCGCCGAAAAGCAGGCTGCCGATACGAACCATATTACTGCCTTCTTCCAGGGCAATAGGGTAATCACTGCTCATGCCCATGCTCAGCATGTGTAAAGGGGTTTGACCCGGACCCGGATGCCGGTTGATATTTTCCATCATTTGATGCAACTGCCTGAACTCATCCCTGACCAGCAGCATATTGTCAGAAAAACTGGCCATGCCCATCAGGCCCTCTACCTGTACATGGGTGTACTGTATCCATTGCAGGTTTTGCAGTTCATCTGCATCCAGTCCGAATTTGGTCTCTTCCCGCGCAATGTATACCTGCAGGAGACAACCGATGGTGCGTTGCAGTTTGCCGGCTTGTTTGTTGATTTCTTTGAGGAGATGTTCGCTGTCCACCCCATGAATCAGGTGTACAAAGGGAGCGATGTATTTTACTTTATTGCTCTGCAGGTGTCCGATAAAATGCCAGCGGATGTCGGCAGGCAGCTGAGCCTGTTTTTCCACGAGTTCCTGCACATAGTTTTCTCCGAAATCCCGTTGGCCTGCATCATACAGTGCCCGGATATCTTCAACCGGTTTGGTCTTGGAAACCGCTACCAGGGTGGCTTTCCCGTTCAGTTCATCCAGTATTTGCCGGTAGGCTGTGAGGTTGACACTCATGGTTGCAAATTAGCAAATTAACCAATGTACAGTTTGCAAACGACTTCCGTTCCAAAACAATTGCTTCATTTGCACATCGGCCTATTTGCACATTGGAACATTACTTCAGTATACTCCGGCTGATCACAATCCGCTGCACCTCACTGGTACCTTCATAAATCTGGGTGATTTTGGCATCGCGCATCATGCGCTCCACATGGTATTCTTTTACGAAGCCGTAGCCGCCATGGATCTGAACCGCTTCGGTGGCCGTCCACATGGCGGTTTCGCTGGCATACACTTTGGCCATACTGCCGCTGAGCGTGTAGTCGATTCCGTTATCTTTTTCCCAGGCAGCTTTGAGGCAGAGCAGCCGGGAACATTCAATCCGGGTGGCCATATCGGCGAGTTTGAACTGGATGGCCTGGTGGTGCATGATTTCCTTTCCAAATGCCTTTCTTTCTTTACTGTAGGCAAGTGCACGTTCGTAGGCGCCGCTGGCAATACCCAGCGCCTGGGAGGCGATCCCAATACGGCCGCCGGCCAGTGTTTTCATGGCGAATTTGAAACCGAATCCGTCGGCGCCGATGCGGTTTGTCTTCGGCACTTTTACATCGTTGAAAAGGATGGAATGTGTATCGCTGCCGCGGATGCCCATTTTGTTTTCCTTGGCGCCCACTACAACACCGGGCCAGTTTTTCTCTACGATCAGGGCATTGATACCATGACTGCCCTTGGCGGGATCCGTCTGCGCAATCACCAGGTACACACTGGCACTGCTGCCGTTGGTGATCCAGTTCTTGGTGCCGTTGAGCAGGTAATAATCGCCTTTATCTTCCGCGGTAGTGCGCTGAGAGGTGGCATCGCTGCCGGCCTCGGGCTCACTCAGCAGGAAAGCGCCGATGTACAATTCACCGTCCTTTTTACCCTGTGCCAGCGGAGTTAAATATTGTTGTTTCTGTTCTTCTGAACCATATTCCTGCAAACCATAACATACCAGGCTGTTATTAACGCTCATGCACACACTCACACTGGCGTCCACCTTGCTGATTTCTTCCATGGCCAGCACATAGCTCACGGTATCCATGCCACTGCCGCCGTATTCAGGTTTTACCATCATACCCATGAAGCCCAGGTCGGCCAGTTTTTCGATCTGTTCTTTGGGGAAACGCTGGTGTTCATCACGTTCAATCACGCCCGGTAAGCATTCATTGACAGCGAAATCGCGTGCTGCCTGGCGGATCATTTCCTGTTCTTCGGAGAGCTGAAAATTCATATTTAAAACGTTTTTGAAACAACAAAAATAAGGGAAGAAAACTAATGAGTGTTAGTTTTTTCGGATCGGAAATGCCGGGGAGGAAGGTTGACGGTTGGTGGTTGACGGTTGACAGGAAGAACATCCTAAGGAGGTTATTCGATATTCATTATTCCCTGTTCCCTGTTCGAAATTCAGTTGGCAGATGGCGGATGGCGGATGGCAGGGAAGAACCATCTTAGGAGGTTCCTTCAACCTTCAACCTTCAACTTTCAACATTCATCATTCCCTGTTCCCTGTTCGATATTCAGTTGGCAGATGACGGATGGCGGATGGCAGGAAAGAACTATCTTAGGAGGTTCATTCAACCTTCAACTTTCAATATTCATCATTCCCTGTTCCCTGTTCGATATTCAGTTGGCAGATAACGGATGGCGGATGGCAGGGAAGAACCATCTTAGGAGGTTCCTTCAACCTTCAACTTTCAACATTCATCATTCCCTGTTCCCTGTTCGATATTCAGATAACTGATGGCGGATGGCGGATGGCAGTTGGCAGGGTAGGAGAGTTGATGGTTGACGGTTGACGGGATGAACCTTCTAAGATACTGATCACTCAACCTTCAACATTCAACCTTCAACCCTTCCCGGAAGCTAACCTTTTGAACCTATGAAACTTTTTGAACCTTTGAAACCTTCTACTCCACCACCACCAGGTAATAACTCTTCTTGCCTTTCTGCACCAGCAGGTAGCGGTTATTCAGCAGGTTCGCGGTTGTTAGGGTTTGTTCGGGTCCCTCAGCTTTGATTTTATTGATGCTCACCCCGCCGCCCTGCAGCATTTTGCGGGCTTCACCCCGGCTGGGAAAAATGCCGGTGTCGGCGAGCAGGCTTACGATGTCAATACCCTGTTCCAGCTGTGCGCGTGTAACCTGCACCGTGGGTACACCTTCCATCACCTGCAGGAGCTGCTCTTCATTGAGTTGCTGCAGGATGCCGGCTGTATTGTTATTAAACAGGATCTCAGATGCCTGCACCGCGAATTCGTAATCTTCCCGGCTGTGCACCAGGCAGGTGACTTCTTCCGCAAGTTTTTTCTGCAGCCCGCGTAGGTGCTCGTTGCCTTTATGGGACTCCAGCAGGCTGTTGATTGCTTCCTGGGGCAGGAAGGTGAAAATTTTGATGTACTTCTCCGCATCGGCATCGGTGGTATTCAGCCAGAACTGGTAAAACAGGTAGGGGGAAGTTTTACGGGCATCCAGCCATACATTTCCTTTTTCACTCTTACCAAACTTGCCCCCATCCGCTTTTGTAATCAGCGGACAGGTGAAGGCAAATGCTTCCCCGCCGCCTTTCCGGCGGATCAGCTCGGTGCCGGTAACGATATTGCCCCACTGGTCGCTGCCGCCCATCTGCAGCCTGCAGTTTTTATGATGGTAGAGGTGGTAGTAATCGTATCCCTGGATCAGCTGGTAGGTGAATTCCGTAAAGCTGATACCATTATCGCCTTCCAGCCTTTTCCTTACACTGTCCTTGCTCATCATATAGTTCACCGTTATGTGCTTGCCGGCATCGCGGATGAACTCGAGGAAGGAGATGTTTTTAAACCAGTCGTAATTATTCACCATTTCGGCCGCGTTGGGCAGGGTAGGATCGAAGTTGAGAAAGCGTTCGAGTTGCTTTTTCACGCAGGCCTGGTTATGCTGCAGAATTTCCTCGCTGAGCAGGTTGCGTTCTTCACTTTTTCCGCTGGGATCACCCACCATACCGGTGGCCCCGCCAACAAGGGCGATGGGTTTATGTCCGCACCGCTGCAGGTGGATCAGCAGGATGATGGGTACCAGGTTGCCGATATGCAGACTGTCGGCCGTGGGGTCGAAGCCCACATACCCGCTGGTCATTTCCTTCATCAGTTGTTCTTCCGTGCCCGGCATGATATCCTGGATCATACCCCTCCAGCTGAGTTCCGCAATCAGGTTCTGCTGCATGTTTGTAGTTAAATTTTTGGCAAAAGTGAGGACAAATTCTGAGAAATCCCTGCAAAACAATTCATTAAACGTACGATTCCGGTAAGGTACTGTAAGGTTTTTCCCTGATTTCCGTCCAAAACAAGCAGCCTTTACCCGGCACCACAGGTCTTGGGAGAGCGGGAGTACCGGTTAAACAGCTGCTAAAGTTTCAGTGCTGAGCCGTTACATTTGCAGCAGGTGGTTTCCAGTTTATGGAAAACGGCACAATTTAAGTTTGAAAAACACGTTTTTCAAACGGTTTTAGTATCCAAATCCATTATAAAACACCAGGGAAAACAAATTTATGTGTCAACGACTAGCTGCATGCTTGCTGGGTATACTGCTTATGCCGGCAGCAATTCATGCCCAGTTCCGTAAATACTCCAACGAATTTCTGAATATCGGCGCGGGTGCGCGCGGACTAGCCATGGGCGGTGCGCAGGTGGCCTCTGTGAACGACGGAACGGCGGGTTACTGGAATCCTGCCGGGTTAACCGGCGTAAAGGATCATCCCTCTTTCAATGTGATGCACGCCGAGTACTTCGCGGGCATCGGTAAATTCGACTACTTCTCCGCGGCTATCCCGGTACAGGATAACCACCGTACCCTGGGCATATCCCTGCTGCGCTTTGCAGTGGATGATATCCCTAATACGCTGTTCCTGGTGGAGCCCGACGGGAGTGTGAATTACAACAATATCCAGACTTTCTCCTCTGCTGATTATGCCCTGTTGCTTTCTTTTGCGCAAACGGTGCGCGACAGCGAGGAAGAAGAACTCAGTTTTGGCGCCAATGCCAAGATCATCCGCCGCACCGTGGGTAAGTTTGCGGGCGCCTGGGGTTTCGGACTGGATGCGGGGGTACAATTCCGCCGCGATCGTTTACGGCTGGGACTGGTGGCCAGGGATATCACCACCACTTTTAATGCCTGGTCGTTCAACTTCACCGAAAAAGAAAAAGAGGTGCTTTATCTCACCCAGAATGAGATACCCGTAAAATCTACCGAACTGACAGCCCCCCGGGTGATCCTGGGCGGCGCCTACCAGTTTGATATCGGCAGCAGTGTTCAGCTGCTCGCAGAAGCCAACCTGAATTTCACCTTTGATGGCAAGCGGAATACCCTGCTGAGCAGTAAGGCCGTGAGCATGGACCCCAGCGTGGGGCTGGAAGCCAGCATCAGTAATGTGTTTTACGTACGGGGCGGCATTGCCAATTTTCAACGGGCTCTGGCCGATGGCGATACGCTGAACCAGAAAAAAGTGTGGATTTACCAGCCCAGCCTCGGCGCGGGTTTCAAGCTGGGGAACGTCACGCTTGATTATGCATATTCCAACCTGGCAAACCAAAGCAATCCCTTATATACGCATGTGTTTTCACTGCGGTTTAACCTGGCTAAAAAACAAGACTGATTCCCATTAATAATCGCCTTTTATGAGAAAATTATTCGTCAGTATCTGTGTTCTGTTCACCGTTGCCGCCCAGGCGCAGCTGAACAACAGCTGGATTGACTACAATAAAACCTATTACAAAATCAATGTACTCCGCGACGGACTGTACCGCATTCCGCAGGCGCAGCTGGCTGCATTGGGTTTGGGGAATACCCCTGCCGAGTTTTTCCAGCTCTGGCGCAACGGACAGGAAATACGGATATTCACTTCCACACCTTCCGGTCCTTTGGGATCCAGTGACTATATCGAGTTCTGGGGTAAGCGGAACGACGGGGTGCCAGATAAACCACTGTACCTGAAGCCGGGCTTTCAGTTATGCGACAGTTTCAGTCTGCATACCGATACCGCCGTTTATTTTCTTACTGTAAACCCCGCCCCGGGGAATCTTCGTTTTACCAACCAGGCCAATGATGTGGCTTCCAATACACTGCCGGCGGATGATTTCTTTTACCGTACCGTGGCACAGGCCTACCGCAACCAGTACAACCGCGGGTATGCGGTACAGGTAGGCGAGCTGGTGTATTCTTCCTCGTATGATGTGGGTGAGGGATGGACGAGCTTTGATGCCGCGCCCTGCTGTGATCTTTTTAAACAGTTCGACCGCATGAATGTGTATACAGCCGGACCGGCCAATGGGGTAACCCTGGAGATTGCCGCTGCCGGAAATGCACTCAATACGCGTAATCTTCGGGTGAAATTCTTCAACAACATCGTGCTGAACACGCCGATGAATTATTTCGATACGGTGAAGCGCCGCATTGATAATATGCCGCTCTCCCTCTTACAGAATCCCGACTACCTGCTGGTGGGGATCAATGGCACTTCCAGCAATCCGTTCGACCGGGTGGTGGTGGCCAATGTGGCGGTGACCTATCCGGCCCGTTTCAATTTTAACGGGGAGCGTAATTTTTATTTCGAGCTGCGACCCAACACTGCCGGTAACTACCTGGTGATTGACAACTTTAACTATGGCAGTCTGCCCCCGGTATTATACAATCTTACCGACGGCAGCCGCTATACCGGTGATATCACTGTTCCGGGGCAGGTGCGTTTTGCGTTGCCTCCCTCCACCAGTACCAACCGCCGTTTTATGCTGGTGAGCCAGGAGAGTTCGAATATTACCGCGGTGAATGAAATCAGTCCTAAAACATTTTTGAATTTCAATACCGTCGCCAACCAGGGTAATTACCTGATCATTACGAACCCGGTATTATACAACGATGGCAGCGGGAACAACTATGTGGAACAATACCGCCAGTACCGCTCCAGTACTGCGGGAGGCGCTTTCAATGCCAAAGTGATATCCATTGAAGAATTATACGACCAGTTTTCATTTGGAATCAAACAGCATCCGGCAGCCATCCGTGATTTCATCCGGTTTGCATACCGCCAGTTCAGTACACGCCCGGAGTATGTGCTGATCCTGGGCCGGGGTGTTACGTCCATTGAATACAAGCAGAATGAGACCAATCCGGATATGAAGAAGATTGAGATGGTGCCCACTTTCGGATGGCCCGCTTCTGATGTACTGCTGGCTACCGAACCAGGTACTAACATACCATTGATCCCCATCGGTCGCGTATCCGCCATCAATGGCACGGAAATCCGCAATTACCTGAATAAACTGATCGAGTATGAAGCTGCGCAGAAAAGCACGAGCTGCAATGTGGGCGACAAAGAATGGATGAAAAGGATTCTGCATGCGGTGGGTGGCGCGGATGCCAATGAAGACAATGATTTCACCAACTACATGAACACCTATAAGCGGATCATTGAAGATACCTTGTTCAGTGGCTATGTAGAGACCTTCCGTAAAACGTCTTCTTCCGCAGTGGAACAGGCCAATGGCGAACGTATCCAGCAACTGATCAACCAGGGCGTAGGCATGATCGGTTATTTCGGTCACTCTTCCGCCAACACGCTGGCCTTTAACCTTACCAGCCCGGATGTATTCAACAACCAGGGCCGTTATCCTTTCTTTAATATCAGTGGTTGCAGTGCGGGTAACTTCTTTACGTTTGATCCGCTGCGCGCTTCGGGCGGTTTATCGGTTTCTGAAAAATATGTGCTGGCCGACCGCCGGGGCAGTATCGGATTCCTGGGATCCACGCACCTGGGTATTCCGCCCTTCCTGAATATTTACAACCTGCAACTGTATTACGCCATTTCACGCGATATGTATGGAAGCAGTATCGGCAAGCAGATGCAGCGGGTATTGCAGAACCTGGGAAGCAGTCCGCAGACACTTGATTTTTACACCCGCATTCACCTGGAGGAAATCAATCTTCATGGTGATCCTGCCGTGCGTATCAATTATTTTTCACAACCTGATTATGCCATAGAACAGGCTTCGGTAAAACTGGAGCCTTCCATTATAACGGTAGCGGATAATAATTTTTCACTGAAAGTGAAGATCAATAACCTGGGCCGTGCCACCAGTGATTCCATCCTGCTTAACATACAGCGACGCCTGCCGAATGATACCGTGCAGGTGATATTTAACCAGCGTATCCCCGGCATCCGGTATGCCGATTCGCTGGAATTCAGCATACCCATCAATCCGATCACCGATAAGGGACTGAATAAAATTACTGTAACCGTGGATGCGGAAGGCAGGGTAGAGGAATCCTGTGAGTCCAACAACAGTATCCTTCGTGAATTTTATATCCTGGAAGATGAGGTAAGGCCGGTATCGCCTTATAATTTTTCCATTGTCAATCAGCCTTCCGTCACCTTTACGGCTTCCACGGCCAACCCCCTGATCGGTACCCGGCAGTACCTCCTGGAGATTGATACCACCGAAATGTTCAACTCGCCATTCAGAAAACAATACAGCAATACCGGTACCGGAGGGGTAGTGCAGTTCACGCCCTCCAATATTACCTACACCGACAGTACTGTGTATTACTGGCGTACGGCGATGGCGCCTTTGGGAAGCGCAGAGCCGATCTGGAACAGTTTCTCTTTCATTTACCTGCCCGGCAGCAGTGAAGGATTTAACCAGTCGCATTACTATCAGCACCGTAAAAGTAGTTTCGGTACTACCATCGGGCTCGATAATGACCGGGTATTCCGGTTCAAACAGATTATCCGAAACCTGCAGATTAAAACAGGTTTATACCCCTTTACCAGTTATGACCGGATCAGCGTTGTGCTGGATTTTGACCAGATGGAGCAGTACGGATGTAAATACGCAGCGCTTCAGTTCCTGGTGTATGACTCTATAACCTACCAGCCCTGGGAGAACTACAATGTGACTGCTGATAACGGCCGCTTCGGCAGCTGGAAAGTATGTGATAACCCCACGCGTAAATTCTTCGAGTTCCCCTATACAGATGCGGTAAACCGCAAACGTGCCATGGATTTCCTGGACAGCATTCCGGATGGCATGTATGTTTCCATTACCAACCTGGGCTGGACTTTCAACAACACCTTTATTGCCGACTGGATGGCGGATACGCTGAGTCTGGGTTCGGGGAATTCTTTATATCATAAGCTGAAGGCACACGGATTCACCACCATTGACAGTTTCCGCAGGAACCTGCCCTTTGTATATTTCTTCCGTAAAAATCAACCTGCCTATACACCGGTGCAGTATATGGGCAATGCCGCTTCTGATCAGATTGAAGCCAATATTCCGGTTGCCTCCAAGTACAAGACAGGCGTGATTGAATCACCTGCTTTTGGTCCGGCCCGTACCTGGACATCCCTGCACTGGCGCGGATTTTCGCAGGATACGCAGCCCGGCGACTCCACCAGCATCGAAGTGCTGGGTGTGCGCAGTGATGGTGTGCAAACCCTGCTGGCAACGGTGAATCCTGCCACTGATACCACGCTGGATTTCATTCCTGCCGCTACTTATCCTTTTGTGAAACTGCGGATGCAGAACAACGATAATACTTTCGCCACACCGGTTCAGCTCAGGTACTGGCGCATCAATGCCGCCTATATGCCGGAAGGAGCGGTGGCACCCAATATCCTGTTTACCATGAAGGATACGGTGGAGCAGGGCGAACCTATCAATTTTGCGCTGGCTTTCAAGAATATCAGTACCACGGCCTTTGACAGTCTGAAGGTGAAGCTGGTGATCACCGACCGGAATAATGTGCCCCGCAGCATTGATATTCCCAAACAAAAACCGCTGGTAGCGGGCGATACCATTACCGTACGGTACAGCATTGATACCCGGGAATACCCGGGCATGAATACCCTGTATGTGATGGTGAACCCGGAAAATGACCAGCCCGAGCAGTACCTGTACAATAACTTTATTTATAAGGATTTTTATGTGCGTCCTGACCAGGTAAATCCCACCCTGGATGTTACTTTCGACGGGGTACATATCCTGAACCGGGATATCGTAGCGGCCAAGCCTCATATCCTCATCAAGCTCAAGGATGAAAACAGGTATATCGCCCTGCGGGATACTGCGCTGCTGAAAGTAAGTGTGCGTTTCCCGGATGGCAATCTCCGCCGTTATCATTTCGGAGATTCGCTGCGCTTTACCCCGGCTGATCTGTCAGGTGGCGACAACACCGCTTCCATTGATTTTGTTCCCTTCTTCCCGGAAGACGGGGAGTATGAACTGGTAGTGTATGAGGGTCGTGATGAAGTGGGCAATAAGGCCGGTAATTTTGATTACAAAGTGGCCTTTAACGTGATCAATAAACCCATGATCAGCAACCTGCTTAATTACCCGAATCCCTTTACTACTTCCACCGCTTTTGTATTCACCATCACGGGAAGTGAGGTGCCCCAGAATATCCGTATTCAGATTCTGACCGTAACCGGTAAGGTGGTACGCGAAATTACCCGTGCGGAACTGGGCGATCTCCACATTGGTACCAACATCACGGAGTTTAAGTGGGATGGTACGGATATGTATGGGTCAAGGCTGGCCAATGGCGTTTACCTCTACCGTGTTATTACCAATATGAATGGCAAGGCGCTGGATAAATTCAGTACAGATGCCAACCGGAGTACCGATCAGTTCTTCAATAAGGGTTATGGTAAAATGTACCTGATGCGGTAACCACCCTATGGATGTCAGCCTCCAAATGGGAGTTTGGAGCAGTTTCAGTAGTTTGCCTGCCGACAGGAGGGTGCCCGGACACGGTTTTCGCGAACGCCTGAATTTGAATACGGCGTGGTTAAAATATATGAAATGGTTACCTTTGCATCCCAAAATATTTAATGGGAAGAGAGCGTTATGGCTGTGAGCGTATTAACCCCGGTCAGCCGTAACCGCTTCATTAACCCGCTTTGGTATGAGAATCCTGATTTATTTCCTGGTTTACCTTTTGGTGCCTGCCCTGGTTTTCTTCCTGTGCATGCGTTCCGGTAACTGGTGGGGTCTCTTTGCGCTGGTAACCTATTTTGCCGGTCTGTTAATGGCCATGTTCAGGCAATGGATTTTCTTCCCGATCCCCCTGGTTTTCTGTTTATGGTTCTGGTATACTTTCGGTTTTTCTCCGACCCATATCGTAACACTGCTCTTCCTGAGCCTCGCAGCAGGTGCTGGTATCTATGAAGGATTCCGGCAGCTGAGGCGGTTCTTCAATAAAGTATTGCCGGAGCAGATGACCAACCTGGAATACAATGAAAAAGTGGAGGAGCTGAACAGGCGGCTGGATTTGTACCGCCGCGAGCATCCCCACGAACAGCTCACCCCCGAGATTGTAGAGAAAATACGTACGGAGATTTTCTTCCAGTAAGGAGGAAGGGTTAGGTAAGTTTAGGGTTTAGAAGTTTAGGGTTTAGGGTGTTTTCTCAAGGCCGGAGGCTTCATCTGCGCCCATCATCATCCGATCAATAAAAAGCTCTCCTCAAAAAGCTGCGTCCATCTCAATCAACTTAATCAATCTGCGTCCTGGTTTTCAATCCAACCATGGTCGCAGCGGGCCCTGCATTGAGCATTGAATATTGAAAATTGATTATTGAATATTTCAGTCTGAAAGGTTCGTGTGACACGAACCATGGTAACGAAACTCTGCGTCCCGTTTTTTCATGTACAGGTTGAAATAGCGACGAGTGGGCACAGGTCGGGAGACCTGCGCCAGTCATCTTTCGTGTGACACGAACCATGGCAACAATTAAACTTATGAGAACCGGGGCTTTATCCTTTGAAATCCTGTTTCATCGGTGGCAGCTCAGTAATCATTAGCTGTGCCGGCTTTTTTATCCGGGACATTTCCTTTTTTGCTTTTATCGGCAGGATTCGTTTCTTTCTTATCTGCCGGACGCGGTTTGGCGGGTAGGGTGTCTTTTCGTGTACTCTTTGCCGTTGGTTCAGCCGCGGGTTCGGGCGCATAATCAGAGAACGGCACATCCATGAAATCACCGGCATCTCCATTGCCCTGGTCTTCGTACTGGGTGCTGTCGCCTTCGCGGGCCAGCCGCTCCAGGTTATCATCGGCATATACCGGATCATTCACAAAGGCGGCCGGTTCTTCAAACTTCAGCATGTTGCCATAAGGCAGTTTCTTATCCGAGTACACTTTATTCATGAAGAAACCCCATTTGGGCAGGGCCATTTCGTTACCACCCGAGGTACCGGCGTATATGCGGATGAAGGGATCGTCGCAACCCACCCAGGTACCTGCCAGTAATTCGGGTGTGTAGCCGATGAACCAGCCATCGGTATTGTCATTGGTGGTACCTGTTTTCCCGGCTTTTTCAGCGGGTATATTGTAGTTGTTGAGGGAACGGCCTGTGCCGAAAGCTACGACGCCTTCCATCAGTTTCACCATGGTATAGGCATCATTTTCATTCAGCACCTGTTTGGTTTCGGTGGTGAATTCCTGCAGCAGGTTGCCGTTTTTATCTTCAATGCGGGCAATGAAAACAGGCTGTGTATTGTATCCTTTATTGGGAAACATGGAATAGGACTGCAGCATTTCAAGCATGGGAATTTCCGCTGAACCCAGCGCGATGGAAGGATAGGGGGGCAGTTTAGTGCTGATACCGCAGCTCTGCGCAAATTCAATGGTACGTTTTACACCAATCATGCCCATCAGGTGCCAGGCGGCTGCGTTGAGGGATTTGGCCAGGCAGTGCGCCATGGTACCACCACCGCCGGTAATGGTTTTGCCTCCCAGTGTCAGTGGTCCGCCGGAGATGTAGGTCTGGGGTGTATAGCCGGCATCCTGCACAGCAATGGAATACAGCAGGGGCTTGAAGGTAGAACCCACCTGCCTTTTGGCGGTCACGTGGTCGTATTTAAACCATTTGAAGTCGATGCCGCCCACCCAGCATTTTACTTCCCCGGTGCGCGGATCCATCGCAACGAAAGAAGTCTGCAGCATCTGCTTATGGTACTTGATGGAATCGCGCGGTGTCATCACCGTGTCCTTCTCATGTTTAGCGTTCCAGGCAAATACTTTCATGGGAACGGGTGCGAGGAAGCTGGCCCTGATCTCTTTTTCATCCACTTCATCTTCTTTCATCACCCGCCAGCGTTCACTGCTTTTCATGGCAGCCTCAATGATGTTTTCCCGTTCTTTCCAGAGGCGGTCGCCATTGGCTTTGAGCAGGCTGTTGAGTTTTTGCTGAATCACCGGCATATGCTGCGTCACCGATTCCTCCGCGTACTGCTGCATGCGGGAGTCGATGGTGGTATAGATACGAAGACCATCGCGGTACAGATCATAAGGGTCGCCTGTTTTCAGGTTTTTATGTGTTTTGCACCATTCACGCAGTTTTTCTGCCAGCACTGCGCGGAAATAGGGGGCGATGCCCAGGGATTCATCCGGTTTTTTATAACTGGTGATGAGGGGTTTTGCTTTGAGTTTTTCCGCTTTTGCCGCATCGAGATACCCGGCATTCTTCATCTGGTCAATCACGGTATTGCGGCGCGCGATGGATGCTTTCGGGTGCCGGACGGGATCGTAGATAAAACCTTTCAGCATACCCACCAGCACAGCGGCTTCTTCAATGCTGAGTTCAGCGGGTTCTTTCTGGTAATAGGTAATGGAAGCATTGCGGATGCCATAGTTGCTGCCCCAGGGCGCGCGGTTCAGGTAGAGGGTAAGAATTTCTTCCTTGGTGAAATTGCGCTCCAGTTTTACGGCTACAATCCATTCTTTGATTTTCTGGAAGCCGCGGGTGAGGATATTACCCCGTCCTTGCCCCAGCATCATCTTGGCGAGCTGTTGGGTAATGGTGCTGCCGCCTCCCTGGGTGCCACCGGTGAACAAGGCCCGGGCTACGGCGCGACCGTCAATGCCGGAGTGATCTTTGAACCGTTCGTCTTCCGTGGCGATGAGGGCATTGATGATATTGGGTGATATTTCCCGGTACTTCACCTCGCTTCGGTTTTCCGCATAATATTTACCCATCAGCCGGCCATCGGCGGTGTACACTTCACTGGCAAGGTCAGCTTCCGGGTTCTCCAGATCTTTCAGGGAAGGCATCTTCCCGAACAGGCCGAAATTGGCGGCAATGAACAGGAGGGTTACCAAACCCAGTCCGTAGAAAAACACTTTCCATAATATCCTTACCGATTGCTTCATAAGTTCGTACTGTTATCAGGTTGGCAGGCAGCGCCTATTAGAATTTACCGGGATACTGTTTACGCAGCAGCTCACGGTACCCGCTGATGTCACGGGTGGTCCGCAGACGCTCCAGGTTTTCCCGGTCGATCAGCAGGAATGAATATTTTGCCGGGGGCAGCCAGGAAACTTCATCCGGGGCGGCCTTTTTCGCTTTCTCGAGGAAGACCATTGCCGCTTCCGCATCCGGGAACTGGGTGAACAGGATCATGGCATAATCCCTGCTGAGGGTATCCTTGGTTACGCTCAGCCCGGCCTGCCGGAAATTATCCGCTGCATAGCGGCTGAACGCGTTTTTGGTTTCATTCACATAAGTGATATCCACTTTCTCCAGCAGCATGATCACCTGGTGTTCTGCTGAAGCTTTGAATACGTAAGGACCGCTTACAACCGGCTGATGCGCTTTCAGGGTATCCATGGCCGGTAGTGTGGTGGCGGCCTGACCGATTACGGCGCCGGGTTGCAGCGTTTTAATGGTATCGGCAATGGGGATGGGCTTACTGATCAGGTTGGAGTCGTTCCGCACCATGGGTTTCCGCTCTGCCGGTGCATTGGCCCAGGCATCCGTGGTAATGCTGTCTTCGGGGTAGCGGGTGATCTGCAGGTTGTTGAGGTATTCCTCAATTTCTTTCCGGCGCGCCAGCACATCAATCATACGTTCAGCTTTTAGCTTCAGCGGCGATTTCGGGTACAGCTGAACGATATTGCCCAGTACCACTGTGGCGAGACTGTCCTGCTGCTGTTTTACATGGTACACCGCTTCAATGTACAGCAGCTGCGGGGTCCAGTAGCTGTTCCCATAGAGGCTGTCGGCCATTTTTTTCTGCGCAAGGGCTTCTTCAAATCTGCCCTCGATAAAGAGCGAATAAATCTGTTCGTAGCGCTGGGTGGCTTCCGGACTGCGGGTACCCGTTTTCGCGGTATTCAGATCTTTCAGCTTACCGGCTGCCTTGCTCCCTGAAAACTGCTGGTTGAGGAGGTTGCGGTAATGAGCTGCCTTTTCCTTCATGCCCAGCTTTTCATAACAATAGGAGAGGTTCGCATATAAAGCGCCTTCGTACAGTGAATCCGGGAAACGCTTCAGGGATGTTTCGTAGGTCTGGATGGCTTCGCTGTAATCTTCAATGCTGTTCTGGAACAGTTCACCCAGTGCGAACAGATTGACCGCGATCAGCGCATTGCTTTCCTGCACCCGGTCTTCCGTGAGCGGCAGGTTGGCCATCAGGCCTTCATAGCTGATGTCTTCTGCCTGGTCGGTGCCGGTAGCCTGTGGCCGGTCGCGGTTGTATTTATCCTGGGAGGCATCACTCTTTCCGGTCAGTGTGAGGTTGTCTTTATTGCCGGATATCGGTTGCGCGTCGGGGGCAGCCTCTTCATCCGGGTTCATATTGGAAATGCCGCCCACATTATCTGCCAGCCGGTTATTGGCTGCAGCGCCTCCCATGGCAGATTTGCGGCGCCAGTTGTCGGTATTGGTACGTGCTCCCCATTTACGCTTAAAGTCGTTGAAGCCCTTGGCGCGGGTGGATTTATTATAAAAATACCATTCCCCGCTGTTGCGGTCGGTGGCAAAGAGGTCACGGGGCTGGCTGTTGTCTTTTTCAAAGCTGATCGGCTCATTGCCGCCGGAAAGATCTTCTTCTTTCAGCCCGCGTTCCTTCCGGAGTTTTTTTGCCAGTTTTTTTACAAAGGCTTCCCGGGCAGCGGGATCGAGGGCGGCTATCCGCAGCAGGCTGTCCTGTTTCTCGATGATATTGATTTTGTCTACAATATTTTGCAAGGCGTTCCTGCGGTCCTGGATTTTTTCCAGTTGATCGCCGAGCGTGGTATCCCCTGACTGCAGGCTGTCGTACATCCGGAAAGATTCACGGTACTGTTTACGGTTATAGGCAATCTCAGCCAGCTGCAGGAAGGCTTTGTTTTTATAGGATATATTGCTTTCGTTGTATTTCAGGCTCCGGTTGAACAGATCCACAGCCTGGTTGGTATCCGGTTTTTGCATGGCAATATCCGCCGCTGAGAAGTACAATACATCCCGGTAGGGCTCAAACCGGTCTTTCTTACCCAGTTTCAGCAGGTTATTGATTCCATTGTCCAGTTCTTCCGGGTTCGTGCCTTTTCTCATTTTGGCATTATTCATCTGGGCATGGATATCCATCAGCGCGTTGGTAGTATGCACCGAGCTGAGGTTGTAGTAACGGGTTGCTTTTTCAAACTGCCGGCTGCGTTCATACAGCTGCCCCAGCAGGAATTCGGCGCGGGCCTGGTCCTGCTTGTTGGCGGCGCTGGTAAGTCCTTTTTCAAGATACACCGCGGCGCTGTCATAGATGCCCTGTTTGAAAAACCAGTATCCGTTTACGTCATTCAGATCATCCAGCAGGCGCCTGGGCAGGTTGGGATCGTTCTGGAGGGTATGGATGAGACTGGCCGCATCGCCCATTTCATCCTGTTCAATCAGGGTGCGGGCGAGCCAAACGAGGGCATCGTTGCGGCTGGGGGGCTGGGCGGCCAGTTTCTGCAGGAAATTCTGTTTCTCCTTGTTGGCGATGCTGATGCGGTTGCCGGCTGCTTCATCGGTGGTGCCCACTACCCGGTTACCGTCTTCGTTCTTTTTGCGGGGAAACAGGTTATAGTTGATAAACTGGAAGGTGGCTGCCGCTGTATCAAAATCTTTCCGGAGAAAATAAGCTTTACCAAGCAGGAGGTACATATTGTCGATCCAGTCGTTGCGTAAGTCGTGGAGCAGGATGCCGGCAGTCGCTTTCAGGATAACGGAGTCCAGCTCGGTTTTCTGGGCGGCGGTGGCTTCCAGGGTATAGGGATAATAACTCAGCAGTTTGGCATAATCATCCTGCTGGTCATTTTTGGCCCGTTCCAGTACGAGGTTGATTTTATTGTTGGCGTTGTAGTAATAGTTGAAATGGGTAAAGGTATTCTGCACTATGCGCCGGTAGAGGTTGAATTTTTTTTCGGCCATCCGTTCCGACCCCAGTTTACGTTCGGCAAATTGTTCCGGTTTCTTTTCATTGTTCAGCAGGTCGATGGTCCAGCTGGGTGGCTGCGCCGTAGCCGGTGCCGCCAGCAGAGTCAGGAGAATAAGAAGAGAAAAGGCACATCGGATTCGGCTGAACATGGGGTTTTTGCGGTTGAAATTATGCGGCTAAATATCGGATAATTTCAGCAATTATTGCCCCCTTTTGAGCTGGGTTTCCTAATTTTAACACCTAATCTGATGCTATGGCCAGGCTTGATACAACCGGCACCCTGAAACGGCTCCGCAACCGTTACAGGCTGGTGGTGATGAATGAGGATACCTACGAGGAAGTGGTGAAGTTCAGGCTGAGCCGGCTCAGTGTGTATATTTTCATGAGCAGTGTGTTCGTACTGTTCACGGTTTTCACGGTGGCG
>WBZP01001948.1_pt1 | contig 24175 bp, 19 predicted proteins | sample 5204301 | NCBI WGS metagenome assembly WBZP01 (sample SAMN12412401, study PRJNA552823) | activated sludge metagenome | isolation source: activated sludge from nitrification reactor of wastewater treatment plant... | place: USA: Pennsylvania | collected 2017 | reverse complement strand
GACCGAGCGCTGGTCGACGACCACTGCCAGCACTCCGGTCACCAGCACCAGGGCGCAGATCGAGGCGGCCGAAAGTTTCAGGAAGCGACGGCCGATGCCGGGCTCGAGCGGCTGGTCGCCGGTCCGGGAGACGACCAGCAGGCCGAGCAGGATCATGACCGCGTAATAGGCGAGCCAGGCGGCGAGAAGCATTACGAGGAACTTCAGGAACCCGTTTGGATTCAGGAATGCGAAGGCGGACACTCCCAGTAGGACCAGCGCCCTGACCAGCGCCTCGCCTGTGCCCCGCGGGCGGCTGGTGATCCTCTCCCAGATGATCTGGTGCGGAACCCTGGATTTCTCCGTATCGCTCGTGATCGACACCGCGGCACCGACGATGACCGTCCCGGCGAGGGCGAGAACAAAGGCCCAGATCGGAAACCGCGCGAAGAAGGCATCGAAGATACCCGCGACCACGTCGCGATCGGAAGCACCGGTGAGCAGGATGAGCACGCCCCTGCCCGCCAGGTAGGCCGCGAGGGCCGCCAGTCCGACGGTGGTCAGGGTCACACCGATAGCCAACGCGGTGCGCCGGCGGTTGCGGGTCGTGGCCAGCGCCGCGGCAAACAAGGTGAGGGCCAGCAAGGGGAGCAGGAATGCGAGGAGCCTGACCGTATTTGCGAGCTTGATCAGATCGAGCGTCAGGGTGCGGTTCGCGAGCTTCAGGGCAAGGCTTCGAGGTTGCTGGAGCCTGTTCGCAGCCTGCGGGTTCTGGCGATCGATGAATCCGATCACCGCGACTCCGAGGTTGGCAAGATCGACGACAACGCTCTGTTGACTCGAGGAGAAGAGCGCGGCGTGTGTCTGGCCGGCCGCCAGGCGGACGATGGCCTCCACCGGGGGGCTGGTGATCAGGGTTTCAGTCAGGCCGCGCAGAACCGGCTCGACCGACACCAGGGAGGGGTCCTGGGCGACCAGGACCTGGGTAACGTCCTGAGATAGCTGAGTACGCACCGCCGGTGACTCGAGTGAGCGGACCGAGTTGTCGGCAAAGCCGCTGGAGCTGAATACCTCCCGGTTCAGGTACCCGAGGGGCAGGGCCAGCAAGACGCAGAGGCCACCGAGCACGACAAGGGCGGCGACGAGACGCCGCCGCCCTTCCGGACGCCCTGGCTTCACCCGTTCTTCAGGAGTGACAGCCACCCGGTTCCGTTTCCCGGACGACGGTCGTTCTAACCGCAGTCAGAGCTGGTCGCGTCCTCGAGTGCCTTGTAGTCGGTCTGCAGGGTCGCGAGGTTGGCAACCAGCGATGCGACCGCGGCCGGCTTGTCATTCGATGTCGCCAGTCCGCTCAGACCGGACTGCACCTGGTCAATCGATGAACGAAGGGCCGTGGTCTCCGTCGGATAGCTGGATCGCGCCGAGCTGATCATCGCGTCACCGGAAGACTTGACCGTCTCACCGGCGGCCTCGATCTGGGAGACGTTCAGGGATTTCAGGCTGTTGCCGAAGTCGGTCACGCTCTGCTGGAAGGCGTCCTCGTTCGCACAGAAGGCGGGTTTCGAGTCACTGGAACCACCGCAGCCCGCAAGAGCTACGACTGAGATGGTGAGGGCGACCAGGGCAAGGCGGGGGGCGTATTTCAGGTTCATCCGGGCGATGCTAGACACATCCGGACCGGTTTTCCTACCGTCGGTAAAGAAGCATTGGTCAGGTCTACAATGATCGGACCATGGGCAAACCGAACACCGGACGGCGCCTGTCCGCGGGGGAGCGAGCCGCGCAGCTGATGGACGTAGCCCTGGAGCTCTTCATCGACAACGGCTATGCCGCCACCTCGATGGAGAGTGTCGCCCGTGCCGCCGGGGTCACCAAGCCGGTGATCTACACATATTTTCGCTCAAAGGAAGAGCTGTACACGGACGTGTTGAAGCGCCAGCAGGATCTGTTCACGAAGGCGCGCCAGGATGAGGTCGGCGACGGGTTCTTCACCACCGATCCCGAGATGACGGTCCGCAGGGTCTTCGAGGCGCTGTTTCGTGGCGCTGCCGAAGAACCCGGACTCCACCGGTTCCTCTACGGCGAATACCGCGGTGCGCCACGGTCGTTCGCCGAGCAGCAGGAGGTGTGGCGTGTCACCCACCTGGAAAGAATGGCGACATTCTTCGAGTCTTTCTTCGTCCAGCTCGAAGCCGATGACAGGGAGGCGGCCGGACATGCCGTCGCGATCTCGATGTCGAGCATCGGCCGTTACGGAATCCGGATGGTCATGGAGAACCCGGAGCGGCATGATCCCGACCGTCTGGCGGAGATCCTCGCGGTCACCGTGGTCCGAGGCATCCCGGGTCTCCAGCTGATCGAAGGCGGAGGCAGCACCCTCGGGCCGGCTTCCGGCCTTGCTCCCGAGGCTCAGGGAGCGACGTCCGGGGCCACCGAGCGGGCATAATCCCGCTTCGCGGTTTTCGCCAACCGCAAATGGAGTCACGAGGGCGGTTAGCTCAGTTGGAAGAGCACCTGCTTTACACGCAGGGGGTCACTGGTTCGAGCCCAGTACCGCCCATCCGGATAGAAAGTTCCACGGTTTGCCCGGGCCGTGCCAGCTTGGCCCTCTCGGGCCGGGGGAAAGCCCCGATCAGGCGAGAACTTGCCCGACCTTCAGGCTGGCTTCCGAGAGGGGTGCCTCTCTCGCCAAGGGGGATTGGGAGACATCCGAAGTTCCGAGACCGTTTGAAGAAGGGACGAAAGTTCGGGGCCTCGAGCTTCGGCATCGAAGTCGCATCCGGCAGCGGCGGCCGCCTCGCCTGGAAGTCGCTCCGCAACGGATTGATGCGTTAAGCGAAGCAGTTTCATTTGGCCGAGGATCTTCTCTGGAGGGTGGACATGCCCATACCGGTCGGATAGCTTCGTGCCGATACCAGTTGACAGGGAGACCCCGGGTCGATGGAGCGGTCGGATGGTCCTCACAGGCGAAGGAGGAGCGCGAGATGACCCGAAGCGATATCCGAGGAACGACCGGTCGCAATCGAACCGGAACCAGGTTCTCCCGACTGCGGCGGCTTCTACTGGCTGCGGTCCTCATGGCGGTCGCCTCTCCCGCCGCGGCATCCGCGGAACTGGCCTTCAAGCCGGCGCTCGATGTCTCGGTCGGCGACTTCCCCCAGGACGTCGCTTCGGCCGACCTGAACGGCGACGGCTACAACGACCTGGTGACGGCGAATTCCAACTCCGACGATGTGACCGTCCTGCTGGGCGGTCCAGTCGGCCTCCTTTCCGCGGGCGGAGACTTTCCGGCCGGCAACGGCCCCCAGGCGGTCGAGGCCAGTGACCTGAATCGCGACGGCAACCTCGACCTGGCGGTGGCAAACATAATTTCCAGCGATGTGACGGTCCTGCTCGGTACCGGCACCGGGTCCTTCGGCGCGCCCAACAGCTTTGCCGCCGGGAGCCAGCCGAGGGACCTGGTGGTGGGGGACTTCAACGACAACGGGCGACCTGACCTGGCGGTGGCCAACGGCACCGACCCCGGCAACGTGTCGGTCCTGCTCGGCACCGGATCGGGCGCGTTCGGCGCACCCACGAACTTCCTCGCCGGGCAGTTCTCGCGTTCCGTCAAGAAAGGGGACTTCAACGACGATGGCATCGTCGACCTGGTCACCGCCAACGGCGGGACCAGCGATGTGTCCGTTTTGATCGGCACCGGGTCGGGAACGTTCGCGGCGCCGGCGAGCTTCGCCACCGCCTTCGCCCCGAACGCTGTCGCGGTCTCCGATCTCAACAACGACGGCAAGCAGGACCTGGCCGTCGCCAACGCCGGATTCGCCGCTGTATCGATACTGCTCGGAACCGGGACCGGAAGCTTTGGCGCGAAGACCGACTTCGCCACCCCGGCTGCGGCCCTCTCGGTTGTGATCGGTGATCTGAACGCGGACGGGATCCCCGACCTCGGAGCGGGTGGCTCGACCTTCACCTCCTACCTGATCGGCACTGGCACCGGATCCTTCGGACCGGCGAACAGCCTTGGTTCGACCGATACCTACGCGATGGTTGCGGCTGACCTTGACGATGACGGGGCCAGGGACTTGGTGGCCGCCATCGGATCGGTCGACGAAGTTTCGATATTCCTGAACTCACCGGTTCCCTCCGCCACGCCCGCAGCCTTGGCATTCGGCACTCCGACGCCGGTTCCCCAGGGCACGGTCAGCGCCCCCGGACTGCTGAGCTTCACCAACGACGGGGTCGCCCCGATGAAGATCGACGGGTTCACCTTCACCGGAACAAACCCGGGAGACTTCTTCGTCGGCAGTGATACCTGCCGTCAGATGCTTCTCGAGGGTCAGAGCTGCAGCGCGCGGTTGTTCTTCGCGCCCAAGGCGGCCGGAGCAAGGTCCGCCACGGTCACCGCGCAGAGCAATGTACCGACCAATCCAAGCGCCACTTTGGGTGGCATCGCCGGCGCATTGCCCCAGGGACCAACCGGATCTACCGGGCTAGACGGGCAGGCGGGGCCGACCGGCCCGGCCGGCCCGCAGGGAGACCCGGGCAAGTTCGCCGCGATCACCAAGGTCGCGGTAAGCGGGCCCGCCAGGGTGAGGAAGGGCAGTAAGAACAGCTACAAGGTGACCGCCACCAACACCGGTAACTCGAAGGCGACAGGAGCCGGCGTGTCGGCGACCGGCAAAGGGGTGAACTCAAGCCTCGGTATCGGGTCGGTTTCGGCCGGCGCGAACAAATCGGTCAACCTCAAGCTGAAGGTGTCGAAGACCGGCAAGGTCGAGATCAAGTTCAAGGTGACCTCCGACAATGCCGGCGGAAAGACGGTCAAGAAGAAAGTGACCGTCGTGAAATAGCCGGCTCCGGATAGCCTGAGCGTGCCAATACCGGCGCGACGACTGGAGATCCAATGTTTCGAGGCGTGAAGCCTTTGCTGTCTGCGATTGCCACCGTGCTGCTGCTCGCCGGCGTGGCCACTGCCGGAGCGGCATCATCGCCTCCCGAGGGCATGGCGTCAGCCTCCGCAAAGCAGGGCAAGCGCATCTACGCCTGCGTCACCGGACGGTTCAGCACTCTGAATCTCTCCAGCCGCCGGGCAGCTTGCCCGGCCGGCCAGACGAAGATCTCCTGGAATCGAAAGGGTCCGCGCGGCAAGCGAGGCACCGCGGGAGCACGGGGTGCCAGGGGCGCCGCCGGCCCGGCAGGGCAGCTGGGACCTGGTGGTGTGACCGGGGCGACCGGTCCCATCGGTGCCACCGGTGCTGCCGGAGCAAATGGCCAGACCGGGACCACCGGAGCAACCGGTGCCGCAGGAACGAATGGCCAGACCGGGGCCACCGGAGCGACCGGAGCAACCGGAACAACCGGAGCGACTGGTGTCGACGGCCAGACCGGCGCAACGGGCGCCACGGGCGCAACCGGCTTGACTGGCTCCACTGGAGTCACCGGCCCACAAGGCTCGTCCGATACGCCCCAGCAGGTTCTCGACAAACTGCTCACGGTCGACGGTCCGGGCTCGGGCCTCAACGCCGACCTGCTCGACGGCGTTCATGCCGACGGTTTCTGGCAGCTCGGTGGCAATGCGGCTACGGACCCGGCCACGGCATTCATGGGGACGACCGACGACGTGCCGCTCAACTTCCGGGTCAACAACGCCCGTGCCCTCAGGCTCGAACCCGCACTTGACGGCACCGCACCGAGCCCGAACGTGATCGGGGGCAGCCCCGACAACGCGGTCACCGGTTCCGGCATCTACGCGGCCACGATCGCCGGTGGAGGAAGGGCGAGTTCCGCGGATGCTTCGACTGCCAACCAGGTGTCGGCCTCGGGTGGCACTGTCGGCGGAGGTCTCGACAACCGCGTGAGCGGTCTCCAGGGGGTCATCTCCGGCGGATTGTTCAACCGTGCCACCGGCAACCTGACTGCGATCGGGGGCGGAGACGCCCAGGTTGCGAGCGGCCTCAGGTCGACCATCGGCGGTGGAAGCCAGAACCTCGCCAGCAATACTGGATCGGTGATCGGCGGAGGGGTGTTGAATGCCGCCAGCGGAACCTTCTCGACGATCGGAGGCGGTTTCGGCGGTCTGGCGACCGGGTCGCTCGCCACGCTCGGGGGTGGTCAGAACAACAGCGCCACCGGAACGGCGGCAGCCGTCGGCGGAGGCAGCCAGAACAACGCTCAGGGCGCCTTTTCCACCGTACCGGGCGGAAACGGCAATGAGGCCGGCGCAACCGCGAGCTTCGCGGCCGGACAAAACGCGGTGGTCGACCCGCTCCACAACGGGACGTTCCTGTATTCGGACACGAGCCCCACCGAGTTCGACTCGGTGATTGCCAATGAATTCGCGGCCAGGGCAAGTGGCGGTTTTCGCTTCCGCACCAATGCCGGGGCGACGACCGGCTGCGATCTGCCCGCCGGCTCCGGCACCTTCAGCTGCACCAGCGACCGCAACACAAAGCAGGGCTTCGAGCAGATCGACGGTGAGGACGTTCTTTCGAAGCTCGAATCGATCCCGGTGACCAGCTGGACCTTCAAGACGGATCCGACCGGGGCCCGCCACATCGGGCCGATGGCCCAGGACTTCCATGCGGCCTTCGGGTTCGGGACTGACGAGAGGACCATCTCGAGCGTCGATGCCGACGGCATCTCCCTGGTGGCGGTCAAGGCACTCAGCCGGCGGACCGCGGAGCTCGATTCGAAAAACCGGGCGCTGGCGGCCGAGAACGACGAGCAGGACGAACTGATCGCCGATCTCGAGCGGCGCCTGTCGGCATTGGAGGAATGACGGGAAGGTTGCGGCGAACAGGGGTTGCTTTACGATGATCGGTATGGGTGCAGGGGCCGACAGGATTATTGACGCGTTCCTTCTTTCGATGGCCGCGCTGCTCATGGCCCTGGTTCTCGGTCCGGCCCAGGCCCGGGCGGCCGACGAACGGGTTCCGTTCACACCTCCTTCGATGACTCCCTCCCTGGGGGCCTTCGGAGATTCCGGCACCCAGGTCCGTGACCGGGTCTTCGATGGAGGGGCCCCGGTTTCGACCGGACTCCGGAAGGCCGCCGCCGCGGCCTCCTATCCCGATGGTGACGGACATTCCGTGAGCATCAGGGTCTCCGACTCGTACCTGCCCGACCCGGCGGCCGACCAGGCACTGGCGACCTTCCTCGGCTCGCTTCTCCACGGCAGCGAGATGAGCCGGCTGAACGTGGTGGTGGTGACCGGACCAGAGATCACCGACATCTGCGGTGCCGGTGCCGCAGCCTGCTATTTCGCGGGCGAGAACAAGATGGTCATCGTCGGTGAGAGTTCGTTCGGCGGCCTGCCGACCAACTACGTGATCGCCCACGAATACGGGCACCACATCGCCAACCATCGCAAGAACAACCCCTGGAGGGCGATCGACCTCGGCACCAAGAGGTGGGCTTCCTACGAGGGGATCTGCCCGAATTCCGTGCGCGGCATCTATTTCCCGGGCAATGAAGGCAATCACTACTTCGAGAATCCGGGCGAGGCGTTCGCGGAGGCCTACGCCAAGTATGACTCCCGCTACCGTGGATTTCCTTGGGACTGGACTTCGAGCCTGGAACCGGATGCCAACTCTTACGAAAGCATCCGGCAGGACGTGCTTGAGCCATGGAGTGGGAACAGCGTCTCCCGCTTCTCGGGTCAGCTCAGCCGTGGACGGACCTCGACGCTCGCTTTCGACACTCCCCTGGACGGAGGCCTGTCGGTCAAGCTGACCGGAACTTCCGGCACCGATTTCGACCTCGCCCTTCTCACCAACAGGGGCCGTGTGCTGAGGCGATCGGCGCACAGTGGCAGCCGGGAGAAGATCGGTTACTCCGTTTGCGGCCAGGCGAAGATGAAGATCAGGGTGTACGCCTACCGGGGCTCCGGGCAGGCGAAGGTCACACTCTCGAAGCCCTGAAGGTCAGGGCCGGTAGGTCACGGTCATCGGGTTCGAGAGTGCGTTGGTGATCCTCTGGGTCAGCCTCGGCCCGGGTGCGGTATAGCGGACCCCTTCCTCCGGTGTGGTTCCCGGTCCGCCCGGGTTGTAGAACGGCTGGTAGCCGTTTCCCTTGGCGGGAATGACGACGGAGCGCACCTTCCGGGCTGCTTCGATCGAGCCGCCGAGGATGATGTCGAACTGGTTGTCGTGGTCCTCGTTGTAGCAGTAGTCGTAATTGTCGAGCCGGTTTCCGAGATCGGCCAGCCCGAGCACCTTCAGGGGATGGCCGTCGATCATGTAGGTCCGGCCCTGTTTGACCATGCGCACGATCCTGCCCTTTCGCGACTTCGCCCGGACCTGGAAGAAATTGCGGTAGTCGGTGGGATATATGCCGCGTATCCCGTCGGGGGAGAAACCGCCCGTCGTCAGCACCCGGATCCGGAACTTCGCCTTCCTGCCATAGAGGGCACGGCCGTCATTCGGCAGGGTGCTGCGCAGTCCGACCGGTGCCTGCTCGCCCTTGGTCGAAAGGCGGGAGATCTTGCCCGCCGTGAGACGGGGCCCGGTCCAGTCCTCGGGGTTGGCCGGCTGTTCGTCGTAGGGGGAGGTCGACTTGGTGGCGTACATGCCGGTCGCCTCGGCGAGCCGGCCTCCGGGCCCGACCAGCTGCATCGGCGTGTCGTCCGCGACGACCTCGACCCTGGTTGCAAACAGCGCACCCGGCTGCGAGCTCGGGATCGAATTGCCGAAGTTCCCGACCAGCACCACCGTCGAGCGCTCGTTGTATTCGAAGTTCGGTGTGATCGAAGAAGCGTCAGGGGTTACGACACTCCCGTCGTTCAAGGTCACCCTGAAGTCGGTGGGGTCGACGGTGCTGGGCCGGACCGGCCAGGAGAACTCGACCGGCAGTCCGGCTCCGTAGAGGGTCTCGACCCCGAAAGTGGTGGCGATCTGGGAGGGGCTGCTGGCGGAAGTGAAGGCGCGCTGCGGTGGTGTGGAGGTGGACGGGCAGGTGAGACCCGAGTTCCAGGCTCCGTCGACCGCGAGCACGGAGGATTCCGCGAGTGAGAGATCAGACGAATCGACGTCCGGCACACCGAGGATGTTGACGAAGCCGAGGCCGGCGGCCAGCATCTTCGGCTGCTTGGTCCAGTAATCGGCCGCCACGATCACGTCCTTCTTGAGTAGCGGGTAGAGGCTGCCCGATTCCGCCCTTGCAGGGGCTGTCCCGACTCCCCCGACTAGAAGGCTCGACAGGAGAAACAGCAGGGGGATCCGAGCAGACCTCATCCCCTCAGCATATGGGCCGGAGCGAAACACTCTGCGAAGTTCCCGGCCAAAGGCGCAAGAAACCGGAAGAAATCCGTGACAAGGGGGCCTAAGTTGCTTTCATGGTTACTGCGACATACATGAGCCCTTCCAAGACCAAGACAAAGACCGATGACCTCGACCGCACGGTGGACCGTGCCTGCGTCTTCATCGAGCAGCACATCGACGAAGACGTGCCTCTCGCCACAGTCGGCCGCGAGGTCGGCCTGAGCTCCTCCCACCTGCAGCGTGTCTTCAAGCAGAAGCTCGGTGTCTCACCGCGCGAATATCGCGAGGCGATCCGGATCGGCAGGCTCAAGGGCCTGCTCCAGAACGGGGATGACGTATCCCGGGCGATCCTCGATTCCGGATATAGCTCGATGAGTACCGGCTACGAGGCGAGCGACCGCCATCTCGGCATGACTCCGGCGACTTACGGTGCCGGCGGCAAGGGCGCTGAGATCCGATACGCGATCACTTCCTGCTCCCTCGGCCGCATGCTGGTCGCGCGGACCGACCGCGGACTGGCCGCGGTGACGCTCGCCGACCGGGATTCGGTCCTGATCGCGGCACTGGAGGATGAATTCCCCAACGCGGACATCTCCCTGGACCAGGCCGGGCTCGCCGACCTCTGCGCCCAGGTGGTCGAAGTGGCCGAGGGCCGGCAGAAGGACGTCGACATCCCGCTCGAGGTCAGGGCCACGGACTTCCAGTGGAAGGTCTGGCGTGCGCTTCGCAGCATCCCCGAGGGTGAGACCCGCACCTATTCGGAGCTTGCCGCGTTGGCCGGCAATCCCGCCGCCCACCGGGCCGCCGCCAACGCCTGCGGGCGCAACCGCATCGCGGTCGTGATCCCCTGCCACCGCGTGGTGCGCTCGGACGGGAGCCCGGGCGGCTATCGCTGGGGCGTGGAGAAGAAGCTCGCGCTGCTGGAACGCGAAACCGCCGCATAGCGGGCATTTAACAGCTCGGAAACCCGATCTTCACACGACGCGCTTCGGCTGCGAGGAGTCTTCTGGTGAACCCTCGAGAACGGAGACCCAAAATGAACGCACGCATCGCGTCTTTTCGTGTGGTTGTCGGAATTCTCGCCTTCGCCGTACTGATGATCACGAAGCCGAGTGGGGGTCTGGTCTAGGCCTCAGCCGCGCCACCGGCGTTCGAAGGGCAGCCGCCACTTGTTCGGTTTGATCAGTTCGTGGATCTCCTTCGGGCCCCAGGAGCCACGGTCGTAGATCAGCACGTCGGGCGGGTCCTCGAGCATCGGCGCCGATACCCTCCACAACTGCTCGATGCCGTCGGCGGTGGTGAAGAGGGTGTGGTCACCGCCCATCGCGTCGCGGATCAGGCGCTCGTAGGCCTCGAGAGTATCGTCCTGATTCGAGACTTCGTTGAGCGAGAACTGGAGGCTCGCCTTATCGAGCATCATGCCCGGACCCGGCCGCTTTCCATAAAAGGAGAGGGAGATCCTCGAAGACTCGTCGAGGTCGAAGGTGAGGTGGTCGGGCCCGTACTTGCCGACACCGGAGCCGACGGGGAACATGCTCTTCGGCGGCTCGCGAAAGGCGATCGAGATGATGCGCGCACCTTCGGCCAGGGCCTTGCCGGTCCGCAGGTAGAACGGCACGCCTGACCAGCGCCAGTTGTCGATCGCGCATTTCATGGCGATGAAGGTTTCGGTCTTCGATTGCTCTTCGACCCCGGGCACGTCTCGAAAACCTTCGTAGCGTCCGCGCACCACGTCCTCCGGCGCCACCGGCTTCATCGACCGGAATACCTTGTTCTTTTCTTCGGTGATCGACTTGGGGGCCAGTTCGACCGGCGGCTCCATCGCCACGAAGGCGAGGATCTGGAGCAGGTGGGTGACGACCATGTCGCGGTAGGCACCGGTCGCGTCGTAAAACGGACCGCGACCCTCGACGGTCAAGGTCTCGGGCACGTCGATCTGGATGTGGTCGATGTGATTGCGGTTCCAGATCGGCTCGAAGAGCCCGTTGGCGAACCTGAGCGCGAGAATGTTCTGAGCCGCTTCCTTGCCGAGGAAATGATCGATGCGGAAGATCTGCTCCTCCCTGAAGACCTGGTGGACCTTCGCGTTGAGCTCCACGGCGCTGGCCAGGTCGGTGCCGAACGGTTTCTCCATGACGATCCGTGAGTCCTTGGCGAGATTGGCCTCACCGAGGGTCTGGACTACCGCCGTTGCCGCTGCCGGCGGAACGCTGAGGTAATGGAGCAGCCGCACCGAAGGCTCGCCGATGTCAGCCTCGGCCTGGGCGACCGCATCTGCCAGTCCGGTGGCGCCGGTCTCGCCACTGACGTAGGACAGGCGGCGCTCGAACTTGTCCCAGTCCTTCTCGGTCAGGCGCCCGCGCCCGAACTTCTCGCAGGCCTCACGGGCCAGAGCGCGGAACTCGGCGTTGGTGATCGCCTCCAGGGAGGTGCCGACGATGCGGCAATCGGAGAGATGCCCGGCGCGGTCGAGGTGGAAGAGGCCGGGCAGCAGCTTGCGCTTGGCCAGGTCACCGGTGGCGCCGAAGAGCACGACGACATGCGGATCAGGTGGTGCCAGTGCCGAAGGGACTGCATCGTGTGGTCCCGGAGGTGCCATCAACCAAGGCTAACCGCAATCAGCCCGGTTCAAACCTCGTGCAGGTAGAGAATTTTGCCGGGTTCAGTGGGACCGCTGGACAGTGGGCCCGTAGGCGCACCAGAAAGCGAACAGCGTCACCGCGAAGATGACGCCCAGCCAGTGGATGCCGATCACCACCGCGATCAGGCTGGGAATGCCGGCCAGGACGGCCCCCAGGATCGTTCGGCCGGCCGGCAGGGAGAGGATCCGGGCAGTTGCCGCGGCGCAGATGATCCAGGCGAGTGGACCGGAGAACCAGCCCCATTCCTCGAAGAACGAGTGGGGCAGGAGCAGTGCCAGCAGGATCGAGAGCGCCGCCACGAGCGCCAGCTGGACCACCGCGCTCTTCCAGAGGATCTCGCCGTTCACTGAGGTGTCCCCGGTTTGCGCATTCACTTTTTATACATTGTTATTTATGTCAACCGACTTTCAGGGAGATGTTCAGTCGGGGCAGGGGAGGTCGCGGTGGCCACTTTTCGCCTTCGCTCTTCTTTTCGTGCTGCTCGCCACCGTCGTCTCGGCACCGGCCTCTCCGGGCGCGCCGAGCCATCTGAAGGTGGCCAAGGCCTCCCAGGCCGGCAAGTCGCTGATCCTGCAGGTGCGCACCGATCAGCAGGTTGCCCTGCACAAGCTCCACGGATTCCCCACGGTCGGGCGCCGCAAGGCGAAGTACCTCTGCGCCGAGTTCGAGCGCAAAGGCCGGAAGGGTGTGTCGAGGATCTGCCTCGGCGGCAAGCGCTCCCATCATTCCGTTTCGGTGAGCCGGGTGAGGAAGAGCGGCAAGGTGGTCTCGAAGGACACGATCGCCGCCCACGTGAAGCGATCCGGAAAGCGCAAGCTCGTCGTCAAGTTCGATCCCTCCGAGGCGCGGCTGGTACCCGCCGCGTATTCGTGGCGGGTCATCTACTCGAGCGGCAGCTGTCCGGTATCCGAGGAGGACTGCGAATCCGACCTGCCCTCGAAGGGCTTCAACGACTATCGGGTCCTGCCGGTTGTTCCGGTGGGGTGCACCAGTGGCGGCACGAAGCTCTACACATCGGGTTCGAGCCGACACAAGCGGGTCGCACTCACCTTCGACGACGGACCTTCCCTCTACACCGACGACGTCCTGAAGATCCTGGCCGACGCCAAAGTGACCGCCACCTTCTTCGAGCTCGGCTCCGAGGTCGACCGGTATCCCGACAAGACGCGGGCCGTGCTCGCCGCCGGCCACGAACTCGCGAACCACAGCACCAACCACGCGTCCTTCCCGTCGGCTTCCGACATCGCGAATACCTCCCACATCATCAAGTCGGTCTCGGGTTTCAGGACCTGCGACTTCAGGCCCCCGGGTGGCGCCGTCAACTCGACCGTGATCAGCTCGGCTGGGGCATCCGGAATGTCGACGGTCAACTGGGACATCGACACCAGGGACTGGCAGCTGCCCGGCTCATCAGCGATCACCTCGCGGATCCTCGGTGGCATCCATCCCGGGGCGATAGTCCTCATGCATGATGGCGGCGGTCCGCGCGGCGGCACGGTCGACTCGCTTCGCGCGACCATCCACGGGCTGAAGAAGCGTGGCTACGCTTTCGTGACTGTTTCGGACATTCTCGGGGGCGAAACGCTCTACCGCCCGGTCCGCTGAACAATGTGAAATAAACCTTGCCATGACGGGCGACCGCGGGGGGTTGGTGACCCTGGCCTGAGAAGCTGGAAGTTCTGCATCGGGATTCCGCCTTCCGTCAATCTTTCGCGGAGCCGCACCAATCGAGCCTCAATCGTGTTCCAGAGTGACATGACCTACGTCCCCAGCCTCCAGACTCGGCTCATCGCCGGCCTCATCGCAGCGGTGGTGTTGGCCCTGTCGATCTCGGCCGCCACAGAATCGGCCAAGGCCTCTCCGTACGACCGGAACGGCATGTGGATCTGGTATGTGAGCAGCTCCCATGACGGTGATCTGAGCCGCATCATCAAGCGTGCGAAGAAGTCTGCCATCGGCACGCTCTACATCAAGTCCGGTGACGGCACCGACACCTGGAGCCAGTTCAACAAGCCACTCGTAAACCGGCTGCACCGCGCCGGGCTGAAGGTCTGTGGATGGCAGTTCGTCTACGGAGATCATCCCGGCAAAGAGGCGAAGGTGTCGGCGGCGGCCAAGAACCGTGGCGCCGACTGCTTCGTGATCGACGCCGAATCCGACTACGAGAGCAACTACTCCGGTGCCGACCGCTACATCCGGGCGCTGCGCAAGCGGGTCGGCAGCCGCTTCCCGATCTCGCTCAGCTCCTTCCCCTACACCGACTACCACCCGTCCTTTCCATATTCGGTCTTCCTCGGACCCGGCGCGGCCACCGCCAACCTCCCTCAGATCTACTGGAAGGCGATCGGCGACACGGTTCGCGAAGCGGTCGAACACACCTGGTACTGGAACGACATCTACGAGCGCACCATCTTCCCGGTCGGCCAGACCTACGAGAATCCGCGCGCCAAGGAACTGACCCACTTCCGCCGATACATGGACAACTACGGCGTCTCGCCGAGCTGGTGGTCATGGCAGGAGACGAGCAACTCCTCCTGGTCGACGCTCGGCCTCGACCTTGACGGTGGCTTCAACAGCTACCAGCGAGTCACCGACAAGCCGACCATGGAAGCGGGCGACCGCGGCGACCAGGTGGTCTGGCTCCAGCAGCACCTGGTGGCTTGGGGGGCTGACATGGAGATCACCGGCATCTACGGTGGCGGTACCAAGAGGGCGATTCAGAAGTTCCAGCGCGACCGCGGCCTCAAGGTCGACGGTGTCACCGGCACCCAGACCTGGAACCGCCTTCTGAAGATCACGCCGGTGAGGGTCAACTGGTCTGGCGCGCGGGGCCGCAGGGTGGCCGGCGCCTCGTCCGCACCGTCAGAACCACTCTCGGCGAACACTCCCTCGGTACGCAACGAGATCGCGGGAGCAAAGAAGCCAGGGCAACCCTAGGCGGACCACCCGCGGTTTCTAGCGGGCGATAGTCGTGTGGAGGTCGCCCAGCCGGGGCGAGGAGACGACCAACTCGTCGCCGTCCTGGAGCCATATCCGCGGATCCCGGGCCATGCCGACACCGGACGGGGTTCCGGTCGAGACGATGTCTCCCGGTTCCAGGGTCATCCAGGAAGAGATGTGGCTGATGAGTTCGGGCACTGAGAAGATCAGGTCGTCCGTGGAGGAACTCTGCATCTCCTCGCCGTTCAGGGTGATCGAGATCTCGATCTTGTCGTGCGCTCCGGCCTCGTCAGGAGTCACCAGCGCGGGTCCGCAGGGGGCCGAGCCGTCAAAGACCTTGCCCGACATCCACTGGGACGTGAGTCCCTGCAGGTCACGGGCAGAAAGGTCGTTGACCAGCGTGTACCCGGCGACGTGGTCGAGGGCTTCCTCGACCGCCACCTCACTCGCCCGCCTGCCGATGACGAAAGCCACTTCGGCCTCGTAATCGACCTTGGTGCTGGCGGCCGGCAACTTCACGACGTCTCCGTCGGCGGCCAGGGCGTTTCTGTACTTGCCGAAGATGATCGGGGCGCGGGGCGTCTCCTGGCCGGTCTCCTTCGCATGCGCGCGATAGTTCAGCCCGATGCAGATAATCTTGTCCGGATCGGGGATCGGGGCGAGGATCCTGACGCTCGAGGCATCTACAGCCTCGCCGTTTCCGGCTTCCACGGCGACTTTGAGGTCACTCAGTCGATCGCCGGCGATGAGGCGGCGCACGCCCCCATGGCCGTTTTCGCCGAGCAGATCCATGGCGTCGAGGATTCCGGAATCGGTCTGTACGCCGGCTCGCGGACCGCTGCCGGCATCGAAGGTGACGAGGCGCATGGACGCCAGCTTACGCTGAAGCGCTCACAACTGAAACAATGCTCGCCGGTCGTGAAAACGGCCATAGCCTCACGGGGGCGTAGCTCAGTTGGTTAGAGCGCTGGCCTGTCACGCCAGAGGCCGCGGGTTCGAGTCCCGTCGCTCCCGTCTCCGTGGTTGGCGGGTGGTCCGCAGTGACCACCCGCGATCCGCTCGCTTCGTCGACACTCGATGGTTCGAGAACGCACAAAAGTGCGCCCCCTTCACCACCTTCGCTTTGCTCCTTGCGAGCGAACCGCGGGAGGCCCCTGCGAACCACCCTCATTCCAGGGTTCAACTACCCAGCGAATCGCCCTTAGTTGAGACATCGGAGACGAGGGAACTTGGAAACTTTCTTATTCGGGGTTACAAAGGGGCTATCGTCAGTTCACTGCCTTTGTCCTATTGGGGGATTGCGCTTGAGTCAGGATGACATCGAGGGGTCTGGTTACCATCCGGAACTGAAGCGCCAACTCGGCTCGTTCCAGATGTTCGCGATCTCATTCGCCTTCATCTCCGTGGCGGTCGGCATCTTTGCCACCTACGACGACGTACTCCAGCTGGCCGGCCCCGCCGGCATCTGGATGTGGGTCGTAACCGCGATCGGCCAGACGCTGGTCGCACTGGTCGTCGCCCAGTTCGCCGCCCGCATCGTTCTCAGCGGATCGTCCTACCAGTGGGCCTCCCGGCTCGCCAATCCCAAGGTCGGCTGGGGATTCGGCTGGCTGAGCTTCTGCTTCCTCGCGATCGGCACCGTCACCGCCGCAGACGCACTTGCGAGCCAGGCGCTCATGCCGCTGTTCAACATTGCGCCTGACGAATCACTGGCCCGCCTCCTGACGATCGGCATCCTGCTCGTCGAGGTGGTCATGACGGTCTACTCGACCCGTCTCGTGGCGATGATCACCTCCGGTGCTGTTGCCCTTGAGGTCGTCATCGTCATCGTGCTGTCGGTTGCCCTGATCGTCGCGGTGATCGTGGGTGGAGACGGTTCGGTCAGCAACCTCACCGACCGCGGCGCCTCCGACGGCGCCTCCGATTACTTCCACATCGGCGGGCCGCTCATCCTCGCGACGATCGCGGGTCTCGTGACACTGGTCGGGTTCGACTCAGCCGCCAACCTGGCTGAAGAGGCCAAGAATCCTCACCGCGATGTGCCTCGCGCGATCGTCGGCTCCGTAGTGGCGGCGTCGGTGCTCGGATTCATCTTCCTGCTCGCGCTGACCATCGCGATTCCCGACATCAAGTCTGTCACCGACAGTGGAGCCCCGGTCGCGACGATCATGCACGATCAGCTCGGCGCCTTCATGGAGAAGGTGCTGCTCACCTGCTTCGTCGTCGCCTTCTTCGCAGTCGGAATGGTCACGATGGCGACCGGCGCCCGTCTGATCTTCGCGATGTCACGCGACGGGCGTTTCCCGGGACACCAGCTCTTCAGGAAGGTCAATCCGAAGACGTCAACCCCGGTCTGGGCGACTATGCTGATCTTCCTCATCGGTGTGTTGCTGATGCTCACGCTGCCGGGTGACTCGCTGATCAAGCTGATCACGTCAGGGACGATCCTGCCGGTGCTGATCTACGCCGGCACGGTGGTCCTCTACCTGTGCGTACGCAAGAAGCTCGAAGCGACAGAAGGGGCATTCTCGCTCGGGCGTTTCGAGCTTCCGGTCGCGATCGTCGCCCTTGCCTGGTTGACCTTTGCGCTCGGGACCCTGGTGCTTCCATCCTCCACACGTACCTCTGACTTGATCGCCGGCGGGATGATCGGGATCGGCGCAGTGTTCTTCCTGGGGATGTACCTGTTCAATCGGGAAGCCCTGGAGACCGAACCGGACGATACGAAGATCGTCGACTGACTACCAGGGTGATTCCCTGAAGTCCTTCAGGAACACTCCATAGAGGTCTTTTCCTTCTTCTCCCTGGATGATCGGGTCGTAAACCCTGGCTGCTCCGTCGACGAGGTCGAGGGGGGCGTGGAATCCCTCTTCGGCGAGGCGCTTCTTCATCGTGTGCGGTCTCTCGTCGGTGATCCAGCCGGTGTCGACCGCGGTCATCAGGATGCCGTCGGTCTTGAGCATCTCCTGGGCGCTGGTCCTGGTGAGCATGTTGAGTGCCGCCTTGGCCATGTTGGTGTGGGGATGGCCGGGACCCTTGTAACCGCGGGAGAACTGTCCCTCCATCGCGGAGACGTTGACCACGTAGGTGCGCCGGGCCGGCGAGGAAGCCATCGCCTGGCGCAGGCGGCTGATCAGGATGAAGGGTGCGGTCATGTTGCAGAGCTGGACCTCGAGCAGCTCGACCGGATCGACCTCGTTGACGTGCTGGACCCAGCTGTTGGTGGAGACCTGGTCGGGAACGAGGCCGCCGGCGTCGATCGCCCTCTCCTCCTCGACCAGGTCGAAGTTGGCCGAGCCGGCGGTCAGTGACATCGCCGTCAGCGCGTGGGGCGTTGGTGCCCAGTGGTCGCTGGTGCCCGAGGTGAGGTGGTGGTGGCCCTCCCGGTCGGGCTTGGTGAAGGTCTCGATCGACGGCAGCCTTCCGGCCGGCAGCTCGCCCGATTCAGCCGCGACCAGGGGGCCGTAGGCCTCGGCGGTGCGGCGCACCGTCTGGCAGGCGTTGTTGATGAGGATGTCGAGCGGGCCCTTGCCTGCGACGTAGTCGGCGAGGTCGATCACCTGGCCGGGATCCCGGAGGTCGATGCCGACGATGTCCAACCGGTCGATCCACTCGTCGCTGTCCTCCATCGCCTTGAAGCGGCGCACGGCGTCGTTTGGGAAGCGGGTCGTGATCGTCGTCTGGGCACCGTCGCGAAGGAGGCGGAGCGCGATGTACATGCCGATCTTCGCCCGGCCACCGGTGAGCAGCGCGCGTCTTCCGGTCAGATCGGCCCGGGCGTCGCGCCGCGAGTGGTTGAAGGCCGCGCACTCAGGACAGAGCTGGTGGTAGAAGGCGTCGACCTCGTTGTAGTCGCGCTTGCAGATGTAACAGGCACGCGGCTCGATCAGGACACCGGCGATCGCACCCTCGGCCTCCGAGACCAGCGGAATGCCCTCTGTCTCATCGTCGATCCGGCCCGGGGCGGCCGTGGCCGTTCGTGCGGTGACCTCGGCGTCGTGGGCCAGCTGCTCACGTCGCTTGTCCAGCTTCCGACGTTTTCTGACCGACTTGTAGAGGCCGGCGGTGGCCTGCTGGACGGTCACAGCATCGGCGTGGTCAGGCGGCAGCCGGTCGAGCTCGGCGATGACACGCAGGCAGGTCTCCAGGTCGTCCGGATCTATCCGGGCGTCCGGGTCCTCCGGTTGTCTGGCGCGCTGGTCGGTCATCGGCACGGTGGCCCGGATCGCGAGCGCACCGCGCCAGTGACCCTACGAGAAAGGCCCCGGCGATGCCGGGGCCTTTTCTGCTGTGTGTGGCCGGATGTCGCTCGTTTGCTTCCTGACTGGTTCGGCCCTCTTACCCTTGCTCAGGCGCCGCCGGCGGGCGGGGGCGCGGTCGCGTCCTCGCCTTCTTCGCCGAATCCCTCGCGGGAGATGTATTCCTCGACCAGCAGCAGGTTGTCCTGGGAGCGCTCGCAGACGTTGAGCAGGTCACCCATCGAGGCGACCTCCTCGACCTGCTCCTTGACGAACCACTGCATGAAGTGCTCGGCCCGGTAGTCCTTGATCTCGCGGGCGAGCTCGAAGAGTCCGAAGATCTCATCGGAAACACGCTCTTCCTGCTCGAGCGCGACCTTGACCGGGGTGACTCCGTCTTCGAAGACGGTGTCCTGCGCCTTGATGTCCGGGATCTCGACCTTCTCGTTCACGTCGAGCAGGAACTGGATCATCATCATCGCGTGCTCGCGTTCCTCTTCCGCCTGGCGGTAGAAGAAGGAGGCGAGACGGGGCAGGGTCTCGCTGTCGTAGTAGACGGCGATGGCCACGTACTGCTGCGAAGCACCGAACTCGTTGGCTATCTGCCGGTTGAGTGCCTTGCCGAAACTCTTGTCTTTCTTTGCCATTTGACGATGCTCCTGTCTGTCACTGCTTGGGTGGTCAGAGTTCACCGTACACGAGGCTGTGAGTTCGGTCTGCCGTCCAGTTACTTAGGCAGTCCGAAGCCGAGATCCGGCACTTCCATGGGGCTGACCGGCAGTCCCGGGCCGGGCTCGGCGTCGTTGTATCCGCGCGGGGCCGTGTCGTTGGGAGTGTCGGGGTGGAAGATCGACGCGAGGTATTGGATCTGGTCGCGGCCGACGCCCAGCTCCCACTGGCCACCACCGTAGGCACCGATGCCGTTGGTCTCGCAGTAGTCGTAGGCGTTGAACAGTGACTCGACCCCGCCAAGCCGGGAGGGCTTGATGTTGATCACCCGGGGCTTGTGCTCGAGCGCCTCGATGTCACCGATCGAATGGATCGGCGCGTCCCAGGTGACCCGGTCCCAGTAGGGCTCGAGGACCACGCGGGTCTCGTCGGTGAGGTCGGGATCCTCCAGCCAGGCCTCGGGGAAGCGCTCGGCCAGCCGCTGGTAGAGGTCGGGGTCGGTCTCGACGTCGACGACCGTGCCCGAGTACTGGCCCTTGAGGTCGAAGGAGTCGACGGCACCGGTCTCCTGGAGGGCGGCGAGCAAGCCGTCGTCCCAGTCGGTGGCGGCGTCGAGCTTGAAGCGCAGGGTCGGGTAGCGCTCGAGCTTGGCCATCAGCGGTTCGATGCTGGAGCTGCCTTCGAAGGGGGCAAGCCGCATCGAGGCGACGAAGTTGAGCGGCAGCATCGGCCGGCCGAGGTGGGAGGAGAGGTCGGTGCTGTTCTGCTTGAGCGCGAGGTCGAGCGCCGCCGACTCGAAAGCCCAGCGCCGGTACTGGCGGGAGGTCTCCACCTGGGGAGGGGCCGGGAAGAGGTCGGTCTTGCCGATCAGTTCGCAGAACTCGCCGACCGTCTCGGGCCCGGTCAGGTCATGCGGCGTGCCGGCATCGGCGAGCGCGATGTGGTCGAGGGCATCGTAGGTGACGTCCTCGCCGTTTCCGGTCAGTCCGCCGGCCGAGATCTGGATGATCGTGCTCAGCCTTTCGAAGTCCGGGGAGGGTGAGAAAGAGAGGGTCTCGAGGCTGTATTCCTCGACCTTCAGGGGCAGGTCCTTGACCTGATCGAAAGTGCTCATGACCCCACGATATCCAGTGCGCGCCGGCCGCCGGTTAGGCTGGAAACATGGCCTCCCTCATTCACACCTGTTACCGGATCCTGGACATCGACCGATCGGTCTCCTTCTACGAGAAACTCGGCTTCGAGGAGATCGGCCGGATGAACATCGGCGACGAGGCGGTCAACGTTTTCATGGGCCTCAAGGACGACGGGCCGCGGCTCGAATTGACCTGGAACGCCGGCCGCACCGAGCCGTACGAAATCGGAACCGGCTACGGGCACATCGCGATCATGATCCCGGACATCGATGCCGCCCTCGCGGGGCTTTCGGATCTCGGAATCGAACCCGAAAAGCCGCCGTACACGGTCAGTGAAGGTGGCTCACGGCTCTGCTTCGTGCGTGACCCCGACGACTACCGGATCGAGCTGATCGAAGGCGACCCCGGGGCCAACTGACGGTCGCGGGTGGCAGTCCGCCCGAACAGCGCAGGCCAACTTTGAACGCACGAAGCCCGCGCTGATTGCGCGGGCTTCGTCGGTAACTCGATGGAGACTTTCGTCTGCACCGACCAGCCAAGACGACAAATTTTAGCGCGCCCCCGGCAGGACTCGAACCTGCGACCTCCGACTTGGCTGGTCGGTGCTCTCTCCACTGAGCTACGAGGGCGACGCAGTTGACCAGCACGATTCGGAGGATGGTCCCCAGAATCCTGAAAATTTAGTTACACGTGGGTTACGAACCTCAACAGTCCGCCATTTCTCAGCTTTCAGCCACAACCCGCAAGGTCTTGAGTTCGCGATCGGCCGCGCCCCTCACATAGCCGCCGTATTCGACGCTGTCGGCGATGAAGTCGAGCGTCTCCCGGGTCAAAACCTCCCCGGGGAGGACGTTGGGGATGCCGGGCGGGTAGGTGGCTAACGGCTCAGCGGCGATGCGTCCTTCGGCGTCGCGGAAGGCAACCGTGTCCTGGGCACCGAGGAAGGCCTCTCGCGGGGTCAGCTTCGTCTCCCCCCACGGCGGCGGCGGCGCGAACTCCGGCTTCACCTCGGGCGGGTCGATGCCGGCGCGTTCGACCGCCAGGCGGATTCCGTCGATGAGCCGCCTGGCCCGGGCGACGGTGCCGGTTCCCATGCCGAAGACCGCGACGACCACGGAATCGGAGGCGAGTTCCAGGTTGACGTTGGCCAGCTCCCGGGCCAGGGCGGCGATGCGGTACCCGGTGGTACCGGTGCCTCGCACGTCGATGGTCAGTCGGAGGGGATCCCAGCCGTGCACGCTTTCGCGTTCGAGCAGGCGCTCGTCGAGCACGTCGAGGCCCGGGATCCAGCGCAGCTCCTCGCGGGTATCGGCAAGTACCCGGATCGTCTCGCCGAGCAGCTCCTCGCCGTGGTTGTAGGCGCGGTGGCGGGCGGCATCGAGTGATCCGCAGAGCAGCGAGTTCGGGCTGGTCGACTCGGTCATCGAGACGCAACGGTCGATGATGTTCTCCTCGAAGCGGTCGGAGCCGAGGTGGATCATCGCCGACTGGGTCAGGCTACCGACGATCTTGTGGGTGGAGGAGATGACCAGGTCTGCACCGGACTCCAGTGCTGCCTGCGGCAGCTCGGGATGGAAGTGGAGGTGGGCGCCCCAGGCCTCGTCGGCGACCAGGGGGACGCCGCGGGCGTGGGCCACTTCGGCGAGACCGGCCACGTCGGCACAGGCACCGAAATAGGTCGGCGAGACGACCACAGCGGCGGCGGCGTCGGGGCAGCGGTCGAGCGCCTCCTCCAGCTCGGCGGGGGTGAGGCAGTGTGCGACTCCGAGATCGGGATCGAGTTCCGGGGCGGCGAAGGTCGGATTCAGGCCGGCCATGATCATGCCGTCGATCACCGAAGAATGGACGTTCCGCTGTATCACGACGTCCTGGCCCATGTGGGCGACCGCCAGACACATCGTCTGGTTGCCCTGCGAGGCTCCGTTGACCAGGAACCAGGTTCGTTTCGCCCCCCAGGCTTCGGCGGCGAGGTCCTGCGCGGCCTGGAACGGGTTGTCGTCACCGACGTCGATGCCCTCGATCAGGGCCGGGATGTCGTCGGCCAGCCCCGCCTGGCCCGCCAGGCTCCTGAGCGCGGCATCCGCACCCACTCCACCCTGATGGCCCGGCACGTTGTAGCGGCCGGGGTCCGACCGGGCGAACTCGAGCAGGGCTGTCACATAGGGAGTCTTGGTCTGGTCAGGCATGAATCGAGTCTATTCCCGGTTCAGCCGTAGGGATACCACCAGTCCTTCACTTCGATCTCGGAGTCCATGTGCACATGCTTGGCCTCGCGGAAGGCGTCGAGTCCCTCGGTCCCGAGCTCGCGGCCGATGCCTGAATTCTTGAATCCTCCGAACGGCCCGGCGTCATTGTCGGTCAGGGGGTCGTTGATCCAGACCGAACCGGCGCGCACTCCCTTCAGGCAGGTGATCGCGGTCTTCAGGTCCCGCGTGTAGATGTTGGCGCCGAGCCCGAAGTCGAGCCCGTTGGCTTTCCCGATCGCCTCTTCGAGGTTCGATACGGGCAGGATCGGGGCGACCGGACCGAAGGTCTCCTCGGTCATCAGGTCGGTGTCCTCGGGCACCCCGGTGAGCACGCAGGGGGAAAGGTAATGGCCGGTTTCGAAGCCGGCGTCATCTCCTCCGGTGAGCAGCACGCCCCCGGCATCGACCGCCGCTTCCACCTGGGCGAGGGCCTTGCCGCGCTGGGTGGCCGAGATCATCGGGCCGAGGTCGGTCTTTGCATCGAGCGGGTCACCGATCACGAGCGACTTCGTGTGTTCGAGGAAGGCCGAGACATACTCGTCGTAGACATTCTCCATCACGTAGAAGCGCTCCGAGGAGGTGCAGACCTGGCCGACATTCAGGTAGGCAGCCCAGGCGCCACCCCGGGCGGCGATCCGGACGGCCTCGGAATCGAGGTCACCGCAGACGATGAAGGGGTCCTTGCCGCCCATCTCCAGGTTGATGCGGGCCCCGCGGGAGATGCCGGCGATGCCGACCTTGCGGCCGGTGGCGACCGAACCGGTGAAGGCCAGGCAGTCGATGCCCGGATGCGCCGAGATGCCCGCCCCGACATCTCCGGCACCGGCGACCAGATTGACCGTGCCCGCGGGCAGGTCGTCGAAGATGTCGTTCAGGGCCAGGGTCGAGAGCGGTGTCAGCTCCGACGGCTTGCAGACCGCCGTGTTGCCGGCCGCGAGGGCCGGTGCCAGCTTCCAGACGAGCAGCAGCAGCGGAAAGTTCCAGGGAACGATGCAGCCGACCACCCCGTGCGGCTCCTTGACCACCACCGCGAACTGGCTCGATTCGATCGGCGGGATCACACGGCCGGTCTAG
>WBZP01000639.1_pt3 | contig 24176 bp, 18 predicted proteins | sample 5204301 | NCBI WGS metagenome assembly WBZP01 (sample SAMN12412401, study PRJNA552823) | activated sludge metagenome | isolation source: activated sludge from nitrification reactor of wastewater treatment plant... | place: USA: Pennsylvania | collected 2017 | reverse complement strand
CCCCTGCCGCAATGGCCAAGGTCGCTATACAATGCTTCTGCGCCGGTTGAACAAAGAAATACGGCACCCAATAACCAGTATCCTCCTTTATAAGTGAACAGGAAATGCAGGGCATAATACGGATTCAGCGCCCTTAATATGGAAATATCATCTGAAATATGAACCAGTCCGGCAACAGCCAGCATACCAAACCAGATAAACATGATGGGCCCGAACATCTTACCAATAGAAGAAGTACCAAATTGCTGAACAAAAAAGAATATGGCCAGTATTCCAAGTACTATATACATAATGGTATTCTGTGCCATTCCATGGAATTCCGGTAATTCTTTTAACCCCTCTATAGCAGAGGAAATTGAGATCGGCGGGGTGATCATACCATCCGCCAGCAAGGCGGCACCTCCTATCATGGCAGGTATCACAAGCCACCTGCGCCTGCGCCTTACGAGGGCAAACAAGGCAAATATTCCTCCTTCCCCCTTATTATCAGCACGCAATACCAGCCACACGTATTTTACAGTGGTCATGAGTGTGATGGTCCAGATGATCAACGAAAGTGTGCCTAAGATTAATTCTTCGCTGATTACCCTGTCCTTGATAATGGAATTGAAAACGTACAGAGGTGAGGTACCGATATCGCCGTATATGATCCCAAGCGCCACAAGAAGACCAGCCGCTGAGACCTTGTTAATATGCTTTGCCACTAAAATGTATTTTCTATGTTGCCCTGCTGATTTTTGGTCAGACTTACAAATGTAAAATGAAACATCATATAAAACGAGCAGATATCCCTAAATATTATTGACAGGGTACCTGCTGCGCTTGTTATGAATGATTCGATACATTTGCAGCTCAAATTCTTAAACATGTTTGGTGGATTATTCGGAAAGAAAGAAGAAGATAAAGATTACCGGTTCAGGCACCGGGCATTTATGACCACGGAGGGAAAAATGAAAGCCTGCTGCCAGTTGGCCAAGGATGACCCGTCTGCCGTTTTTCTCACCTGGTTCCCCGAAACCAATAAAAAATTCAGGGCATTTTTTGCAGAAAACGGGGTTGATGCAGACAGGGTAAAGGATGCCAGGCATTTTCATGCTTCACAAACAGCAACACACAAACCTGTTTTTGCCGAACATCACCCACTACTTAAAAAGGAGGAAGACCTCGTAAGCAGCTGGAACATCATGAATATTCCTGTTTACAGTGCCATGGATGAACCATTGTTCAAACATTTCGGCAGTGAAAAAATGATACCTATGATGAAGATGATGGGTATGAAAGAATCTGAAGTGATTGAACATTCGCTGGTAAGCAAATCCATCATCAAAGGACAGGAAAAAATTGCTGAACAGGTAGTGATTGAACAACCAGCCGATTCACAGCAGGAATGGATGGAAAAGAACCTGAAATAAGGATCAGCGTATGATGGTGATGGTTCCTTTTTGCGTTATAGGCAGCAGTTCATTAACCGAGTAAGTTGCCACCCAGGTGAATGTTTGTGTTTCAGGCCTTTTACCTTTATAAGTGCCATCCCATTTTTCAAAAGGATTTGTGGAAGAAAATACCAGTTCCCCCCATCGGCCATAAACTGATAACCTGTAATTTTTCAATGAAGCAAGTGCTGTTCCCAATGGGCCGAATCCTTCATTTCGGCTGTCTTTATTTGGTGTGAATGCATTCGGGAAAAATACCTCAGTGCATTCGTCGGTGATTTTTACTGAACTGAAACCCGTACAACCATTGCCATCTGTAACTGTTACCGCATATATTCCCGGAACCGTTACATTATAAGTAGCAGTAGAAGTATTATCCTGCCATTTGTAAGATGCAAAACTTCCCGGGTTAAGAACTATGGTTTGCCCGGGGCAGATAGCCCGGTCATTTCCCAATGAGACATTGATGTTGCTCGAAATATTTTTTACAACCAGGTTGTTGGCATCAGCAATACATCCATTGGCATCTTTTACCTGTAAACTGTAAGTAGCAGCTGTAAGATTATTGATGGAAGAACTTATTCCGCCATTTGACCAGGTATATGTATATGCCGTTGTTCCACCGGAAACTGTTGCACTTATACTGCCATCAGCCTTACTGCATTTTTCATCCTGGATATTTGTCTGCACTGTGAGCTTCTCAGGCTCCGTAATCGTGAAAGGTGCCGTAGTACTGCATACGTTGGTGCCGGAAACTGTGACGGTATAAGTACCGGCGATTAACCCGGAGATGGTTTGTGTTACCTTAACAGGATTTGTATCCCAACTGTAATTATAAGTTCCTGCCGGGTTTACATTGACTGTTAATGCTCCTGTTGCATCTCCGTTGCATTTGATTACACCGGACTGCGTTATAGTCAGCGCTATGATCACCACATCTTTTTCAATTACTACAGATGGCCCTGTTGCAAAATTTGTAGTCAGTGTTACGTGATGCAATCCCGTAGCGGAAAATGCATGTACAGGATTATCAGAAGTGGAGCTGTTGTTTGCACCCGAGCCCGGGTCATCAAAATCCCAAAGTACAGAAGTTTTGCAGGCCGTATAAGAATTATTGAATGTAACGCTGTTATTGGAGCCGCATGTAAAGGTAAAATCTGCACTGTTAACAGGAGCCTCCCCGATGCGGATATCATCCAGGGCAAAACCGTCGAAATTATTACAGGTCAATCCTGCAGCAAATACAAACCTGAAAATTACACCGGTTGCACCCGCAATAACTGAAAGGCTATGCCGTGCCGTTAGCCAGTTTCCGCTACCTCCTCCGCCAACACAGGAACCTGATGACGACTGTACATTACCTGACCACCCGGCGCTGCTTAAAAAATTCACAGGGTCATAGTTATACCAGTTAACGCCCTGGCAATTGCTGTTGGAATTGACGGTTCCGAGGATAGACCAGTTCGCCCCGGCATCTGTGGAGTATTGCAGTACAACACCATCGTACCTTCTTTCTGTTTCCCAAAAAATCTTAAATGATATCTCCGGGTTCGACAATGAAGAAATGTCAAAGCATGGACTTTGCAGGTTTGAAGTTCCGCTGGCGTATGTGCTCGCATTCAAACCACCTACTACCCAACATTTTGTTCCCCCACCGGCTGCAGTGATTACGGGCTTGGAAACGATCTGTCCCCATTCCCAATGCGTCGCCGAACTTCTTGTCCAGTTACCATTATTGGCCTCAAAATCTTCTGTATACGGAAATGTAGCAATAGGCGACGTACACTGTGCATACAGAGCCCCCTGCTTAAAACTGCAGGCAACTGCCAGAAACAATAAACAGGCTATTTTTCTCAATTGCATATTGTACGCCGGTGGCGAATTGACAAAACTACAACGAACATCTGACAATGAAGCTTAAACAAGTGCAAACATTTGCATTTACCACAAGGCCCTCCTAAAGGAAGGCCTTGTATATATTAATATTCAGATTTGAGTGAAATGGCCAGGAAATTAATCTTCCTCTCCTCCACCGGTAAATTTATTCAATTCCTCTTTGCTGCTTTCAAAACTGAACACATTATTAACCTTGAAATAATTCTTTGGATCAGTTACACGCTTGTAAGCATATTTTGCAAAAGCGAGTTTGTTATCTTCAAAACTAAACAGGTTACAGATTTTTACTACCTGGTCTGTAGACAAACAGTTTGCAGAAACGATACTCTTGGCTGTGCTGAGTTTTGAATCATCAAAACTTGAGCCCTGAACAGTCTTTAAAGCGCTGGCAAAATCCGTTGAATTCATCGGCCAGCTGCACTTTGAATCTGAAGGCCTGCCCGGCGAAGATGAACCCTGGCTATGTGTTGTGGTAGTTGTGGTGGTGGTCGTCGTTTCCATAGTGGGGTCATTGAATGTTACATTCATACTCACCCCCGGCACAGTTACATTGGCATTTACCGTATTGGAAGAAGTAGTTGTGGTAGTGCTAAGAACAGTGCCATCACTTACCTGCACAAAAGATGGCTTGCCGAAATGATACACATGAACACCGGATGGCGGAATGTAGTCTTCTTTAACAGGAATTGATGAATAATAATTCAGTTTGGCCTTTTTGGTTTTGTCTTTTTTAATCTTATAGGTTACATCCATCATATTTCCGTCAACATCTGCAATAAGAAGATTGTTCTTTGAAACCGGTGCGATGGTAGAATCAACAAAGATGATCCTGGCATTATAATAAGGTTGCGGTAGATCTTCTACCCGCATATTGGTCTGTGGTACATCATTCTGTTTTTCTCCATTCAATATGAGATAGAACTTATCGCCATCCTCAGAAAAAACAGTGAGGTTGCCCACTTTCTGTTGCTGGGCAAAAATTGCAAGAGGCGTACACAATAACATTAAGAGGAAAATTCTTTTCATACTTTATTTTTTTGGTTAATGGTCAAATATAGAGATTCAAAACTATACTATATAATGATGACTCTCCCGATATCGTTAAAATTGAATGAAGATTTTATTTGTATGAGCCAACAGTTTGCCTGTCGAAATCGTCTAACATTATATTAACAGGTTTTTATTAATTTTCCGTTCTGTAAACCTCCCCCGAATCCAATCCCTTCGAAATTAAGCTCATCATTCAAAACACGTAACAAAAAGCTTCCCGTTATGATCAGAAGATTTTTAGTTTTTGCATTATTATTAGCCCCGACTTATACATTGTATGCACAATTTGGTTTGTATGCATCCGCTGCATACATCAGCAGGAACGGAAGCAATACTTTTTATAACAATACCAGCCCCGGTTTAGGACAGAATATTGGTTCCCTTGATTTCCAGGGAACGGATTTAGGTTTTTTCCCAACAAATACCGGACTGCTTAAAATGCTGGGCGCCGAAATCAAAACATACAAAGGGCCGTCAGATAATGTTTGTTCCGGTACAATGTACTATACTGTATATCCAACCGGATCAAGGCCTTTGTCCCCGGTTTTTTCACCCGTAAATCTTGGATTTTTTTCAGATTGCTTTGCTCCATCCTGTGGTTCTTTCTACGGTGCTTTTAATTCCGGGAGTGGAGGATGTTGTTCTTCGGGTGATCAAAAATGGCAGACACCCGGAAGCGGCTCGCCTGCTGATATTGACCTTACCAACTTTACCCCCGACAATTATACACTTGAAGTATACTATCAATTTACAGGGGAAGATGGCGGATCCGGATGCGGAACAACGAAATACGATAACAACAATAACAATCCTACCAATTATACACTCAGTTTTACGATCACGCCCCCTATACCTGTTAAGTTTGGAAATATCAATGTAACCAATAACAAAACAGAGAACCTGGTGTCGTGGACAACCTTTACTGAAGAAAACAGCAAATGGTTTATGCTCGAACGCTCGGTTGACGGAACTCATTATATCAATATTGCTGCGATCCCGGCGGCAGGCTATTCTTCTATTCAAAAAAATTATGCGATCAAAGACAGTAAACCGGCAAACGGTAATAATTATTACCGAATAAAAATGATAGAAACAAATGGCCGTTATGAATATTCGAATGTTGTAAGAACATCAAATAAATACACAACCGATTGGTATATTTCAGAAAATGGAAATGCCGGGCTTATACAGGTTGCCGGGCTCAATACTGGAGACATCTTAAGCCTCTGGAGCCCTTCCGGTAACAGGTTGTTTTATGCAAATGCAAAAAACAATTTCATAGACATTCCGGTACAAAACCTGGCTGGGGGAATTTACTTTGTAAAAGTGGCCGGCAGCAAGGGAACTACTGTTAAACAGGTACTCCTGGTGAAATAACCCGCTCTTTTTCAAGGCTGAAAATTGCAGGAACATGCAATTTTTCTATTTACTCAGCGTTTTATAGGTGGTGATGGTGTTGGTTTCAGGTTTACAAACCTTAATACCAAACTTATGTCGATACCTATTAAAACTAAACTGCACAAAGTCCTGCAAAATTTCAGGATCATTCAATTAAGGAACAAAATCAGGAAAGCCAGGAAAGCCGCCTATCTTGATCTCTACGAAAGGATTGAGCTCAGAGACAGGATCGCCCTGCTGGAAAGACTTGAGCAACACAGCCAATTACTTTCACTGAGATAATGTGTTAACGTTCCAGTATTTTCTGTACCGTTCCATACAATACTTCTGCCCCCAGCGACAGATCTTCATAAGAAGCAAATTCTAGAGGATTGTGGCTGATACCATCTTTACATCTCACAAAGATCATCCCGTAATCGCAGGCATACGATAATGCCAGCGCATCATGGAATGGACCACTCATTAACTCAGGGGCATCCAGGTTCAGCGTTTTACATTCGCCATGTATGATCTCCTTGATCCAGTCGGCACAATACCTTGGTTCACTGTTCGTGTCCTCAGAAATTTCATAAGCAAGCTGGTGCTTTTTGGCAATGGCATCAATACGGTCCCTTAGTTGTTTCTCATACCTGTTGCGGCGTTCGAGATCTATATCCCGCAGGTCAACAGTAAATACTGTTTCCTCTGCAATAATATTCCGGCTGGCCGGGAACACATTGATCGTTGCTACTGTTCCAACAGTTGGAGCTCCTTTTACCTGCGTGGCAATTTCATTTACAGCTACTATTATTTCCGCTGCGCCAAGTAGTGAATCTTTTCGCAGATGCATGGGAACGGAGCCGGTGTGGCCCGCCATTCCTTTGAGTTTAACAGTAAGCCAGAGCGGCCCTGATATTCCGGAAACAACACCAATCGGTTTGTTTCCGATGTCAAGGATCGGCCCTTGTTCAATATGTAATTCCAGGAAACAAAAAATGCTGCCTGGTTTGTATTCTGATTCTTTGAATTTTGTGGGATCGCAACCAAAATCCAACAGTGCTTTTTCACGGGAGATGCCGTCTTTATCTGTACGCTGCAATTCGCCTGATTCCAGTTTACCCAGTATTCCTCTTGAACCGAAAAGGCCCTTCGTAAAACGCCAGCCTTCTTCATCAGCAAAGGAAACCACTTCTATACTTCGTTCGGGAACGACTCCATTATCATGCATGGTTTTAACCACTTCTATGGCACACAACACGCCGGCAACGCCATCAAACCTACCGCCGTATGGCTGGGAATCCAGGTGTGAACCCATCATTAAAACAGGCAATGCCGGTTTTTTCCCTTCAAGCCTTCCAACCAGGTTTCCAAAGTTGTCAATATGGGTTTTCATTCCCGCTTCCTGCATCCAGGAGGCAGCCAATGTAAATGCTTCTTTTTCAAGCACAGTCATGGTTGGCCGACAGGTTCCGGTTTCGCCTATTTTGCCAATCAGGCTCATCGCCTCAAAATGTTCCTCCAATCGCTTAGCGTTGATCTTCACTTTTTGATTTTTTGGTAAATATATCAAATTGCAGCTGCCAAACCCAAGGCAATCCTTATCTTTAATCCCCTTAATTTTTTCACATGAAGTACTATTTGCTGGCCTTACTTGGTTTTGTGTTGTCATTTAATTGTTTTGCACAGGAAGAAGATATCATCAATCCTGCCTGCCGGGAAAAATGTAATATGGCTTCCTCTTTTTCAAGGGCACAGCAGGTTGCCTATTATCAATATCCTTCTATGGATAAGTATGATGTAAAGTACCTGAAGCTGGATCTTCATGCAGAAGCGGGCAGTTTAGTTATGACGGGTATTGCTACTTCAAAGATCCTGGCAGTACAACCACTTGATTCATTTATTACAGAACTGAAAGTAAATATGATCGTTGATTCGGTGTTCATCAACGGCGCCAAACTCAACTTCACCCATAACAGTGATTTTATACAGGTAAAACTTTCTGCTGTTATCGCTGCAGGAACCCTTGTTACCACCAAAATATATTACCATGGCACTATGGGTTCCGGCGGTGTTTTTACGGGAACAACATCCGGTGGCCTTACTTATACAGCATCACTTTCAGAAAGTTACCAGGCCAGGGAATGGTTCCCCGCCAAGCAGATCCTCAAAGACAAAATTGATTCCGTTGACATTTGGGTTACTACTACAGCCCCCAACCTCGTTGGTTCCAATGGTGTACTTGTGGCTATTGTAGACAGTTTCAACAATAAAAAACAATACCAATGGAAAAGCAGGCACCCTATGAATTATTACCTGCCCAGTATCGCAATAGGCAATTATATGGAGTATAAAAATTATGCAAAGCCTGCTGCTATGTCGCCTGATTCTATACTTATCCAGAATTACATTACTGATGACGAAGCATACCTGGCATCTGTAAAAACAAACCTGGATAAAACACCTGCATTTATAGAAAAATTCAGTGAGCTGTATGGTCTCTACCCTTTTGCTGATGAGAAATACGGCCATTGCCAGGCCAATATCGGTGGCGGAATGGAACACCAGACCATGACCACTTTGAGCAGTTTCGGATCAACACTTGTGGCACATGAGCTAGGTCATCAGTGGTGGGGCGATAATGTTACCTGTGCAACCTGGAATCATATCTGGCTCAATGAAGGGTTTGCCAGTTACTCTGAATACCTGGCGGTTGAAAAATTGCCTGCTTTGTTTGGTGGCACAACACCTGCGGCATACATGCAAAGCATTCATACCAATGTAATGAGTTCACCAACAGGTAGTGTGTATGTACCATTGGCCTCTACTTATGATGAAAACAGGATCTTCAGCAGCCGCTTGAGTTACAATAAAGGTTCTGCCATTATTCATAATCTCCGGTTTGAAATGCAGGATGATAATGTTTTCTTTCAAACACTTAAGAATTTCCAGCAACAGTACAAAGACTCTGTTGCTACTGCCGATGATTTTAAACAGGTGGCAGAAACTACCAGTGGAAAGAACTTTGCCGATTTCTTCAATCAATGGTATTATGGTGAAGGATATCCTACTTTCAACATTACCTATCTCAAACAGGGAAATGATTCTGTAATACTCATCGTAAACGAAACAACAAGCGCCCCGGCTGTAACCCCCTTCTTTAAAGGTTTATATGAATTCAAAATCACCTGGGCCGGTGGAGACACCACTGTTAAAGCGTATGTTACGAACAACAACCAACAGTTCAAATTTCATTTCAGCGGAATCCCCAATGGCGTTGTTGTTGATCCGAATAACTGGGTATTGAATGCTGTTGGAACCATTACCAATGGCGGAGTTGTTCCCGCAAAACTGCTAAGCTTTGATGTAATTTCCGGCACAGCATGTAATGCCATATTGAGATGGAAAGCCAGCAATGAGCAGGATACAAAGATCTATGAAGTTGAATACAGTATTGATGCTGTTAACTTTTTAAAAGCCGGCACTGTAAACAGTAATGGCGGCACCAGTGAATCGGTATACCAATCTAACCAAAATCTCTCCGCTTCTGCAATCCATTATTTCAGGCTGAAAATAACAGACAGGGATGGCAGCTATGTTTACAGCCCTGTTATCACTCTTACTAAAAAATGCAGCTGGGCATTTGCTGTTACTATAAACCCCAACCCTGCCAGCGATAAACTGAACCTGCAGGTTACTATGCCGGAAGCCGGGAATGTAAGTATAAGGATTTTTGATGCGAAGGGTTCACAGGTTTATCATCGTACAGCTTTGATGAATGCAGGAGAAAACAGGATGCTGATTGATGCAGTTCAAAAATTCAGTCCGGGAACATACATGGTAAGAATTGAATCTGCCGAAGGAATCACAGGCAGGAAATTTATTAAGCTGTAAATTTTACAGTCGCTGTATTTATTGTTCCATAACTAAACTCATATCAAAAATGAAGCAGCATTTTCTTTGTATGTTGATCTTTTTGATCCCCTCTTCATTTTTGTTTGCACAGACCAACAAAAAACTTCCTGTTGAATTAAAGCCATTTGTTTTTAAAGGATATGAGTTGTTAGATTTTGCAGAAGGCAATCTCAATGCCGATAATAAAAAAGACGCTATCCTTATTTTAAAGAAAGAAGGGGAAGATTCTATCATGGCAGATGAGTTGGCAAGACCTTTTCTCCTGCTTTTGCGACAGACTGATGGAAAACTTCTTCTTGCAAAAAGAAACGATAGTCTTGTGATGTGCCGTACCTGCGGTGGTATTTGGGGAGATCCTTATGAAGGGCTGGAAATAAAGAAGAACAGTTTTATCATATCGTTCTATGGAGGAAGCAGCTGGCGGTGGGGGTATAATTACACTTTTACCTACAATGCAACCGCCAAAGACTGGTTTCTTACAAGAGAGCACCAGATCAGCTATCACAATACAGAAGCTGAACTTGACCTGAACCCATGTATCATTGAAGCGGATGAACTGGGTATTGTTCCACTGGATAAATTCAATTACGATCCATCTTATGCAGAAACCGAGTGGAAGGTAATTGTTGACAAAACTTTCTTCTATGATTCGCCCAGGATTGGCGGCAAGCATCGCAAAGGTTACCTGCTGAAAGGAGATATTGCAACAGGTACAAGAATTCTTAAAAACTTCATCCAGGTATCATTCAAAGACAGTAATGATAACTACACTTACGGCTACATACTTAAATCAGCCCTTGTGCAGGTAAAATAAAATGCAGCCCTGCTAAAAAATTCTAATTCATTTTACATACGCTCAGGTTAAAAAATCTTATCTTTTGCAGATAAACTAATCATACTATGAGATTCTATCCAAGAACAACCTTGTTTCTTTTATTGCTTGCCTTTCTTTCCTGTAAAAAAAACAGTTTTGAAACAAATGCTACTGAAACAGGCGCAGTTTCAACCGGTAAAGTCAACACGGTTGTTACAAAAACCACTTCTGTAGTGAATGAAGATTTTGAAACTGGTACCAAAACAGCTTATGCAATAGCCAATGTTACACTGGCTTCAGGTTCCTGGAGTTTTAATGATGCATTAATCGGCAATTCCGCTTCCGACAGAAAGAACGGGACTCAATCTGCCCGTGTGCGTAACAGTGGTATCCTCTCAACAAATTTCGATTATACTACCGGCGCTTCTGTTGTAACTGTTGCACATGCATTGTATGGAACAGATGCCAGCAGTACCTGGCAATTGTGGTACAGCAGCAATGCAGGTACAAGCTATACCCAGGCTGGTTCAACCATCACTACATCAAGTACAACTTTGCAAACGGCCAGTTTTACGATTAATGTTGCAGGTAATATCCGTTTCCAGATCCGCAAGACCGATGGATCAACCAACAGGATCAATTTTGATGACTTCTCGGTTTCATCTTATGATGCCCCACCCGCTGTTCCTACATTGAGTTCAATATCACCTAATACAGCAACTGCAGGTGGCCCCTCATTTACTTTGACAGCTACCGGTACTGACTTCATCAGTGGTTCAACCATTGACTGGAACGGAACAGCACTTGCAACAACTTATGTAAATGCCACTTCATTAACTGCCACTGTTCCGGCTGTCAACATCGCAACAGCCGGAAGTAATAATGTTACAGTTACTACCACCGGAGCCGGCACTTCATCTGCTGTAAGTTTTATAGTGCAGAACCCTCCGGCCCCGGTATTAAACACTATTTCACCCACTACCATTACAGCAGGAAGCAGTGCATTTACATTAACAGCAACCGGCAACAGCTTTATGAATAATTCCACCATCAACTGGAACGGAACTGCTTTAACGACTACCTATGTAAGTGCAACTTCTTTAACCGCTGCTGTACCAGCCGGTAATGTTGTTACTGCAGGAACAGCCAGCATAACCGTTAGTACACCTGGCGGAGGCAATTCTTCTGTTTTAACTTTCACGATCACACCAGCTGCACAGGGTACAAAAAGATTTTTGTTTGATGCAAAGAAGGGGGAAACCGCTGGCAATGCAGACTGGGTAATTGATGAAGACAATAGCACGCCTCAAAAAGTACCGACTCCTGCACAATCAAACATTACATCATCAACAACGGAAACCTACTGGACCGGAGCGCTGTCGAGTTGGGGTATAGCGCTCGTAAAAGCAGGAAATTTTGTAGAAACACTTCCATCAAGCGGCAGCATTACTTATGGAAATGCCAGCAATACACAGGATCTTTCCAGGTATGATGTATTTGTGATTGATGAGCCTAACATCCGTTTTACTGCAGCTGAAAAAACAGCGATATTAAATTTTGTAAGAAATGGCGGCGGTTTGTTCATGATATCAGACCATACAGTTTCGGATCGTAATAATGACGGATGGGATTCACCCGCTATCTGGAATGACCTGATGACTAACAATACTGTTCAGAACAATCCATTTGGTTTTAGTGTTGATCTCACTAATATTTCACAGCTTTCTACCAATATTCGTAGCAACAGCAGCAGCAATCCAATCCTGAATGGTGTAAAGGGAACAGTTACCAAACTCGAGTTTAACAACGGAGCTACGCTTACTTTACAACCTTCAGCCAATAGTACAGTACAGGGTTTGATCTGGCAGAATGGTTATGTGCAGGGAAATACCAAAGTTATGGCAGCTTCTTCTACTTATGGCTCAGGTCGTGTATTTGTAGTAACAGACAGTTCTCCGATGGATGACGGAACCGGTGCTTCAGGCAATACTTTATTTGTAGGCTGGCCTTTGTATAGTCATACTCAATTATTCATGAATGCTTCACTTTGGCTTGCGAAGCTTCAGTAATTCAGTTTCAAAAAAATCAAAAAAGAGAAGGAACCCGATGTAGGGTTCCTTTTTGTTTAAGAAGCAGTTGGTAATAGTACTTATTTAGTGATCATTCAATGGCAATCCCTTTGCCTGCCACTCTTTCCAGTTGATATATTCCGGCGCTACACGATGTTCTTCCATCGTAATGCAACCATTCACGGGGCAAACCAACTGGCACAGGTTACATCCTACACATTCCTCATCTTTCACCGTATAGGTATTGTATGGTTTACCCTGTGCAATATTAATAGCCTGGTGGGATGTGTCTTCACATGCTATGTAGCACAACCCGCAATGAATACATTTATCCTGGTTGATCTTTGCAATATGATGGTAATTGATGTCAAGATCTTCCCAATGGGTAAGTGTTGGTACTGATTTACCGATAAAATCTGTGGTTGTTTTAAAACCTTTTTCATCCATCCAGTTGCTCAATCCTTCACACATGTCTTCAATGATTCTGAAGCCATGCTTCATAGCCGCAGTACAAACCTGTACAGAGGTAGCGCCCAGCAACATAAATTCAGCTGCATCTCTCCAGGTACTGATACCCCCGATTCCTGAAATAGGCACTTTATTAGTGGCGGGGTTTTTAGAAATACTCGCCAGCATTTTCAAGGCAATGGGCTTTACTGCAGGTCCGCAATATCCGCCGTAAACACTTTTGCCGGCCACATAAGGATTCGGTACAAAAGTATCAAGATCAATTCCTGTTACCGACTGAATGGTATTGATCAGTGACAATGCATTCGTTCCCGCTTCCACCACTGCTTTACCCGTTGGAACAACAGAATGAACATTCGGAGTGAGTTTTGTGATAACAGGGATAGTAGCTTTTTCCATCACCCATTCAACGACCATGCGTGCGATCTCCGGGTCTTGTCCAACTGCAGCACCCATTCCTCTCTCGGTCATCCCGTGCGGACAACCGAAATTTAATTCAAATCCCATGGCCCCGGCATCTTCACACTGCCTGATGAGTTCATGCCAGCTTTCACGATTGTTATCAGCCATCAATGAAACGATCATCGCCCGGTCGGGAAATAATTTCACACATTCCGTGATCTCTTTCAGGTTTATATCAAGAGGGCGATCACTGATAAGTTCGATATTATTCAATCCCATCACCCGGGTGCCATTGAAGTTCACCGCTGAATAACGGGAAGAAACATTTTTTACCTGGCTACCCAGCGTTTTCCATACAACGCCGCCCCAGCCAGCCTCAAAAGCACGCAGCACATTGTATTTTTTATCTGTTGGCGGTGCACTCGCAAGCCAGTAAGGGTTGGGAGATTTTATACCTAGAAAGTTTGTTTCTAATGAAGCCATTATTATTATAGATTATAAATGATAAATTTTAAATCCATTCAACTTATTTATTGACATTGAGTGTTTGTTGACTCGTTTTCACAATTTTTGTGAGAATATTTACCAAGTGCTCTACCTCAAGTAAATAGTTTGAGTATTCCAGTGCTTCAACAATTTTACTTTTATCCAGCAATTTCAGCCAATATCTTGTTTCACGTGCTTCCTTGGATGCAATAGACATCTTTGCAATAAAATCTTTCTTCGATTGAGCTGCTATTGCTTCTTCAACATTTGCTCCAATACTCGTGGCACTTCTGAGCAACTGTTTTGATAAAATAAACTCCCTATGCTCCACCAGGTTTTTATAAAGACCGATTATCTGCAATGAAAAGTCGAAAGACATTTCCAGGATTTTGTTTTCAGTTTTCACGACGGGATTATTAGTATGAAAATAGGTAATGATTTAGCTACCCATTTAAAATTCAAAATATAAAATTTAAGATAGCTGCCGCTCCATCTTTACCTGCCTGCACAGCATCTACTACTTCTTTTCCTCCATTAACACAATCGCCACCTGCAAAGACACCTGCGATATTAGTAGCGGCTTTATCTTTCAGTTTGATTTTTCCGTTACCGTTTTCTAATCCATTTGCAGCCACCATTGATTCAAAAGGAATTTGACCGGCTGCCTTGATCACCATATCCACTTCAATGGTAAACTCTTCTCCTGTTGCAACAGGAGACCTCCTGCCGCTGGCATCAGGATCACCCAGTTTCATTACTGAAGATGTCAATGCTTTTACTTTACCATTGTCTCCTGTGATTTCTTTTGGTGCTGCCAGCCATACGATCTCGCATCCATCGAGCATAGCTATATCCAGTTCTTTTTGTGTGCATGGCATTTCTTCTTTTGTTCGGCGGTAAAGCATAGTAACTTCTTTAGCTCCGAGACGTTTGGCCTGCGTAGCAGCATCAATGGCTGTCATACCCATTCCAATAACAGCAACCTTATCTCCAACAGCTACTTTATCATAACCTTTGCTCCTGATATCATAAATAAAACTGATCGCATCTACCACCCCATCCAGTTGCTCCCCGGGAATATCAAGCTGGCGTGCAAGCCCAACACCGAAAGCCAGGTAAACAGCATTATAATTCTTTTTCAATTCATCAAGTGAAATATTTTTTCCAAGCTCCTGGTTGTATTTAACATCGATACCGCCGATTGACAAAATATAATCAACCTCGTCTTTACAGAATTGCGGAGTTACTTTGTAAGCAGCAATACCATAGGTCATAAGGCCGCCTCCAAGATCTTCTTTTTCATAGATCGTCACATCAACACCTTCCCTGGCGAGTACATGTGCACAACTCAAACCTGCAGGTCCGGCTCCAACCACAGCTACTTTTTTTCCGTTCGAAGGTTTCCTTTTAAACAACTGCCATTGCTGTTCCATCGCTGTTTCCGTGGAATAGCGTTGCAGTTTGGCAATGGGTATCGGGTCTTCATCCATGAGATTGTACACACAGGAACCCTCACATAATTTCTCTACCGGGCAAACCTTACTGCAACCCGCCCCCATAATGTTGGATGAAAAAATAGTATGTGCACTACCTTTTATATTATCCGTGGTTATCTGTTTGATAAACTTGGGAACATCGATCCCGGTTGGGCAGCTTTTGGTGCAGGGAGCATCGTAACAGAACAAACACCTGTTTGCCTCCACCAATGCCGCATCCTTTGTTTCAAATGCTGGATGAATGTCTGAAAAATTCTGTTCGTATTGATCTGTTGTCAGTCGGCTGTTTTTAATCATGAATGCTACATTTTAAATTTTGAATTTTAAACTCAACGTTCAGCAGTTAAAATTCAAAATAAACAATTATCAAAGTTTTACTATTTCATTATACGTCTCTGGTCTTCTGTCTCGGAAGAATTGCCATTTCGACCTGATCTGTTCTATAAGATCAAGATCAAATTCTGCCACCAGTAATTCATCTTTGTCTTCTGAAGCACAGGCTATGATCTGCCCGAGGGGATTTACAAAATAAGATGTACCATAAAATTTCCCCAGGTTCCAGGGTGCTTCCGTTCCTACACGGTTGATACATCCCATAAAATAGCCGTTGGCAACTGCGTGTGCCGGTTGTTCAAGCTTCCACAGGTATTGTGATTGACCGACTGTTGTTGCGGAAGGATTATAAACGATCTCCGCCCCGTTCAATCCCAGGCAACGGGCGCCATCAGGAAAATGGCGGTCATAACAAATATATACACCCACTTTAGCATATTTGGTTTGAAACACAGGATAACCAAGATTACCGGGTTTGAAAAAATATTTCTCCCAAAAGCCACCTGTATGTGGTATATGATTCTTCCTGTATTTGCCTAAATATGTTCCGTCTGCATCAATAACAGCTGCTGTGTTGTACAATACGCCGGCCTGTTCTTTTTCGTACACAGGAACGATGATCACCATGTTGTATTTTTTTGCATACTCACACATCAGGTCTGTTGTTGGCCCCGGAACTGATTCTGCTGATGCATACCATTTTGGATCCTGCCCCGGGCAGAAATAAGGTGTATTGAAAATTTCCTGGAAACAAAGAATCTGCACTCCCTGCCTTCCTGCTTCTTCAATATATGGGATATGTTTCTGCAACATGGCTTCCTTGATCTCTTCAATGGTGCCTTCACCTTCTGTTTTCGGAAGACTTAGCTGGATCAGTCCTGATTTTATTATCCTGGGCATCTTTAATATTTTGAATTTAAAATTATAAATGTTGAATTCAGCATTTACAATGTTATATAACCTGGCTTACTTTATTGCGCTTGATAAATTTACCATATCCTTTTTGCAACAGGCATTGATTGTTATCGATCGCCACCTCTCCACGCAGTAATACTGTTTTTACTTTCCCGGTAAGCTCCCATCCTTCATAACCGCTGTAATCAACATTCATGTGATGTGTTTTAGCCGAAATGATATGCTTTTCATTCGGATCAAATATTACAATATCTGCATCGCTGCCAACAGCAATGGTTCCCTTGCGTGGGAACATGCCGAATATTTTTGCAGGATTGGTGCAGGCCACTTCAACATACTTATTCAATGTGATCTTGTTCTTTGCTACACCTTCACTGAAAAACAACTCCATGCGGTTCTCAATAGCCGGATGACCGTTGGGTATTTTTGAGAAATCATTTTTCCCCATTTGCTTCTGCTCCCACATGAACGGGCAATGATCCGTTGCCACCACCTGCACGATTCCCTGGTTGATACCGGCCCATAGTGTTTCCTGGTCTTTCTTTTCACGCAACGGCGGGCTCATCACCCATTTAGCACCTTCAAAATCCTTTTCGTAAAGCGAGGCATCCAGTATGAGATACTGGATACAGGTTTCTACAAACACTTTCTGGTTTCGTCGTGTAGCATTTCTTACTGCATTCAAAGCGCCTTCACAGGTAAGGTGAACAATGTAGCCGGGACATTTTGTGTAATTGATCATGTCTACAAAACGTTCGCTGGCTTCAGCTTCGGTTACTTCAGGTTGAGAAAGATAATGATACAAAGGAGCTAGTTTTCCTTCTTCCCTGTGTTTCTGAACAAGGTAATCGATCATGTCGCCGTTTGTTGCATGCACATTGATCAGTCCACCATGCTTTTTTACTTCTTCCATCAAACCCACCATCTGGCGGTCATCAATCATCAAAGCTCCCTTATAGGCCATGAATGTTTTGAAAGAAGTGATGCCTTCGTTTTCAATAAAGTCGCGGATCTCTTTTTTGGTGTCATCATTAAAATCAGTAACGGCCATGTGAAAGCTGTAGTCGCCAACACAGTTATTATCCGAACGGGAACGCCATTCTTCCAGTGCTGAACGCAATGAGTTTCCCTGTTTCTGCAGAATAAAATCTATTACCATGGTGGTACCACCGAATAAAGCTGCACGTGTTCCGGTTTCATAACTGTCGGAAGAAAATGTGCCCATGAACGGCATATCAAGATGCACATGCGGATCAATACCGCCCGGCATTACCAGTTTACCTGCCGCATCAATTTCTTTATCAGCTTTTACTGAAAGATTTTTTCCGATAGCAGTAATCGTTTCTCCTTCGATAAAAACATCAGCTATATAATTATCTGTTGCAGTAACAACCCTGCCGTTTTTTATCAGAATACTCATAGTTATTTTGAATTATAAATGCTGAATGCTGAAATATATCCTTCAGCTCTTAAAATAAATTTAACGCTTCTTCATCAGTATATGATAAATTATGCCGCTTACAATAAAACCAACAAACCAGGCATAATTATACAAATGCGAAATCCACGCAGGAAATGTATCTGCACTGATCATTTTAATCTGCAGCAGAAAGCCCGGCAGGTTTGGCAGGATGCCAAGCAGCAAGGCAATGATGGCTTTTGAATTGAATCCATTTCCGTAACTGTAAATGCCAGTCTCGCTATAAAGATCTGCTGTACTCAGTTCTTTTTTCCTGATAAAAAAGTAATCGATAATCATGATGCCTCCAACCGGCCCAAGTAAACTTGAATAAGCAATCAGCCACGTGAAGATATAGCCGTTCGGATCTGCGATCAGTTTCCAGGGAAAAATCAACACGCCGATAATTCCGGTAATATATCCTCCTGTTCTGAAACTTATTTTTTGTGGAGCCAGGTTTGCAAAATCGTTGGCCGGACTCACAATATTGGCCGCAATATTGGTGGCCAGTGTTGAAATGATGATGCCGATCATGGCGATCGTAACCATCAGTTTGCTGTCGAATTTACCAGCGAGTTTTACAATATCCCATTCTGTATTTCCATAGATAATTGCTGTTGCCGAAGTAACAATAACTCCCACAAATGCGAAGAAGGTCATGGATGGTGGAAGACCAATGATCTGACCATTCACCTGTGCCTTTTGTGATTTTGCGTATCGTGTAAAATCAGGAATATTGAGTGACAAAGTTGCCCAGAAACCAACCATGCCCGTTAACGCCGGAAAGAAATAATTCCAGAAAGCAGTGGTGGTTTCAAACTTTGAAGGCTGGTTTAATATCGGTCCCAGTCCTTTTGCTGCAACAATGGCCCAGATAAGCAATGCCAGTGCTGCTATGGGAAGAAAGAATGCTTTGAATACGAGTAATTTTTTGATACTGTCAACACCCAGGTAAATGATGAACATATTCAGTGCCCAAAAAGCAAGAAAGCAAATCATGGGCAATGCCTGCGGAAAGAGTGAACTGCTATCAATTTCAGCAAGAGAAGGATTCCAGGCTCTTAATATATTGTATAAAGAAGCGCCGCCAATCCAAGTCTGAATACCAAACCAGCCGCATGCAACAATCGCTCTAAGCATGGCGGGGATGTTGGCGCCCTTTGTTCCGAAACTTGCTCTTACAAAAACAGGAAAAGGAATTCCGTATTTGGCTCCTGCATGACCATTCAGGATCATAGGTATCAATACAATTGTATTACCCAGAAAGATGGTGAAAATTGCCTGCCACCAGTTCATGCCACCACCGATGAGCGAACTAGCCAGCATGTATGTAGGAATACATAAACTCATACTGATCCACAAAGCCGCATAATTCCAGGTTCCCCATTTCCTGTCGGATGAGGAAACAGGAGCAAGGTCTTCGTTGTACAAAGAAGCGCTGGTAATTTGTTGATTTTCGCTCATGAATCTGTATAAAATTATAAATGATGAATTTATATTGAATCCTGTTCAAATAAATTCATCATTCAAACCAATCAGGCGGTATAACCTTCTTTATCCGCTATTGCTATTGCTTCTGAAATAATGGCAAGTCCTTCATCAATTTGTTCTTTGGTAACACACAAAGGCGGGGCAATAAAAATATAACCCCAGCGAACGAATGTGTACATGCCCAGTTCCTTGATCTTTGCTGCCACTTTATTCATCACTACCATTTCATCAGGTTTTGCATTGAAAGGCGCCATCGGCTCTTTGGTATCCCTGTTCTTCACCAATTCTATGCAACCAAGCAGGCCGGTTGTACGGAAGTTGCCGATAGAAGGATGTTTTTTCTTCAGTTCCTCTACCCTTTCTGTTACATATTTTCCCATGGCTGCTGCATTTTCAATCAGTCCTTCATCTTCATATATCTTCAATGTTTCCAGCGCCGCTGCACAACTAACTGGGTGAGCGGAGTATGTTAACCCAAGCGGCAACACATTATCATCAAATTTTGCAGCGATCTTATCGCTCACCATCAGGCAACCGAAAGGAAGGTAGCCGCAGGTAAGCCCTTTCGCCATGCAGACCATATCAGGAATGATTCCGTGATTTTCGAAACCGAACCATTTGCCCGTACGTCCGAATCCGCTCATGACTTCATCCATGATAAGAACGATGCCATGTTTGTTACAAATCTCCCTGACTGCTTTCAGATAGCCAACCGGATATTGCAGGCAGCCTGAAGAACCTGATTCACCTTCCAGTAAAATAGCTGCAATATTTCCGGCACCTTCATAAGCAATCATGCGTTCCAATTGCGCTACGGTTTCTTTCAGAAGAGATTCTTCGCCATATTCCCAACGATATGCATAAGGCAGATCGAAGTGAACGAAATTGGGCGCCTGTTGTGCATCAACCGGCAACCTTCGTGGATCACCACTTGCAGAGATAGCACCAATGGAAGCGCCGTGGTACGACTGGTACCTCGTTAATATTTTATGGCGCCCGGTATATAACCTCGCCAGTTTAATCGCATTCTCAATAGAAGTTGCACCACACAATGTGAAGAAGGATTTATTGAGATCGCCCGGGCAAATCTCTGCCAATTTTTTACCCAACTCACCACGGACTTTGGTAACACAACTCGGCGTAACGTAACTCACTTCCTGCATTTGTTTTACTACAGCATCTGTTATACGTTGGTTACCATGCCCGATATTCACATTCATGAGGCCCGATGAAAAGTCGATATAACGCTTGTCATCATAATCATACAGGTAAACACCTTCCGCATATTTGACAGCGATCGGGGCAATGCCTTTCTGTTTGCTCCAGCTGAATAAAGTATAATCGAGATTATTCTGAATAACCTCTGTTGCTTCTGATATGGTTTTGGTTTCTGACATTTCAGTATTTATTTTAGATGATGAATACTAAATCTTAAATGACTACTAATTCATCATTCAAAATTTATAATTCAAAATAATTCTTAGCTCATCCAGTTTACTCCAGCTTCAGGATTCCACTTCGTGGTACTCTTTTTAAGTTTGGTCCAGAATTCAATAGAACTTTTACCGGTAATATCACCTACGCCGAATTTACTTTCGTTCCATCCGCCAAAGGAGAATGGTTCTCTTGGAACAGGCACCCCTACATTCACACCGATCATACCGGCGCTTGCCCTTTCGATGATATAGCGGGCTACGCCGCCGTTCTGTGTAAATACAGATGCAGCGTTACCATAAGGATTTGCATTTTCAATTGCCAGTGCTTCATCCACTGTTTTGGCACGCATGATGGAAATAACAGGCCCGAAAATTTCTTCCCTGGCTACACTCATGTCAGGCGTTACATGATCGATAACTGTCGGGCCAACATAGGTTCCGTTTTCTTTCCCGTTTACTTTCGGGTTTCTTCCATCCACCAGGATTTTTGCTCCGTTCTTTTCAGCTTCGCTGATATAAGCTTCGATACGATCCTTGCTTTGCTTATTGATAATGGCACCGAGATTTTCTCCCGGAACGATCTTTCTTGCTTCTTCACATATTTTATCGATGATGCTATCTACATTTCCAACGGCCACCATGGCACTCGCAGCCATACAACGCTGGCCGGCGCAACCACTCATGGAAGCAGCCACATTTTGTGCCGTCATAGCCGGAATGGCATCCGGCAGAACCATCAGGTGATTTTTTGCACCGCCCAATGCAAGGCAACGCTTGAAATTAGAAGTTGCACGCTGATAAACAATCTTAGCCACTTTTGTTGAACCCACAAATGAAACTGCTTCAATACCCGGGTGATCACAGATTGCTTCTACAATTTCAACATCACCATGAACGATATTCAGAACACCATCAGGCAAACCTGCTTCTTTTAATAATTCCGCAAGCCTTCCGCAACTCAACGGCACTTTTTCCGAAGGCTTCATGATCATGCAGTTTCCGAGTGCAATGGCATTGGGTATGGTCCAGTTCGGAACCATGCTCGGGAAATTGAAAGGAACGATAGAAGCAACTACGCCCAGCGGCACGTGTTCTGTACGGCATTCCACGCCTTTACTTACTTCCAGTATCTCTCCTGTTATGAGCTGGGGCAATGAAGTAGCAAATTCAGTGAGCTCAATACTCTTTTCAATTTCTGCCACAGATTCGCCGTATGTTTTTCCGTTCTCTTCACTGCAGAGTTTGGCCAGTTCATCAAGATTTTTTTCAAGCAATGTTTTATACCTGAAGAACACCTGCACCCTTTCTTTTATAGGCATGCGGCTCCAGGCAGGAAAGGCAGCTTTGGCTGCTGATACAGCTGTATCAAGGTCTTTGGATGTAGACATGGGCACTGTTGACAACAGGGTTCCGTCTACCGGGGAGATCACATCCATTTTCCTGTCTGAACCTGCATTTACAAACTTTCCACTGATAAAATTCTGAGTTGCTGCGTATTTCATATTTAATAGTATGACTGAAATAATTTTATTTTAATTAGGCAAAAACTAAAAATAATGTATTTTTAAATATCAAAATCAAATTAATTACATTTTTTCGTCGAAATTCTAACTATTCCAAATGAACAATAATGGAACCTCAACACTTGATAAACTGGATTTCCAGATATTATCTTTTCTGCAGGAAGACGGAAGAATGTCATTTACCGTAATAGCCGACAAACTGAATGTCTCTATAGGAACGGTGAGAACACGTTTCAATAAGCTGATTGAAGACGGAACAGTAAATATTATCGGGCGTGTTGACCCGGATAAGGTTGGATTTCGCTGTTATGCCCACATTGCAGTATTTGTGCGCCCCGCTACATTAAAAGAAAAAGTAGCCCAGAAAATCTCCAAACTGCCTGAAGTAAGTTTTCTTGCCATGACCTCCGGTGACTATGACCTTGAGGTAGATGTCATGTGCCGCGACAATAACCATCTCGTTGATTTTGTAAATGACATCAGTAAAATTGAAGGTGTGCATCAAACCAAAACCACCATTTATTTTAAAGTATACAAATATGCCCAACCTGACCTGAAGCTGTTAGAATAATTTTTTATATATTGCGGCCCGGAAAAAACCTAAGTAACGAAAGCATCACTTAACGACGATTCAGTTTTCCCGTTTTTTATTTCAACCCTTATAACATCCCCCCAACCTGCAATCAAAGACCAATTATTAACTGCATAATATACCATTATGAGAAAAAACCTATATCTGCTTACGGCAATGATCTTGCTGGCAGGGTCGGTGTATGCACAATCAGACAAACATTGGAAACTGCATAACAACACCGACAGAATTGTAACCGACAAAGCTGTTGCCAGGTTGTCGTTCCCAACAGAATTCAAGCTGTTTGATCTTTCTCTCCCTTCTATAAAAGAAGAGTTGCTGAAAGTGGTTGACAACAGCAGGTCGCACACCACGATCATTACGCTCCCGAATGCAGATGGCCAACTGGAACAATTTGAAGTGGTTGAAGCTTCCAACTTTGAACCGGCCTTACAGGCAAGGTTCCCGGAGATCAGGGCTTTTTCCGGAAAAGGTATCACTGATAAAAGTGCAACCCTAAGGATGAGCCTTTCACCACAGGGCATTCAAACCATGGTATTCAGGGTTGATAAAGCCAATGAATTCATCGAACCCTATTCACAGGATCATACGGTGTATGCTGTATTTAAATCAAACAGGCAAACAGGTAGTTTACCCTGGACCTGCTCTACCCTTGACCAGGATATGGCCCAGGGCCTGAATACACAGGTTGCCAATTCCGGCGCTACAGCCAGGTCGGGCGGTGATCTTAAAACAATGCGCCTCGCTCAGTCAGTTACAGCTGAATACTCCAACTATTTCGGAGCGACCAGTGCTGCCCAGGTAAACCTGGTGCTTGCTGCCATCAATGCAACCCTTACACGTTGCAATGCTGTTTATGAAAAAGACCTGGCACTACACCTCAACCTGATCGCAAATACAACCAGTGTTATATATTATAATGCAGCTACAGATCCATATTCCGCTGCAGCTACCGGTGCCGGTGGTGCATGGAACAGTGAACTACAAAGCACACTTACTTCAGTGATCGGTGAAGCCAATTATG
>WBZP01001988.1_pt1 | contig 24179 bp, 15 predicted proteins | sample 5204301 | NCBI WGS metagenome assembly WBZP01 (sample SAMN12412401, study PRJNA552823) | activated sludge metagenome | isolation source: activated sludge from nitrification reactor of wastewater treatment plant... | place: USA: Pennsylvania | collected 2017 | reverse complement strand
CGCGATCAGACAGCATTCGATAGAGGCTTTCACGGTTCAGCTTCGCCTTTTCGGCCAGCTGTGCAATCCCGCCTTGCGCTTCGGCGACGTTCCGCAGTGCGAGCAAGAACAGTTCGGGATCATTTTCCTCCAACGCCGCGTTTAAATACTCTTCAGCCTCCCCCGAATCTCGCAGGCTCTCAATCAAATCCGGCTGATACGCTCTGCGCGTTTTCATGGCGTCCTCCTGTATTCGCTCCAATATCGCTGAGCCGTATTGATATCCCTGGCCTGGGAACTCTTATCACCCCCACAAAGAAGCAGCACCACCGTCGTTCCGTCTTGTCCGAAGTACACTCGAAAGCCTGGGCCATAATCGATCCGCAGTTCCTGGACCCCGCCTCCCACACCATGGCAATCGCCGAGGTTTCCTAAGCTTACCCGATCTAGCCTGATTCGAATCTTCGCTCGTGCCCGACGATCCTGCAGCGAGTTCAGCCATTCGGTAAATGGCTCACGGCCCTCTGCCGTAACATAGACGTGCAGCTCTTTCGGAGTGGCCTCCACGCACCAAGTGTAGCGTATAAGCTACTGCCTGGCAAGAGGCACGCACTGACAGTCGGTGGGAATGGGAACGAGATTGTCGCACACCATTTCCTAGCTCACGACACCGATTGCTTGAATTCGCAACCGTGATCGAACTCTCGGACAAAGTCATGACCGAGCTCTCGCCGCGCTGTACGGAATACAAAGAACAGGTGGCGTTTTCAGACCTGACCGACCAGGAGTGTAAGGCATTTGTGAAGACCCTCGAGAAGCTCTGGAGTCGATTGCAGGGGTAGAGTCGCGTCGCGACGGATATCGGTCTGATTCCGTTGTGATGATGAATCACTCTGGTGCCGCAGCAGAATTCAGGAAGGTTCGCGGTAGCTTCGGCTGGGCCACTTGGATTCAGCCTTGCGGTAGGGGGGGGACGGAGGTTTGCGTGTGACGAGGCGTTTGAACAGGACTGCGAGCGTCATGAGCGAGAGTGTTGCGAATAGCCGAGCGAACATGTCTCACGATACCGCCCTGCGACAGACGTGTCAAACAGGTGCTGAGGCCTGCATCACAGGCTATTCCAGATCTGTGTGACGCCGGCCATCACTCACCAAAATCGTTTTGGCACAACGTCGCTCACTGGCAAGAGTTTCCATTGAACGTCTCGTGCAGTTCCTGTCGCGTTTTGGCCAGGATGTCGTTGTGACGGTCCGCCAGGCTCCTCGTGGGAGAAGGCGCGGGACAGAAAGAACAAAGGCGAGCGGGATTCCGGCGACCTCCCCTTCGGTTGAGTAGCACCATGATGTAGAGTCCAATCCCTTTAGGAAAGGAGATTGGCACAGAAGAAGCGGTTGTCCGAGGTCCAGATCATTGGGTGTTTGTGGGAGGCTGAGGCTGAGGTCTCGATCAAAGATCTGTGTCGACGACATGGACTCTCCGACGCCGACGACTACCTCTGGCGAAGCAAGTTCGGCGGCATGACCGTGCCAGACGTCAAGCGGCTGAAGGCCCTGGAGCAGGGTCCTCCCTTCCTGCGAACTCCTCGTGGCGGCGGGCCCTACCTGAACCGTGCATTTCTCGAGTGGGTTGACCCCGTTTCCCCTGCTTATTGACAATCCGTTATCAGCCACTTATCGTCCTCCACGCAGTACCATGCCCGGCTCGGAGATCCCACAATGGACGATTCGCCTTCCTTTCCTTCTTCCCATTCTCATGGCGCACTGGATCGCATCGCCATGCAGATGGCGTCGAGTTTGGATCTCCACATCGTCCTCACGACGATCACCCAAGGTCTTGTGGATGACCTGGACGCGGCGTTTGCCCGTATCTGGCTCCGCGGTCCTGGCGATCTCTGTACTGGCTGCTACAAGGCCTCTGACTGCAGAGACCGCACCCAGTGTTTGCATCTCAGGGCGAGCGCGGGACTCTATTCAAACCTCGATGGGGAATACCGCCGTATCCCCCTGGGGGCGCTGAAGATCGGCAAGATCGCCCAAGGATTCGGTCCGATGCAGACCAACGACGTGCTCGGCGACGATCGACTCCCGAACAAGCAATGGATGAAAGACAACGGGCTCCATTCCTTTGCCGGGTACCCTCTCGTCTTTCGCGGGGACGTGCTTGGCGTCATCGCGATGTTTGGACGACGCCCCCTGGCGGATGAGGAATGGGACCGGCTCGCCACTTTTGCTCATCAAGCAGCCACCGCAATCAGGAACGCCCAGCTGTTTACGGAGGTCGAGCAACTCACAAACCGGCTTCAGGCCGAAAATATGTATCTCCGGGAAGAGATCAAACTCGATCATCATTTTGATGAAATCATAGGCGAGAGCCAAGCGATGAAGACCGTGTTGAGGAAGGTCGAACAAGTGGCTCCGACTGATTCAACGGTTTTGATCGTGGGCGAAACCGGCACCGGGAAGGAGCTCATTGCCCGGGCCGTGCACGAACTCAGCCCCCGCAGTGCGAGACCGCTCGTTCGCGTCAATTGCGGCGCGATTCCCGCCAATCTGGTGGAGAGTGAATTGTTCGGTCACGAAAAGGGCTCTTTTACGGGAGCACTGGCCAAACGAATCGGCCGCTTTGAGTTGGCGGAGGGAGGGACCATCTTTCTCGATGAGGTTGGTGAATTGCCGTTGGATGCACAAGTGAAGCTCTTGCGTGTCCTCCAAGAACGTGAGTTCGAGCGGGTCGGCAGCGGTCGTTCTACAAAGGTGAACATTCGAGTGATCGCGGCAACGAACCGAGACCTCTCTGCTGCTGTGAAGGCAGGCTCATTCCGATCCGATCTCCTCTACCGGCTCAATGTGTTTCCGATTGAACTGCCGCCCTTGCGAAACCGCTCGTCAGACATTTCGCTCTTCGTCCGCTCGTTTGCCGGACGCTTGTCCAAGAAGTTTGGGAAACGGCTCGATCAGATCTCCCAACAGACCATGGATCGTCTCATAAATTATGCCTGGCCCGGCAATGTCCGAGAACTGGAGAATGTCATCGAACGGGCCGCCATTCTCTCACCAGGACCTGTCCTGCAGGTTGATGAGGTGCTCCTCCAATCGAATCAAGCTGCAGCCTCAGACACTTCATGCACGCTAGAAGAAGTTGAACGGAACCATATCACCCGTGTCCTCCAAGAAGTCGATTGGGTCGTCGAAGGCAAGCAGGGCGCTTCGACGAGACTGGCCCTTCATCCCAATACACTGCGATCTCGCATGCAGAAGCTTGGGATCAAGAAACCACGCCCCTTTTCCTAACCACATATCCGAGAGGCCCCGTCCTCCCATATTTCGTAGTTCCACGATATGTCGTGGAACTCTTCGTCTGTCTTGTGACCGTATTTCGAACCGTCCTTTGCTCTAACACTCGATCTGTTCAACAGTTTCTCAGCTTTTACCGATGGCGACCCGCCTTGGCACCAGCCTTGCGATGTCAGATAAGCACGATGGCAATTCCCAAGGAGCCGCCCATCACAAACCGTTTATCACGATCGTTCAACCATCAAGGAGGATCCATGAAGACAGCGATTATTGTGATGTCAGATCCGAAGAATGGCTCGGAGGAAGCATTGGGACGCGTCTTTAATGCACTGGCCTTGGCAGCAGAGTGCAAACGGGAGGGCGATGAAGTCGCCGTCGTTTTTAACGGAACGGGCACCCGTTGGCCAGCTGAGCTGACCAAGCTCTCGCATCCAGCCAATGGTCTCTACAATGCGGTGCGAGATGTCGTGCAAGGCGCCTCCTGCGGCTGCGCTGATGTCTTTGGCGCAACGGAGAGCGTGGAATCGTGCGGAGTCCCACTCAAGAAGGACCATGCGCTGGCCGGCACGTCGGGCCTGTTGAGTTTACGCCGATATGTCAGTGAAGGCTGGAACACGGTTGTATTCTGACAGAACGAATAGGTAAGAGATCGGCCTGCAACGGTCACTGCCTGACAGGTCGCTTCGATGGAGGACAGGCCGATGGCGATGAAATATCTCGAGACGATGATGACCGAGTCGGTCCTGCGTGCCCAGCACCAGTACTATGGACATGCGGCGAACATCACGGGTGCTCCTGAGCGCGATGTCCTAGGCGAAGGCGAGGCTGAGTTTCTCGCAGCCAGAGATAGTTTCTACCTGAGTACGGTGAGCGAAACCGGCTGGCCCTACGTCCAGCATCGCGGCGGGCCCGAAGGATTTCTGCGGCTCCTGAATCCCTCGACGCTGGTCTTCGCAGACTATCAAGGCAACCGGCAACTCTTGAGCACCGGTAACCTGTCTGTGGACGATCGGGTCTCCCTGTTTCTGATGGACTACCCGAATCGGACCAGACTGAAAATTCTCGGTCACGCCAGGGTTGAGGATGCCCGGTCGCAGCCGGACCTTGCGGCACAACTTGCACACTCCAGTATGAAAGCACGAGTTGAACGAATCGTGTTCATCGATGTGGTGTCGTTCGACTGGAATTGTCCGAAGTACATCACGCCACGATACTCACCTGAAGAGGTCGAGGCGCTGGTGGGCCCGCTGAAGGCCAGAATTGCCGAACTCGAGACTCAACTGTCTCGGTGAAACTCTGACGCCTTCGCCACGGGGAAGCTGTCCCTCTTATCGCAGGAGCGCACATCATGCAGGTCGAACAAATATGGCGGTATCCAGTCAAGTCGATGGTCGGTGAACGGCTAGAGCATGTACGCATCGGACCACTCGGCATCGAGGGAGACCGCGTCGTGCATGTGGAGAATGAGGATGGTCATGTCATCACGTCCAGGACGCACCATCGGCTGCTCGGTCACCACACCAGGCTCAATGAGTCCGGGGAGCCTGTGGTTGATGGCCTCTTATGGAGCGATCCCAAGGTCCGCAAAGATGTGGTGGATATCGTGGGCCCGGGCGCCCGGCTCGTTCGTGACGATTCTAGTGATCGTTTTGACGTGCTGCCGTTGTTGGTGGCGACGGATGGAGCGATTGCGGCATTCGGGCGTGACGGCCGACGGCTGAGACCGAATCTGGTCATCGGCGGAGTCGAGGGCTTGGCTGAGCGCTCGTGGCCCGGGCAGTGCTTGCACATCGGAGACGTCGTCATCGGAATACAGGACCTCCGTGGGCGCTGCATTATGACGACGTTTGATCCGGACAGCCTGAAACAAGACCGTCAGGTGCTGACGGATATCGTGCGGAGATTCGGCGGCACGCTCGCTTTGAATTGTTTCGTGATCCGGGGCGGAGGCATTCGAGTCGGCGACACAGTTGAGCTAGCCCGGCACCGTGACTGCGAGGCCGCTCATGCATCGTAAAGCCAACGCATGAGCGAACCGCCGAGTCACGGGGTGAGCCCGCCGGCCAGAGGTCCGTCACAGCAGTGAATCGGCGATTGCAGCAGAGGTGCATATCAATGATTGCAGGCCAGGCGGGAGATAGCATGAATGCCGCAGTCATCGACAACGTGGCTCAGTCCACAATGGATCTGCCGAGTCTGGTGCAACGGACAGCGGAAGATGACGGTATCCTGATTGTTCAACCATCGCCCCTGTGGGAATTTCTGGTTTCCACACATTAAGCGCCGCAAGGCATAGAGGGAGGAAGCATCATGGACAAGTCAGTGAAGGACACGTTGGAAGAAATGTTGGGCATTTTGAAACAGGGTCAAATGACCGAAGGTCAGAAGATTTACTTTGCGGATTCGGTCGTGACGCAGGAAGGCAACCAGGCACCCGTCGTGGGCAAACAGGCTGCCATTGAACGACTAGACAAATTTAGAGAGACGATCGGGGTGGCCGCCTTTGTCAGCTACACCATTGGTGCCGTGGCTATTTCTGGAAGTACCAGTTTCTACGACTCGGTGCTGACCGTCAAATTGAAGAACGGGCAAACCATCAGCCTCGAACAAGTCGTCAAAACGGACTGGCAGGACGGCAAGATCGTCCAAGAGCGGTACTACCATAGCTGACTACAGGTGATGTTGCGTGGAAGCGGATGGCCGCGGCCATTCGCTCCCGCCCGCATATGTGAGAACCACGTAAGGAGGCCATCATCGTGAATGCTCTCGAACAACCTAGGCATCCATTTCCTCCATTCGATGCCGAGTCCGCGGCTCAGAAAGTACGCATGGCAGAGGATGCTTGGAATACGCGCAACCCCGAAACGGTGTCGTTGGCCTACAGCGCAGATAGTCAGTGGCGAAATCGTTCAGAGTTCCTAACGGGACGGGAAGCGATTGTGAGCTTTCTACGACGCAAATGGGAGAACGAGCGGGACTACCGCCTTATCAAGGAACTGTGGGCATTTCATGGGGCGCGCATCGCAGTGCGCTTCGCGTATGAGTGGCACGATGACTCAGGGAGTTGGTTTCGATCGTATGGCAACGAGAACTGGGAATTTGATGAGAATGGCCTCATGCGTCGGCGTATCGCCAGTATTAACGACCTTCCCATCACTGCATCTGAGCGGAAGTACCACTGGGCTCTGGGCAGACGTCCTGATGGTCATCCTTCCCTCTCAGACCTTGGGCTTTAACTTTGATGAAGCGGCGATTCTGAAGTGGTTCACCGAGAGGAGCGCCTATTGCCGCTACGACCGTGATGTCTAGTGTGGCTTCGAACAGTCTTCTTCTTTACAGATCAACCTCCAGATGATTGGACGGAATCGAACTGCAGTCCGCTTGAGCCTTCTCCGCGGCCTGGGTTCTTGCGCCGGCCGATCCACAGATGCGTCGTGCCGTCGATCCAGCGGGCGTACTGATAGGTCCTGGTGACGCGGGCCCCTTCGCGTGGCACTTCTTCCTCGTAGAGCAGCAACTCGCGGTTTGGTTCGAGCAATCGTCCCTTCGGGAGGTGCAGGCCTTGGACGCCGCCCGCGCCGAATTCCGGCAGCGCTCCGCGTTTGAGCCGCAGGGTGGTGCCATCTTTGACCGGGAGCAATGGAATCCAATAGTCCGGCACTGTCGTGCCGAGACGGTAGACCAACGGCGCCCCGTCACCGTCAGTGGTAGGTGAGGGCGGTTGTTCCGCGAGTGTTTCTTGGTAGGCTTCATGCCGGTCTAACGGACGACCGGCCGCGCTTTCGACGACATGCTCGACGGCCCAGGCCACATTGGCCATTTCGTCCCGCAGCAACGACAGATCTTCCACCGGCAGGCTCTCCAATATCGGTCCCAGCACTGGCGGTAGGAACAACAGCCGCTGACTGTCGTTCGTGAGGCTGAACATGCGCCAGGGCGAGGTAGGCCCGTCGACCTCGTTCGCGTGGGGAATGAGGAATCGTTCGCCGAAGGTGTTGGTCACGACGAGCGCCCGGATCTGCGAGAGCGTGCCGACCGGTAAGTCGAGCGGAAGCAGGAACCAATCATTGCTGTATTCCAGGGCGAACTTCACGAGCAGCAGGCGGGCTAAGTCTTGTGGTGCAGCCTGGACGCTCGCGAAATTGACGGCCCCGTCTTCGAATTCCCACAAGCGCGCGGAGGGCATGCCGCGAAACGAGACCGGCGCGGGGAGAAAGGACTCCGTGACAGAGGTACGGCTGTCGGTGGCACCTAGACCAGTCCCCGAACTCGTTGTGAACGAAAACCAGTCCAGCCGTCCATCGAGATATTCCGGCGCGGTCAGCACCACTTCGCTCGACGCCGTCTTGGCAGAGACGCTCAGGGCGTACTCCATCCGCTCAGGAATCCAGGCGGAGGGAGCGGTGCCCTGTTGGAACAGGCGGTTGAGCCAGGTCAGCCAGGTGATGACGATGCCAAGCACCTTCGGGCGATCCACCTCAGCGACCTGAGTGAAGGGCGCGTCGCGAAATAATTCGTTCAACGTGTTGCCGGCCTGCAACACTCTCAGGCGGACGGCAAACCGCAGTCCATCGATGGTGCGGCCGCTTAGTACGCGGATGAAGGACAGGCTCGCGGCATCGATCTGCTTGGCCTGCTCTGCTGTGGGAGCGGCCAGGACGTACGCACTGGCCAGCCACTGTGCGTGGGTGGGGCCGAGTCTGGCCGCCTCCAGCAATCGGAGCAAATGCCGACCGGATTCGGCAGCCAGCCTCCAGTTCGGGCGCGAGTTGTCGGTCACGGGCTCCGCTTCCACCAGCGTCTCCAACGCCAGGCCGGTGGTTGCGTAGGGCCTGGCCGGATGCGGGCCGGAGCGTGGGCCGGGTTGATAGCGGGTGACGCCGGCTGTGTCCACGATCACCTGCGCGGCGGCAGGTGAACCGGCATCGGCCCCGTTGAACTCGCCGAACTGCCATTGACGGCCCAGCATCCAGAGCGGATCGTGGATGCGCGCTTGCAACCCGTCTTGCAAGTCCGGGTTGTGGGTGCTGAGGTCGAGTCTGATTCGAGAGGGCATGCCTAGGCTCCTATCGCTGGATCGATGACGCTGGTGAAGTTGAGGGTGCCGCCGGTGAAGAACAGCGCCGGTGCCGACGGGTCCTGCTCTCCGGACCCGACCGGCTGCAGCGCCCGTTTGCCGGAACGATCCCACGTGGCCATGCCGTCGAACAGGGTGAAGGCCATGCCGTCCACGATCCGTCCTTCCAGTCCCACGGTTTCGGCGGGCACTTCGAGCCGCACCCACCGGCCTGGCGGCGGCAGGGGCCCCATGTACTGACGGCTGACCGTATTGTCGGTCCCCCAGGGAATGAGGTTCTCGCCCCAATAGGCGCGGTGGTCCCAGTTGTCGGCGTGCCACTGCAACATGACCTGTCGCGGCATACGCGCGGGATCGAGATAAATGTGCGCGAATAGGCGGTCTCCGACGCTGACGAACATGGTGCGCGTGGCGCCTTGGAAAAAATGTTGGTGGATGCCGGCGGCCACCGTCGATTGATGGGCGTGTCGACCGGACAGCGGTTCTGGCTTCATGCGAGTCCAGGTCCAGCTTTCGCCATCGCCGAACGGGCTAGCGCCTTCCGGCAGTTGGTCTTCCACCCAGATCATTTCGTCGCCGCTGTCCGGTGCGACGGTGCGGAGCCTGGCCAAGTCCATGGTTTCCTGCAGGACAGCTTCCAGACTGTTGATGTCCCAGGTTGTCCGCCGGTCCGACGGCACGGCGAGCAGCAGCGCTTGCGGGGGAGCGCTGTTGGGCTGATCGTAATGAAAGGTCACGCCCGTCGTCTCGCGCGGGCTGGGTACGGTCTCCACCCATTCGTCGAACAAGAGGCCGGCGAATGGCTGATCGAAGCGGAGCGGTTGCGCCGACGACAGGTGCGCCACGAGCGAGACGCGTCCTCGTGGAAAGGATTGGTCCGGCGCCGGCGGCAGGGCCACCCAACGATCCTGCGCCTGGTAGGGGAGTTGTCCGACCTGGAACCGGAGTGCGGCGCTCCCCACGGTTTCGGCATAGAGCATGGCCTCATTCAGGCGCGTCGCGCCAGGTCGGACATAGGCGGCACGCTGGAACCAGGTCACGGCAGCCAGCGGGTCCTGCCCTTGGAGCGAAAGGCTGGCGCCGAACGATTCGTTCAACTGCGCCGCGTTGGTTGCAGTCACGCGGGGCAGCGCCAGAAAGTCCTGACCGAAAACGATGCGGAATCGACCGAGGTCGTGATCGCGCCGTTCTTCCGGCGTGGCGCTCCCACGCACGAAGCCCTGCTCGGATTCGGCCACACGGTCCAGGCGCCGTTGCACTTCGACCAGCACCGACCGTGCTTGGGTCAGGAGTACCGATCGCGCGTCCGATCCCGTGCCGCCGATGTCCATGGGTACCGCGCTCGGTATGCCGAAGCCAGCCAGGCTGAAGAGGGCGCGCCGAACTTCGTCGGGGTTGGATGTCAGGTCGTCCGAGGAGGGTGGAGGCAGTAAGCCCTTTAGCGTGTGCTGCACATTGGTCAATGCTTGCACTGCGCGCGTCGCGCGGCCGGCAAACTCCTCATGGTCCAACCCGGAGTCCGCAGGCGATTCGGGCAATGACAGGTCTCGTCCGTCGAGCGGGCGGGCGTTGCTGAGCAGACGTCGCACCGTGCTCGCTACCTCGCACCATTCCGTCACGCTCACGATGTCTGCGCCCCAGCTGTTGTCGCGGCCGAACTGCAATCGGATGATCGCCTCAGGCGGCACAGTCGCGGGTCGTGCTTGTTGCAAGACGAACCGCCACCGTTGCTCCAGTTCGGCCTGCTGCGCCTGACTACGACCGTCAGCAAGGTAGACGGCATCGAGCGGCGCGAATCCGAGCGAGGTCAGTGCACTGTCGACAGTCTGATGGACCTGCCCGTTTTCAGGATTCACGAACTCCGCCTTGCAACGGACTTGAGCCGGGTTTGGCAGGAGTGTCGCCACCCAGGCATTCAGGATCGGTTCAGCTTGCGCACGCGCCGACGGAATGCTCGTCGGCCAGCCGGCGGGCGCCGTGCCACCGGTCGCGGGAAACAGGGCGCAGAGGCGGTGCGTGAGCCCGATGCCGGTTCTCGGAGTGCGGATCACTTCCAATTCCGGCGGCGGGACTTCCCCTGCTGCGATGGCGTCCAGCGTTGCGCCGGAGCGGAGCGGATTGCCTTGAACGAGCTGATACACGCTCTCGGCTACGACGCTGTCTCCCACCGAGTCGACCAGATCGTCGAGCGCCTTGAGCACCTCCACCAGCGCCGTGAAGTCGGGGCTGCCGGGCGGTGGAAAGCCCAAGGTCGCGTTGCCGAACGGTATGGTCGTCACATCCCATGGGGTTTGCGGCGCCTGGCGTTGTTGGCTCGCGCTCCATCGACGATGCAGGGCCAGCCCGTCCACCACGGCGGCCGCCGGCAGCGATTTCAGCGCCTCATTCCATTGCGCGGTGAGGCGCGTGGTGAGGGCCGCTCTTGCAGCAGTGAGATCGGCCATGGCCTTGCCGCGCTGCCCGCCTTCCTTGGCCAGCGCCTGGCGGTCGAGCTCGGCGGCGAGTGTGTCCTGTCGAGTGGCCAGCTGTTGCGCGGCCGGAATGGAATCCGGATCGGCGGCGTTGAGTAACTTGGCCTGAGCGCGTTCGGCGAGCAGGCGTGAGCCTTCTTGCGCGTTGACGATCTGCTGTGCGGCGGCGGCCTGGGCCACGGCGGTGGCCTGGGCCTGGGTCAGCTGGTCCACGCGATTCTCCCAGTCATCCAAATCCCGTGGTTCCAGCAACTGGATGGCGTAACGGCGCGCGGCAGGTTGAGTCACCTTGCCTTCCGGTTTCGCCGCCTGCTGTTGCGCCAGAACCTGAGCCGCCTGTGTCACCTGCGCCTGCGCGGCTTGTGCCTGTTGTGTGAGCGTGGCGATGGTTCCCAGTGCGGCGCGGTAGGTTTGTTCACGGCGCTCGCGCTCAGCCTTCAATCCGCGCGCATCTTCTGCTCGTCGCAAGGCCTGGTCCCGTTGCGCCGTCAGCAGCGTCACCTCTTGCGCCAGCCGTTCGGCACGCGTGAGCGTCTCCCGGATGTCGGCAAAGCGGTCAGTGCCGGTGAAGCTCGTGAGCGCGCGGAAGCGTTGGATATACCGGTCCAGGCCGCGTTCGTGGAGGCGGCGTTCAAATCGATAGCCGAGCAACGCGGTCAGGGACTGACCTTGGCGCACGCCGTCGAGCAACCATTTCGCACGATGGACCCGTTCAGACGAGAGGTCGACCGCAAATGGTGACGCGCCGGATGCCCGATTTGCTTCCTGAGAGAGATAGCCGCTCCGTAGCACGGCCGCCGCCGCCGCATGGCCCAGCGAGGGAGCATGCACGAATCCTTTGTTCTGTGCCGAGCGTGAGACCGGGGCGGTGACATCGGCCGGTGGTGTGGGAACCGGTTGCAGCGGGGCCGCGCGCCGAACCTGTTCCACCCAGCCGTAAGCGCCCAGCCTGATACCGGTGGGCGTCGCCTGCCGTAGTGTGGCGAGTCGTCTGGTGGCGAGTGAGGTACCCCACGCGTCGAGTCGATAGGTGAGTACATCCATCGTTTCCGCGAGGAGTTGTTGCCGAATTGGTTCAGGCAAGGTCGTCAGTTCATCCCAGGCCGGATCGTGGGCGGTCGAAAGGGCGCGAGTCAGCAGCAGGGTCCGAAAGGCATCGGTGAGGAGCCGCTGTGGCACGGGCGGTTGTTGCGTGGAGACCTCGGGATACTCCCGCAACGTATAGCGGCAGGCATTGCCTTCCTGCGCCAGGAGCACGACGGGATTGGACTCCACCGTGGTCTGGAGTGCCTGCGGTACCTGGCGGCGACGTGTCAATCGCTGAGCTTTCCACCACGTGGCCAGCGCCTTGTCCTGGTCCTGATCAGTCGTTGAGATCCAGCGGTTGAGTGCCGCCACCGGCAGTATGCCGTAGGGCTGGTTGTCGATACGTAGCGCCGGAAGTGGTCCGCGGGCCCGGACGTATTTCATGAAGTGGTCCCGCAGCACGTCCGCGCCGATTGCGCCGAGCAGTTGACGCAACAGCGGACTATCGCCCAGCGCGAGTAGGGCCGCCTGAATGAGTGAGGCGTGGCGTTGTTCCGCCCCGTCGGCTCCGCGGACATGGGCAAAGACGGACGGCGACAGGCCCAGGGCCTTCGCCAGGAGATCACCATCCGATCCGGATTGGATCAAGGAGGCACCCAGTTCGACGCCCATGCTGTCGGCAGCGTTCCGCTCGGTCGATCGATAGCCGGCGGAGGCCTCCGCCGTGTTGTTCGTCGGCACCTGTTGTTTTACGAGGGCGAGGCCGCCGGTGTAATGGTGCGCATCGAACAGTTGTGTCAGCCGCGTGGCCGTGGCAGGGGCGTCCCACGAGGCCTTCAGCCCGAGGACCACAATCCGGTCGAATCCTGCCTGAGCATCTTCATCCGTGATGGGAATACGTAGCCCCATCCCGACGGACTCAGCCATGTCAAAATCCGTGATCCACTTCATGCCCTCATCGACAGGCGGCAATCCATTGCTGCCGAGCGGGCTCGTGCTCCCGGGGTCAGGTCCGACGGCCACGGTCTCGGGGATCTGCTTGCCCCATGCAGTGAGTCGCGCTGCGTCGCCGCGATAGCCGATGGCCACCCAGCGATCCGGAAGGACTTGCGTGTAGGGCGCGCGGCTCCAGCTGTCAGTCCGACGAGAGACCGTTCCTGTTTGAGCGGGATCGAGCACCCTGGCGATCCAGCCGGCCCGGGTGGTGCCGAACTGTTCCGTGAGCCGTTGCCATCCCTGCCTGACGTGTTCCTGGCGGTCCGTGCCTGCAGGGGCCGTGGCGACATGGGCCCAAAACTCCTTGCCGCGGCGTTCCTCCTCTTCCGTCAGTGCCGGCTCATGGCTGTCGAGATGAATATCGTCGGGATAGACGCGGAGCAGAAGATCGGTGCCCGGTCCCGTGCGTCTCGCCGTAAACCTGGTTTCCAGGCGAACGGGGAAGAGGAGCAATGGATGCGTGGTCGCCACCGTGCCGCTGAGTCGATCCGTGCCGAGCAGTCGGGCCGTCGCGGCATCGCGTGCGGTTCGATACTCGTCGACCTGTGCCGACAGCGCTGCCACCTCGGCCTTCTTGCGAGTCACCAGATCCTGCGTGGCCGTGGTCTGTGCATTCACCTGTCCCGACTCAGCCTGGTACAGCTCCCGTTGTCGGATGAGCATAGCCGCCCGCCGTTGCTCGGCCTGGGCCCGTGCGACGGCCCGATCGTGAGCCAGCTGCAATTGCCGGAGTTTTGTTGCCCAGGCCCGAAGCACCACCAGGGGTACCCGTGCGGGAATATCTGATCCTTCGTCGATTGGTCTCACGCGACAATTGCCTTCCTGGCCTAAGGGCCTTCTTCCAAGAGCGTCGTGACCTCGGCTTCGGCCGCGGCCAGCGCCTCTTGAGCCGCCGCCGCCTGTGCCTCCGCCTCGGGAATTTGCGTGGCCAGGCCGGCGAGGAGCGTCGTCAGTTCGTTGCGCCTGGTCAGCAGGGCTGCGAGCAGCGCCTCGGCATCTTCCAATTCGAATCGTGTCACCAGAAGGGATTCCTCCAGTGACGCCGTGCGGGTCGAGAGCTGGGCCGCCACCTCTTGCAGCGCGGCTCTCGCCATCGGGTCTCGCGTGATCTCTGCGTTCACGCGCTCGATCTCGGTGAGTCCCGCTTGCAGCTCCTGCCGGCGGGGCTGAAGGGCGGCGATCGCGGCTTGGGTGCCTTGCACCGCGGCTGTCGCCGCCGCAATCTGGCGGTCCGCTGCCTGCACCTGTGCCTGGGCCTGCGCCACGCTCTGCTGTGCCTCGGTCACCTTGGCCTGGGCGGCTGATGCGGCGGTTTGGGCGAGCGCGAGTTTTTTTCGCAGTGCGACAAGGCGTGCCCTCCAGGTAGCGGGGGGGATGCCTTGCGGCGGTTCGGATGCATCGAGGACGTCCTGTTGCGCATCCGCGACCTGTGCCTCCGCTGCGGCTGCGGCGGCTTGTAACGGCGGGACGCGCGCCTGAGCCTGCGTCACGCCAGCCTGCGCGTTGGTGCGTTGGGTTTGCGCCGCAGCCACCGCTTGCTGCTGGCTCGTGAGTTGGGTCGTCAACACAGTCTGTTGCGCAGCCAAGGCCTGCAAGGCCGTTTGGAGTCGCGTGGTTTCTTGTTCCAATAAGGGCATGGTCTGGTCTCTCTCCGCCGCTACTGCCTGCCCGGTAGCCAGGTTCTGGCATGAACCGCCACGCGGAACGGTGGTTGTCTGGTGATGCTGGCCATATGCGCCGAGTTCTTTCCCCAAGCAATCTGATCGACGACGGTGTTCTTCAGCAGGCCGTCGATCGGTACATACACGATCTGTTTGAGTGCGGCCTCGTCAGGCGCCAGGTGTCCCCAGGTGAGGTCGCGCCAGTGGGCCGGTGTGCCGCCATAGGTCGTGGCGACATCCATGCCGAATCGCGGCTCCGTCGGTTGCTCCTGCAGCACGAAGAACCAGCCTGGGTGTCCTCCGTTGGCTGGTGTGTCCGCGCCGCGCACCTGATCTTCGGTGAGCGGAAAGCCGAGCATGGTGATGTCCGGTGATTGGGTCGCGCGAAAAATCGGATACCGTTCCGTCGTGCCCTGCTCGCGCTTCGTGCCATCTGGCGACCAGACGCTTTCCAAGGCATAGATCATGGCACGCGGGTAACGGCGCAGGAGATCGCCGCGAATGAGGAGCACCATCTGGCCTACCGCCGAGCCTCGTGCGCTGTGAGAACCGAGACGGCTGTCTGCCGCCCAGGAGGTGATCCTCGTGATGTCGAATCGAGCCTCGCGCTCTGCGTCGGTGGTGGGTAGTTCATCGCCGCCGGCATCCCAGAATTGCCGGAAGTAGGTGCCGCGTTGATCGGTTGGAAACCCTCGCCAGAGCAGTTCGCGACTCATCTCGTGATTGAGCCCGACCAGATAAGCCTCGATCAAGGCCGGATCGGTCTTCAGGAGCGCGATTGTATTCGACGGGACCTTGTCCATGCCGGGTAACAGCATGTCCGGTGCATAGTCGCGCAGGGGTTCGTACATCGGCTGCGGAAAACTCGGCGCAAAGGGCGTCAACTCGGTGTTTTCAATAGTAGGCATCGTGTTTCGCACCGCCGCCAGCACCGCATCTTTCGGCGACAGCCGCCGCAGCACCTCGACTTTCAATTCCGACCATTCGCGCAGCGCGGGCGCCTGCCGCTGCTTGGTGGCGACGGAGAATTGCATGAGCGGACGAAACGCCTGTCCTGCCGCCGAGGCGGGCGATGTGGTGGGGAGCCGAAGGCCATCGACCTTGGCGGCGTGGGAGGCGATCGGTCCATGGGTGCGTGTCATGCGGCGGAAGGTCCCGGTCACCGCCGGATGGCCGGAGAGCAGGTTGCTGGTGTCGGTTCCCGGCGTCGTGGAGGAGGCGGCGATTCCTGTCAGTCCCCGCAGCGCCGGTCCCGTGAGTTGCAGCAGGCCTGCCGGGTCGAGCGCCGCGAAATGTTTCTTGGACAGGCTGTCGCCGACGGCCTCAGCCAATTGCGCGCGTTTGAGCCGTTGCCGGTCTCGTCGTTGTTGCTCCAACTGATCCCAGGCCGAGGCCATCAGCGGTTCCTGCTCGTTTCGGACCACCATCGTGCCGATGCCGGCCGCGATGCGGTGGCGCGGGTCCAGATTCAGATCGCGAAACCAGAGCGGTGGTTGGTCGGCGGCCGGCAGGCTGTCACGGTCTACGTACCATTGCCCATACAACGGCGGGCCAAGGAGCGCGGGTGCTCCGCTCTGGTTGGCCATGGCTGCGGGCGCGTTGAGGATAGTGCCGAGGGCCAGCTGGAACGTCTTGCGGGGTTCTTCCGGCCAGGGCCGCGGTTGCGTTTCCGGGGTCTTCAGCGCACCACCTAAATCCAGCAGGTTGCCCGGTGCGCCGGGCGGCAACGTCGGCATGCCCCAGCCTGGAGTGCTGATGTCCACAGGTCGCAAGCCCACCGTGGACGGCAACTGTTGCGGTTTCAAGCGGCGTGCGAGCGACTCGAAATCTCCCGCAAGGCCGGTGCGAAATTCCCATTGGAAGAAAATTGGTAACGTGACCGGACCGGGTGCGCCGTTCCTGGCCCAGGCCGGTTTCAAGGCCTGTTCGTCTTCCGGCTTGATCGGTTCGCCCAGGCCCGCTTTCCTTCCGACGTCGTACGTGGGCACGAGGCAGGCGTAGTAGGCGGTATTGGGATCGAGGCGGCGCGGGGCCAGCAGGCGCGAGAGCGTGCGTTCGGGGTGGTCGTTGAGAATCTGTTGTAGCGTAACGCGCGGCGATGGATCTGGCGTTGAGCTTTGGCCGGCCACGAGTTGAACATGGGCCCAGGCCCAGGACTGGGCAAGGTCGGGCAACTCCTCAAGCGCGCAGGTGATCGCAGGCAAGGGCTGCTGGGGGTTGGTCTTGATGGTGGCGCGATCCTTCGGGACGACGATCAAGCAGATCCATGGACGAAGGCGTCGCGCGCCATCCGCCGCTGTTGGGGTGAAGAGCCAGGGGAAATCCGGGCGATCGAATTCGATGGCCGGAAAATAGTTCGGCTCGAAGTCGGTCATGTGAGCATGCGGCTCCGTGCGAATGATCTCCCGGGCGTCCAGGCCCGTGATGTCGCCGGGACCATAGAGTTGCACGTTGACGTCGATGGGCGCGCGGTCGTTCACCCGGAGTCGGATGGGCAAGGCGAGGCGCCCCGCCGTGGCCGGGCTGGACGTGCCGGGTGCGGAGAGACCCGCGAGGAGTCCCTGACGAAGCCAGGAGTAGAAGCGATAGGTGGCTGCAATCTGTTCAGGCATGGTTCTTCATTCCTGTTGTGTTACATCGTGACGGCGGTGGTACGTCGGCGCTTCCTAGCGGGCGCCTGGCCGGCAGCGCCGAAGGGCGCGACCCGAGCCAACACTGCCGCCGAGAGCACATAGCCCGGCTTCGGCCGCTCCGGCGGCCGCGTCGGATCAATCAGCAACGTCTCATAGGCAATCGGTGCCGAGAGTCCCGCCTCGTCATCCAGGGCGAGATCCTCAGCGGCGACGGTGAGCCCACCATCTAAGGGGACAAAGCTCGGCTGCGCCAACTGCTCGTCTTCTCGCAGGTCCTCGAACTGGGCCAGGGCGAAGGGCTCCGAGACCGGCGTTGTCCGCCAGGGCTGGGCCCCGGCCCGATCGGTCACCGTGACCGATACCGTCGTCGGGCCGCCAACCAGTGGCGCCGTCCCCAGCTTCGTGAGCCGCCGGTTCAACGGCGCAATCCGCTCGCGTAGCGTCAGTTCCGCCCAGGGATGTACGCGGAGTCCAGTGGAAGGTGGAGGCGTCTCCCGGAAGGTCACGACTGGCGCGCTGCTTCGTGGGACCGTCCCACTCCAATTACGCTGGTCGGCCAGGGCCGCGGCGATTAAGCCCACCACATCCACGGCAGCCGGGAGCGGCGGAGCGCTTTTGCTGCCGAACGTGCGCGAGAAGGACACCGACACCGAGAAGAACAGGAACTTGATCGACGCCTTACCTTCCACGTGCCAGGGCGTGGGCCCGGCCAATCGGCCTTTAAATGAGATGCCCATCAACAGTCGTCCGTGATAGCGCAGCGCCAAGGCCGCGCCCACCTCCACCTCAAAGGCCAAGGGCGCCAGTTGAATGATGGCATCAAAGCCGAGCAAGCCGTCGAAGCTGAAGCCACCGCCGGCCGCATGGAGATCCACCCGGGCGCCGAACTGCACCGTGTTGGAGGTGACGGCGACATAGGCCTGGCACCGCAATTGGAGCGAGTCGCCATCAGCCAATTGCAAAGCCAGCCGCTTCAAGGCAGGCAAACCCGGCGGAGCGGCAAAGCGGGGATGAAACCCGCCGATGGCCAGGACGAACTGCGGCTGACGGCCCCAGCCCGCGCGTAACGCCATGTCACCGGTCAGGGTGAATTGCAGAATCCGGGAGTCATAGAGCGTCGCATCCAACGAGACCGTCTCGGCACTCACGTCGAGCACACCCAGGGCATCCATGCGGATCTGCACCAACGGATGGCTCTGGTCCGGCAGCAAGACTTGCAACCGGCCTAGCACGACTACGCGAATCGGCGCCGGCAGTTCGATGAGCAGCGCCAGGTCGAGCGTCAGCAAGGTCGGGGAGCCCCAGCGTAACTGCACCATGGGTCCCACCACATGGCGGCCCGCGGTCGGCGGGAACACGCGGCGGAGGTCACTGAAGATCTGCGGCGCATTCCGGAGGGGATCAGGTGGAAACAAGATGGAGTTCAACGTCCCGGTCTTGAGGCCGTCGCGCAGGACATCCGTACGGACGGTGCGATGCAGGGCGACCAACCCGCCGATGCCGGTGAGGGTGAAGCCTAAGCCGACCGGAATCGGCGCGAAGCCTTCGGCGGTCAGGATGATAATGAGCGAGTAGCCCTTGCTGCCGTCGGGCATCCTGGTGGTGAGCAGGCCCAGGGCCTTGAGGGCGATCGTCTCGGCCAGTTCCAGCTGCAGCATGCCGCTGTATTCGGCGCGCTGGGGATCGAAGCCCAGGAAGCCGCCGCCGGTGACGCCCGGAGTCGAAATGACCAGGCCGAGCCCCGTCGGCGGTTGGAAGCCGACGGCCAGATCGGCCACGCCCAGGTTCCCGCCGCCGGAAGGGAGTCCTACTGTTGCCGCAAATCCGACGTTTTTGACCGTGGCCGTGACCGGTCCAAGTTTGATGGTGGCATTGGTGGAGGCCACAATATCGATGCCGCGTCGGTTGTTTCCGGTGGAGGGCAGAATTGAAAGTCGAAGTGCATCAACTAAGACTATGCCGAAAATATCGAGATGCATCGGAATGGTTGTCTCAAGCCCCGTTCCGCCTTGGACGGAGATACCGCGACTCAGCGACCATTCTCCCGACAAATCGAAGGGCAGGGTGAGGCCGTTAGTCGGGAAGATGCGAGCCAGGAACCCGTCGGCTTTCGAAAAGTCGATCACGAGCGAGCCGCGCTCCACGGCGAACGCAATGGCCGGGTCCACAGGCGTTCGAACCGGTGCGGTCGCATTGACATGCAGGTTCAGCTTCACGGAGGCCCGGAACCCCTGCATATCCAAGCGAGAACCATCGGCGGTGCCGATGAGCACGAACGGCGTGGCCTCGGCAGAACGAGCGAACTCGGCCGCCAATCGAACGTCGACGGTCGTTCCTGTGGGCAGGTGGAAATCGAGATCGAAGGTCGGCCGAATGGTGGCGGTCAGATCACTGCTGACACGGACAAGTGTGTCGAAAGTCACCTTCCAGTCGGCTTCGGCGATCGTCTCGGTGCGTTCGATTGACGTCGGCGCGCGCAACGTCACATCCAGGCCGGCAGGAGAGATGGTTGGGTTGACCTCCGCGTTGAATCCGAAGGCCTCCAGCAATGCGGGCTCTCCGGAAGGGTGGAGGATCTCGGCGGGAATGCCGAATTTTTCCTTCAGCAGCCGCTGCAACAGGGTAAACAGCGCCAGGCCATCAAATGCCGGATCTCCCCAGCGATAGACCTCATGCAGCAGTCCCTTAGGATCGGTGAACAATCGCAGCACTCGATCGGGATGCACAGTCTTTCGGACGTACGGACCCTGGAGTGACCCCTCCGGCAGTCCGGGTTCATCAACGACCTCGATGGCTCCGGTGGCAACGAGCAGCAGCGCAACCTGTGGAAAGCGCACTTCGAGATAATCGGCCAGCAGTCGGTGCAGCAACCGTTCCGCGAACAGGCCGGCAAATCCGGCAAGTTCGGCACGCCGTTGAGGTAAGAGCGCGGCCTCGTTACTGAGAGCCTGTAGGACTTCTGCAATCTGTTGGATGTTCTGGATGAGGGTACGGAATTGTTGAAGCAAGGAGGCGGCCGTGGTCGCAATCGTCGGACGATCGTTCTCCGCGATGGCCTGCGTGAGGTCGTTGAACAAAGGTTCGAGAGCGGTGGCGGCCGTGGCGATTGCAGTCAGGGCTTCTTCCAGGCCGGTTGTTTCCGTCTCCAACTCAAACGCGCGGAAACCGAGCCAGGGGAGCAACTCGTCCAGTGTGCCGGTCTCGGCCCGCTGCACCAGCGGTTCAAACACGCGCGCGAGTTCACCTGCCAGTTGTTCCAAGGTGCCGACGGCTGTGCTCATGTGCGTTCCATGGTCCGAGGTTTGATGGGGACGGTGAACGTATTCGTCAGGAGCATGGCAACGAACGATCGATAGCGCTCAAGGCTCCCGCGAAGCCTGGGGCTGCCGCACTGGGCCAGCAGGTCCAAGCAGCGATTGAGGTATCGATACGCCGATTCTTTATCGATTGGCAAGGGGCTATCGTCGCCGTGGAGCAGCCGTCGGAGGAGGCGAGGTCCTGCGGCACGATGCCACATGGTGGCAATGCGCCGGTTGCTGTTGATCAGGCGACGGGCTTCGCTAAAATGCCGGCTGATCGCGGCGGCCACATGATCGCCTTCCGGAAAACTCTTCAGTCTGTCTTTGAGGATTTGAAGCCAGGATGTGAATGGCGACGATGCCGAATCTGCCTCGCTCCGGTGATCGCGCATGAAGTGCGGTCTCATCTCATCGTGAAGCGGGTTGAAGTCCGAAGCCCTGCGCCTATTGGAAAAGTGCTCATCGAAGACGACAGGCGGGTGCATGTGGGGCCCGCCGCCGCCCGCGCCACCGCCCGCTGCCGCTTCCGCGCGCACAGCATCGATGGCGGCTTGAATGTTGAGTTTCCCACCGCCCCATGTCGTATCCCATCCGCCGGCCGGCCTGTCCCGTGCCGAGGCCTGCAGGTGGCGGACGATGTCGGCCCGCGTCAAGCGGGGATTTTCCTCCAGGAGCAAGGCAATGGCGCCCGCCACGTGCGGAGCCGCCATGCTGGTGCCGGTCAGGTCTTCATAGAGGCAACAACAAGCGTCGGGGCAACAGTCGCAACAACGACCTCGCAAGTTGGCGGCGTCGGCCTTGGCAGAGGTGATTTCCAACCCCGGCGCGGCAATATCTGGTTTGCGGTTGGTTGCGGCGCCTCGTGCGACGGGTCCCCGGCTCGATGATGATTCGATGCCCGTCGAAGGCCAGCAATCGCAGCGACTGGTCCGCGACTGGTGGTTGGCGACCGCGATGACTTGGGCGGCTGTGCCGGGAATGCTGAGCGTCGCGTCGAGGCTCGCTCGCACCTTGCCGTCGTCCGGCGATTTTGGCGGCAGGAACCAGGGGGTGTTGGTGCCGCGCTCGATCCAGCAGTGAAAATCGACGGCCCCCGCATTTGGATTGGCGAGGGTTAATTTCCATGAACCATCGGGCAGGTTTCCCCGTCGAGGGCTACCGATGGTGATCCGGAAGTTGTTGTTCCGGTCATGTTGTCCGTTTATGGTGCCGTCGATCGTGACACGAGAGCGTCGGTTGGCGGTTGCCGTGGGATTGGCGACAAAGGGTGCCGCCGCCGCGTTGACGGGAATATCGGTGCCATGGTTGACGACACCGCTGGTTGCGCCTCCCGGCGCAGTCACGGTCAGGTTGAGCGTGCCGGCCCGGTCGTACCATAGGTCGAGCATCGCTTCAGACCTGCGTCCCTTGGGGACTTCGAACTCGACGTCCAGACTCCCGTTGCCCGGTACGCGACCCTGGACGTGCCGGAGCATGCCGCCTTCATTGCCTGCCGATTTCACGACGATATGCGGAAGATGCAGGAAGTCGCCGGTTTCGACATAGGCGTCGATCGTTCGCTCCACGGCGCTCGTTCCGTCATGCGGACCCAGATTGTCCCCTTGACTGATGTTGATGACTTTCGGCCTATCGATGCGACTGAGAAACGTGAAGATGAAGTCCATGGCGTCGATCAGGCGTTGGTTTTCTCCGATTTCGTCCGCATTGGTGTAGTCATATCGAACGACGATGAGGTCGGCGCGCGGTGCGACACCCACATAGGTTTGGCTCACGTGGCAGCACGTGGCGGGTCTGCCATTTCCCGCAGCAATGCCGGCCACGTGCGTGCCATGACCTTCGCGGTTATTCCTCGCATCGACGTCCTTCGTGCGCACCGTTGCCTTGCCTTTGAGTGCCTGGGAGAGTTGCGTCTGACTGTAGACGACGCCGATGCCGTTCGGTCCCCTCGTGTCGCCCGCCCGAAAAGGCAACATTTGATCCCAGATTGCGAGGATTCTTGATGTGCCGTCGTCGTTGATGAAGGAGCCGTGGCGCCAGTCGATGCCGCTGTCAATGATGCCGATCACGACCCCATCCCCTTTGCGTGAGTGGGGTCCGGTGTGCACAGCGGTTGCGCGAATTTCCGGTAGGCTGAAATTCAACTCCGGGTGCATGCGCCGTGGACCTTCGACGTTGACCACGTGAGGGATCGCCGCGAGATCGCCGAGTCGCTCCGGAGCGATGAGTCCGGTCGCAATGGTGTAGCCCTTGCTCGGATGCCGCACCAGACTGTGCCGCACGAACCCTACGGCGGTCAGGTCGTCAATGTTGCCCGTAAATTCAACGATGACGCCGATCTGGACTTTTCGTGCGGTCTCTTTGCCTTCGGCTGGTTGAGGCGCTGCGGGCGTACCGACCTGAGTTGCCGCACGAAGTTTCGACCGGAGTCCGGGGTCGAGTTTTTTATTCATCGTCGCGTCCTCATCTGAAGACCATTTCGATCCTTGAGTAGCATCATCTTTCCACTCTTACGCCACCACCGTGGTGGTGCGGGTCCGTCGGCGTTTGCGAGCGGGCGCCTGGCCGGCGGCGCCGAAGGGCGCGACCCGAGCCAACACCGCCGCCGAGAGTACATAGCCCGGCTTCGGTCGCTCCGGCGGCCGCGTTGGATCAATCAGCAACGTCTCATACGCGATCGGCGCGGCGAGTCCCATCTCGTCATCCACGGCTAAGTCGTCAGCGGCGACCGTGAGCCCACCATCGAGCGGCACAAAGCTCGGCTGCGCCAACTGCTCGTCTTCTCGCAGGTCCTCATACTGCGCTAACGCGAAGGGCTCCTGCACCGGCGTCATCCGCCAGGGCTGGGCGCCGGCCCGATCCGTCACCGTGACCGTCACCGTCGTCGGGCCGCCAACCAGTGGTGCCGTCCCCAGCTTCGTGAGCCGCCGGTTCAACGGTGCAATCCGCTCGCGTAACGTCAGCTCCGCCCAGGGATGCACGCGCAGTCCCGTGGCCGGCGGCGGCGTCTCCCGGAAGGTCACGACTGGCGCGCGGCTTCGTGGGACCGTCCCACTCCAATTACGCTGGTCGGCCAGAGCGGTAGCGATTAAGCCCACCACATCCACCGCGGCCGGGAGCGGCGGAGCGCTCTTGCTGCCGAACGTCCGTGAGAAGGACACCGACACCGAGAAGAACAGCAGCTTGATCGAGGCCTTGCCCTCCACGTGCCAGGGCGTGGGGCCGGCCAATCGGCCGTTAAACGAGATCCCCATCAACAGGTGGCCGTGATACCGCAGCGCCAGGGCCGCGCCGACCTCTACCTCAAAGGCCAAAGGCGCCAATTGGATGATCGCATCAAAGCCGAGCATCCCGTCGAAGCTGAAGCCGCCGCCGGCCGCATGCAGATCCACCCGGGCGCCGAACTGCACCGTGTTCGAGGTCACCGCGACATAGGCCTGGCAGCGCAGTTGGAGCGAATCGCCATCAGCCAATTGCAAAGCCAGCCGCTTCAAGGCAGGCAAACCCGGCGGAGCGGCAAAGCGGGGATGGAAGCCACCGATGGCCAGGACGAACTGCGGCTGACGGCCCCAGCCCGCGCGTAACGCCATGTCGCCCGTCAGGGTGAATTGCAGAATCCGCGAGTCATAGAGCGTCGCATCCAACGAGACCGTCTCGGCACTCACGTCGAGCACACCCAGGGCATCCATGCGGATCTGCACCAACGGATGGCTCTGGTCCGGCAGCAAGACTTGCAACCGGCCTAGC
>WBZP01001987.1_pt1 | contig 24180 bp, 24 predicted proteins | sample 5204301 | NCBI WGS metagenome assembly WBZP01 (sample SAMN12412401, study PRJNA552823) | activated sludge metagenome | isolation source: activated sludge from nitrification reactor of wastewater treatment plant... | place: USA: Pennsylvania | collected 2017 | reverse complement strand
CCCCGACGGTGAAGGGCAGCGCGAGGCTCACCTGCTCGACCGGAGTGAGGTATGCCGCCCACTCCTCGTGCCGACCGGGGTCCGCGAGGGCGTCGCGCAGCCAGACGCGGGAAGCATCCCAGTCCCGCTGGCCCAGGGCGAGGAAGGCGTCGAGGGTCGGCTCCCGCCAGGCCCGCGCCCACGTCGAGTCCGGCTCGAGGTCGGCCACCGCGCGCAGGTCGAGGGCGTGGTCGCCATACCGGAGGACGATCCTGCTGCCCGCGGGGGTGACCATGACGCCGTAGGGGAGCGCGTCCCGACCGAAGGGGTGGTCGGCGGGCACGTCGGGCCAGGTGGTCATCAGTCCTCCGGAGGTTTCGACGGCGCGGGAGCGGCCTCACCGCAGGCTACGTGATCTCCAGCCGGTCCCGCGGGGCCTATAGTCGCCTGATGCGAGTCTTCGCCCTCGGCGCTGCCGGGCTGGCTGCCCTGGTCCACGTGTACATCTTCGTGCTCGCGCCGCCGCGCTGGTCCTCATCCTCAGCGACCGCAGGATGGCCCGGGCCGCCGCCATCCAGGGGACCCTGCCGCTGCTGGCCATCCTCGGGCTGCTGCTGTCGTAGCCCTGGGGCTGGGCTGGTCGGGCCGCGAGTGCGCGCGTGCCCCGAGCGGCCCGCCGGGCCTAGGGTGTGGGGCTATGGCGCACTACCTCAGCGTGGGAAGCGTCCCGCCGAAGCGGCACACCCAGCACCGCGATCCGGCCGGACACCTGTACTTCGAGGAGCTCATGGGCGAGGAGGGCTTCTCGTCGGACTCCTCGCTGCTCTACCACCGGGCCATCCCGGCCGCCGTCTCGGCGTCGCGGACCTGGGACGTCGGGGACTACGCGACGACCCCGAACCATCCGCTGCTGCCCCGGCATCTCCAGCCGCATCGGCTCTTCCCGGAGCGGTCCTGGGTGGGGGTCGACCCGGTCCGGGGACGCCGGCTGCTCCTGGGCAACAAGGACGTCCGGCTGCTCTATGTCGTCGCCGACGCGGCGAGCCCGTGGTACCGCAACGCCATCGGCGACGAGTGCGTCTACGTCGAGCGCGGTGCCGCACGGGTCGAGACCGTCTTCGGCGTGCTCGACCTCCACCGCGGGGACTACCTCGTCATGCCTCGGGCGACGACGCACCGGTGGCTCCCGGTCGCCGAGGGCGAGGCGTCATACAGCGAGCCGTTGCGGCTGGTCGTCGTGGAGGCGAGCTCGCATGTCAGCCCACCCCGGCGCTACCTGTCGCGCTACGGGCAGCTCCTCGAGCACGCGCCCTACTGTGAGCGCGACCTGCGCCTGCCCATCGGCCCGCTGCTCGCCGAGGACATCGGCGCGGACGCCGGCGAGGCGACCGAGGTGCTCATCAAACACCGCGGGTCCGGGCCGGGTGGGATCGCCGGGACGGTGCACGTCCAGCCGCACCACCCGCTCGATGTCGTCGGGTGGGACGGCTGTCTGTACCCCTACGCCTTCGATATCGCCGACTTCGAGCCGATCACCGGGCGAGTGCACCAGCCGCCGCCCGCGCACCAGGTATTTGAGGGCGCCGGCTTCGTCATCTGCAACTTCGTGCCGCGCAAGGTCGACTACCACCCGCTGGCGATCCCGGTGCCGTACTACCACTCGAATGTCGACTCCGACGAGGTGATGTTCTACGTCGACGGTGACTACGAGGCGCGCCGCGGGTCGGGCATCACCACGGGGTCGGTGTCGCTGCATCCTGGGGGCCACGCGCACGGGCCGCAGCCGGGCGCGATGGAGGCGTCCATCGGCAAGGAGTCCTTCGACGAGACGGCTGTCATGGTCGACACCTTCGCCCCGCTCGACCTCGGCGAGGGTGGGCTGGCATGCGACGACGGGGTGTATGCCGGGTCGTGGTCGCGTCAGGGCGGTCCGTCGGCGACCTGAACCGTGGGCGCGGCGGTCAGCTGGTGAGGACCGGCTCACCGACCAGCTCGACCCCGACCTCGCGCATCTCCTCCAGCGCGAGCTCGGTCGTCGCGGGCGAGACGCCGGCGGTGAGGTCGAGGAGCACCCGGGTGGTCAGGCCCTCGTGGACGGCGTCGACCGCGGTGGCGCGCACGCAGTGGTCGGTGGCGATGCCAACGACGTCGACGGCCTGGACGTCGCGCTCGGCCAGCCACCTCGCCAGTGACGTCGGCGAGTCGCCCTCGATCGTCGTCCCCTCGAAGCCGCTGTATGCCGCGGCGAAGCGGCCCTTGCGGAAGACCGCCTCGACGCGCTCGAAGGCCTTCGCGGCGTTGGGGTGGAACTGGGCGCCCTCCGTGCCGGCCGCACAGTGCACCGGCCAGGTGTCGACATAGTCCGGCGACTGGGCGAAGTGCGCCCCCGGGTCCTCGTGCCAGTCGGCCGTCGCGACGATGGCCGCGTACGTCTTGCCGTGCCGTTCGACATACTCGCTGATACCCGCAGCGACCCCGGCGCCACCGCCGACCGCGAGCGAGCCGCCCTCGCAGAAGTCGTTCTGGACGTCGACGAGGATCAACGCGGTGCGGGTCTGAGCCATGCGCGACAGGGTACCCCGGTCAGCTCGCGCCGCCGAGGTACACGGTGGGGATGACCGGCTCGCCCTTCTGCAGCTGACGGGCCGAGGCGGGCAGCTCCTCGCGAGAGGCGTGGTGGCGCTCGCGGGCGGCCTGCACCGAGGTGTCGGCGATGACCGCGCCGTCCCGGACCAGGTCGACCATGAGCGGCCGGTCGTCGCCGTCGTCGTGCGGCGCCTCCCCGATGCCGATGATCTCGGCCTCGGCGATGCCCCTGGTGTTGCGGCGACGCAACGCCCACTTGCGCCCACCGACCGAGGTCTTGTCCTTGCTCTTCTTCGCGACCGGCTCCATCACGCCGTCGTCGTTGCTGCGCAGGACGAGCTTGTAGACCATCCCCGCGGTCGGGGCGCCCGAGCCGGTGACCAGCGAGGTCCCGACGCCGTAGCCGCTGACCGGACCGGCCGCCAGCGCCGCGATGGCGTACTCGTCGAGGTCGGAGGTGACGATGATGCGGGTCCGCTCGTTGCCGAGGGCGTCGAGCTGCTCGCGGACCTGGCGGGCCAGGACGAGCAGGTCGCCGGAGTCCAGGCGCACCGCCCCCAGGTCGGGCCCGGCGAGCCGGACCGCGGTCTCGACCGCATGGGTCACGTCGTAGGTGTCGACGAGCAGGGTCGTCCCGGTCCCCAACGCGGCGAGCTGGGCGGCGAAGGCCTCCTCCTCGGTGTCATGGACCAGCGTGAAGGCGTGCGCCGAGGTACCGGTCGTCGGCACGCCATACCGGCGGCCCGCCTCGAGGTTGGACGTCGCCGCAAAGCCGGCGAGGTATGCCGCCCGGGCGCTCGCGACCGCGGCCTCCTCATGGGTGCGCCGCGAGCCCATCTCGATGCAGGGCCGGTCGCCGGCGGCCGAGGTCATCCGGGAGGCTGCGGCGGCGACGGCACTGTCGTGGTTGAGGATCGACAGGGCCAGGGTCTCCAGCACCACGCCCTCGGCGAAACCGGACTCGACGACGAGGACGGGGGAGCCGGGGAAGAATGCCTCGCCTTCGGCGTAGCCGCTGATGTCGCCGGTGAAGCGGTAGTCCGACAGCCAGGCCAGGGTCGCCTCGTCGACGACCTTCGTCCGGGCGAGCTGCTCGAGGGCGACGGCGTCGAAGCGGAAGCCGGCGAGCGCCTCGAGGAAGCGGCCGGTGCCGGCGACGACGCCATAGCGGCGCCCTTCGGGGAGGCGGCGCGCGAAGAGCTCGAAGACGCACCGCCTCGTGGCCGCGCCACTGCGCAGCGCCGCCTCGATCATCGTCAGCTCGTAGTGGTCGGTCAGCAGCGCGGTGCTCGTCGTCACGGCGTCAGCGTACGGCCTTGCCTGGCTCGCAGCCCTCGGGCGGTGCGCGTCGACGGCTCCCGGGGACGGCGCGGGGACGGCATACCCTTGGGGTATGTCGCTTGCGCCCACCGTCGACCCGACCACGGTCGCGGACGAGGCGCTGGCGACCGACCCGGGCTGGGTGACCTTGGTGTGGAACGACCCGGTCAACCTCATGTCCTATGTCACCTATGTCTTCATGACCTACTTCGGCTACCCGCGGGGCAAGGCGGAGAAGCTCATGATGGACGTCCACGTCAAGGGCAAGGCCGCCGTCTCGCACGGCTCCCGCGAGGAGATGGAGGTCGACACCGTCGCCATGCAGGGGTACGGCCTGTGGGCCACCTTCGAGAAGGACGGCTGAGCGATGGCGACCGGGTTCCGGCGCTCGCGCGGTGCGTGGGTGGCCCAGCTGGACCGCACCGAACGCGCCCTCATCGTCGGGCTGATGGAGCAGACCCGTGGCCTGCTCGCCCCGCATCTCGTCGCTGACGGACCCGAGCCGCAGGACGAGTTCGAGGCTCTCGTCGCCTCGTTGCGTGAGCCCGTCGGGCTGGCCGATGCCCCCCGCGACCCCGCGCTGGAGCGGCTGCTGCCGACCGGACACCGGGGCGACCCGGAGACGGCCGCGGAGTTCCGGCGCCTGACCGAGGAGGACCTGCGCACCCACAAGAGCGCCTGCCTCGACACGGCAATGGCGCTGATCCGGGGTGCCCGCGGCGACAAGGTCCGGGTCGCGCCGGAGCAGAGCCAGGCGATGCTCGTCGCCATCAACGACGTCCGCCTCCTGTTGGGGGAGCGGCTCGGGCTGCGTAACGACGACGACGCGGCGTTGCTCGACGCCTATCTCGCGTCAGCGGGGGACGACGACCCGGCGGCCTACGCGGTCGCGGTTTATGACTTTCTCGGCTGGCTCCAGGAGTCGCTCGTCCAGGCCATGCTGCGCTGACCCGATCGTGGGCGTTCGGCGACCCGCGCTGTGATGCACGCGACGAGGGGCGGCCGCCGAGGTGTCGGTGCGGCGAAGTACGCTCAGCCCCGTGGCGGACGCACCGATCGGGATCTTCGACTCCGGGTACGGCGGCCTCACCGTCGCCCGGGCCGTGCTCGACCAGCTGCCGCACGAGGCGATCGTCTACTTCGGTGACACGGCCCGGACCCCTTACGGTCCGCGCCCCATCGCCCAGACCCGCGAGCTCGCCCTCGAGTGCCTCGACAGCCTCGTCGCGCGAGGGGTCAAGGCCCTCGTCATCGCCTGCAATACCGCCGCCGCCGCGGTTCTGCACGACGCTCGGGAGCGGTATGACGTCCCCGTCATCGAGGTCATCCGCCCCGCGGTGCGTCGCGCTGCGGCAGCCACCCGGGACAACCGGGTCGGGGTCATCTCGACGCTCGGCACCCACAACTCGCGGGCGTATATCGACGCCTTCGCGCCGGCGCCGCAGATCACCGTGACCAGCCAGCCCTGCCCCCGGTTCGTCGAGTTCGTCGAGAGCGGGGTGACCGGCGGCGCGGAGCTCATCGCCGTCGCCCGGGAGTACCTCGCGCCGCTACAGGCCGAGGGTGTCGACACGCTCATCCTCGGCTGCACCCACTATCCGCTGCTCACCGGTGTCATCTCCTATGTCATGGGCGACCTCGTCACCCTGGTCTCCTCCGCCGAGGAGACCGCGAAGGACCTCTACCGGGTCCTCGCCGACAGCGGCCGGCTCCGCCCCGACGACCTTCCCGCGCCGCGCCACGAGTTCGTCACCACCGGCGACCCGCTCACCTTCTCGCGCCTGGCCAGGAGGTTCCTGGGGCCCGAGGCGGCCGTCGAAGCGCACCGCCAGGAGGTCGCGCCCGGATGAGGCTCACGGTCATCGGGTGCTCCGGCTCGTTCCCGGGGCCCGACTCGCCTGCGTCGTCATACCTCGTCGCCGTCCCCGACCCGGCGGACGAGCAGAAGGTATGGCGCATCCTCCTCGACGTCGGGAACGGCTCGCTCGGGGTGCTCCAGCGCCACATCGACCCGCTGTCGCTCGACGCGATCTTCCTCACCCACCTACACCCCGACCACTGCCTCGACCTCTGCGGGCTGTACGTCATGCACCGGTACCAGCCGGGTGGCCGGACCGCCCGGCGGCTCCCGGTGTATGGGCCCGCGGGCACCGCTCGACGCATTGAACGGGCCTACGGCGGGGACGTCCACCGGCTCGAGCGGGCCTACGACTTCCTCCGCCTGCGCGATGGCGAGCCGGTGTCCGTTGGGCCGGTCACGGTGACGCCGTACCTGATGAACCATCCGGTGGAGACCTACGGCTTCCGGGTGACGAGTGGGGACGCGGTGCTCGCCTACACCGGCGACACCGACAGCTGCGACAACCTCACCCCGCTGCTTCGTGGCGCCGACCTGGCCCTGGTCGAGTGCGCCTTCGTCGACGGGCGCGATGCCGAGCGGGGCATCCACCTCAGCGGCTCCCGGGCGGCGGCGGCCGCCGTCGCGGCGGGGGGAGTGCGTCGGCTCATGCTCACCCACCTGCCCTCGTGGAACGACCCCGAGGTATGCCGCGCGCAGGCCGCCGCGGAGTGGCCCGGCGAGGTCGAGCTGGCCGCGCCCGAGGGGACCTACGAGTTCTGACCTGCCCGGTCATCGTCTTGTCATCATTTCGTCATGGCCTGCCCTCGGTCGGTCCCGGTTAGCCTTGCCCCCATGACCCGACACGACGGCCGCGCCCCCGACCAGCTCCGCCAGATCCGGATCACGAGGCACTGGCAGGACACCGGAGAGGGCTCGGTGCTCGTCGAGTTCGGCAAGACGAGGGTGCTCTGCGTCGCCTCGCTGACCGAGGGCGTCCCGCGCTGGCTCAAGGGCCAAGGGAAGGGCTGGGTCACCGCCGAGTACGCCATGCTGCCGCGATCGACGAACACCCGGAGCGACCGCGAGTCGGTCCGCGGGAAGGTCGGCGGTCGCACCCACGAGATCTCCCGCCTCGTCGGGCGCTCGCTTCGCGCGGTCGTCGACACCCGCGCCCTCGGTGAGAACACCGTCGTCCTCGACTGCGATGTCCTCCAGGCCGACGGTGGCACCCGCACCGCGTCGATCACCGGTGCGTATGTCGCCCTCGCCGACGCGATTGCCTACGGCACAGCGCAGGGGTGGGTGGCGGCCGGCAAAACCCCGCTGGTCGGGTCGGTCGCGGCGGTCAGCGTGGGGGTCGTCGACGGCGTGCCGGTCCTTGACCTGGACTACCCCGAGGACGTCAGCGCCGACACGGACATGAATGTCGTCATGACCGGCGATGGGCGTTTCGTCGAAGTTCAGGGCACGGCCGAGCGGGAGCCCTTCGACCGGGGGCGGCTTGACGCCCTGTTGGCGTTGGCCGCGAAGGGGTGCGCGGACCTCACCGCACTTCAGCGCGCCGCCCTGGGCGGGTGATCTCGTATGCCGAACCGCATCGTCCTTGCCACCCGTAACGAGCACAAGGTCGGGGAGCTTCGCGCCATCCTCGGGGATGTCGTGGCCGAGCTCGACCTCGAGGTCGTCGGCCTGTCGGCCTACCCTGACCTGCCCGACGTCGTCGAGGACGGCGTGACCTTCGCGGCGAACGCGACCAAGAAGGCGGCGGCGGTCGCCGACGCCCTCGGTCTGCCCGCGCTGGCCGACGACAGCGGACTGGCCGTCGACGTCCTCGGTGGGGCGCCGGGGATCTTCAGCGCTCGGTGGTCCGGTCGGCACGGCGACGACCGGGCCAACCTCGAGCTGCTCCTGGCCCAGCTGGCCGATGTGCCCGACGTCCACCGGGGCGCCGGCTTCGTCTGCGCGGCGGCCCTCGCCGTGCCGGGGCGTCTCGTGGTCGTTGAGGAGGGGCACTTCCGGGGGACCCTCACCCGGGCGCCACGGGGGAGCAACGGCTTCGGGTACGACCCGATCCTCCAGGTCGACGGGGACCCGCGGACCTCGGCCGAGCTGAGCCCGACGGAGAAGAACGCCCACTCCCACCGGGGCGCCGCCTTCCGGGCGCTCATCCCGCACCTTCGCGCCGCCTTCGGGCGCGGCTGAGCCGGGGGGTGTAGCGATGGGAAGCCTTCGAACGGGCGCCTGGTCCGGTCTCGCCGCCGGGGCGATGGCGGTCGGCACGGCAACCGGTCTCGCGGCTGTCACCCGCCCAATCGGTTTGACGTCACCCGCCGCCGCTCCAGTTGTCTCGGCCGGGGGTGCCGGAGTCGACCGGGTGCCGCTGTGGCTGAAGAACCTCGCGGTCTCGGCCTTCGGGACCGCCGACAAGGCCGTCCTCCTCACCGGAGTCCTCGTCGTACTCGCCGCAGCGTGTGCGGCCATCGGTGTGGCTGCGGTGCGACGCCCCCGTCTCGGGTTCTGGCTGTTTGCCGGCTTGGGTGCGCTCGGGGTCCTCGTCGTGCTCTCTCGCCCCGCAGCAACCATCGCTGACGCCCTCCCAATGGGCATCGGCACGGGCCTCGGGCTGGCACTTCTGGCCCGTGCAGTCAGGGACGTTGGCGGGGCAGAGTCCCGAGGGGTCACGCGACGGACTCTTCTCGGCGGGGCACTCGGAGTCGGGCTCGGTCTGCTCGGGGCGCGGCCGTGGTCGGCGGGTGCGAACCGACCGGTTCCCACCGGTGCCGCGACACTGCCTGCCCCGGCCCGTCCGCTTCCCGCCTTCACCGGGGTGAACCCCGGGATCCCGGGCCAGACGCCGTACATCATCCCCGCAGCCGACTTCTACCGGATCGACACCGCCCTCACTGTGCCCGAGGTCGACGCTGCCACCTGGTCACTGCGCGTCCATGGCATGGTCGACAAGGAGGTCGTCCTGACCTACAACGAGCTGCTCGCCGAGTCGCTGCAAGAGCAGCTCGTGACCTTGACCTGCGTGTCGAACGAGGTGGGCGGGGATCTTTGCGGCAACGCTGTGTGGACCGGGTGGCCCGTCCGTAACCTCCTGGCCCGGGTCGGCGTCCATCCCGACGCGGACATGGTCCTATCGACCAGCGTCGATGGCTGGACGGCCGGAACCCCGCTGACCGCCCTGACCGATCGCCGCGATGCCTTGTTGGCCGTGGCGATGAACGGCGAGCCGCTACCGGCCGAGCACGGCTACCCGGTGCGGCTCGTGGTCCCCGGGCTCTATGGGTACGTCTCCGCGACGAAATGGGTGACCGATCTCAAGGTCACCCGCTTCGACGCCGACCAGGGGTACTGGACTCCGCGTGGCTGGTCGGCACTCGGGCCGGTGAAGACCGCATCGCGGATCGACGTGCCGAGGGACTCCACGCAGGCGCAGCGAACCGCCGATGGTCTCGTCGCCGTGGCCGGCGTGGCGTGGGCCCAACATCGCGGCATCAGCCGCGTCGAGGTCCGGGTCGACGAGGGTCCCTGGGTGGAGGCCGACCTCGCGGCCGAACCGAGCATCGACGCCTGGCGGCAGTGGGTCTACCGGTGGCCGGCCATGCCGGGGCGGCATACCCTCACCGTCCGCGCGACCGACGGCACGGGCGCGGTCCAGACCGACCAGGTCCAGCGGTCCGACCCCGACGGCGCGACCGGGCATCACTCGGTCACCGTCGAGGTGGTCTGAGCTTCAGGACAGGAGCCGCAGGCAGCGCTGCTCGGACGGGCTGTAGACCTCGTCCGCCGGCCGGGTCCCCCACCCCAGCGGTGGGGGAGCCGTCGCGTCGTACTGGTGCCCGGACGGCGTGGTGACACTGACCGAGTGCGCCGAGAGCCGGGTCGTGCGCCAGCCCGGGAGCTCCTTCACATGGTTATGTCGCTCGCACATGCCCTGGCCGTTGGCAAAGGAGGTGGCGCCGCCGAGGCGGTGGGCCACGCTGTGGTCGGTATGCCGGACTGGGGCTCCGCAGAACGGGATGACACAGTCCTGGTCGCGCAGGGCGATCAGCTCGGCGAGGCCGGCCGGGAAGGCTCGCGCCTGAGAGTCCATCGCGACCAGGCGACCCGTCCTCGGAGCGGTGTAGAGCCGGCGGAGCGCCGCTTTGCCGCTGCGGGTGAGCTGGGCCAGCACCGCAACCGGCACCGGGCCATACCCCTGAAGCCGGCCCGCGCCATCATGCCCGGCGACCAGCGACGCCTCCGACATCACGACATTGACGGTCACGGGGACGTCGGAAGCCTGCTTCTGTCCGGTGATGCGCTCGACCAGGGTGTCGGCCATGACCTGACCGCGCCCTCGATCGTCGCCCCCGCCGACGCGGACCGAGTCGGCAGCCGCGGTGAGGGCCGAGTAGACCGCCATGCCCTGCGCGGCTGGAAGCATGGCGGTCACCTGGGCCATACAGTCGGGGGCCGGCCGCATGGTCACCCGCCGGTCGGCCATCGCAGCGCGCACCCGACGGACCGCACTCGCGGGGTCGACCACATGGGAGGCGGCCCGGGCGGCTGCGCCCGCCTGCGCCTCCGACAGCAGGGGCAGGTCCGCCGCCAGCCGCGCGTCGACCGTACGACGGTCGCCTGGTTCGAGCACCACCGTCGCCTGGCAGACCATGGTCGCCGCCCACTCGCTGATGCGTCCGGCGGCAAGGTGCGCCATCGTCTGCGGCAGATCGAGGACCAGCGCCCGGGCCAGCCCGAGGTGGGTCGCGCCACGACTGGGCGACTCGTGCCGGGCGAGGGCGATCTCCTCCGCGACTCCGTCACCGCGGTGCTCCAGCGGCACGCCACGCGCAGCGTCAGCGGCCACCCGCGACGCCCAGAGCTCGACGCTGACCCGGGCCTGAGCGGCGGCGACGGCACCTTTGACCGCCTCCAGCGCGCTGAGCTGGGCGATCCGCTCGGCATCGTCCTCGGCGGCGTCGAGGCCGGTCAGCGCCAGGATGAAACGCTCGACCTCCGCTCGGGTCAGCACGGCTGCCCCGCCCCCTCCACTCGCCATACCTCATCATAGAACAGATGTTCGAATTAGGTCAACAAACAGGAAGGACACCGCAGGAACACGCGACAGGAGCTCCCCTCACCAGCCACCCGCGCGGACAGATCACACCAGCCGGCAGTCCCGGCTCCCCTAGGGTGAAGGGGTGACCTCGGCACCCTCGTACCCGCACCTGTTCGCCCCGCTCGACCTCGGACATGTCACCTTGCCCAACCGCGTCCTCATGGGCTCGATGCACGTCGGGCTGGAGGAAGCCCCGGACGGCTTCGCGAGGATGGCGGCCTTCTACGCGGAGCGGGCCCGTGCCGGCGTCGGGCTCATCGTCACCGGCGGCATCGCCCCCAACGACGAGGCCCGCCCCTACCCGGGCGGGGCCAAGCTGTCTACCCCCGAGGAGGCAGCCAAGCACCGCATCGTCACCGAAGCCGTCCACGCCGCAGGGGGGCGGATCGCGATGCAGATCCTCCACTTCGGCCGCTACGCCTACCATCCCGATCTCGTCGGCCCCAGTCCGATCCAGGCGCCGATCTCGCCCTTCCCGCCTCGTGAGCTCACCGCCGCGGACGTCGAGCGGACCATCGAGGACTTCGTGACCTGCGCGGCCCTGGCCAAGGACGCCGGATATGACGGCGTCGAGGTCATGGGCTCGGAGGGCTACTTCATCAACGAGTTCATCTCGGCCCGCACGAACCACCGCACCGACGAATGGGGTGGGTCGTACGAGAACCGGATGCGCCTGCCCGTGGCGATCGTCAAGGGGGTCCGCGAGCGGGTCGGACCGGACTTCATCGTCATCTACCGGCTGTCCATGCTCGACCTCATCGAGGACGGCTCGACCGCGGACGAGGTCATCCAGCTCGCCCGGGCCATCGAGGCAGCCGGCGCGTCGATCATCAACACCGGCATCGGCTGGCACGAGGCCCGGATCCCGACGATCGCGACCAGCGTGCCCCGGGCGGCCTTCGCGTGGGTGACCCGCGAGCTCAAGGGCAAGGTCGGCATCCCCTTAGTCACGACGAACCGCATCAACGCCCCGCAGGTCGCCGAAGACCTCCTTGCCCAGGGGTACGCCGACATGGTCTCGATGGCCCGCCCGTTCCTCGCCGACCCGGAGTTCCTCGTCAAGGCCGCCGCCGGAACCCCGGAGGCCATCAACACCTGTATCGCCTGCAACCAGGCCTGCCTCGACCACACCTTCAGTGGCCTGATCACCTCGTGCCTGGTCAACCCGCGGGCCTGCCACGAGACCGTGCTGACGATCGCTCCCGCGATGCAGCGCCGGACAGTTGCGGTCGTCGGGGCCGGTCCGGCTGGGCTCGCCGCGGCCAGCACGGCGGCGCGCCGCGGGCACCGGGTCACCCTCTTCGAGGCCGACGAGACGCTCGGGGGGCAGTTCAACTACGCCAAGCAGATCCCCGGCAAGGAGGAGTTCCACGAGACCCTCCGGTACTTCTCCCACGAGCTCGAGGCCGCCGGGGTCGAGACGAGGTTCGGGCATCGGGTTAGCGCCGCCGAGCTCGTCGATGGCGGCTTCGACGACGTCCTTCTCGCGACCGGCGTCCTCCCCCGGGTCCCCGAGGTCGCGGGCGTCGACCACCCCAGCGTCGTCACCTACCTCGACGTGCTGCGACACCACGTCCCGGTCGGCCCGCGGGTCGCGGTCATGGGCGCCGGCGGCATCGGCTTCGATATCGCCGAGTACCTCACCCAGAACGGCCCGAGCGGGGCGGCCGACCCGGCCGTCTTCAACGCCGAGTGGGGCATCGACCCGACCTTCGCCACCCGCGGTGGCGTCATCGCCCCCGCCCAGGAGCACCCGGCCCGGCAGGTCTACCTCGTCCAGCGCAAGGCCTCCAAGGTCGGGGCAGGCCTCGGGCGGACCACCGGCTGGATCCACCGCGCCGTCCTCCAGAAGCGGGGCGTGACGATGATTCCCGGTGCGACATACGACAAGATTGACGACGCGGGACTGCACCTTCGCGTGGGCGAGCGGGAGCTGGTTCTCGAGGTCGACACCGTCGTCCTGTGCACCGGTCAGGAGCCCAACCGCGAGCTGTATGACGCCCTCGTCTCCGCCGGCGCCGCCGTCCAGCTCATCGGTGGCGCCGATGTCGCCGCCGAGCTCGACGCCAAGCGGGCTATCAAACAGGGCACCGAGGTCGCGGCGGCGCTGTGAGGTCCGCGGCCGGGCTGTCAGTGTGGTCCGACCGCAGTCGCGGCCCTCACCGTCCGGTCGTGCGAGAGTACCGCGCGACCGCGAGCGGGACGAAGAGCACCAACAAGAGCGCCGAACCGACGACGACCATGGGCACGGGGTGCTGCGTCGGGAAGACGTCCGGCACCGGCGCGTCACCGACATTGCCAAACAGCTCGCGGGCCGCCTGGACCAACGCCGAGACCGGGTTCCAGTTCGCGAAGGCCTCCAGCGGCCCGGGAAGGTTCTGGGTCTGGACGAAGGCGTTGGAGATAAAGGTCAGCGGGAAGAGCACCATGAAGGCCGCGTTGTTGATGACCTCGGGGGAACGGACGAGCATCCCGAGCAAGGCCATGACCCAACTGAACGAGTAGCTGAAGAGCAGCAGCAAGGCCACGCCGGCGAGGAACTCCACGACCGTGCCGTGGAACCGCCAACCGACCACCAGGCCGGTGAGGATCATAATGACCATCGAGATGGTGTTGAGGGCCAGGTCGGCGTTGGTGCGCCCCACGAGCACCGCGGATGGGCTCATCGGCAAGGTGCGGAAGCGGTCGATGATGCCGTCCTTGAGGTCCTGCGCCATGCCGAAGCCGGAGAAGGTCGCCCCGAAGAGCACGGTCTGGCCGAAGATGCCGGCCATGAGGTAGTCGGTGTAGTTGGTGCCCTCGACCCGGATCGAGCCGCCGTAGACCTGGCTGAAGAGCAGGACGAACATGATCGGTTGGAGGACGGCGAAGACGACGTAGTCGGGGGAGCGGCGGAACTTCAGCAGGTTGCGCCAGGTCACGGTCCAGCCGTCGGCGAGCCAGGTGCTCGTCATGTCGTTGCCTCCTCGGCGCGGTGTCCGGTCAGGGTGAGGAAGACGTCGTCCAGGGTGGGGCGACGGATCCCTGCGTCGTGCAGGCGTATGCCGGCCGCCTCCAGGTCGGCGAGGGCGCCATATAGCGCGGGCGCCCCGGATCGCACCGGCACCTCCAGATCACGGCCGGACTCGCCGACGCTGACCTCGCCGTCGCCGTGGCGGGCCAGCACGAGGCGGGCTTGCTCCGAGTCGGCGGCGTCGACCAGCGTGATGACGATGCGGTGCCCCCCGATCCGGCCTTTCAGCTCATCGGAGGTGCCCCGGGCGATGACCCGCCCGGAGTCGATGACGCAGATCGAGCTGGCCAGCTGGTCGGCCTCCTCGAGATACTGGGTGGTCAGCAGCACCGTCGTGCCGTCGGCCACCAGCCCCTTGATCACCCCCCACAGCGCGATCCGGCTGCGCGGGTCGAGCCCGGTGGTGGGCTCGTCGAGGAAGAGGACCTTGGGATGGATGACCAGGGCCCCGGCCAGGTCGATCCGTCGCCGCATGCCACCGGAGAAGCCCTTGACGGGACGGTCGCCGGCCTCGGTCAGGTCGAACAGCTCGATCAGCTCGGCGGCGCGAGCCCGAGCCGCGCGGATGCCGAGGTGGTAGAGCCGTCCGACCATCTCGAGGTTCTCCAGGCCGGTGAGATTCTCGTCGACCGCGGCGAACTGACCGCTGGAGCCGATGACGCGCCGGACCGCCTGGGGATCGGCCCCCACGTCGATGCCGTCGACCCGGGCGACCCCCTGGTCGGGCCGGATCAACGTCGTCAGCACCTTCACCGCGGTGGTCTTGCCGGCTCCGTTGGGGCCGAGCAGCCCGGTGACAGTTCCCTGCTCGGCAGCCAGGTCGAATCCGTCCAGCGCTCGGACCTCTCGGTCCTTGCTGCGGTATGTCTTGCGCAGGCTCTCGGCCTCAATGATTGGCACGAGGTTAGGCTAACCTTTCCCGCTGACAGCCTCCGCCGCGCCCGGATCTGCGCAGGTCAGGACGTGTGCGGCAGACGGAACGGCCGGATCGCGTCCGGCGGGACCACGCCGAGGCGACCACGCTGGAAGTCCTCGATCGCCTGGGCGAGCTCGTCGCGGGTGTTCATGACGAACGGGCCGTAGTGGGCCATCGGCTCGCGGATCGGCCGACCGCCGAGGATCACCAGCTCGAGGGTCGAGCTGCGCGAGTCCGGGCGGGCCTCGGCGTGGGCTGTGATGCGGTCGCCGGCACCGAGGACGGCGAGCTGGCCCTCCCGGATCGCGGCACCCTCGGCGCCGACCGTGCCGGAGCCCTGGAGCGCGTAGATGAGCGCGTTGAAGCCGGGGTTCCACGGCAGGTCGAGGACGCCGTCGGCGGTCACCGAGGCGTGCAGGTAGGTGATCGGGGTGTGCGTGGACCCCGGGCCGCCATGGCCGTCGAGCTCGCCGGCGATGACCCGGACGAGCGAGGCGCCGTCGGCCGAGGCGAGCAGGGTGAGCTGGTCCCGTTCGATCCCCTGGTACCGGGGAGCAGCGAACTTGTCCGCCGCGGGGAGGTTGACCCACAGCTGCAGCCCGTGGAAGAGGCCCCCGGAGCGCACCAGCGACTCCGGCGGGGTCTCGATGTGGAGCAGCCCTGACCCGGCCGTCATCCACTGGGTGGCGCCCTCGGTGATGACACCACCGCCACCGTGGGTGTCCTGGTGGATGAAGGATCCCTCGATGAGGTAAGTGACCGTCTCGAAGCCGCGGTGCGGGTGCCAGTCGGTGCCCCGGGGCTCGCCGACGCCATAGTCGACCTCGCCCATGTGGTCCATCATGATGAACGGGTCGAGGTGCTCGTACCGGATGCCCGCCATGGTCCGGCGCACCGGGAAGCCCTCGCCTTCCAGTCCGCTCGGCGCGCTGACGACGCCGAGCACGGGGCGCTGGACGGCCTGGGGGCTCGCAAGCGTGATCCGGGGAAGGGTGAGGGTGTCGGCGCTGACGGCGGCCATCGACGGCTCCTTAGTTGAATTCAAAACTACTCACCATCGAGAACGACCGGCCGGACGCCGCTATTCCGCACACGCCGACGACAACGAGGCCCATGACGAGGTGCGGGAGGCGGGACTCGAACCCGCACGCCGAGGCACAGGAACCTAAATCCTGCGTGTCTACCAGTTCCACCACACCCGCGCAGCGTCCAGGGTAGCCCGCGCACCGCCAGACCCCACCATGGCCCGAGCGGACGACGGCCGTCGGTGCATCAAATGGTCCCTCGTCTCCGCCGGACGGGTACGGTGGGCCGGAACGGCATACCGATGATCTGGCACGAACCCCTGGTGCGCACCTGTGGCGATGAGGGGACGGCGACGAGGAGGACACCATGGCCCAGCGGCTCGTGACCGGCGATCCCGCTCCCGACTTCACCCTGACCGACGACGCGGGGGGCACAGTGACGCTCTCCGACCTGCGCGGGGGCCGGGTCATCGTCTACTTCTACCCAGCCGCGATGACACCGGGCTGCACGACCCAGGCGTGCGACTTCACCGACTCCCTCGACGCCCTGCACGCCGCCGGCTACGAGGTGCTGGCGATCTCGCCGGACCAGCCCGCCAAGCTCGCCCGCTTCCGCGCGAAGGACCATCTGACGATCCGGCTGCTCTCCGACCCCGAGAAGGCGGTCCTCGAGGCGTATGGCGCCTACGGGGAGAAGACGATGTACGGGAAGAAGGTCGTCGGCGTGATCCGGTCGACCTTCGTCATCGACCCTCAGGGCCTGGTCGAGCACGCGCAGTACAACGTCAAGGCGACCGGTCACGTCGCCAAGCTGCGCCGGGACCTGGCGATCTGAGCCTGAGGCCGCCGCCGGGCCGTCACCGGGCGAGGGCGCTCACCCGGCGACGGGCGCGACCCCGTTGAGCCAGGCCCCGCCGCGGCGTCCACCGACCGCCTCGCACCGCTCGGCGCTGAGGCACGAGACATCCCACGCTTCCCCGAGCGGACCGGTCGCGGCCTCGAGGGCCCACTGGCCGGGGCGGCCCGCCACAGCGATGAAGTGCCCGTCCTTCGACCCGACGATCCGGCAGGCTCCCGGAGCAACGCACGCGACCGAGGTCAGCGTCGCGGCCGTGGGGACGGTGTTGAGCCGCCACCCGGTGCTCGTTCGGCCGGCCACATAGGCCGAGCTGACGCCTGCGACCTTCATCGACCCCACGACGACGCACAGCCGCTGGGTGCAGCTCAGCCCGGACACGGTGGTGGTCGAGGCGCCACCCCAGCTGGGGAGGACCTCCACGGCGAAGCCGGTGCCGGACCACGGGCCCGCCACCGCGCGGACAACGCCGTTGACCTTGGCGCTGCCCCCGGCCCAGCACACCCCGGAGGTGCACGACACGGCGGTCAGCCGCAGGTCCGTCATCGTGCTAGGGACGCTCTGGCTCACTCGGGTCCACGTCGTCCCGTCGGACTGCGCAACCAAGGGTTGGGCCACCGTGCGGCCGCCCACCGTCGCAAGCCAGCTGCCGACGGCAGTGCACAGTGACGTGGTGCAGCTGACCGCTGACAGCTCCCCTGATGTGGCCCCGGGCGGCAGGCCGAGCGGGTGGACCTTCCACCCGGCATACTCTGTCGCGGCGCGCGGACGCAGCCCCGATGTCGTGGTCACCCGGCCCACAGTCACGCAGCCGTACGGGCGCAGACAAGCCAGGTCGGCATGGACCATCGCCGTGGGAAGGGCCGACGCCTGCACCGAGGTGCCGAAGTTCTTCAGGAAGGTCGGAGCCGTACCCGCTGGTGTCGTCATCGTCGCCAACGCCTCGCACTCGGTGGTGCCGGGGATGCAGGCGACCTGGGTCAGGGCCACGACGGCGTTACCCGGGTTCAGCGTCGGCACCCGGGTGAAACTCGTCCCGTCATACCGGTACGAGACCGAGGTGCCGGTTCCGGTGACCGGGCCGACGGCCAGGCAGCCCGACGCCGTGCACGCGATGTCCTGGAGCGAGTCGGGAGCCGGTGCGGGCGGGTTCGCCACGATGGACCACCGGATCCCGTCCCAGTGGGACAGGGTCGTTTGGTTGACGGCGAAGCAGTCACCGTGCGCGACGCAGGAGATTCCGGCGAAGTGGCCGTCATGGGTCTGCGTGATGCTCGTACCGTCCCAGCGGTCTGTGGCACTGCCGAGGATCGACCCGGAGTCCGGCTCGGTGATGACGCCGGTGAGGAAGCATTCGGTGGCGTCAGCGCAGCCCAGCCCAGTGATCGTGCCGGTCCAGGCACCCCCCACCCGGGACCAGGTCGTCCCGTCCCACACCATCGGCCAGCTGACCGCAGTCGCCATCGAGGCGTAGTTGACGATGCCGGCGAAGCAGAACGACGGGCTGACGCACTCGATGTCGGTCCACAGGCTGGCCCAGTCGGGGCCACCGAAGGTCTGCGAGGTCCACCTCGTGCCGTCCCAGGTCGAGGACAGGTAGTAGTCGCCCGCGAACGGTTCGGTGGTGCCGACGCCGATGCACCAGGTCGACGAGACGCAGGTGATCTCTTCGATCCGGGGGTCGGGGTTGCCGGGGAAGGGCGTCCAGCTGCTCCCGTTCCACAGCTGCCGGCCGCGGACGCAGAAGGTGGCGGACACACAGTCCACCGGCGTGTCGGCCTCCAGACGCGCAGGAGCGGGAGCGGCGGTAGTCGCCCACGCCGAGCCGGTCCACCGCTCGGCATACCCCTCGGTCCACCGGCCGAGGTGGCTTCCAGTGGCCAGGCAGAAGTCGTCGACGCAGGAGACCGACGCGAGCGTGCTGTTGTTCGCGGTGACCGGGTCGAGGGACGTGGGGCTCCAGTCCAGGGGTGTCACCGACACGCTCGGGCCCGCCGACGCGGGCGGGGCCGGCACCGGCCCGGCCGCACCCAAAGCGACGGTGATGGGGCCCATGATCGCCACGACGGTGGTGACGAGGACACGCAGAAGCCGGCTCCCCATGATGGCCCCCCAAGGTCAGATGCTCTCGGTCGGAGCGAGCATCGCACATCGGGACCGACGATGCGCCCGACAAAGTTGAGGATTCCGGCGGCGGAGGGCTCTGACCAGCCGGATGCCGACACCCTGGAGGAGGGCGCTCGAGGCGTCCACCCCGTCCGTTGCGCGCGCTCCGTCGGTGGTCGGGTCGACGGCGTTGGCGGACGTCATACCGACCGCACCTGCCGTACTCGCAAGGGCGAGCGCGTGCGCCGCCCACGATCCGCCGGCCCAGATGGCCCGACGTTAAGGCTGAGCTCATGGAGGTCCTTCCCCACTCGATCGTCGGGCGAGGCGTGGGTGCCTCGTCCAGCCGCGGTGCGCAGGACCCACCCGAGTGGTGCTGCGGCGCCGGCATCCTCCGTTCGCGCAGCGCTTGACACGTCGGCAACGCGGCATGGTCCAGATGTTCGTTCAGGTCATCGCCCTGACCTGGCCACGAGGAGAGGTTCCGTGTGGCCCCTGGGGCGCGGTTCGCACCGGTCCGGCCCGAGGCCGATCCGGTCGGGGGTGCATGGAACCTCCTCTCGGTGGGTAAAGTCAGTTCCACGCACGAAGGGAGCAGTCCATGAGCCAGCCCGCGCCGTCGGTCAGCGAGCTCCAGGCACAGATCGAGGCCGCCCGAGGACGGCTGGCGAGCACGGTCGACGAGCTGGCCTTCCGGGCCCAGCCGCAAGAGCTCGTGCGGCGCCAGACCGAGTCGGCCAAGGCTGCCCTCGTCTCTGCCTCCCGAACCCCTGACGGCGCCCTCCGGATGGACCGCGTGGCCATCGTCGCTGCTGTCGTTGTCGCCTTCCTCGGTCTGGTCATCTCCGGGCGGCGTCGTCGCCGTCGCGGCTGAGACCTCCCGGCGATGGCGGCGACCAAGAAGGCCGGCGCGGACAAGCTGCCGATCCGGATGCTCCACGACCGGGTCCTGGTCTCGGTCGAGTCGGACTCCGGTGAGCGCCGGTCCGGTGGGGGCATCCTCATCCCTGCCACTGCATCAGTCGGCAAGCGGCTCTCCTGGGCGATCGTCGTTGCGACCGGGACTACCGTGCGCCACGTTGAGACCAACGACCGGGTGCTCTTCGACCCTGAGGACCGCCACGAGGTCGAGCTGCAGACCAAGCAGTACATCCTGCTCCGCGAGAAGGACATCCACGCGGTGGCCGCGAGCCGCGTCGAGGACGGCCAGACCGGCCTCTACCTCTGAACCACGCTCCGAGCGGGATCGCACTCGCGACCTCCCCTGAACCGGTGTCAGCATGAGCCCGTGGACGACCAGTGGCTGAGGCCGCCAAAGCCCAGAGCTCTGTCGGGCGAGGAGCCCTTTTCAGGCTGTGACGCGACCGTTCTGGACTTCTGGCGGTTCGCCATGTCGGACCTTCGGACCAACAACGTCCGCGGCTATCTCGCGGAGTTCCTCGTCGCGCATGCCGTGGGTGCTGAAGGGAACCGTGTGGAGTGGGACGCCTTCGACGTCCTGACGCCCGACGGGGTCAAGGTCGAGGTGAAGTCCTCGGCCTACCTCCAAGTCTGGGAACAGCGCAGGGTCTCCCGCATCCAGTTCACCGGGTTGCGAAGCCGTACGTGGACACCCCAGGACGGTGAGTCCGCGGAGGCTTCGTTGAACGCCGATGTCTACGTCTTCGCGGTTCACCTAACCACCCGGCATGACGAGTACGACCCGCTCGACATCACCCAGTGGCAGTTCTACGTCGTGCCCCGAGCCCGGATCGAGGCGCTCGGGCAGGCCTCGCTCAGCCTGTGGCGGTTGCGCTCCCTGGTCGCAACGCCGGTGCCCTACAGCGGCCTGGCTGAGGCCATCTCCAGCGCGGCAACCTCGATGTGAGTATGCGCGTCCTGGGTCGGGGGCAAAGGCCACGGCCCCGACGGGTTCGCCGGGGCCATGGTGTCTCGCCGAGGATCGGCAGGAGGAGTGCACCGCCAGGGATTCGAACCCCGAACCCAGTGATTAAGAGTCACTTGCTCTGCCATTGAGCTAGCGGTGCAACGATCGAGAAGGCTACCACCGGGGCTGGTGGGACGAGAAATCAGTCGGCCGGCTGACGACGCCGATGCTCCCGCCAGGTGAGCAGTGCTCCGAGGGCCAGCAGACCCCCCGCCACGATGAGACCGGGTGTGTGGTCGGGGTGCCCGATCGTCGTGGGTTGCTTCTGGGGAGTCTTGTATGTCGGTGTGGGCTCCGGGGTGGTCCCAGGTGCCGCGGTCGACAGGGTCTGGGTTGCCGCGGGCGTGGTCGACGTGACCCCGGTGGGGGTTGCGCTCGACGAGGGCCCGGTTGTGGCGGTCGACGTCGCCGTGCCTGAGGGCGAGCTTGTCGTCGTGCCGGTCGGTGGGGTCGTGGTCGTGCCGGACACGATGAAGGTCGAGGACCCCCGGATCGGGTGGCTGTCGGCGCTGACGACCTGGAAAGCGAGCAGGTATGTCGCCGGGCCCAGCAGGACGTTCACGTCCGCCGTGACCTTGGGGCCGTCCACGACCGGGTCGCCCAGCTCGACCGCCCTGCCCCCGGTCGAGAGAGCGACCTGGACGAAGTTGGGGTCGATGTTCTCGTTGAAGGTGATGACCACTCGGGTCGGGGGAGTGCTGAGCGTGGAACCGTCGGGTGGCGAGATGGACACCACGGCCGAGTGCGCCCACGCCGGGAGAGCAGCCAGCCACAGAGCCACGCCGACGCCGAGAAGCAGGACGGCGAACCGGGTCACCAGGGATGTCGACCTGCGACGACCACTTCGCAACCCCCGGTTCACCGGCCCATTGTCACTTAAGAGACGGCTGCGCGGCATACCGGACACGAGGAACCGGACCGATTCGTGACCCGAACGCGCGGACGAACTGTGCCACAACGCCATCGGCCCGACCCCCTAGGGGGTCGGGCCGGTCTGGGACTGCTGAGGACGACCTGGGGTGAGTGACGGGACTTGAACCCGCGACACCCGGGACCACAACCCGGTGCTCTACCAGCTGAGCTACACCCACCATGGGGCTTCGTCCCGGTGGCCGGGCGAAACACCGCTGGACAGCCTACCGGCTCCCCACCGGTGCTTCGAACCGGAAAACTCGGCCCAAGGTCAGGGGAGCGGCGGCCCAGGGAGGGCATGCCGCTCCCCGGCCGCGCGCGCCGTGGGCGTGTCCGGCCCGGGCGCGGGGACGAAGATGGTCTCGCGGTAGTACCGCAGCTCGGCGATGGACTCACGGATGTCGGCCAGCGCTCGGTGCCCGCCGTTCTTCTTCGGTGCGTTGAAGTAGGCCCGCGGGTACCACCGGCGAGCCAGCTCCTTGATCGAGGAGACGTCGATGATCCGGTAGTGGAGGTGGGCCTCGAGCTCGGGCAGGTCCCTGGCGAGGAAGCCGCGGTCCGTCGCCACCGTGTTGCCGCCCAGCGGCGCCTTCCCCGGCTCGGGCACCCAGGCCCGGACGTACTCGAGGACGGCCGCCTGGGCCTGATCGAGGGTGGTCCCCGAGGCCAGCGCGTCGAGCAGGCCGGAGGAGGTGTGCATGTCGCGGACGTACGGGTCCATCTGGGCCAGCGCCTCCGGCGGAGGGGCGATGACGAGGTCGACGCCCTCGCCCAGCTGGTTGAGCTCGTAGTCGGTCACGAGCGCGGCCACTTCGATGAGGGCGTCAGCGCGCAGGTCGAGGCCGGTCATCTCGCAGTCGATCCACACGATGCGGTCGGCCAGAGCCCGCTCGGTCGGGGGGACCCCCGGCGAGCCGACGTCGGTGGGGGGAGAAGTGCTCACGATGGGTCAGCCTATGCGAGCCGACTACGCTGAGCGCCATGTCGAGCCAGCCCGGGTCATCGCTCGGTCCGGGTGGGGCAGAGGGGACCGCTGGGCTGAACCGAACGACCTCGACGGACCCCAGAAACCCGACGAACCCGACCCGACGCCCGATCATGCGCTCGGTCCTGGCCACGGGGCTGGTCCTGGTCCTCTTCCTCCTCACCGCCGCCGCGCTCGCCTCGGTCTTCAAGGCCGAGCTGGGTCTGCGAGCCGCGCTCGTCGGCGCAGCAGCGGCCGCCCTCCCGCTGGCCGTCGTCGTCCCCACCTATCTGTGGCTGGACCGTTTCGAGGCCGAGCCGCTGCGGCTCAAGGCGTTCGCCTTCGGCTGGGGCGCTCTGGTCGCTCCTCTCGTCGCCCTGGTGCTCAACTCGACGTCGCTATCGGTCCTGCGCGATATCGGTGTCGACCATGCTGCCTCGGTCGAGGCGGTCTACCTCGCGCCGGTCGTGGAGGAGAGCGTCAAGGGCCTGGCGATCCTGCTCATCTTGTGGTTCCAGCGTCGAGAGCTCGACGGTGTCGTCGACGGTCTGGTCTACGCCGGGCTCGCCGGGGCGGGCTTCGCCTTCACCGAGAACATCCTCTATCTCGGCCAGGGCCTGGCCTCCGGGGGCGCGGGCGAGCTGACGAGCGTCCTGGTCCTGCGTGGCGTTCTCGGCCCGTTCGCCCACCCGCTGTTCACCTCGTGCATCGGCGTCGGCGTCGGACTGGCCGCGCTGCGCCGCTCCGCCGTGGCGCGGACCTTCCTCGTGGTCCTCGGGTGGGTCGTCGCGGTCTTCCTCCACGGCATGTGGAACCTCGCCGCCACCTCCGGCCTCCAGGGATACCTCGTCGTCTATCTCCTCGTACAGGTGCCCCTCTTCCTCGGGTACCTCGCCTTTCTCCGCTGGGTCCAGGCCCGCGAGGGCCGCCTCATCGGTGCCCACCTGCTCCCGTATGCCGATTCGGGGTGGCTGACCCGGGAGGAAGTCCGGATGCTGTCCTCGATGCCACTGCGACGCTCGGCCCGGGCGTGGGCGAAGTCGGCCGGCGGGCCGAGGGGGCTGCGAGCGATGCGGACCTACCAGGACAGCGCCAGCGAGCTCGCCCTGCTCCGGGCCCGGATGCTGCGGGTCGGCGCGGATCCGGAGGCCCAGCAGGCTCAGGAGCTGCTGCTCCGTGCGATCGCGGTGTCCCGTGGGGTCCTCTTCCCCCCGACTGCGCCGGTGGCTGCCCGGCCGGGTGCCTAGACTTGCCGTATGCCGCCAAGGACGTCCGGCCCTGTGCGTTGACGCTTCGGCGTCCGGAGCTCGCAGTGCGTCGCGCGGCCAGGCCCTCGTAGCTCAGCTGGATAGAGCAGCGGACTTCTAATCCGCCGGTCGCAGGTTCGAATCCTGCCGGGGGCGCCCTGCCGCTGGACGCGGCTCGTCCGTGGCGGAAGCCCGCCACGCAGAACCGGTCATGATCGGGCGCGGGCTCGTCATACAGGTGTGAGGACCGGGTGGCCGCCGCATGCCGCCGGGACGAATGGGACAGCCGGGCACGGCACGGCGAGTTGAGTGCCCCGAACAGACTTGCGAGGATGCCAGCGTGACCCAGACTGTGACCGCGCAGGGCGATGGCCTGCTCGAC
>WBZP01001986.1_pt1 | contig 24190 bp, 22 predicted proteins | sample 5204301 | NCBI WGS metagenome assembly WBZP01 (sample SAMN12412401, study PRJNA552823) | activated sludge metagenome | isolation source: activated sludge from nitrification reactor of wastewater treatment plant... | place: USA: Pennsylvania | collected 2017 | reverse complement strand
TCCGGGCGGACAACTGCAGCGCGGGCTCGTGACCGCTCTGCGCGCGCTCGATCACCGGCGCGGCCAGATCCTGCCGCGCAATGCGCCGCCCGAGATCCTGGGCGCGCTCGCGCATCGATGGACGTATGCGGTGTTCGCGGCAGCGCTGCTGCGCGATGTTGGTGGAGGTCCGTCGGACGACTCGGTGCGAATGTTCGAGCGGTGGGTTACGCCGATCGTCCAGGCATGGTTGGCCGAACATCCTCCGCTGATGGCGGAACTGCGCGCCGTGCTGGTGGGCCGCGCGGATGCATCCAGCGCGCTTGCCGAGCTGGTCGAGCGCGCCGCGACAGGCGCGCGCCCGGGCGTCGAGGCGACCCTGCCTCCTGCACAGACGGCGTCGATCGCCGGCGCGGTGGAGGCGAGCGTTGAGACGGCGCCAATCGCGCCCGAGGCCGACGGACCCGAATTCCTCGACGGTGTCGACGCGGCGGGCGCCGAGCGACCCCGGCGTTTCATGGAGTGGGTGCGGCAGGGGATCGCCGACGGAACCTTGCCGGTCAACGTGCGCGGCGCGCTCGTGCACGGGGTCGAGGACGGGCTGTTGCTCGCCTCGCCGGGCATCTTCCGGGCGTTCATCCAGCGCGATGGCGTCGGCCAGGCTGAGCCCGCCGACGCCGCCAAGCGGCTGCAGCGCGAGGTCTTGCGGGCCGGGTGGCATCTGAGAACCGATTGCGGGGTGAACCTGCACGGCTATGCGTGGAAGCGGGACGGACGCGCGGCCGCTCGCATCCATGGCATCGTGATCCTCTCGCCGAGCCGATTCTTCGATCCGGTGCCGGGGATCAACCCGGCGCTCGTACGCTTGGGTGACTTCGCGCCGGCCGCGGAGTGATGGCCTATCCGCTCGAAGCCCGGCTGCGGCCGGCGCATGAATTCGGCGCAGCCTCGGTGGCTGCACTGGGCGCTGCCCTGGTACTGAGCAGCCCGGGGCTCTTCCTGCTCTCTTCTCCTTGGCACCTGGCGCTTGCCGGCCTGCTGCTGGGTCACGCGGCGTGGCGCGGCGCGGCCGGACTGAGCACGCTGCGCTATCGCGCCAACCTGCGCCGCCGACGGCGCTATGAATTGGCCTCCGCCGACATTCCCTGGTCGGGGGATCGGCTCTTTCTGGGGCGCGGGTTTCGGTGGGACCAGCGTCACACCCAACGCTTGTTCGAGGCGCGGCTTCCACTGAACAGGCCGCTGCTTCAGGGCGGAGGTTTCGCAGGTGCGTTGGCGGCCTTCGTACCCGCAACGGAAGACACCGGTGGCGTCGGCGGGGATCCCGCCATCCACGGCGTCGAGCCCGACGAGAGCGAGATCTGGATGGACCTGGAGGATCGAGTCGGGCACACGCTGGTGCTGGGCACCACGCGCGTCGGCAAGACGCGCCTGGCCGAGCTGCTGATCGCCCAGGACATCCGTCGCGGCGAGGTGGTGATCGTGTTCGACCCGAAGGGCGACGTCGATCTGCTGCGCCGCGTGTTTGCGGAAGCCGAAAGGTCGGGGCGCGGAGGCGAGTTCTTCATGTTCCACCTCGGGCATCCGGACATCTCGGCGCGCTACAACCCGGTGGGCAGCTTCTCGCGCATCACCGAGGTCGCCACCCGCATTGCGGGCCAGTTGCCGTCGGAAGGCCAGTCCGCTGCCTTCAAGGAGTTCGTCTGGCGCTTCGTGAACGTGATGGCCCGCGCGCTCGTGGCGCTTGGCCGCAGGCCCGACTACCAGGAGATCAATCGCTATGCATCCGATGTCGAGCCGCTGCTGATCGACTACTTCGAGTACTGGCTCGACCGGGAGCCCGCCGCCGCAGGCTGGCGCGAGGAGCTGCGATCGCTGGCCATCGACAAGAAGAATCTCGACAAGGGTCTGCAGTCGCGCGGCACGCGTGCGGTCAGCCTCGTGGAATACGCGCGGCGCAAGAAGCTCTACGACCCGATCGCCCACGCGCTCGCATCGACGCTCAACTACGAGAAGAGCCACTTCGACAAGCTGGTGGCCTCACTCCTGCCCCTGATGGAGAAGCTCACCACCGGGCGCACCGCGTCGCTGCTGTCGCCGGAGCTCGACGATCCGACCGACTGGCGCCCGGTCTTCGACTGGACCTCGGTGATCAACCTGGGCGGCATCGTCTACGTCGGGCTCGATGCGCTGTCCGACTACGAGGTGGCTGCAGCGGTGGGCAATTCGATGTTCGCTGACCTCACCAGCGTGGCCGGCAGCCTCTACAAGTTCGGCCCCGCTCGCGGTCTACCGGGCGAGGTGACGCCCCGGCGGATCGCGATCCACGCCGACGAGTTCAACGAGCTGATCGGCGACGAGTTCATCCCGCTGCTCAACAAGGCGGGCGGGGCGGGGTTTCAGGTGACGGCGTACACGCAGACCTGGTCGGACGTCGAAGCGCGCATCGGCTCGCCGGCCAAGGCCGGACAGATCGCCGGCAACTTCAACACCCTGATCATGCTGCGGGTGAAGGAGGTGGCCACCGCCGAGCTGCTGACGAGCCAGCTGCCCGAAGTGCATGTGGTCTCGACCGTCGTGTCGTCGTCGGTCTCCGACACCAACGACCCGGTCGACTTCGCGGACTTCGCCAGCCGCAACGAGGACCGCATCGCCCCGGAAACCGTCCGCATGCTCGAGCCGACCGATCTGGTGCAACTGCCCAAGGGCGAGGCCTTTGCGCTCATTCATGGCGGCCAGCTGCACAAGATGCGCATGCCGCTGCCTTCGGCGTCGAGCGATCCGCTGATGCCGACGAGCCTCGCGGCGATCGGCGAGACACTGCGTGCCCGCCTTGACGGGCCCTGGAATCAGCCGGAGAACGATTCCGAACCGGAGGATCGGCGTGACGTCTAGGAATGCGGCCTTTCACGACGGAGCGCTGGCGGGCGTGCTGCTCGGCCCGCTGAAGCTGGCCTTCTCGCTGGCCCTGGGTCTAGTCGCGCTCCTGATGTGCGTCTGGATCGTCGACTGGGTGTTCGTGTTCAAGGTCTGGCCGCAGGGGATCGAGCGACTGCGGGATCTCCTGGCTCACGATCTTGCCGGCGGTATTGCGCTTGCCGCTCGACAAGGCGCCGGCGCCGGCGTCATCACCGCGCCTGCGAATGCCCTCTACTCGATCGTGTTCGAGGCCACCGGCATCCACCACATGGGCACGCAGTTCGCCAACGGGTCAGCCCTGTCGATCCCGGACACGATCATGCGGCGCAGCTATGTCTCGCACAGGGAGGGCATCGAGGCAGCGATGGTCGGCACCCAGTTGCTCGGCGTGCGCGCGGCGATCCTGGCGCGGTTCGCGCCGCTGCTCCTGCTTCTGTATGCGGTCGGCGCCGCCGATGGGTTCACCCAGCGTGCGATCCGTCGGGCTTGCGGGGGGCGCGAGTCGGCCAGCCTGTACCACCGGGCGAAGTACCTGCAGTTGGCGGTGCTGGGGCTGGGCGGTGTCGCCCTGTTGATGTGGCCAGGGCCAGTGCTTTGGGAACTGTGCGTGACTCTGGGCGCGCTGCTGACCGGCGGCCTGGCGATTGTGCAGTGGGCGTACTACAAGAAGCACATGTAGTGTGGCTGGGTTCCCCGCGCTTTCGTCGACGGCGCCTCTCGGCAAACAGAGCTTCCTCGGCGATTTCACTGCTGGTAAAATTCCGGGAGGCTAGGGCGGGCTATTGGAGCACCGCTTCCTGGGCGATTCAGCGGGGGGTAGTGCGCGATGGACGTGGGAAATGCTATTCGCCTGTGTCGGAAGCGGCGCGGCGTGTCTCAGACCGACGTAGCGGTTCGCGCCGATTGCTCGGTGTCGTACCTGTCGATGCTGGAGAACAACAAGCGCGACCCGACGTTGTCGATGATCACGAAGATCGCCGAGGCGCTTCATGTGCCTGTTGGAGCGCTCTTCGTGATGGCATCTGAAGAGAAGGAGTTGGGGAACATCGATAGTCGGCTGGCCGGGAGACTGCAGCGCGCGGCCATGTCATCGATTCTCTCGGCGAACGACGCGAGGGCGGTCCGTGGCTGAGGGGTCTTTCGGCCATCGGTATCGCGGGAGCGGAGGGTAGAGATGGCTAGCGCGGATCAACTGAAGGCACTGGTCAAGTCCCATATCAGTCGGGACGACAACCAGTTTTATTCCGTCGCCATGCAGGTCGCTGCGCATGAAGCGAAGGCTGGCCACGGCAAGCTCGCCGAAGAGCTGCGCGACATGATCGATGCCGCCAAGACGCGCAGCATCTCAAGCGAGCCTGGAAAGCTCGTCCCGTTGGCACGGCCGCGTGGCGAACTGGCCAACTTGCTGGACGTCAGCTATCCCAAGAATCGCCTGGCCGACATGGTGCTCGATCCGACGGTCTTCGAGCAGTTGCAGCGAATCATGAAGGAGCAGCGACTGCATGCGCGTATTCGCGAGCACGGACTTTCTCCGCGACGGAAGATTCTGCTCGTGGGTCCGCCGGGAACCGGCAAGACGATGACAGCCGCCGTATTGGCTGGTGAGCTCGGGGTTCCGCTGTTCCTGGTGCGTTTGGATTCATTGATCACCAAGTTCATGGGCGAGACTGCAGCGAAGCTGCGACAGGTCTTCGATGCCGTCTCGGATGTGCGCGGGGTCTATTTCTTCGACGAGTTCGACGCCATCGGATCACAGCGTGGATTGGCCAACGACGTCGGCGAGATTCGACGCGTGCTCAATAGCTTCCTGCAGATGATCGAGCGCGACCAGTCGACGAGCCTGATCCTGGCGGCCACGAATCACCCGGAGATCCTGGACTACGCGTTGTTCCGTCGTTTCGACGATGTCATTGAGTACCACCTGCCGACGCCAGAGCAGGCCATGGCTCTCATCCGGTCTCGTCTCGGCACCTACGCGCCAAAGCCATTGCCGGCCAAGGCGTTGGCGGCGAAGACTGTCGGTCTGAGCTTCGCGGAGATTCGCCGTGCCGTCGACGAGTCCATCAAGGAGGTCGTCATGCATGAAGGAGGGCGAGTGGATGCGGATGCTCTCGGCCGGGCGCTCCTGGAGCGTCGCAGGTTGAGTGAGAAGCTGGAAAAGAACAACAAGCCAGTGAACCATGCCGGATCCAGCAGCCGATAAGCGCGCGCACCTTCTCCTTCACGGCACGTCGCAACCGCACGCCTTCACTGCGCACAGTCCGGGCGGCAGAAAGAAGAAGCTACCTGAGCGCGATCGCCAGGCGCACGGGCAGGCCCTGCGGGGGCAGCTGCAAGAGTTGGAGACGGCAGCGGAAACTGCGGCTGCGTCTCAGCGTGAGCTTGCGCTCGAGAGCGGACTCGGCCTACAGATTGAGTTTGTCGGTCAGCCCGACGTGGAATTGGCTTTCCAGAGCCTCGCTGACGATCGGAAGCAGATTGAACTGCTGAGCGTACGGAGAGAGGGTGACGTCACTTACGCCAACGTGTTCGTGCCGGATGGAGGGCTCGATCATTTCGAGCGCTACGTCGCGGACTACCTGGAGGAAAAGAAGGGCAAGAAGGGGCAGGCGCTGGATCACAAGGCCCTGCTGAACACGATCGCGTCTATCCGCGTCGCCGAGCTGCGTGCTCTCTGGACCGACGATCCAGGTCTACTGCCAGAGAGTCCAGATGAGGCGTTCTGGTGGGAGGTCTGGTTGCCGGTGCGATCAGCCCGGCAGGCCGTGGTCTCAGATTTCAGAAAGCTCGCCCAACTGGCGGGCTGTGCCGTCAGCGAGCACCAAGCCGAGTTTCCCGAGCGGACCGTGCTGCTGATGTACGCGTCGCAGGGCCAGTTCACGCAGTCCGTGATGCTGCTGAACTGTGTTGCCGAACTGCGCCGCGCCAAGGACACCGCCGAGTTCTTCGATGCGATGGGTGTCGAGGAGCAGGGGCTATGGATGAACGACATGCTGGCGCAAGCTCAGTTTGCCCCAGAGGGAGCGAACGCGCCGCACGTCTGCTTCCTCGATACGGGCGTCAATCGAGGCCATCCGCTACTTGAGCCCTTGCTCGCTGAGCCAGATCTGCACTCGGTTAATCCCGCGTGGGGAGTCGACGACACGGCGAACCATGGCACTGGCTTGGCGGGTCTTGCCGCATATGGAGACCTGACACACGTCTTGGGCGAAACCGATGTGGTGCAGGTCGCGCACCGGCTCGAATCGGTCAAGCTGACGCCTGACGAGGGGTCGAACGAAGGCGACAGCAAGCACCACGCCTATCTGTTCGCCGAGGCGGTCAGCCGACCGGAGGTCACGGCTGCAGATCGGCGACGGGTGTTCGCATCCGCCGTCACCGCCTCTGACTACCGCGACCGCGGTCGCCCGTCGTCGTGGTCTTCCATGGTCGATCGGATGGCCGCAGACGTCGACGACGCCGGTCAATATCCCCGGCTGTTCGTACTCGCCGCCGGGAACACGCGGGATCACGGGGCCTGGATGACGTATCCGGACAGTCTTTCGACCAACCTCGTGCATGACCCGGGGCAGGCTTGGAATGCGATCACCGTGGGCGCCTGCACGAGCAAGGTCGACACTGAGCATGATTCCCTGGTAGCGATCGCTCCTGATGGCGGCTTGAGTCCCTACACCACCACGTCCATGACATGGGACCCCGCGTGGCCCCACAAGCCTGATGTTGTCTTCGAAGGCGGCAACGTCGCCAAGGATCAGCAAGGTGCGGTGGGGATGTCGAGCCTGAACCTGCTCACGACAAACCACCGACCGAACGAGCGGCTGTTCACGACGACCAATGCCACCAGCGCCGCCTCGGCGCTGTGCGCGCGCATGGCCGCACAGATCATGGCGGCCTATCCGCAGCTGCGTGCCGAGACGGTTCGTGCGCTGATCGTTCATTCCGCCAGGTGGACGCCCGCAATGCGGCAGATGTATCTGCCCACCAACGCCAAGCCGACCAAGAAGGACTATGTCAATCTCATTCGGCACTGCGGCTGGGGGATGCCAGATCTCGACCGGGCACTCTGGAGCGCGGGCAACTCGCTGACGTTGGTGGTCGAAGACCAGGTCCATCCCTATGGCAAAGACGAGAAGAGGGGCGTCGTCAGCCGCGACATGAATTTGCACGCACTTCCTTGGCCAAAGGAAGAGCTGGAAGCGCTCGGCGATGCCGAGGTGCAGTTGCATGTCACGTTGTCCTACTTCGTCGAGCCCAACCCTTCGGCGAGAGGCGTGTCGTCGAAGTTCCACTATCCGTCGCACCGCCTCAGGTTCGACGTCCAACGGCCGCTCGACGCGTCGACGGATGACTTCATCGCAAGAGTGAACGCCGCCGCCCAGCGCGAAGACGAAGGCGATGCGGCGAACCCGAAGGACACGGATTGGTACCTGGGGGAGCGGCAGCGTCACCGTGGGTCGCTTCATCGCGATGTCTGGCAAGGCACCGCTGCAGACTTGGCCAGCAGGGGATTCATCGCGGTGTACCCATCGGCTGGTTGGTGGCGTTCGCGACCTGCGCTCGAACGCTACGCGCTTCCGGCGAGATACAGCCTCGTCGTGTCGATCCACACCGAGCAGACCGAAGTGGACCTGTACGCCGTCATCGCCAACAAGGTTGCCATCGTGGTCTGAAATCGTGGAGAGCGACGCCCTGAAGAGCTTGGAACTCGACAAGATCGGTGGCTTGCTGACCAGCGGTGTGGCCGGTGAACTGCGCAGATTGGAACTGGAGCGCGCCTCTTGGATGGCGGCCATTGCCCAGAGCCACAGCCTCGCAGAGCAGATGAAGAAGCTGGTGGGAGACACGTCTCTTGCGGCCCAGCTGAGTAAGCAGGCAAAGGAGCTGCAGGCCTACTCCGTCGCTGAACAGATGAAGCTGCTCATCCCGGAGAACTCGCTGGCTGTCCAGATGGCGAAGCAATGGCAGGAGGTGCAAAGGACTGAACAAGAGAGCATTAGAAAAATGCTCGAACCTCTTCAAGACATTCGCAATGCGCTTCTGAAGGACAGTGCGACCCAGCGGATGTTGGATGACCTCGCGAAACCACTTGCTGCCTCGGACCAGTTGGCCAAGCTCGTGGAACAAGCCACGGGATCCAGTGCCCTCCTGAAGGCCATGCATTCGAGCATAGAGGGATCGATCGAGAGTGCTCGCAAGATACTTGCTGATGCCTCGGTCAGTAGTGGTATCGGGCAGCTCATGAAGAGCTTCGAGGAGGCCAACAAGCGTTGGGTCGTTCCTCAGCCCTTGCTGGACTCGCTCGGCCCCTTGCAGGCACTGCAGGAGCAAATGGGCAGGCTGTCGTTGCCTGTGATCGATGCAGCGTCTGCTGCCACGCTTGCCAAGGTGCTGGGGCCGGAGGGCATCAAGGCGCAGCTTTCGGCGATGGGCATCAACCCGGATGGGTCAATCAACGTCCAGTTTGTTCAGCAAGAAGACGGGCTCGGTCTCAGCCGCAAGGCCTTGGAGTTGATGGCACTGCTGAGTTTCATACTCGCGGTACTGGTCCCGCTTTACCAAGAGTTCAGCTCTTCACAGTGGCAGGCAGCGGCCGACAGAACGCTCGCGGGACAGACCGAGAGGATCGAGGCGCTTGGCACCCACCTGGAGGCGCAACGAAAGACGATCGATGCCCTCACGAAGTTGGTGGAGAGGGCCTTGGTGCAAGAAGCCAAACGGCAGGAGGAGCGGTTCGTCGTTCTGGATCGCGTGGCCGTAGTTCGGTCCAAGCCGGAGCACGGGTCGGCCGTTCAGGGCAAGTTGCTGCCGCGAGAGGTGGTCCGGCCGATCTCGGAACGCGGCAAGTGGATCGAGTTCGAGTACTACCACTGGCTCTACCAGGAGCATCGCACGGGCTGGGCGCTGAAGAAGTACTTCCAGCGCGTGCCAGCCAACTTCGAGATGCGCGGCAAAGAAGAGGCGACGATCCCGTGATCGTCCCTCACTCAATTGCCGAGGCTGGTGATCCGCTCATAGTTCAGCGAGCGACGAACTACTACGACGACCTGTTCGTTCGCTTGATCGGCGACGGTGTTTCGCAGGGGAGCGCCATCGAGCGAGTCGCGACTGCCTACCTCGACGGAAAGCCGCTGCCCGTCGGCAAGAAGAAGCTCACGAAGAAGGAGCGCGACAGCCTGTTCTGGTCCAGCAATGTGGTGAGGGAATGCCCGCCAGAGTCGTGGAACGTCGAGCCCATGTCGTTCGCCCTCGCGCGATACCTTGGCCAGGAGCCGGTCGCTGCTGATGGTTTGGTGGCCCGGGTGGCGCGCGACGCACCCGATGCGTTGATCCGCGCCGTCAGGTATTCCGGGCTTGTTCTGAACCCGCACTCTCCGCGACGAGTTGAGCTGGAGCAGGCCGCGGCCGAAGGCGAAGCAGTGGCCGAGTTGTGCCGCGTGCTCGACCTGTTTGCGCTGGCGCATCGCGATCGGATCGCGGCCGTGGAGGCGCAGAAGGCGCGGCTGGCGGAGCTGTCGGTCTTCGACCTCTTGATCTACGCGAGCCTTTACGCCTTCGAGGTTCTGGTTCCAAGGGACTTCAAGGTAAAGGCGCTTGCACTGCCTTCGAGGGTTGATCTCGAGCTCGCCTGGGATGCACTCAGCGATCTGCTCGCGTGGAAGCTCGCGGGCGCCAGCATCTCGTCTCTGAAGCTGACTGACGACGTCATCGGGAGGTCGGTCGCACGGCATCTTCGCCCGATCCTGTTCGAATCCGGTACGGCGAACTCCAGCGAGGCCGTTAGGAATCTTCGCGCTCTTCACGCGCTGATGGACGCACAGATCGAGTTGAACGAGTTCACCGCCAGGTCGGCGGATGCGTTCTGCTACGACAACGGCATTCGGTTTGAGCGGCGGGGCGATCGGCTCGAGATCGTCGAGGTGGATCTGGCCGCACGGGCTGCGTGGCAGAACGACGGGCGGAAGCTTGAGCGCCTCCATGGCTACTGGTTTCACCGCGCGATGGACACATACGTCGAGCAGGTCGCCTCCGACCCGGCCAAGTGGGCGATCGGTCGACCGGAGAATTCCGAGGGCAACCGGTTGGCCTGGATACGGGCTCTGCAAGCGCAGCTTCGCTTGCGTGAGGCGTACGGTGTCGCCGACGAAGTGACTTCCGCGTCCGGAGACGCCGTCGATCTCTTCCGAGGGCTGCTGTCGCTCAACTTGATGTCGGTATTCTTCCAACGGGACTTCCTGGCAGCCTTTTCGGAGCGCCTTGATGCGTCGGGTAACTGGATCGTCGCTTTGCGGCGTCTGACCATGGACGGCCTGCGCGAAGGGTTTCAGAACCGGCTGCCGCTCACCTGGTCGGATCGAGACTCGAAGGTGGTCAACATCACCGGGTGGACCGTCACGGCATCCGAGCCCAAAGGCAACCCCAGAATGGCATCCGCGATCCTGGACTTCTGGACCTACGACATGGTCGCGATGGCAGAACGCCTCCAGCGCAACGAGCCAGGTCTTCAGCCCCATCTGTTCGAGCGACCGGTTCTCAAGTTCGGAGCGACGCTGGTTCAGTTGCCATGGATCGTCGGCCTGCAGAACAACAGCTCGGCTGCGATCAACAATCTGAGGCGACTCGGCGCTCGACGCGGGCAAGCTCGGGACGAGGCGCAACGGATCGAGGCCGGTCTGGCCCGGCTTCTGGAGACGCGCGGATTCAAGACGCTGCTGAATTGGAAGCCCTTGCGCGACGTGGACGATCCTGGCGAGGTGGACCTGATCGCCACCCTCGATGGGCATCTGTTCGTCATCGAGGTGAAGTCGACGTTTATGCGCCGATCTCAGCGGGACGCGTGGCTGCACGCCACCACCACGCTTCGCAAAGCAGGCGATCAGCTTCGCCGCAAGGTCGAAGCGGTGTCGCTGGCAATCGCCTCGAATCCCGAGCTGCGCGCGTTGCTCGACTTGACCGAGGATCGGGTCCCAACTCGCCAACATGGTTGGATCGCCGACACATCCATCGAGTACGACCACCAGCGCTTCGCCGGCTTTCTGAAAGTCTCAGTCGAAGAACTGTTGATCGCGCTTCGCGATGATCGTCACCTCTTGAACGACCCCAATGGTTTGCTCGCCGGGAACTACGTAGCAGACCAGTCGCCTGAGGACGTTGCGAGCCCATCTGCCTGGACTCTGTATCCCGACGGGTTCAGTGCAGAGCGCTTCATTGAGGTGATCGAGACGGAGGCTGTCTGGGATCCACGCGATCGAACGCACTGTCGGCCAATTTCGCAGTGAGCGGTCAACACTGTCCGTGGGTGAAGCGCTCTGCCAGAATGTTCGCCGAGATCTGTCCGAGATCGATCGATCTCGATGGCGACTTTCAACTGCACCGCCGTGTGGCATCGTGACGGTAAAAATATCGGCGAAAAAGTGAGTCCGGACAATAACTTAAGATGTTCGATGCCAGCGCTTCTTGGGCGCCGCCCTGACCGACACCGACGCGCGCCGATGGTGTCCGCGACGTTCGCTGGAGTCGATAGATGTCGATAGATCTCGAAAGGTCAGATTTGGCCGAATCGCCCGCAAACCCGCGCCAATGCTGGTGCTCCGCACTTTGACGGTAAAAATGACGGTAAAAGTCTGCGGAGCAGCAGAGAGTGCCTTACGAATCAACAGCTTAGAAGGCTCGTTGATGATCGAGTGGGAGTAGCGGATTTCGCGATCGCGTAAAAATTGCTTTGAAATTCAATGGTTTACGTATCTCCATCAACTATCGGCGATACATGATCAACAGCTTGAAAAATGCAGTCCAAGCCATTGGCCTGGCCAAGAATTTCACCTCGTGACCGCTCCATCCGGGAAAAAGGGGTCAACTCCACTTTGACGGTAAATCTGACGGTAAAAATCTGCGGCTCTACGGCTCGCGAAAATTTGCCGTCACTTGAATTCCCGGCCTGACGGTGAAAATCTGGACCGAGATTGCATAGAAATCATGGGCTTACAGCTTTCCGAGCCTGCGAGTTGGCGTGACGGTAAAAGCGGTGGATCGTTGATGTCCCAAGCAGGGGGTGAGTCTCTCGATGTGCGGCCAGGCGCGGAGGGAGGTTGCCCTTGACCTGCCGCTTGTCAGCGGTTCGAGCTGACTACGAGGTCCGATCTGCTCTGGTCGACCGTTCAGTTCGGACGCGCACGAAGAGCCCCTGGCTACGGGTTCTTGAATGCCCGCAATGCGCTGGACAGCGGCCGCACTGGCAAGAGAGGTGGCGGGCAGCAGCCGGCCAGGAGCGGTCTATTGCTGACTCACCTCAAAGCGGACACATGCGGGAGACCGCGTCAACCGGGACGTCGGCGCGGCGGGCAGCTTCTTGCGCAGCGAGTGCGCGCTGGGCCGCGGCCACGAAGGAGATGGGCCTGCTGCCGGAGCACGGAGGTCCGCGCCGGTCTTGAGCGTGGCCTCGTTGCCGGCCATCCCGAACGCTACCCTTGGTCGCGCTTCATGCTCATCGTCGAGGCCTCGATCCTCAACATGTACTGCGCGGCGGCGGGCGCCTTCTGGAAGCTCGCCATCGATGCGTCGGCGAAAAACGCCGATCGCCAGTGGACGATCACCTGCCGCTCGCCGTCCGCGCCATGCGCGCTCTCGCGCGAAACGAAGCCCGGCTGCTTGGCGACGTGTTCACGCTCCACTGCCTTGTCGATCGGAGCGAACTCGGCCGCAGCGACGCCGGCCCTGAGCTTGAGCGTGACGACTTCGACGACCTGGCCGGCCAGGGCCGTCTGGACCGCGACCGTGGCCGGCAGGGCGCCGTAGAGCACGAACTTCCAGGGGCTCACAGTCCTCCGCGCCTCAGAACTTGCCGTTCGCGTTCTTCCATTCCGCGCGTGGCGGGATGGTCTCGATCGTGTCCCAGTGCTCGGCAATCTTGCCGTTGGCCACCCTGAACAGGTCGTAGAACGCGCTCGGCTTGCCGGCGAACTCACCCTCGCTGGCGACGAGCACGAAGTTGCCTTCGCCCAGGACCTTGTGGACCTTGTGGTACTTCATCGTCACGCCCGCCTTGGCCATCGCCTGCAGCGCCGCTCCGAGGCCGGACAGTCCATCGGCGATCTGCGGGTTGTGCTGGTGGTAGTTGTCGCCGTCGTAGTAGCCCGCCAGTCGGTCCAGGCGACCGTTAACCAGGATGTCGTCGACAAACGCCGCCACCAGCTTCTTGTTGGCCGCGGTCTTGTCCAAGTCTGCCGCCACAGCCGGCCCGTCGATCATCGTGCGACCGCTCGGGTTGGGCTTGGCCGGCGTCTCCTGCAGGTTGTCCCAGTGTTCGACGATCTTGCCGCCCTCGAAGCGGAAGATGTCGAAGCCGATCTTCGGGCCGAAAAAGTTGTACTCGGTGTGCGCGAAGACGAACTCGCCGTCCTGGAACACCCGCACCGTGTTCACCTTGGCCGAACCCTTCGGCAGCGCCTGCAGGACTGCGCCGAAGCCAGCCAGGCCGTCGCCTACGGCGAGGTTGTGCTGGATGTACTTGGCCGGGTTGACCACGGCCACTGGGGCCGCTTCGCCCGTTTCGATGGACTTGAGCAGCGCGACAACCTGCGCCTTGGGATCGGAGGACATGGGGGTTCCTTTGGACGAGTAGCTGTTCGACGCGCAGCCAGCGACGACCGAGAGAAGGGTCAGCGCGAAGGCACGCCGTGGGCGGGAGGGAAAGGAGAGCATTGGGGCGGGGTTCTGGGTTGGTTTGCAGCACGGACTTTGCCGGCACCCAGCCTTGACGCCAAGGTCAGCGTCGGGCAAGTGATGGTAGAAATCGCGCAGACGCGCCGTAGGCGCGCCGAAAGGAGTTTTCGTGTCCCCACCCCGCAAGGCACTGCGCCAGACTCGCTTCAAGAACGAGCGGCTTGACCCCATCGGCGCGGAGTTGATGAGCCTGGCGGAACTCCGCGGCCGCGTGCCCGCGACGCAGTTGCTCCAGACCGAGCGCGTCGAGTTCTTCATGGTTCTCGTGGCGACCGGAGGGCGTGGAGGGCATCTGGTCGACTTCGAGCGCTTCTCGCTGCGCGCCGGTCACGTCGTCTTCGTAAGGCCCGGCCAGGTGCAGCAGTGGCAGCCGGCGAACGGCTTCGAAGCCGATGTGCTGCTGCTCGATCCGGCCGTTGTGCAGCCGACCGCGTCGACCTCCCGGCAGGCGACCATGTCGCTGCTGCGCCTGGAGGAGTGGCCGGTCCACTTCAGGATGTGCGCCGACGGTCTGGCCGCCTGGAGATCGCTGTCCGCGATGCTCCGTCGCGAACTCGATCAGCCCATCTTGGACGAGCTGTCGGCCGCGATGGCGCGCGAGTTGATCCTGTGCCTGATGCTCGGCATCAGTCGATCGGCGGCAGGTCATCCGTCGGCGCCGACGGCGCAGGCCACGCTGATCCGGCGTCTGCGGCGCGCGCTGGAAGAACGGGTCCACGCTCGTCCATCCGTGGCACTGCTGGCCCGCAGCGTGGGGGTGTCGACGAGCACTTTGGCGCGCGCCTGCCAGGACGTGTTGGGCCATTCGGCCAAGGAGGAGGTGGACCGGCGCGTCGCCCTCGAAGCCCAGCGCCTCCTCGTGCACACCACCGCGACGTCGGTCGCGATCGGCGAGCTTCTCGGCTTCGACGAGCCGACCAACTTCGTCAAGTTCTTTCGGCGGCTCGTAGGCACGACGCCCGAGGCATTTCGGCAGGCGCATCGCCTGCAGCGTTGATGACGGCGTGGCGGTTCAGTGGCCGCGGCAGACGAAGCGACGCCGCTTCCAGGCGGGACGCTCACAAGGTGTCGAGGTGAACCTGATACGAACCGCGCCTCGAGCACATTAGGCGGTTGAGCGACCGCTCTTCACTTCGTCAATGTCGCATACGGGTCGGCCACTGCCGACCGCGGACGTCGGCTATCCGGTCGCTCAACTTGGGCGTCAGCTTTCCGGCGGTGAGATCGCGCATCCGACCGGCGCTGGCCGCGCGCGAGCGCCGCGCGGCTTGTACCTGCGCCTATCGCATCGGGACGGTGCTGCGCTGCCCCTTGTCCACGATGACGAACTCCAGAAACACCAACTGCTCCGTCGTGCTGGCATTGCGATGCGCGTGAACCATCCCCGGGCGCACGTGCAGGCTTTCGCCTGGTTTGAGCGTCACCGGATCCTTTCCTTCCTCCTGCCACACGCCCGATCCCTCGAGCACGTAAAACACGACGTGCGAGGGATGGTAATGCTTCGGGTTCTGACCACCGGGCGCGTAGGTGGTGTGTAGAACACGGAACTCCTTTCCCGGCATGGTCGCGTCGTCAAACACATGGCGCGCTGCCGCCGTAATGCCGGACCGCACTCCGTTCGCGCCGGCGAGGGATTGGCTACCTACCACGGTGGGCGCCATCAGGACGGCAAATAGGGTGAGCAACTTGTTCATCACGCTTCCTTTGCGGTGGTCTGCCTGCAAGAGCCATACATTACGCACTTTGCTATGCTTCCGGTATCGCATTTGTCGATCTTGGTATCAACATTCTGTTATATCGATGGACACTTTAGAGTTGGTGCTCAGGCGAGTGACGTTGCGTGAGTTGCGGCTGCTGCAGGCAGTGGCGCGATCGGGCAGCATCCTGAAGGCCGCGAGCGAGATCGGCCTGACGCAGCCTGCCCTGTCGAAGTCCATTCGGGAGCTCGAGGCTACGTTCGGGGTCCGGCTATTCGATCGCAACAACCGCGGCGTCAGCGTGACGCCGCAGGGCGAGATCCTGCTGCGACGCGCCACGGGTGTTTTCGAAGAACTCCGTCAAGCTGTGGACGAACTGCAGTCCCTGGCCGATGCAGCCCGCGGCGAACTGCGTCTAGGCGGCACGCCGGCGGTGTGCGCTGGACTCTTGCCGCACGCGATAGGTGCGGTTCGGAGTAACCGCCCTGGATTCCGCTTTCATGTCGCCGAACTGGATTCAGGCAAGTTGGCAAGCGAAGTCGCGGGTCGATCCGTTGATTTCGGGATAGGACGCGAGCACGTTGAGGGAAGCGGCGGCGACCTGACGTTCGAGCGGCTGTTCGATGATCACCTTTTCATCGTCGCGGGCGCGCAGCATCCCTTAGCCAGTAGAAGGTCTGTCAGTCTGGAGGAGACTGGGCTCCACCCCTGGGTGCTGCCATCGGCGAACGGGGCCGTCACTGCGCAACTCGAGGCACAGTTCCGCCTGCAGGGCCTGAGCCTGCCAGACCCTGCGGTCACAACGATGTCTATGCTGGTCCGCAGTGAGTTGGTTGCGACCCATTCATTCCTCACCGTGATGTACGGCTCGATCCTGCGATTCGGCAACTTTCCCGCGTCCTTCCGCGTTCTCCCGATCGATCTGCCGTCGGGGATTCCCGTCGGCATGTTTCGCGTGAGGGGTCGCACGCTTGCGCCCAGCACCGAGGTGTTCATGCAAACGCTGCGCGACGTCATCCGGCCCATGCAGTCGTTGAGGGCAAAGCACTTACGGGGAAAGAGCCTCTGACGCCGACGATCGCATGGGTGCGAGCCATAAACATCAGGAAGCATGATGTCTGCTTCTGGCCGAGTGTGTGAGATTACGAACGGCCGCTTCGTAGAAGCGAAACATGAAAAGCGATGGCTCGCCGTCCGGCTGCTTCGGAGCAAGCCGGCTGGCAGGTTTGGGTCGTGGGCTGCCGGCTAGGCGAAGCCGGCGAGCGACCGGTCACTACGCAGTTGCCGACGTTCGCAACGTGCCCGGCGACGCTCTCTTCGTGACTGCAGCGCGCCCTCGGAACGCCCGTTGGCAATGAAGAGTCTGCGCGAAGCGGCCACCAGCCAGACGTCATGAGAAGTCGGAAGGCTATCCCTCTTGCCGTATTACGCGTTGCGTAATATCATGCTCGAATGATTCGGAGGTTTCGCTGCAAGGATACGCAGGCCTTGTTCGAAGGCGGACATCCCAAGCGCTTCCGCGCCATCGAGACGGTCGCGACGCGCAAGCTGGCGATGCTGGACGCGGCGAAGACGCTGGACTTCATGCGTTCGCCGCCGGGCAATCGGCTCGAAGCGCTCAAGGGTGACCGGGCAGGGCAGTGGAGCGTCCGCGTCAATGACCAGTGGAGGGTGTGCTTCGTTTGGACCGACGCAGGTCCGGGCGAGGTCGAGATCGTGGACTATCACTGAAGGAGTGTGGCGATGGGACGGGCTATCAACCGAATGCGCGCCGTGCATCCGGGCGAAGTGTTGCGTGAGGAGTACCTGTCGCCGCTGAGTTTGAGCGTGAACGCCCTCGCCATGGCGCTGGGAGTGCCTGCCACGCGCATTCACGAGATCGTGAAGGAGCGCCGCGGCATCACTGCCGACACGGCCGAACGGTTGGCGCGCTACTTCGGGGGCGATGCCGCATCGTGGCTGGCGCTGCAAGCCGACTACGACCTGAAGACCTTGGCCACACGGGACGACATTGCTCGCAAGGTATCGCCGCGCGAGGCCGCGCCTGCATAGCACGCGACAGTCGCTGCTGAGCATGCGCGTCCCACGGCGCTTGTCGGGCTCACCGCGCGCACCCTGGATCGATAATCGGGCGGAAAGGGTTGGGCGCCAATGTCCCATCCGAGGCGCTGAGGGACGGCACCCCTCCTGCCGAGCGCTGACGGTAAAATCTCTGGCGAAAAAGTGAGTCGCGACAATAGCTTAAGCAATTCGATGCCAGCCTCTTGGGGGGGCGATTTCTGGGCCGACATGGCCACGCGTCGAAGGCGTCGGCGATGGTCGCGGGAGTCGATAGACCTCGATAGATCTCGAAAGGTGAGTTTTCGCGGAACTGCCCGGAAACCCGCGCCAATGCTGGTGTCTGACAGGTTGACGGTAAAAATGACGGTAAAAACCTGAGGGGCAGCTCCGATCTCCTTGCAAATCAACAGCTTAGAAGGCTCGTTGATGATCGAGTGGGAGTGAAATCAGGTCCTTCGGAGACTATCGCCAGCTATCGAAATTCTGTCATAACGTGTTGATTTAGAAGGAAATGCGTCACGACAGCTATCGGTGACTATCGCCGGCCAGCAAAACAGGTTGGCGGTAGAACTGACGGTACGAACCGGGGGCTGGATTAAGACCCTCCCGTTTACTATCCAGACTAAACCGGTCTTTGACGGTAAAAGTCTCCTCGGGAAAGCTTGTTTCATGCGGCTTTCCGAGCATCAGCAGGTCTCCTGGCCCCTGACGGTAAAAGCCGTCACGAACAGGAGGAAAAACCTCGATGCTTACCGACACCGCACTGCGCAACCTCAAGCCTAAGCCCAAGACTTATAAGGCTTTTGACCGCGATGGCATGTACGTGACGGTATCGCCCGTCGGTACCGTCACCTTCCGCTACGATTACCGTCTCAACGGTCGCCGTGAGACGCTGACCATCGGCCGCTACGGGCCGGCAGGCATCTCGCTGGCCCTGGCCCGCGAAAAGCTGATCGACGCCAAGAAGGCCGTCGCCCAGGGTAAATCCCCCGCGCTGGAGAAGCAGCGCGAGAAGCGCCGACTGACCGCCGCCAAGACCTTTGGCGACATGACCGAAAAGTGGCTGGCGGGCGCCCGGATGGCCGACAGCACGAAGGCGATGCGCAAGAGCATCATCGATCGGGACATCCTGCCGGCGTTCCAGAACCGGCAGCTCAACGAAATCGCGGCCGATGACCTGCGCGCCCTCTGCAACAAGGTGAAGGCGCGCGGCGCGCCTGCCACCGCGGTCCACATCCGCGACATCGTGAAGCAGGTCTACGCCTTCGCCATCCTGCACGGCGAGAAGGTGGACAACCCGGCCGACGACGTGGGCGCGGCGTCGATCGCGACCTTCGTGCCGAAGGATCGTGCCTTGTCACCGCTGGAAATCCGGTTGATGTCGCGGCAGATGGAGTCGGTGGCCACCTATCCGACCATCCGGCTGGCGTTGCGGATGATCGTCCTGACGCTGGTGCGCAAAAGCGAGCTGATCGAGGCCACGTGGGACGAGGTCGATTTTGAGAGCGCCACCTGGACGATCCCGAAACAGCGCATGAAAGGGCGCAATCCGCACGTGGTCTATCTGTCGCGCCAGGCGCTCGACATCTTCGTGGCGCTGCATACCTGCGCAGCCGGCTCGAAATTCGTGCTGCCGTCGCGCTACGACTCCGACCGCTGCATGTCCCATGCGACCTTGAACCGGGTCACGCAGATCGTGGCAGAGCGGGCCAAGGCCGCCGGCCTGCCGCTGGAACCGTTCACCGTGCACGATCTGCGTCGCACCGGCTCGACGCTGCTGAACGAGGTGGGCTTCAACCGCGACTGGATCGAGAAGTGCCTAGCGCATGAGGAAAGCGGGCGCTCCTCGCGCTCGGTCTACAACAAGGCCGAGTACGCCGAGCAGCGGCGTCACATGCTGCAGGAGTGGGCCAACATGGTTGATGCCTGGATCGACGGGCAGACCTACGTGCCGAGGCTGATGCCGGAGCATGTGGTCGTGCCGGTGTTGAGCGCGACGGTCTGAAATGGCGGCCTAGGTTGTCACTTGACAACCTAGGCCGGTCACCCCGATACTGGAGATCACTGATGGCCCGTCCCTCTCATCCGAAGAAGGAGGTCGAGGAAGCTCTCAGGCACGCCGAAGGGCAGGGTTGGCGCGTCGAAGTCGGTGGCAGCCACGCCTGGGGGCGGATTTATTGCCCATACAACGATGAGGAGTGTCGCTGCGGCGAGTTCTGCATCACCAGCGTATGGAGCACGCCGAAGAACCCTGGCAACCACGCACGCGCTCTGCGGCGTGTCGTGGACAACTGCACCACGCATCGCAAGCAGCGCGAGGCTGAAGGCGGTGCCGAGGAGTAGCACGATGGAATACACCTTCACCCTGAAGTACCAGCTCACCGAAGACGACAGCGACCCGGATGGCCTGGTCGAGCGTCTGGGCGAGGCCGGCTGCGACGATGCCCTGGTCGGTATCGGCCAGCCGGGGCGGCTGGCGTTGGAGTTCACCCGAGAGGCGGACAGCGCGGACGCGGCCGTGCGCAGCGCGTTGGCCGACGTGCGCAGCGCCGTACCGTCGGCCAGGTTGATCGAGGTGGCGCCGGATCTCGTCGGGTTGACCGATGTGGCCGAGATCGTCGGCGTGTCGCGGCAGAACATGCGCAAGCTGATGCTGGCCCATCCGGGCAGCTTCCCGGCGCCGGTGCATGAAGGCAGTGCGTCGATCTGGCACCTGGCGGACGTGCTGGCCTGGTTGCAGGCCAAGGGCAGCTATTCGCTGACCAGGGACGTTCAGGAGGTGGCGCGGGTGGCCTTGCAGGTCAATGTGGCGAAAGAAGGCCGCCGGGTGTCACACTCGGCGTCCAAGGAGCTGGAAGCCTTGGTGGGATAACCGCCGTAGCTCCGCTTCATTCCTCTCTCGAACCCGCCCGAACAGGGCGGATTTTCCGTAGATGGACATCGGGCTTCGAGACGCCGCTGCGAGGAGCTTGCTTGCGCTGCTCGACCCACGCTTCCACTTCGGCCAAGTCCCACACGACGCAGCGCGGTGTCAGGTTGAAGCGGCGCGGGAACTCACCGCGGCGCTCCATTTCGTAGATCGTCGTTTCGGCCAGAGGGACGATCTGCCGCAGTTCTTGGCGGCGAATGGTGCGCCGGAAGGGAAGGGGGCTTTGCTTCGGGAACTGCGGCAGCGCCTCGTAGGCTTCCGTTCCCGGCAAGGGGAGCGCGTTGGATGTTTGCGATAGCTGTTCCACCTCGGACTCCATGAGTGCGCTGCATGGAGACATGGTGAAGTTCAGTGCCTATCGGGACAACTTGCTGCGGCGTAGAACAGCGAACTCAAGCGCTCTTGCGGTGTCTTTCGATTTCACTCGACGGCTACTGCAGCTCTTGTTCGAGCCAATGGCTCTTCTTCGGCGACGAGCTGCTTCATTGCGTTCAATTCAACGGTCTGCGCCGCCCTGCGGCGAGCCTCGACCCTTTCAGGTGCCATCTCCAACTGAAATGCGGTCTGCATGCACTCTCCCAGCACGCGCTGGAACTCTAGTTCATCGGTCCGTGCGAAAAGCACGCGTCGATGCGCGTCGTCGATCAGCATCAACCTCACAGGATTTAAGCTAAGGAGATGGCGCCAGCGGCGATCCATTGACACGAAATAGGGGATGAAGAAGGAGCCGGCCTGGCTAGCTGTGGCGATTTGCTCCATAACGCGGAGCAATGTCATGTCCCAGGCCATGCCGCGAATCTTCTGCAACATCTCAGGGGAACTGCCCATGATGGGGCCGAAGAATGGCGATCCCTGGCTAGAGGTCATGCTACTCCAGATCAGCCGCAATTCGGTAAGCGGGATCGACCCTAGTTTATGGATGCTGAAACGGAGCAATTCACGCAGGATGCGATTCTTGTCCCGTTTGCGTTCCTCATGCCAAAGTCGAGCGAACCGCAGTAGCAGCGCCTGCGCTCCAGCGCTCTTTGCTTCGTGATGATCGATATGCTCACTGGCTTGAAACTCCGCCAGGAAGGCTTCGGCATCGGGCCGGAGCAGGGCTTTCAGGTCCTCGTATGAAGCATCGAAAGCGAAGCGGCTGGGATCATCCTGAAAGGCATGCCAATTCAGGTGGTCGAGCATGCGGAAAGCGATCAGCGTATTCAGGGGGCGCTCGTTTGAGGGCTCGTTACGGGCCATGCGCGTGTTCTCGATGAGAAACGGCATCACATCGAACTGCACATGGCGGTTTCGAGCCTTCAGCATGAGAATTTCGATGACCCTATCGCGATCAGCCCGCTGAATGTTCTCGCCGGCGATGACTGCACGCAGCTTCTCTGCGAAATTCGAGTCGAAGCTGAGAGAGAAGTCGATCAGCACGTTCGACCTACCACCTGTGAGACGGGCATGGACGCTGGTTCCGGCCGACATGAAGAACGCACGCGGCCCTTCAAAAAACGAGGTCACGTAGTCGCTGGAGGACACGCTGAGCCCGAGGTCTAAGTCAACGGCACCCGAAGCATCGGTGCAGATGACAGTGCGAATGAATGCGCATTCGGCGGCGTGATTTGCCTCGATCGCATCGAGTGCATCCGCGTCACGACTGAGGAGAGCGGAGAACAGAGCGTCGGCAATGGGAATGTCGGGCATGGACCACTCTTCGGGTTGGAAATATATGCCGATAGCTTTGGGTTTTTCTCCTCGGAGTGTTCCACCTCCAGCTATACGAGAATCGCTCGTAGGTTGTCACGAATGAGACTGGCCACGTCGCTCGCAGGTAGCCTATGCAACCGCCCCAGTTCCTCGACGACGCTCGCTACATCGCTTGGCTGCGAAGGTCTATCGCCAGTGCGAGTGAAGGGGCCATCGGTTTCCGTCAGCATCCGATCTAGAGGGATAGCCTGCACCATCGGTGCGTGCCTCTCGTTGCCCAGCATTCCCGCATTGATCGAGAAGTAGCAGCCCAACTCCAACGCGCGATTCGCCTCGCTCTTTGTTCCCGTGAACCAGTGGAGAACGATTTTTCCGCGCTCGGGCGGTAGATGTGCCTCGACAAGATCGAGTACCGCCTTGGCCGATCTAATGCTGTGGACTGTGATAATTTTGTCACCGGCCTGCGCGCAGCGCTGCAACACGTGCTGGAACACTCGCTTCTGCGCATCGAGCGACTTGAAGTACCGGGGGCCGGCGTCCAACCCGACTTCGCCGATATAGCGTGTCTCCCCAAGGTATTGATCCCATAGCTCGATCTCGCTTTCACGTTCCGCGACCAATTGCGGATGCAGCCCTAGTGCCGCGCGAACATGCTTCGTGCGCTGCGCTAGTTCGTGATTGCGAGGCCAGGCGCGAGGTGTCGTCGTCACCGTCAGAGTGAACACGCCGGATGCCTCCGCGTCTTGGACCGCCGCGGCATGGTTCGGGTAGAGGTCAAGATGGCAGTGGAAGTCCACGAGCCCCGCAGTGGCGATCACGCGCGCATCCTCGTCAACTCGGTCTCGCCTCGGCACCGTCGATGAGCCGTGCGACTTCGCCGAGGCCACGCCGGTAAACATCGGCAAGCTGATCTAGGTGCGCGGCTTCATCCGCAAGCGAGCCAGGCTTGTGGATTAAGAGGTTCGCGAGCTGCGGCTTGCCTCTCAAGCGCTCGATCGCGTACTGAAACGACCTGACCTGTACTCCGGTCGCTTGGCGCGTGTCCAAGGGCTGCGCATGAAGATCGGGAACGGTGTACGTTGTCGGGTCGTATCCAGTACCCCATGCCGCCATCAACGCCGCGCGGCGGATCAGACATGGCAAGCAATAGCCACAGTGCTCAATGCCATGTCCGAGCCATCGTGCTTTGGCGGGGGATGAGCACGACAACGAATCCGTCACCAACTCTTTCAAGAGGGTTGAGTTGCGGCAAGCTGCGGCCATCTCGCCCTTCGTCTTGTCCCAGTACGGGTTTCGAACCTCTCCATCTATGTTGAGTGCGACAAGCAGGTCGTTCCACCTTGCCATGTAGTACGGGTGCGTGGTGCGGGTACTGTTTGACCCCAACCGCAGGGGGTCCAAAGGCACATTCAGCGCGATCAGCCCATTCTCGGGGACGCGCAGGACGAAACGGTGCCCAAGTCCAGTGCCCGCAAACACGCCGAGTGCGAAGAACAGGAACGACCTGCCACGCGTGCTGTCCTCGGAACCAACATCCGCCACCAGGCCCTTCTTGAAGGTCATGCCTACACGCAGCCGCTCAAAAGAGGACTTTGCGTAGTGCTTTCTCAAATCAGTGAACAGCTTGCCCTGCGCGTCGCTGATTGCACCTTCACCGAAGTGACTGACCAGGAGGGGAGTGGCGTCGTCTTCCAACAGGTCGATGGCTCCGATCAAGCTATCCAGTCCACCCGAGAACAGACTGACGGAATCGAAGGGAGGAGCGATCAAACTCGGGGGCGCCGCTTGGGCGATTGCCGCGAATCGATCTGGACGTGCCCTGAAGCCGATCGTCCAGCGATCGCCCGTCAAGAAGTCCAGAGACTTCTTGAGGATAGGCGCTGCTGCGCTCCAGCGAGCCGGGTCGCTGACCGGCACGACCAACCGTATCTCGCGCGTCCACGAATCTTGGGACTGTTCAGTGCGAGAGATGCGAGTATCGGCCGCATGGACATGGGCGGCCAGTACCATCAGGTCGATGCCGATTTCCGAAGGAAACACGCCGATCTTCTTCAGACTCGTGAGCGCGCCTCCGATACCGTGGTCTAAGGATTTCTCGCCAGCGACGAGTTGCAGGTAAGTCGTCTGTTCATCGACGCCCGCCGTCACATCAAAGCGGTCGTCTGGGCCAAAGCGGCCCGCCAGGAGTTGTCGC
>WBZP01001985.1_pt1 | contig 24193 bp, 13 predicted proteins | sample 5204301 | NCBI WGS metagenome assembly WBZP01 (sample SAMN12412401, study PRJNA552823) | activated sludge metagenome | isolation source: activated sludge from nitrification reactor of wastewater treatment plant... | place: USA: Pennsylvania | collected 2017 | reverse complement strand
ATTTGGAAGTAAGTTCATTTATCTTATTGCCTGAAAAAAACCCGATGCGATTGGCGATGAAGGCGGGTGTATCTTTACATAGTACGGTCTTTTTCCCCAGCCATTGCTCGCCGTAATGCATGAAAAAATCAACTACAGCACGATCGGTTTCTGTGTGGGGAATGATTTCCAGTAGGCCCATGTACCTTACCGGATTAAAAAAGTGGGTGCCGCAGAAGTGTTTTTTAAAGTCCTCTGATCGGTCTGTAGCCAATACACCGATAGGAATGCCGGAGGTGTTGGATGTTATGAGTGTACCTGGCTTTCGGTGCAATTCCACTTTTTCATAAAGAGATTTTTTAATGTCGGCTCTTTCTACCACCACTTCTATTATCCAGTCTGCCTCACTCACTTTTGAAAGGTCATCTTCAAAGTTGCCCACAGAAATACGGGATGCGAATTTTTTGTCGTAAAGCAGTGCCGGGCTCGATTTGATGGCTTTAGCCAGGGCTTCGGCAGCAGGAGCATTTTTGTTGCTGCCCTCTTTTGCAGGCAAATCCAGTAACAATACATTTACCCCAATATTGGCTAAATGACATGCAATTCCGGATCCCATAATCCCTGAACCCAGGACAACGGCATTTTTAATTCTAAATGACATGGTAAAACATTTATGTGGCTTAAAATTACAAAATTATGGCATAAATATATAAAAAATTAACTCTGAGTTAAAAAAATAATATTTCGAAAATGTCAATAATGGATAATTAAAGATGGTAAACCGTGGTTTTCTATTTCGATTTGATAGAAAATCCTGACTTTTCTTCAAATAAGTATGAAAAATTGTCCTTATCACGTTTGCGTTAAGGCACAATTATTGATTTAAACTTAATAATGAAAAGTAAATCTGTTCTTTATTACATCATCCTTTTTACCTGGCTGCTTACAGGTAATGCATTTGGTCAGTTCACCATTTATGGAGGAATCAGCCATATTTGTTCAGGAGATCAATTGGTTACTCCAAAGGGACAAAGTCATTCCGGTTATGTAACAGGCTTGAATATCAGAATGTTGGATGACGGCCTGTGTTTTTTATTCACGGGAGAGTATGGTACCCTCAATTTGCTGGCAACAGACAAAAAAGACTACTTTCAAACACCCCAATTGACGTATTTGAAAGGTAAAGTGGGCTTGGGGCTGGACCTGATCAAATTGTCAAAGCGGATGAAGATCCGAACCAAATTCCAGGGCAATCTGCTATATATCAATACGTACGATGAAAAATATGTAGGAGCGACCCTGCCTTTACGTGAGTCAGGTTACAGCGAATTAAATGAAGCCATCGGCGGTCTGAGCACAGGACTTGGTCTCACTTTTGGAATTCTGGACCTCGACTTTGAATATGAATATGGTTTTTACAACATATATTATGCCCGGCATCACTCCACCCTCAACTTCTACAATTTCGTTTTGGGCGTTCGTTTTTAGCCGCATAACACCAAAGAATATCTTTCCAAATTTGCCATTAACAATTCATTAAATAACCATTTGCTAAAACGATAGTAAATGATTGATACCCGTCGTATATCTTTGCGTTATAATTGTATTAACTAAAAAATATTTTCAAAATGAAAAAAGTTCTTTTTGTATTTTTCGTAGCTGCTATGGCTATCGCAACTTCTTGTAGAAACCAAGCTGCTGAAACTCCAGCTGAAGCACCAGTTGAAGCAGCACCAGCTCCAGAAGCAGCACCAGCTGAGGCTCCAGCTGCTGACACTACAGCAGCTCCTGCAGAAGCAGCTCCTGCTCAGCAGTAATCAGAAACAGACTAAGAACTATACGACAAGATATAGTATAAACTTAGCTAAGAGAAGTCCCGGTGTAAACCGGGACTTTTTTTTTAAATACCCTTTTGAAAAATAAAAAAACATATACAGTGTAATTTTGCACTTCAAAAAGATCAAAGATGAAAACGGTATTATCAGCCATTCAGCCCACCGGAGATATACATTTGGGAAATTATTTTGGAGCGGTGGCCAATTGGGTAAGACTTCAGGAACAATATACCTGCATTTATGGTGTGGTAGATTATCATGCAATGACCATGCCCTATGACCCTGTAAAACTCAGGAGTAATACCTGGGAGCTGATTACCAATTTGATAGCTGTAGGTGTGAAGGCAGAGAATTTATTTGTTCAGTCTTTGGTACCGGAGCATACCGAGCTCAACTGGATCTTCAATTGTTTTTGTTCTTATGGCCAGCTTACACGCATGACCCAATTTAAAGACAAAAGCAACCAGCTCAATGAGATGTCGAAAGATGATTTTATTTCTGTGGGTCTTTTAGATTACCCTGTTCTTCAGGCTGCCGATATTCTGATTTACAGAGCGGATTACGTACCTGTGGGTAAAGATCAGGAACAGCACCTGGAACTTTCACGCGACATTGCCCAAAGGTTCAACAATACCGTTAAAAAGGAATATTTCAGACTGCCGGAGGCATTGTACACCGAGACCCCCAAAATCCGTTCTACTGCAGATCCTTCGCGCAAGATGAGCAAATCGGCAGGAGAAAAACACTACATCTCTCTTTTTGCTGAAGAGACGACCATCAGAAAACAAATCAAATCGGCGGTAACCGATACAGGAGAAGCCAGTGATGTGATGAGCGAAGGTGTAGCCAACCTGTTTGAAATGATCAAAGCCAGTGGCGCACAAGCGGTTTACAATTCATTGATGGATGATTACAAAAATGGCAGTTTAAAATACTCTGTTCTCAAGGAAGAAACGGCTAATGTAATTGTAGATCTGCTTCAGCCTTTTAAAGAGAAAAAGGCGGCACTCAACGAAGATAAAAAAACAATCAAAGATCAGATCAAGGCTTCTTCAGAAGTCATCCGGGGCAGGGCCAGGGAGACCATGAAAGAAGTCAAGGAACTTACAGGTCTGCTCAACGTCCGCTAAAATGTAGCGGGTGATACTGCAAAGTCTCACAAAGGCAGAGTACAAAATGTAGTAAATCTCGTATCTTTAATTAAAATAAAAGGTATGAGTTTTGTAAAGCTTCTATTGGGTTCCATATTTTCGCTGTTGATAACCTCAGAGATACAGAGCCAAAAATTGCCATCGCAGTGGACGCTGGATCTCAATGAACATTCGTTGAGAGCAGGGGGTACAACCGATGAAGGTCTGTATGACGAGTCCCGTTTGCAGGAAATCAGGTTGTACTTCAAACAAGCCAATTACTGGACCTTACTCACTCAAAATTACAATTCCAGAACAGATTTGCTGGCCTCACTTCAATACGATGGTGAAACATTTGACAGTATTGGGGTAAGGTTCAAAGGACAAACCTCGTACGGCATGGGTGGAAGCAGCCAGAAGAAATCGTTTAACATTACGATGGATTTTGTACGTGAAGACCAGCAATTGGGAGGTTATAAAACCCTCAACCTCAACAATTCTTTTGAAGATGCTTCTTTCATGCGGGAAGTATTTTATTATCACAACCTCAGGAATCATGCCCCGGCAGCTAAAGCCAATTTTGTAAGGTTATTCATCAATGACCAGGACTGGGGTGTTTATCAGAATGTTCAGCAATTGAACAAGGATTTCCTGGAAGAATGGTGGCTGAGCAATGATGGATCCAATTTTAGAGCCGACTCACCCACCAGTACTTTTGGAGGAGGACCCGGAGGTGGGGGTGGAGCTCAATGGGGAGATGGCACTGCTGCCCTCAATTACCTGGGTGAAGACACAACCCTTTATCAAAAATACTATACACTTAAAAGCACAGATAGTGCCTATGCATGGGACGAACTCATAGAAGCCTGTATGGTGCTCAATCAGGCCGATATAGAGGGTTTAACTACTACCCTGGCACCTTATTTTGACCTGGATAAAATTTTGTGGCACCTTGCCGGTGAGGTACTTTTTTCAGACGATGATAGTTACATCTTCAAAGGAAAAATGGATTATTATTTGTATAAGGATGCAGAGACCGGACGGATTACAACATATGATTATGATGGCAACAGTGTTATGAAAAATCAAAATGTAAACTGGAGCCCATTTTACAACGAAGCGAAAGTAAACTATCCACTGATGAACAGGCTGCTGAAAAACACCCACCTCAGACAGCGTTACCTTGCTCATTTGAGAGTGCTCATGGACGAGTATTTTGATGAGACCACTTCATCAGCACTCATTGATAAATATGCGACTCTGATTGATGCTGCCGTGCAAGCCGATCCCAAGAAACGAACAACCTATGCACAATTCAACTCAGAATTGAGTGTTTTGAAAAACTTCATTAAAAACAGAAAGACCAACCTGCTTAACAATGCAGAGGTAAAACTTGCAGGCCCTGAAATCAGCAATGTGGTTTTTGCCACTTCGGCAGCCTGGGTGAATCCATTACCTATGCAGACAGTCACGGTTACTGCCCACATCCAGCATGCCTCAGGTGTTGCATCTGCCTATCTTTACTATGGGCTTGGTCTGGATGGTATGTATCAATCTTTGGCTATGAAGGACGATGGCAGCGGCGGTGATCAAGTTGCCGGAGATGGTATATATACAGGTATTATACCCGGCTACGAAGCGGGAACCTATATCCGTTTTTATTTGCAGGCAGCTACGGCCAATACTGCAGGAACATTGAGCTTTTATCCAAAGGGTGCTGAACATGATGTAATGGTTTACCAGGTGGCATCTGAACTTAGTTCTGTTTCAGAAGTGGTTATCAATGAATTTATGGCTTCCAACACCAGTGGCCCAAAAGATGAAAACAACCAATTTGAAGATTGGATCGAACTCTATAACAAATCCAATACTTCCTTCGATCTCAGTGGTTTTTATATAAGCGACAATCCGTCTAATATTAAAAAATGGCAAATACCACAGGGCACTACTATTCCTTCTCATGGCTATCTGATTTTTTGGTGTGACGAAGACCAGGAAGAAGGGACTTTGCATACCAATTTTAAATTGTCGGCGAGTGGAGAAACGTTGTTTTTATCGGACAAAAACGGTGCAATTGTGGATTCCATTACTTATAGCAATGCTACCGAAAACCTATCCATCGCCAGAATTCCCAATGGTACCGGCAGTTTCGTTCAGGGCAACCACACTTTTAATGCCAATAATTCCCCTACTGCAGTGGAAGATGAGGTGGATGCAGATGCCTTTTTAGTTTCTCCCAATCCTGCTAACCAGGGCTTCAGAATTTTATATCCTTCTGATAATACAATTACGGTGATGAATACAATGGGTCAGGTCGTATACAAACAGGATCATATACACAATGATTTTATCTCAACCCTTCAGTGGGCAGCCGGTCTTTATTTTGTTCGTAGTGGAGAACAAACCATCAAATTGATCGTCAGCAAAGAATAGGCATAAACAATAAGGTGCAAAAAAAAAGGCCGTCAATTTTGACGGCCTTTTTTCATTTGATATGTCATCAATGTTGAACAATCAATTTTTTACTCACCTGCCTTTGACCATTGGTGATGGTAAACATATAAACCCCGGGGGCCATTTGACTAACATCAATCATCGCATTAAGGCCGATGATGGATCCTTCCAGGACTTTCAATCCGGTAATGGTGGAAACTTTATACTTACTAAAGGAAGTGAGGCTTTCATCCAATACTACAGCAAGTTGCTGACTGGCCGGATTGGGGTACAATTCAAGTCCACTAGCCAAAGCAACATCTTGAGTTGCAACAGATGAATTGATTCTGATGTTAAACTGGTTGATGCCCAGCCACCCGCCTTCAGGATCCTGAACCAGGTAGTGGAAGTTTTCATCCAAAGGAAATGTATTGCCACCTGCTGTATAAGCGTAGGACAATTTATTGTTGTTGATATCTGCCTGTGTAAAGGTAGCTCCTACATTCAATGGACTGTTGTTCAAAAGAAGGTTTCCATAATTGGGCATACTCACAACTACATAGGTCAATTGGTCTGCGGAATTGTTTTTGTCTTCTACCGCAAGATAGTTTCTGGAGATGGTGGGTACCTCGCCGGGACCCATTTCCAGAAGTACGTCATTTACCTGATAAGGATTTTCAACGGTTACAGAAGCACAAATTTCCATTTCAAATCCATCCAGCTTGCCGCCATTGCCTGATTTTGAATCTTTAATTTCCAGTATCCAAACTCCGGTTGCATCCTGACCATTGAATCCCTCCAATTTTTCTTTCGGTTTATATTGGCCGGTTGCGGTATTGGAGCAAGAGAAGGGAAGGGGTGCCTGGTCATCGATGAGTACTTCTATATTCAGTTGTTTTTCACAGATGCCTTCCCAAAGAATAACCCGGGTGCCCACAGGAGAGACCAAGGTACCTGTGAGATCCTTGAAATTGTTGTGGTTGATCTTCAATTTTGAAACATTGACATCAGAAATATTTTTTCCGGTTGGCACATTGATCTTGGATTGAATGGTAGGTACGCCTGAGGCAGAGATGTTGAGTGGTAAGCCGGTAGCAACATAATTTTTGCAATCAGCTACCAGCGTGCCAAATACCTTGAGGGAGGTCCATTCTCCGGATTTACAAGCATTCAAGGCTTTTACTCTCCAGTAATAAATAGATTTTTTATCAAAGGTTTTGAAATGCTTGTAAAAAGTATCCACTCTTTCTTCACTGAATTCCTTGGTTGCGAATGTGGGATCTTTTGATACCTCAATGACATAGGCTGTGGCGTTAGGACTTTTTTTCCATGTGAAAGTTGGCAGCTCGGCGTCCTTTTCCCCATTTTCAGGGGTAAGTGAAGCCAGTGAAGAGAAATCGGTAGAGGTTACTTCTATTTCAAACTTGCGCCATAGCGTATCATTGTTGTCTGTAACTGCAAAATACAGGATGTCGTAATTGCCACTGTTTACACTGTTGGGAATCTCAAATTCTAAGCTGTTGACATCTCCTGCTGTGATGCTGGATTTGGCTGCTTTGAAATTAACTCCATCGGGCATAGAAGCCACACCAAAAGTGATCTGTCCTGTATACCCTGCAATGGCGGCACTTTCAACATTGATTTTTGCAGTTGCCGGTAAACATAGTTTTTCAAAATACTTGTCCACTTTGTAGTAGGCTGTTGGTTCTGTCGCCTGGTTGATGGTGAAACGGTAATTACTCACATCAAAGAAGATGTTGTTTTGGGCTTTGATGAGAATTCTGGCATCCGAACCGGTAACATTGGGTATTTGTACCATGGCACTGCCTGTGTTGGGCACCCTTCCTGCCAGCAATGTCAGGTTGGGGTCGCTAACGTGCAATGCGTTGGCTTTTGATAAATAAATGTCAACATATTGACAATTGACGGGGGCTTTGTCCGTGTTACTCACATTCCAGGTAACATTGATGACTTCGCCTGCTTTATATTGTTCACCCAGGTTGGGACTCACTACCTGGAAGGGCCCTGAATTGCCATCCACATTGAATTTGGTTTGTGTCCAAACTGCCATACCGCCATTGGGATTGTTGTCGCGTATGGTCAATGCAAAATTTATTTCCCTGGCATAGGTTGGCAATACTTCTGTGGAAGAAGCTTGATTACCCAATATTCTGGATGCGCTGGGCACAATTCTATAAGATTTGTCGGTTGGAGGAAATGTCCTGAAAGATGGGCACGATCCTGTTGGCTGACCCAGATCACAACGGGCACCTGCTGCATCCTTTTGCTCCCAGCAATAAGTGAGTGCGTCATTGTCTTCGTCTAAGCCATGACCATCCAGTACAAACGGTGTCCCAGTTGGAATATACAAGCCAGTGGGAACATCAATAAATACTTCCGGTAAATGATTGCCTGTCTCAAATTTATCAGAACAACCATAGGCTCCTCCGCTCTCAAATCGCGAATGGTCATAAATTTGTACCAGCGAAGCATTGTGGTAGTAATCATCGTTGTTACCCTGTACATTTTGTTGTCCGCACAATCCTCCATAAGACATGATGGTGCTGCCGGATCCCGGTTCAAATCCATTGTCGAAACTTTCGTTGTCTCCACAGTTGTTAAAGGTGTGTTGTGCCCCCAACTGGTGACCCATCTCGTGAGATGTTACCTGAACGGTAATCACCAGCAAACTGGCATAGTGGCATGTAACACCACCGCCTTTGTTGGATGGGTTACAAAGACTTGTCAGGAAGGCGACACCTCCCACATCGGTGCAGCCCAGGGTGTATACATGGCCCAAATCATAGACATTAGGATTGCCCAAAATGTTGTTGATGACTTCCGTATTTTGTCCCAATATAGACCTTCCTTCATTGGCTTTGGTGTATGGATCGGTGACAGGATCCAATTGAATGAGTTTGTCATTGTCATTTATCAGAATCAACCTCGATGCAAATTCGTTTTCATAGATTTGATTGATTCTGTTCACAGAAGTTACCATGTCTGCCAGACAAAGCTCTACGGTACCTCTTACCTTGCCCCATTCACCTGTGCAGGCCAGAGCCAGCTTGAATTCGTGAAGATTAATGAGCGATGTTCTTGATGCCACTGTACTGCCTTTGGGCCTGTGTTCATCTTCGTTGTGAAGAGTGCCACAGGCAGGCACGATATCATTGGGCTCTGTATGATCGTGGATATAATAAGCAATATAGGAGGTATTGTCATTTTTGTAAAATGGATCGATGTAAATTTCTCCTTCGGGTCCTCTGATAGAAGCATGAAAGCCTGCAGGGCTCAGATCAAATCTGGCAACATATCTTTTATCGCGGGTCCATGCCTTAAATGATCGAATAGATGGATATTTTTGAGCCAGTCCGGATTCCATTACCGGAGAATTTACCATTTCAAATATCTGGGTTGAACCATCGGGAAAAGGAAGTTGTATGTCGGTGGTACCCATACCTGAACGTTCAAATGGAACATTGGCAGCTTCTCTGTTGAGTCCATCCCAATCCAATTCAAATGACGCAAAAGCGCTGGGCAAATAATTTATGGCCGTTTCTTTTCTGTCATTGGAAGAAAACCGATTTACTTTTTTCCAAAGACCTTGGGCTGCAGTATTTCCTAAAACAAATACTACAGCAAAGAAAATAAAAGTATACCTCATTTTATATTGATTATTTTTGACAAAAATAGCGCTATTTGGGTAGAAATTCTTGCTAAAAGATGTGCTAATGGCGACTATTTTGATGGATTTGGCTGCCTTCCCGACAATAGGGCATTTAATAATGGGGACTTTTGTGAGAATTCAGTTAAAACGTTGCTTTTGCCTGCATCCTTGCTACATGCAAGGCATCGTTGCTCCCTGTTTTTCTGCCTTCGTAGCTGAGTATCAAGTCAATAACCTTTGATACTCTTTTCGTAAAACCCAACGACCATAAAAAGTTTTTTCCGCCTTTGAGCCCTTCCAGCAGATCGTATTCAACAAATGAACCTTTGGCGCCATTGTATTGTACGTCAACAAATGAAAATGACAGATCCAGTGAAGTATTGCCAGAATGTCGGTAATTGCATTCGGTATTGTACTCCTTTTTTCGGGCATTTTCCAGCTGGTTGATTTGCTGAGCTAACCTGGATTGTTTGTACCGCAAGGAATACCTGAATTGAGTGGAGGGCCTGAGATTTAATTCTGCTTCAATCCTGGTAAATTCTATCAGGTAATTCCTGTCCGCAAACAATCGGTTATCGAATACTTTGACTCCCTGCGTGTAGAGCAAAATGATGTCTGTATTTCTAAATATTTTTACGCGGGCCCTGCTTTCATCTTCGTTCACATTTCTGGCTTCAAATCCGTTTACCTGATTGGATTTTGTGTCTGATCTTCTGATGGTGTAACTCAGATCATAATTGGGATTTCCTTTGTTAAAATTAAAAGCCGTGATAGTGTTGTTCTGATAATTTACCAGACTGCTGTCTGCGGTAGAAAGTGAGAAGGGTGAATAACTTTGTACAGATGAAAGTGTTTTACCCTGAAGGCGAAGAGTGTTCAATGCGGAGAATTTCGATAATAATTTCTTCCATTTTTCCCGCGGTATAGCACCCTGACTCCACCATCTCACTGGGTCAAAACGAACACTGGACTGAATGGCTGTATTGTTGGTGGTTGTAAACTCATTGTTGGGCACCACAAATCTGGTATATTCGGCTAAGGGGTTACCGGGGTCGTAGCGAAAATCGTTGATGTTTTTCACTTTTGCAGTGTCGGGCCCAACATAAACATATTCTCCTCTCAGGTTTTCAACTTTTTGGTACACGTACTCAAGTTTGGGCTCCTGACCGGAGCTCACCTGATAATTGGAAGCCAGTGTGATTACATTTTTTAATATTTTGGCGTTGATATCAATGTTTCCCAAGGTTGATAGCTTTGATTTATCCTGAGGTCGCAGTACAGGATTGAGAGCTTTGAAGTCTCTCACTTTTAAGGACGCATTGAGGTTGAAATATTTACTCGCATTCAAGCCCAGCCAGGACTCATATTCTGTAATGTTTGTAATCTTTTCCAGGTCTGTTTTTCCTGCCAGCTTGTCTGTCCTTTTGTTGTATGAAAACTTAATTTGATTGCCCCCTCCTATGGACCATTCCAAAAAGGTTTTCAGGTGATTGAAAGCAAAGGAATGGGAAGAAATTGTGCTTGTAGCCAGAGAATCTATCAGGTTGTTTTCACCTTCATAGTCTATACCGATATTAACTGCGTTCAGAAATGGCAAACCCTGTATGATTCTAAAATTTGGCCTTACAAATGCGGCTTGTGAAGTGGAAGATAAGGTCTGTGTTACAGAGGGTTTTCCTGAAATTTGAAGTCGTTTGTATTTTAGATAAAAGTCACTTTTATATTGGTTTCCCACAAATCCCCCCCCTGTTTCAAGCCGCTGAAATCCCAATACAACTCGATTGTTGTTTTTGTGCAGTAAGTTGATACCGGCCCTGAAGATATCTTCTCTCTGTGATACAATAGGAGTGTAATTCCAGTCTCTGAAAAACTCCGCCTGTCTGTACTGATTCAAGGGCCTGAAGGAGGAATTGGTGTGTTCGTGACTAATTTCGTATCCTAGATTCAGGGAGTCTGTTTTTCCTCTCAAAAACTTCTGGCCTTTTAAAAACATGTATCCCGCCCACCCGGTATTGTCTCCATCATCAATGGGTGAAAACAGGTTTTTATCCAGCTGACTTAAGGTCAATTCTATACCCGTTGAGTGTTTTTTTCCCAGAGCCGTGCTGTAAGCCAAGCCCATCATTTGCTTTTTCTCAGGTGCTACCAACCTTCTCACTGCATCATAGTTGCCTTTTCCCATTCCCACAAATTTATAAACCCTGCCGTTTGCTCCCACATCGGTATCGATGACATAGGATCCTTTACCTGAACCCACTTCGGTGAAAGATGACGTGTATAGCAATTCGTTGGGATCTATTGAATATTCAAGAATGGTAGGGTTGGGATCGGATGGAAAGTTTGGGTTGTTTACAATTCTGTAAGTTACGCTGGTGGCATCATTGGGATCAGCCAATTGCAACTGACTTACATTGTAACGATCTGCGTTGTCTCCTCCCACTTCCAGTGTCTCAATGGAGGCAGAGTCCAGTTCTATTTGTGATGTTGTTTTTTTACTGTCCTGTTCTGAATAAAAAAAGAACTTAACATGGCTGTTTTTGATGTTCCAGTATGAATTGGCAGCATAAAGGGTTCGGTAATAGTTTTGGTCGGTATATTCGTATTCAACAATGATCCTGGATTCTCTGGCTACCAATCGGGTAGGGGAGAAGGTTATCTGGGCAAGATTGTAATCGATGATATAATCATGATCTTGCCCCCTTGTGAGCAACTCTCCATTGAAATAGATCTTTTCTGTCCCGGATAAAACGATTAAGAATCTTTCATTGTTGTTGCCGGTAAGTTTATAAGGACCTTGATTGCCTTCTGCTATCACCAGCGTCTGCCTTGCAAATTTACCCCTGGAACTTGCAATGTTTACCTCAGAGCGGTGACCTGCCTTGCCAAAATTTTGTTCGGTTTGTACACCTAGTCCTTTGATCTTTTTAAAGTAATTGATGAACCAGGATTGAGGACGCTGAATGACATAATCTCCTGCCTGAACCTGTGTCCTGTCCTTTTGCAGTGCAATATAAATGCGGTCAAATTCCTGAAGCACCTGGGTATTGCCTTCCGGTTGAATCGGTATATTGTCATCTGTAATGGCAGCCTGAATCTTAATGCCATTTCCTATTTCTCCATTGAGCTGCAGGTCAAACCTGGAATCCAAGGTAAGGCTTTGCGCATTTCCCAGTGCAAAGCCCCGGGTAAAACTTCCGGTGTAGTCAAGCCCATTTCCGAACAGGCCTGGATCTTTGTTGAGGAATTCGTTTTTCCTCAAGTCATAGGCTATGTAGGTCTCACCCGGTTTTGTGGTTGTATGCAAAGAATCTATTACCTTAAATTCAAGAGATGTGGGAAGGTCAAGTTTGCGGTAGGTGATGGAGATGGTTCTGTTTTTCCATGCATTGCAATCAGTAAGTTCAATTACAAAAGGCTCAAAAGAGACAATTTTGAAATCGATGGGTAATTGCTTTGTTTCTGTATTTTTTACAACAACTGAACCTGGTAATACATAGGCTCCGTCGACTTCAATTGTGCAGTCTTTTACAGAGATGGTTTTGGACCTCCGGTTATCCTGGTTTTGTGAATGCACTTTTTCAATGCAAAACAACAGGATTGCCAAAATGTAAAGATGTAGACGTAAGACCATTATCTGCTAAACGTTATAATGGGCAAATCATTTTTGCAATGACATTTTTTTATGTTTCCATCTTCTGTGGGACCAAAGCCATGCTTCAGGATGTTTATAAATATCCAGTTCAAGATTTTTTACAAAGTCAGATGTTATATGGTCTGCATCCAGCCTATGAAATACAACCTTATAGGCATTGCCATCCAACCGGCTAATGGTCTGCATAAATACGGGGAGATGGAACTTTTCAGAAATCAACTGTGGGCCATTGTAAAACAGCGTGTCTTTTCCCAAAAATGAGTGCCAGCTACCGGAATTAATATCGGCCGGACTTTGGTCTGCAATGAAAAAAAAGACAGCAGGCTGGTGTTTTTTATTTATAAACCTCACTACCTCTTTCATATTAAGCAGACCCAAACCAAATCGCGAACGGGATGCTTTTACAGGACCATCCAGTTTTTTATTGGAAAGAGGTTTATAAACAGCAAATGCAGGCATTTGGGTAAAGAAAGGAAAAAGTACAGCAGACCATTCCCAATTTCCCATGTGACTCCCGGCTACAATAACACTGCTTCTGGTCAGGCATTCACGCATTTCTTCGATACCCTCATAATGAATTCTGTTTTGGAACCATTGAATGTCTTTGGAAAAAAGCTGAATGGTTTCAAGGATATAGGCGCTCAGATTTTTATAATAATCCCCGATTAACCACTGGGATTTATCAGGTTTGGCCATCAATAGGGTGGAATTGAGATTTTCGTTGATCACCTTTTTGCGATAGGAAAATACCTCTTTTAAAAGATAGGTACAGAATTTGTGTATATATCCATTGTATTCCATTGGAATAAATTTTGCAATGAAAATCAATGTTTTATATATTACGTTGTAGATCATTTCAAAAACAAAAGGCCAAAGGAACGGTTGTGATTTCTCTTTTTTGAGAATCAAAGTTAATTTTTTTGACGACAATCAGCGAAGTTGCGAAACAACATGAACAGGAGAAGTTTTATGACATTGGGGGCGGGTGCAGGGTTGACGCTTACTTTGGGCAGTTTTAAGCCCGGAAGCAGATATTCTTTGCCTCTGGTTATCAGCACCTGGGATAATCGCAAAGCCAATCTGGCCGCCATGAAAGCCCTCAGACAAGGTTCGTCGTCTTTAGATGCTGTTGTTGAAGGCATTAAAATTGCGGAAGCAGACCCCAAAGACAGATCCGTAGGTTATGGAGGCAGGCCAGACAGATCCGGAAGGGTCACCTTGGATGCCTGTATTATGAATGCTGAAGGAAAAGCAGGCAGTGTCACCTATGTCCAAAGAGTCAAACATCCTATTGTCCTGGCCAGGATGGTCATGGAAAAGACTCCCCATGTTATGCTATCGGGCGATGGAGCTGAAAAATTTGCCAAAGAAATGGGCTTCCCTGAAGAGGACTTGCTCACAGAAGAAAGCAGACGGGAATACGAAGAATGGAAAAAGACTTCCCGATATGAACCGATTATCAACATAGAGCGCCATGATACCATTGGAATGCTTGCCATGGATACCAAAGGAATAATGGCTGGTGGTTGTTCTACCAGTGGTATGGCCTATAAAATGGAAGGAAGAGTAGGGGATTCCCCTGTCATCGGAGCCGGCTTATTTGTAGACAATGATTTTGGTGCTTGTGTTGGCACCGGGCATGGAGAATACGTTTTGAGGGCTCTTTCGGCTTTTTTGGTGGTAGAATTTATAAGGCAGGGCATGCATCCTCAGAAGGCTTGTGAAAAGGCGATCAAAAGAATAATTGAGAAAAACAAAAAGGCAGTTGAAGCTTACCAGGTAGGCTTAATCGCCATGGATAAAAAAGGAAATGTAGGTTATTTTGGCGTGCGTAAAGGATTTTTATGTGCTATAAATTCTGCTGATAATGAGATACTTATGGAAAGTAAATACATCTATGAAGTATAATTTTAAAGAGTTTGGCATACATTTTGTTTTGATAATGTGTAAACATAAAAGCGACCAACTTATATGCAACCAGTGAAGGTAATATTCATTGACCGACAAAAGATGTTTGTTCAGGGAATAATGGCCTTAGCTGATAAAATAAAATACCCTGTAATAAAGATTGCAGGGCAGTACAGTGTAACGAAATATTTTTTGGAAGACTATAATGGTGGAGCTGACATCATAGTGGTTGACCTCAATCTGGAAGATTCGGATGGCATTGATTTTATTGCCACTTTGAAAGATGGTTTTCCGGAACAAAAGATCATGGTTCTTTCATCTTATGCGGAATACAAATTTGTGAAAGATGCCATGAAAAAGGGAGCTGACGGATACATTCTAAAGACAGCAGATTATTCTGAATTCGGCAATTGTATCATAGACATCATGCAGGGAAAAACTTTTTTAGGTTCCGGCGTTTATGTCACTCCTCCCGCTACACTTTACAAAAGAGAATTTGCCTCTTCATCGCGAAGGGTCATGAATGAAGACAGATTTCAGATCAAACAAAAACTCACCAAAAGAGAGTTGGAAATTCTGAGATTGATCATCCAGGCCAAAACCAATGACGAGATAGGAGACCAGCTGTTTATCAGCCATCAGACAGTAGGTGTCCACAAAAAAAATATCATGCGAAAATTAGGTATGAGGAGTACCATGACGCTGATAAAATATGCCATAGAAAATGAACTGGTTTAAGTAACCACAGTCGTTCCCCCGACTTACTCAAACCATCCATACACAACAAAAGCTTAACAAGTTCTTAATCTTACTGAATAAATATTATTGAGTAATGTTTAAACTATGTTGCAAACTAAAAACCGATTAAATCTCATGAAACTGGAGAATTTTACACATGACTACAAAACACTTTCAGGCCGACTGGTCTCGACGTGTTTTTTCTTCCTGATGTTCCTGGCATTTGGAAGAAACGCTAACGCACAGTCTTGTCCATTAGCATGTAACAATTTGGTGCAAGTATCACTTGACGATGATTGTAGAGTGGAGGTGACTCCAGACATGATGCTTGAAGGACAAGGTACTGACCCCTCCTGTACATATCAGGTGACTGTTTTGGGTGCCAATGGCCTTCCGATTGCAGGTACACCGTTTGTAACAGGAACCCACATAGGTATGACCCTTACCGTAAAAGTAAGTTTGGGTCTTAACTCATGTTGGGGAACGATCAAGGTGGAGGACAAACTTGCCCCTGTGATCAATTGTCCTGATGACTTGACCATCAGTTGTTACGACAACCAAACATTCCCACTGCCTACTGCCTCAGACAACTGTGGTGGAAATCCGGTGGTAAAACTGATTTCCGATGTACTGGATGATCAGGGTTGTGATGATGACTGGTCTGCAGTGAGAACCCTCACTTATCAGGCAACTGACAAAAGCGGCAACAAATCTGCCCTTTGTATCAGACAAATATTCTATTACAGAGTAGATTTTGATGAACTTGAGTTTCCACTCAACAGAGATGATGTTGAAGCTCCTGCCCTGGAGTGCGACGATATTCCTGAGTGGGATACCAACAACAATGGCTACCCTGATTACCAGGAAACAGGCGTACCTACCATTGATGGTTATTCAATTTATCCCAACAAATCTCTTTGTGAGCTGAATGCAACATTTTCAGATCAAAAATTGGACATCTGCGCCGCCAGCTTCAAAATATTGAGAAAGTGGACAGTGTTGGACTGGTGTACCGGTTCATTGGCTGAAGATTTCCAAATCATCAAAGTAGTGGACAGAGAAGGCCCTATCGTTACATGTGCTCCTGACCAGACAGGTGGATTTTCAGTATTCAGCGATCCATACGATTGTCAGGCTGACTGGGAAGTTCCGGCTCCCGTAGTAATCTACGATTGTTCTTCTACTACCTATACTGTTGACTATTTGTTGGCAGATGCCAATGGCAACCCACCTGTAAATGGTGTATATATCAACGACAATGTAGTTTTGGTTAATGGCAAATACATTGTAAGAGACTTGCCGGTAGGTAGAACCTGGATCCGATATACTGTTAAAGATCAGTGTAACAACTCAACTTATTGTTTCACGGAGGTCGACGTTGTTGACAACGTTCCACCGGTAGCTGTTTGTGATGAATTTACGGTTGTAACTTTGACTACAGGCGGTGTTGCACAAATCTTTGCTGAAACATTCGATGATGGATCTCATGACAACTGTACAGATGTGTCTTTCGATGCAAGAAGAATGACGGCAGGTTGCGGTGCAAGCACTGTGAACTATACCAAAGCAGTTAACTTCTGCTGTGATGATGTTGGAAAAGACATCATGGTTCAGTTGAGAGTTTACGACGACGGAAACGGATCAGGTGTATTCGGAGATGAAATTAATATCTATGAAGATACCAACGCCAGCGGCATCCTGGGTGACGTTGTTCAGGGTATTGCAGATAAAATTGTAGGAAAGAGATCGGATAACTTCAACACTTGTATGGTTACGGTTAGAGTACAGGATAAAATTGATCCCAAAATCACTTGTCCAGCCAACATCACCATCAATTGTGATAAAGACTACAAAGATACCAACATCACCGGCAAGCCGGTAGCAACAGACAATTGTGGAACTCCAACCGTTACTTCTACTGACAGTGGATCACTTAATCAGTGCGGTATTGGAACCATCACAAGAACATGGAGAGCAACAGATGCGGGCGGAAGATTCGCAACATGCAACCAGACCATCGCAGTAAGAAATGATAAACCTTTCACAGGAAGCGATATCAACTGGAATCCGGTGAGCAACAAGACATTGACAGGATGTATCGACATCGATACAGATCCGTCTAAGACGGGTAAGCCAACATGGACTTCTGATCAGTGTGATTTGATTGCATCAACATACAGCGATCAGGTATTTACCATCGTAGACAGTGCTTGTTTCAAAATCTTGAGAACATGGACCGTAATTGACTGGTGTACGTTTGACCAAAACAACCCATACCAGGGAGGTATCTGGCAATATACTCAGGTGATTAAATTGAACAATACTGTTAAGCCTGTATTTGCAGCATGTGCAGATGTAACAGTATGTGCATACGGAGAAAACTGTAACGGATTTGTTGACCTGAAAGCCACAGCAACAGACGATTGTACCCCTGAAGATAAATTGATCTGGAAATATGCCATCGACCTCAACAACGATGGAACCATCAACACCACAGGAACAACCAACAATGCAAGTGCTATCTATGTTGTAGGTAAGCATAAGATAACATGGACAGTTGAAGATAAATGTGGAAACCTTTCTACTTGTTCTTATCTGTTCACTGTTAATGACTGTAAGAAACCTACTCCATACTGCTTGAGCGAAATTACCACTGTAATTATGCCTTCTTCAGGAAACATTGATATTTGGGCGTCAGATTTTGACAAAGGAAGCTTCGACAACTGTCCTGGTACCTTGAAAATATCTTTCTCTGCCAATGTTAATGACACCAAGAGAACATTCAACTGCGACAATCTGGGTATCAACAACCTTCAAATGTGGGTTACTGATGCAGCAGGTAACAAAGAGTTCTGTAGTGTGAAAATCAATATCCAGGCAAATCCTGGAGCATGTGGCACCACCACCGGCAACTTAACTGTGATCTCTGGTAATGTAGGTACAGAGCAGGGTAGAAAAGTAAACAATGTTTCTGTATCCTTGACTTCTACTGAAACCATGATTGTTAAATCCAATACAGACGGTCAGTTTGCCTTCCAGGGAATGACTCCAAATACAGAGTACAACCTTACCGCAGACCACAACGATAAGTACGACAACGGCTTGTCAACACTTGACCTTGTAATGATTCAAAGACACATTCTGGGTTCTCAGAAACTGGATTCACCATTCAAATTGATTGCAGCCGATGCCAACGCAGACGCAAAGGTTTCAGCTTCAGACCTTGTTGAATTGAGAAAGATTATCCTTGGAGTAAAAGATAAGTTAGACAACAATAAGTCATGGAGATTCCTGGATGCAAACCAAACATTTGCTGATCCTAACAAGCCATGGCCTTTCACTGAAACTGTAAAAGTAAACTTCCAGAACACATCTATTCAAGGTGCTAACCTGAAAGGAGTCAAGATAGGCGACGTAAACGAAAGTGCAGCTGTTAACCTTAATGGTGTAGTAGCAGAACCTAGATCAAACAAGACGTTGAGCTTTGAATTGGGTCAACAAGTTTACGAGCAAGGTTCAAGAATCATTGTACCGGTATACGCAGGCAGCGAAGCCATCGTATCAGGAATGCAGTTCACACTCAACTACAACGAAGCAGGATTGAAGTTCATCGGAGTAGTGCCAGGTGTGATCGATATGGATGAAAACAACTTCCACACTCAAAATGGCAAGATTGCAGCTTCATGGTCAAGCAACGGCTCTGTAGAGTTGGCTAAAAACGATGAAATGTTTGCCCTGGTCTTTGAAGCTTCTTCAACAGGAACCATGAGCCAAAGCCTCAGCCTTACTTCAGAAGCTGTGAAAGCGGAAGCATACGATGAAAATCTGGATGTAATGAAAGTTGAAATGACATTCAGAAATGCAGAGCAGATCGGAGGTGTCACTTTGATGCAAAACGTACCAAACCCATTTGTAAGTCACACTACTATCCAGTTTGTGATGCCAGAGGCACAAAAAGCAACACTGAAAGTATTTGATATCACAGGAAAGACCGTTTACAGCAAACAAGGTGATTTCACGAAAGGCAACAACCAGATTGTCCTTACAAGTGATCAGCTGGGTGCAGCAGGTGTACTTTACTACCAATTGGAAACAAATGGATTCACTTCTACCAAGAAGATGATTATGATGAACAAATAAAGCGCAGAAATCCCATAAACACAAGACAGCCGGTTGGTTTCCTCCCGGCTGTCTTTTTTTTTGTACCTAAATCATTGTTAAATTTCTTGGTAGTTATACCTTTTTAACTATTTTTGACCCTACCTTGCGGTAGTTGCTCCATCGAGCGACTTTAAAAGGGAATCCGGTGAAAATCCGGAGCTATCCCCGTAGCTGTAAGCCTGACCCAAAGCAAATGTCATTTTATCCACTGCCCGGAAGGGTGGGAAGGAGGCAGATGCCAGGCGAGCCAGAAGACCTGCCCTCGGTACATACGACCATAAACTTTCGGAGGAAAAGCAGTGGTACAATCCTTGTTCTGATTCCCGGGGTGGGAACCGTTACCTGTATTGTAGCCTGTTTCCGGTAACGGCAATGAATAAAACAATCTTATTTACCATAGGGTATCTTTTGCTGAGTGCAGTACCTGCCTGGACACAGGAAACTATGGTACATGTAGATACCATTCTTGTAGTTGCTACCCGTGAATTTCCTTTTACCAAGCAAGTAGTCACTGTCGATACCTTCGCCACACACCCGGCACAATGGATCCAAATGCCGGCTCTTTCCATAAATGCATATAGTATAAACGGCTTGGCCACACTATCCAACCGGGGTATGTCATCCAGACATACAGCCATTCTTTTTGAAGGCATAACCATCAATGGAACCACTACCGGAGTTGCCGATGTGTCATTACTCCCGCTCAATTATTTTAATGCCAATAAATTGTTCAAAGACGGCATGGCAGCAAGTTTTGGCAACCATACGCTGGGGGGGGCTTTGCTGCTAAAATCCAATGGTTCAGACCACAATAAAGTAACTGCCTCCTTTTCAGCCAATACACTTCAGAATCGCAGAATGGGGCTGGATATTAACCTCGCTACTAAAGAGAATAAGTTTCGCTTTTTTTGGGAAGAAGTCAACGATTTCAATAAAATCCCATTCAGCTATTACGGAACTCGGCTTACCAGCGCTCCCTTCCACAAAAAAGGGAGAAATATTAATGCTGATGCATCCTTTTCATTGCCTGGTACACAGACGCTGGATGTTGCTGTCTGGTTGCAAAGATTCGACAGGGATATTCCCGGGCCATATTTTGAGGATTTATCGCAATTTCAAATCGATGACAATTTGAGGGTAGTGTTCAATCACAAATACCATACAAACTCTCTAACGTTTAAAAATCAGGTCGGCTTTTTCAACGAAAAATTGAACTACAAGGCCAGCGGTGTCAATTCCAATGCTGAAAGTCAACAAATTGTATTGGCAACCACGGCAACATACAAAGATACCTGGATTGCCGGGGCAACGCTGAAAAGTGAAAGCGTCAATGCCAACTTTTATCAGGATACCAAAAAGAGGAATATCCTCATGTTATCCGGTGGGGTGAAATGGAAAATAGGGACATCAAGATTTCAGGCCCTGCTAAGTCCCCATTTTAACAATGGTAAGCCTACACCAATAAATGCAGAAATAAGGTGGGAAAGTCCCACATTTTACGGTAGTTTGTTAAGGAATTACAACCTACCCGGCTTTAATGATTTGTATTGGCCTACCGGGGGTAATATCAATCTTAAAACAGAAAAATCCAGCCAAATCAACTTTGGGGCAAATTTCAGACTTGGTCAAAATTTCGCAGTAAAGACTTCTTTTTTTAGTTATTGGATTGATGATTATATCCAATGGATAAGATTGGGAGGATCCATTTGGACTCCCGATAATTTAAAAAAAGTATGGTCGAGGGGAGGAGAACTTATGGTCGAGTATAACCACACCAATGGCTTTTCTGAACGACGTGTCTCTCTTCAATATGGTTTCACAAAGGCTACCAATCTGGCAGACTACCAAAGCCTTGCAGTCGGACGCCAATTGTTGTATGTGCCTGTTCACAAAGCCAGTCTGGCAGGCTACTATGGTTTCCGTAAGTGGTATGTTCATGCAGACTTAGTCTATGTCGGCAAAAGATACGATACCAGCGACAACTCATATTTCCTGGATCCTTTTGTTACGGGATCCTTGAAAACCGGTTACAGTACAGCATTCAAAGACCTGGTTTTAAAAATAGGCATGGGGCTTGAAAATATCTGGCAAACCCGGTATGAATTCATCAGGGCTTATCCCATGCCCCTTCGCAACATTACTATTCAATCAACTATACAATACCGTTTACCATGAATCTGAAAACTCAATTTGTTTTTTTGTTTACCATTTTACTTGTTTTGACAGCTTGTGAAAAAGATGAAAATCCCACGGATACAAGCCTTGTGAAATCGGGTGTATTCTGCGCCAATCAAGGAAAATTTCCGGATGGAAATGGCTCTGTATCATGGCTCACCAACGATCAACTGAAATCCTCAGATTTGTATGAAGACAGAAATCCGGGATTAAAGCTGGGAAATACGGTGCAATCCATTTACTTCAATGCCAACCAATATTTCATTGCGGTCAACAATGCCAAAAACATTACCATCACGGATGAATCTTTCAAATTGATCAAGACACTGGAAGTACAAAGTCTGCCAAGGTATTTTGTTGGATGGGGAAACAAGACGATCGTGTCTTCCTGGGGAATCAACGGAGCACAAGGAGAAATCAATGTGATCAGCGAAAATAATAATGTTGAAAGGACAGTGAAATTCAATGGAGCACCTGAAAAAATGTTGGTTCATAACAATCGTTTATGGGTGACCCTGTCTAATGGTTTTTCAGTAGATTCAATCCTTGTTCAGTTCAGCTTGCCGGACTTTACAATGCTCACTTACCAAACCCTTGCTAAGGGACCCAATTCCATGGTGATGGATGCATCCAACAACTTATATGTTCTTTGTGAAGGGCATTTTGATTGGCTCACGGGCCAAAGTTATGAAGGTGCTTTGTTTAAATGGCAAGAGAATGGAAGTTCCGTTAAGTTATTTAATCTACCCCAGGGATGTGTCAATTTATGTCTGGATAAAAGTCAGAATACACTTTATTTCAATGATTATGCAGCTGTTTACAAGTTTAAAATTGGAGATAATAATTTTGAAAAATTGAAATTAACAACAGAACCTTCTTCAATATACGGACTGGCGATAGACGAACCAAATAAAATTTTGTATTACACGGATCCCAAAGATTTTGCCAGTCAGGGGTCTCTGATTTCATTTAATCTGGATAGCGGTGCATCACGCAGTTACCCGGTAGGAGTGGCTCCCGGCCAAATATTCATTCGCCATTAAAAAGAGCGGCTTGTTTTTACTATTTTTGTTTTAAATACTTTAATAATGCGTTATACCCTTACTTCGATATTCTTATCAATGACACTGGCTCTGTTTGGCCAGGACCAGCAGGAAAAAATTTCAAGCCAGCTTTATTACCTCCAGGAAGCAAGAGCCAACCTTTCTTTTGCCAAAAATTACGCGGATTCTACAAAGGTCATCCAGACAATGGACAGCATAGATATGATGATGTCAAATTTGATATCTTATCTTGAAGCCATTGTGGTAGAAACACCAACCCCTGTCGCGGAAGAGGATTATTCCCAAGTTGAACCTATCGAAGCCGAACCACCCCAGCCTCCAGCTGACGAAGAAAATCCGGAGGACATGGGTGACTATGGCAATGGTGATGACATGCCTGAAAACACAGATATGGGTCTTGGCAATCCCATCATCGACAAATTCAATCCGTTCAAAAAAATGAAATCCAAAGTGATCATCGAAACGGGAATCAACAACTTTTTTATGAGCTTGACTACCCTCGACAGTGAACCCATCGTCAATCCCGGGGCTTCCTGGTTCTGGAATTTCGGACTTGTCAAAATAGTGCCTTTGTCCAATAAAGTGAGCATCGAAGCCGGTGTTACTTATTTGAGAAACAGGTTTAAATTTTCCAACGATGTGCGATTAATATCAGAAGGCAACGGGCAGGTGCCGGGCTTTACCAGCATACCCAATGCTTCCGAAGACCCCAAACTCATTGCACATTATTTTACCCTTCCTTTGGTATTCAATTGGAAACTCACCAAAACTTTCCACATCAGTTTGGGAGGTTTTGGAGGCTACAACATTGGAGCGGGCCAGAAAATAACATTGAAAGAAAAAGAAGAAGAAATTGAAGAATACAGGCACGGTGCCTACGGACTCAACAAGTGGATTTACGGCGTCAAAGCAGGCCTGGGCTTAGGGGGCTTTGACCTGTTCGGTCAACTCAGCTTCGCCAACTTTTTTGAGTCAAATAGCAAATACGATTACAAAACATACATGATTGGAACATCCTTTAAATTTTAAATAGATTACAACACCATGAATATCAACAAATCCTATTCATCTTTTTTGGCTATTGGTATAATTGTGCTGGCGGTTGTCAGCAGGTTAATACCTCATCCATATAATTTTGCTCCGTTTGGCGCTATTGCCTTGTTTAGTGGTGCCATGATCGGCAACCGTTACCTCGCTATGGCAGCGCCTTGTATCGCAGCCTGGCTGAGTGGAGTAATCCTCAACAACACGGTGTACCAATCCATGTTTACGGAATTTACCTGGGTTGATTACAACATCTTCTGGCAGTGCCTCAGTTATGTACTCACCAGCTGGCTCGGAATGACCTTTCTTTCTTCCAAAAACAGTGCTTTGAAATTGGGACTCTCAGCCGTAGCATCTTCGCTGATTTTCTTCCTGATTTCTAATTTTGGCTACTGGGCCTCCGG
>WBZP01001984.1_pt1 | contig 24194 bp, 21 predicted proteins | sample 5204301 | NCBI WGS metagenome assembly WBZP01 (sample SAMN12412401, study PRJNA552823) | activated sludge metagenome | isolation source: activated sludge from nitrification reactor of wastewater treatment plant... | place: USA: Pennsylvania | collected 2017 | reverse complement strand
CTTCGGATCTCGCCGGCCGTCGGGTCGTCGTGCTCGGCCTCGGGCTCACCGGCTTCTCGCTCGCCCGCCATTTGGCGGCGCGCGGGGCCGTGGTCACGGTCGCCGACACGCGGGCCGATCCGCCGTACGCGAGCGCGCTGGCGGCGGCGCTGCCGCAGGTCACGTTCGTCCCGGGCGACTTCACCGCCGCGACCTTTACCGGTGCGGAGCTGATCGCCCTGTCGCCCGGCCTGCCGAAGGAGCACCCGGCGATCGCCGCGGCAGCCGGCCGCGGCGTCGAGCTCGCCGGCGACGTCGAGCTCTTCGCGCGCGCGCTGCCGCCCGGGCAGAAGCTGATCGCCGTCACCGGCTCCAACGGCAAGACCACGGTCACCGCGCTGACCGGCGCGCTGTGCTCCGCCGCCGGGCTCGCCACCGTCGTCTGCGGCAACATCGGCACGGCGGTGCTCGACGTGCTTCCCGCCGACGGCCGCTGGCCGGACGTGTTCGTCGTCGAGTTGTCGAGCTACCAGCTGGAGACGACGACAAGCCTCGTTCCCGTCGCGGCCACGGTCCTCAACGTCACCGAGAACCATCTCGACCGCTACGGCGGCATGGACGCCTATGCCGCGGCGAAGGCGCGGATCTTCCAGCGCGGCGGCATGCAGGTGCTCAATCGCGACGATCCGCGCTCGCTGGCGATGGCGGTCCCCGGCCGCCTCGTCGACACGTTCGGAGCGCAGGTCCCCGAGTCGGAGGAGGCCTGGGGGCTGGTCGCCCACCGCGGCAGCACCTGGCTCGCTCGCGGCGGCGCGCTGCTGGTGCCGATGGCCGACCTGCGGCTCGTCGGCCGCCACAATGCGCTCAACGCACTGGCCGCGCTCGCGCTCACGTCGGCGGTGGCGAAGATCGATCGCCGCGTCCTGGTCGCGCTGTCGGCCTTCGAGGGGCTGCCGCACCGGATGCAGCGGGTCGCCGTCGTCGACGACGTGCTGTACATCAACGACTCGAAGGGAACGACGGTCGCGGCGACGCTGGCGGCGCTCGACGGTCTCGATCGCCGCGCGGTGCTGATCGCCGGCGGCGACGGCAAGGGCCAGGACTTCTCGCCGCTGCGCCGTGGCATCGACGCGCGCTGCCGGGCGGTGCTGCTGATCGGCCGCGATGCACCGTTGATCGAGCGGGCGCTGGCGGGGAGCGCGGTGAAGCTGCTGCGCTGCGAGACGCTCGACGCGGCGCTCGGGACGGCGCGGCGGCTGGCGCAGCCGGGCGACGCGGTGCTGCTGTCGCCGGCCTGCGCGAGCCTCGACCAGTTCCCGAACTACGTCGTCCGCGGCGACGTGTTCGTTGCCGCGGTCCGCGCCTGGGCGGGGGAGAAGAGCCTTGCGTAGGGCACTCGAAGCCGCCGCCCCGTGGAGGCCCGCCGGCGTGCTGCGGTCGCTCGGCGCGCTCGGCGACGTGCGGGCGAACCCGCGCGCGATGGCACCGTACGACAGCTCGCTGGCGTGGTCGGCGCTGCTGCTGCTGACGATCGGACTGGTGATGGTCTACTCGGCGTCGATCGCCTCCGCCGAGGCGTCGCCGCACACCGGCTACCGCGCCTGGTACTTCTTCGTCCGCCACGCGATGTTCGTCGGCGCCGGGCTCGTCGCTGCCTTCGTCGCGTTCCAGATTCCGATGAAGGCGTGGCAGCGGCTGTCGCCCTGGCTGTTCGTCGGCGGCCTGTTGCTGCTGCTGCTGGTGCTGGTCCCCGGCGTCGGCCGCTCGGTCAACGGCGCCCGGCGCTGGCTGTCACTGGTCTTCGTCAACCTGCAGCCGTCCGAGTTCATGAAGCTCGCGGTGGTGCTGTACGCGGCGAGCTACGCGGTGCGCAAGGCGCAGTTCCTGCACGCGAGGCAGCCGATGCGGCAGACACTGCTGCGGGGCTTCCTGCCGCTGTTCACGGTGATGGTGCTCACCGGGGGGCTGTTGCTGCTCGAGCCGGACTTCGGCGCCTTCGTGGTCATCGTCGTCATCGCCTTCGGCATCCTGTTCCTCGGCGGCCTCGACTGGCGCATCCTGGTGCCGCTGGTGGCGCTGCTGCCCGTCGCGCTGGGCGGCATCCTGGTCGCGGCGCCGTACCGGCTGCAGCGGCTGGTCGCTTTCCTCGACCCGTGGTCGGACCCCTTCGGCAAGGGCTACCAGCTGTCGCACTCGCTGATCGCGTTCGGCCGCGGCGAGTGGTTCGGCGTCGGCCTGGGGTCGAGCGTGGAGAAGCTCCTGTTCCTGCCCGAGGCGCACACCGATTTCCTGCTGGCGGTGATCGCCGAGGAGCTGGGCTTCGTCGGCGTCGCGCTGGTGCTCGGCCTGTTCGTCTGGCTGCTGTTCCGCACCTACGCGATCGCGCGGCAGGCGGCACTGCTGGGCCGCAGCTTCTCGGCGCTGGTGGCGCAGGGCATCGGCGTGTGGATCGGCGTGCAGGCGTTCATCAACATCGGCGTCAACATGGGCGTGCTGCCGACCAAGGGGCTCACGTTGCCGCTGCTGTCGTTCGGCGGGTCGGGAATCGTCGCCAACTGCATCGCGGTCGCGCTGCTGCTGCGTGTCGACTGGGAGAACCGCCGGCTGCTGCGGGGGTACGCCGAATGAGCGCCCGCGCGGCGACCGCGGCCCGTCTGCGGAGGGGCGGGCGATGACGACCGGAACGGTGATGATCACCACCGGCGGCACCGGCGGCCACGTCTTCCCGGGGCTGGCGGTCGCGACCGAGTTGCTGGCGCGGGGCTGGCGGGTGTTCTGGCTGGGTACCCGCGAGGGGATGGAGGCGAAGCTGGTGCCGGCCCACGGCGTCGAGTTCGAGGGCGTGTCGTTCCGCGGCGTGCGTGGCAAGGGCCTGAAGACGCTGCTGCTCGGGCCGTTCGCGCTCGTCGCCGCCTGCCTCGACGCCTGGCGCGTGATTCGGCGGCGCCGCCCCGACGTCGTGCTGGGCTTCGGCGGGTTCGCGTCGTTCCCGGGGGCGCTGATGGGCGTCGCCGGCGGCCGGCCGCTGGTTATCCACGAGTCGAATGCGGTCGCGGGGCTCGCCAATCGCGTGCTCGCATTCGGCGCCGACCGGATCCTGCTGGGCTTCGCCGGCGCATTCGGCGGTCGTCACGCGCGCCGCGTCGAGTGCGTCGGCAATCCGCTGCGCGCCGAGATCACGCGCGTCGCGCCCCCCGAGGCGCGGTTCGCCGGGCGCACCGGTCCGCTGACGGTGCTCGTCGTCGGCGGCAGCCTCGGCGCGGCGGCGCTGAACGAGTGCGTGCCAGCGGCACTCGCGCAGTTGCCGGACGCTGCCCGGCCGCGCGTCGTCCACCAGGCCGGCGCCCGCCACATCGACGCGCTGCGCGCCGCCTACGCGAAGCACGGCGTCGACGCCGAGTGCGTCGCGTTCATCGACGACATGGCGAGCCGGTACGCGGCGGCCGATCTCGTCGTCTGCCGCGGCGGGGCGCTGACCGTCGCCGAGCTGGCCGCGGTCGGCGTCGCGGCGGTGATCGTGCCGCTGCCGGGCGCGATCGCCGACGAGCAGAGCGCCAACGCGCGCGCGCTCGCCGCCGCCGGCGCGGCGCGGGTGGTCCCGCAACCCGAGCTGGACCCCGTGACGCTCGCGCGGTTGTTCGCGGCGCTCGACCGCGGGCAGCTGTACGCCATGGCGTGCGCGGCGCGGGCGCTGGGCCATGCCGACGCGGCGCAGCGGGTCGCCGACGCCTGCGTCGCCGAGGGATCGAAGCGATGAAGCACAAGGTCAAGCGGGTTCACTTCGTCGGCATCGGCGGCGCCGGGATGAGCGGCATCGCCGAAGTGCTGGCCACGCAGGGCTACCAGGTGTCGGGCTCCGACCTCGCGGCGTCGGCGGTGACGCGCCGGCTGCAGGGGCTGGGCATCGCCGTCGCCACCGGTCACGCCGCGGCCCACATCGCCGGCGCCGACGCGGTGGTCGTGTCGACGGCGGTGGCCGCCGACAACCCGGAAGTGGTCGCCGCGCGCGCCGCCGGCATCCCGGTCGTGCCGCGGGCGCTGATGCTCGCCGAGCTGATGCGGTTCAAGCAGGGGATCGCGATCGCCGGGACCCACGGCAAGACGACGACGACGAGCCTCATCGCCTCGGTGCTGGGCGAGGGTGGCCTCGACCCGACGTTCGTCATCGGGGGCCGGCTGCTGTCGGCCGACGCCAACGCCCGGCTGGGCTCGGGCGAGTTCCTCGTCGCCGAGGCCGACGAGTCCGACGCGTCGTTCCTGTACCTGCAACCGGTGCTGGCGGTGGTCACCAACATCGACGCCGACCACATGGAGACCTACGACCACGACTTCGGCAAGCTGAAGCGGGCGTTCGTGGACTTCGCGCAGCGGCTGCCGTTCTACGGGGTCGTCGTCGCCTGCAGCGACGACGCCAACGTCCGCGAGATCCTGCCGGCGATCACCAAGTCGATCGTCACCTACGGCCTCGACGAAGGCGCCGCCCTGCGCGCCGTGGACGTCGCCAATGCCGAGGGGAGGATGCGGTTCGTCGCCCGCGCTGCGGGCAGCTGCGACCTGCCGGTCGAGCTCAACCTCGCGGGCGTGCACAACGTCCGCAACGCGCTGGCCGCGATCGCCATCGGCCGCGAGGTCGGCGTCGACGACGCGGCGATCGCCGCGGCGCTGCGCGAGTTCCGTGGCGTCGGCCGGCGGTTCCAGCGCTACGGCGAGTTCGGTCTCGCGGCCGGCGGCAGCTGCACGCTGATCGACGACTACGGCCACCATCCGGTCGAGATGGCCGCCACCATCGCCGCGGCGCGCGGCAGCTTCCCGGGACGGCGGCTGGTGCTCGCGTTCCAGCCGCACCGCTACACGCGGACCCGCGACCTGTTCGAGGACTTCGTCCGGGTGCTCTCGACCGTCGATGCGCTGGTGCTGGCCGACGTCTATCCGGCCGGCGAGCCGCCGATCGTCGCGGCCGACGGGCGCGCGCTGGCGCGGGCGCTGCGCGTGGCCGGCCGGGTCGAGCCGGTGTTCGTCGAGAGTATCGCCGAGCTGCCCGCCGCGGTGCGCGCGCTGGTGCGCGACGGTGATGTCGTCGTCACCATGGGCGCGGGTTCGATCGGGCAGGTCGCGCCGTTGCTGGTCGCGGAGGCGGCATGATGATGTCCGAGCCGACGCGTTTCGCGATGCTGCGCGGCACGCTGGCGCGCGACGCCTCGCTCGCCCGCTACACCAGCTGGCGCTGCGGCGGCCCGGCCGACACGCTGTATCGTCCGGCGGACCGCGACGACCTGGCCGCCTTCGTGCGGCAGCTGCCGCCGGCGGAACCGCTCACCGTCGTCGGCCTGGGCAGCAACCTGCTGGTTCGCGACGGCGGCATCCGCGGTACGGTCATCGTCGTCCACGCGGCACTCAACCGGATCGAGCTCGCCGCCGACGCGATCCGCGCCGAGGCCGGCGTGGCGAGCCCGAAGGTCGCGCGGTTCGCCGCGCTCGCCGGCCGCGCGGGTGCGGAGTTCCTGGCCGGAATCCCCGGGACCATCGGCGGGGCGCTGGCGATGAACGCCGGCTGCTACGGCGGCGAGACCTGGCACTTCGTGCAGCGGGTCGAAGTGCTCACCCGCGACGGGCGGTTCGAGGAGCGCGCCGCCGACGCCTACCGGATCGGCTACCGCAGCGTCCGCCGCGTCGACGGCAGCACGCCCGACGGCATCTTCACCGCGGCCTGGTTCGCGTTTCCGCTGGGAGACCGCGAGGCGGCGAGGGCGCGGATCAGGGAGCTGCTGCAGCGGCGGATCGCCGCGCAGCCGCTCGACCAGCCGAACGCCGGCAGCGTGTTCCGCAATCCCGCCGGAGACTTCGCCGCGCGGCTGATCGAGTCCTGCGGCCTCAAGGGCTTCGCCATCGGCGGCGCGACGGTGTCGCCGAAGCACGCCAACTTCATCGTCAACGCGGAAGGCCGGGCGAGCGCGGCCGACATCGAGGCGCTGATCGCCCACGTGCGCGAAGTCGTCCATGCCCGCACCGGCGTCCTGCTCGAGCCCGAGGTGCGGATCGTCGGCGTCGGGGCGGAGGGCGGGCAATGACGGAATTCGGCAAGGTGGCAGTCCTCCTGGGCGGGCCGAGCGCGGAGCGCGAGATATCGCTGCTGTCCGGCAACGCGGTGCTAAAGGCGCTGCGCGAGCAGGGGGTCGACGCCCACGCCTTCGATCCGTCGCAGCGCAGCGTCTGGGCGCTGCGCGACGAGGGTTTCGACCGCGTCTTCATCGCGCTGCACGGCCGCTTCGGCGAGGACGGGACCGTGCAGGGCGCGCTCGAGGTGCTGGGGGTCCCGTACACCGGCAGCGGCGTGATGGCCTCGGCGCTGGCGATGGACAAGTGGCGTACCAAGCTCGTCTGGCTCGCGAGCGGCATTCCCACCCCGCGCTACCGCGTCGTCGACGCAAGCACCGACTGGATGCGGGTCGTTGCCGAGCTCGGCCTGCCGCTGATCGTCAAGCCGGCCCGCGAAGGTTCCACGATAGGGATCACCAAGGTTTCCGGCGTCGATCGCGACGAACTGGCGCTCGCCTATGCGGAAGCGGCGCGCCACGATCCGCTGGTGCTGGTCGAGGAGTTCGTCACCGGGGTCGAGCTCACGGCGTCGATCGTCGACGGCGAGGCGCTGCCGCTGATCCGCATCGAGGCACCGCAGGGCAACTACGACTACCACAACAAGTACTTCTCCGACGAGACGCGCTACTACTGCCCGGCGGGCCTGCCCGCGGCGGTCGAGCGCGAGATCCGCGACCGCGCGCTGGCGGCGTTCGACGTCGTCGGCTGCTCCGGCTGGGGCCGCCTCGACCTCATCCTGACGCCGGACGGTCGCTACCAGTTCCTCGAGGTGAACACCTCGCCGGGCATGACCGGTCATTCGCTGGTGCCCATGGCGGCGAAGGAGGCCGGGATGTCGTTCGGCGAGCTGTGCGTGCGGATTCTGCGGGGCGCCCATGTGGGATGACGCCCGCCAGCTGAACGCGGTCGCGGCGCTGCTGCTGGTGGCGGCGGTCGCGCTGTTCGCCTGGGGGGTGGGGTCGTGGCTGGTCCGCCAGCCGGCGTTCGCCTTCCGCGAGGTGGTCGTCACCGGCGGCCTGCAGCGCTCCAGCGCCGCGCACATCGAGGCGGTGATCCGCGACGAGCTCGCCGGCACGTTCTTCACGATGAACCTCGACCGCGCCGGCGCGTCGCTCGCCCGCGTGCCCTGGGTGCGCAGCGTCGCGTTGCGCCGCCAGTGGCCGCGCCGGCTGGAGGTCACGATCGAGGAGCACGTCCCGTTGGCCCGCTGGAACGACAGCGGGCTCGTCAACGTCCAGGGCGAGATCTTCACGGCCAGCTACAACGGCGAGCTGCCGGCATTCGCCGGCCCCGACAGCCGGGCCGCCGAGGTCTGCGCCCGCTATCGCGAGTGGTCGCAGGTGCTCGCGCCGATCGAACTGGCGCTGCAGCGGATCGCGCTGTCCCCGCGGGGCGGCTGGCAGCTCGTCGCCCGCGGCGAGCGCGGGCCACTGCAGATCGAGATCGGGCGCGACGAGCCGCTGGCACGGCTGCAGCGCTTCGTCGCGGTGCACGGGCGCACGCTCGGCCCGCTGGCGCGGACGGGGACGCAGGTCGACGTGGTGGACCTGCGCTACCGCGGCGGCTTCGCGGTCCGCGTGCCGGCGTACCGCGAGAAGACGCAGAAGAAGGCGGCCTGACCGTGCCGAAGACCGATCGGGGAGCGAAGGCTCGATGGTGAAGGAAGCGAAGAATCTGGTGGTGGGCCTCGACATCGGGACGTCGAAGATCGTCGCGATCGTCGCCGAGGTCACGCCCGAGGGCGGGCTCGAGATCATCGGCATGGGCTCGCAGCCGTCGCGCGGCCTGAAGAAAGGCGTGGTCGTCAACATCGAGGCGACGATGGCGTCGATCCAGCGCGTGCTCGAGGAAGCCGAGCTGATGGCCGACTGCCGGATCACCGAGGTCTTCACGGGCATCGCCGGCAGCCACATCAAGAGCCTCAACTCCAGCGGCATGGTCGCGATCAAGGAGAAGGAGGTCACGCAGGCCGACATCGACCGCGTCGTCGAGACGGCGAAGGCGATCGCCATCCCCAACGACCAGCAGATCCTGCACATCCTGCCGCAGGAGTTCATCATCGACGGCCAGGAGGACGTGCGCGAGCCGCTGGGGATGAGCGGCGTGCGGCTGGAGGTCAAGGTGCACGTCGTCACCGGCGCCGTGTCGTCGGTGGAGAACATCACCAAGTGCGTCCGCCGCTGCGGGCTCGAGGTTCGCGACGTCATCCTGCAGCCGCTCGCGAGCGCCATCGCCGTGCTCTCCGACGACGAGAAGGAACTGGGCGTCTGCCTGATCGACGTCGGCGGCGGCACCACCGACATCGCCGTGTTCGTCGGCGGGGCCATCCGGCACACCGCCGTGATCCCGATCGCCGGCGACCAGATCACCAACGACATCGCGATGACGCTGCGCACGCCGACGAAGGAGGCCGAGGAGCTGAAGCTGCGCCACGGCTGCGCGCTGCGGCAACTGGCGGGCGCCGGCGACGTGATCGAGGTTCCCGGCGTCGGCGAGCGCGCGGCACGCAAGCTCTCGCGGCAGACGCTGACCGAGGTGATCGAGCCGCGGGTCGAGGAACTCTATTCGCTGGTCCAGGGCGAGTTGCGCCGCAGCGGATTCGAGGAGCTCCTGTCTTCGGGCATCGTGCTGACCGGCGGCTCGGCGCTGCTGCAGGGAATGGCCGAGCTGGGCGAGGAAGTGTTCCACCTGCCGGTGCGCATCGGCGTGCCGGTGTATTCGGGCGGGCTGGCGGACGTGGTGCGCACACCGCGCTACGCCACGGCCGTGGGGCTCCTCATCGAGGGGCGCAACCAGTTCGTGCGCGGGCAGGAAGCGCGCGCGCAGACGACGGGCTTGGGGGGCATGGCGGAGCGGATGCGGCAGTGGTTCAAGGCGAATTTCTAGGCACGGGGATGCAGGCAGTCGCGATGGGGTCGGCAACGTACACAACAACACCGAAACAACAGCAATCCGGACAGGAGAAAGGAGCGCAACATGTTTGAAATCATCGATCAGTCTCCCGAAGAAGGCGCCGTCATCAAGGTGATCGGCGTCGGCGGCTGCGGCGGCAACGCCGTCGAGCACATGATGGGCAAGGGCCTCGCGGGCGTGGAGTTCATCGCCGCGAACACCGACGCCCAGGCGCTGAAACGCTCGACGGCGCCGACGCAGATCCAGATGGGAAGCGGGCTCACCCGGGGCCTGGGCGCCGGCGCCCGGCCGGAGATCGGCCGCGACGCGGCGAACGAGGACCGGGAGCGCATCGCGGAGCTGATCGACGGCGCCGACATGCTGTTCATCACTGCCGGGATGGGCGGCGGCACCGGCACCGGCGCCGCGCCGGTGATCGCCGACATCGCCAAGAGCATGGGCATCCTCACCGTCGCCGTGGTGACGCGGCCGTTCTCGTTCGAGGGCAAGCGGCAGCGCGTGGCGAGCTCGGGCATCGAGGAGCTCTCGAAGAAGGTCGACTCGCTGATCATCATCCCCAACGACAAGCTGATGGAGGTGCTGGGCGAGGACGTGTCGGTGCTGGACGCCTACGCGGCGGCGAACGACGTGCTGCACGGTGCGGTGTCCGGCATCGCCGAGGTGATCAACAACCCCGGCCTCGTCAACGTCGACTTCGCCGACGTGCGCACGGTGATGGGCGAGGTCGGGATGGCGATGATGGGCTCGGCGACCGCCGCCGGCCTGGATCGCGCCCGCAGCGCGGCGCAGCAGGCGGTCAAGAGCCCGCTGCTCGAGGACGTCAACCTGCTGGGCGCGCGCGGCGTGCTGGTGAACATCACCGCCTCGGCGGGCCTCAAGATGAAGGAGTACCACGAGGTCATGAACACCATAAAGGAGTTCACGGCCGAGGACGCGATGGTCATCGTCGGAACGGTGATCGACGACGGGATGGAGGACCGGCTGCGGGTCACGATGGTCGCCACCGGCCTCGGCGGCGTGGCGGCCAAGGCGCAGCAGCGGCCGCCCAGCATCACGCTGGTCGAGCCGCCGGCGGTCGTCCAGCGCACCGGTACCGACGGCTTCGGCGTCGAGACGATCAACTACGACTCGCTCGACCAGCCAGCGGTGATGCGGCGGCGCGACCGCGGGACGCCGGGCCCGGCAGCCGGCTACGAGCCGCCGGAGATCCCTGCGTTCCTGCGCAAGCAGGCGGACTGACCGCGGCGGCGCGGGCGGCGCGGCGGGCGGACCGCTGCCGCCGCCCGCCTGCGTCGACCGGGGGGCTGTGCTATCATCCGGTGCCAACGCGTTGAACCGAAGCGCAATTTTTCTTCCCATCCGCTCCCGAGGCGCGCTGCGCGTGGCCGGGGGCCATCGCGGTTGACGCCATGCTGAGGCAACGTACGCTGAAGTCCACGATCCGGTCCACCGGCGTGGGGCTGCACACCGGCGCCCGGGTCGAGCTCACGCTGCGCCCGGCGCCCGTCGACGCCGGCATCGTGTTCCACCGGACCGATCTCGCCACGCCGGTGGCGCTACCGGCCGAAGCGCACCGCGTCGGCGACACCCGGCTGTCGTCGACCCTCAAGGTCGGCGGGACGGCGATCTCGACGGTCGAGCACATCATGTCGGCGCTGGCCGGGCTGGGCATCGACAACCTGCACGTCGACGTCGCCGGGCCCGAGATCCCGATCATGGACGGCAGCGCCGGGCCGTTCGTGTTCCTGCTCAACTCGGCCGGCATCGTCGAGCAGGACGCGCCGAAGCGCTACCTGCGCGTGGTGCAGGCGGTCGAGGTCCGCGACGGCGACAAGTGGGCGCGCTTCGACCCGTTCAACGGGTTCAAGCTCGACTTCACCATCGATTTCCCGCACCCGGTGTTCGGCGCGGAGAACCGCAACGTGGTCATCGATTTCGCCGAGCACAGCTACCTGAAGGAAGTCGCGCGCGCGCGCACCTTCGGCTTCATGCAGGACGTCGAGGCGATGCGGGCCGCGGGGCTGGGGCTCGGCGGCAGCCTGCAGAATGCCGTCGTCCTCGACGAGGTCAAGGTGCTCAACAGCGAGGGCCTGCGCTACGACAACGAGTTCGTCCGCCACAAGGTGCTCGATGCGATCGGCGACCTCTACCTGCTCGGGCACCCGCTGATCGGCCAGTACACGGCGTACAAGTCGGGGCACGGGCTCAACAACGCGCTGGCGCGGGCTCTGCTGGACCAGGCGGCGAGCTTCGAGCGGGTCTCGTTCGCCGACGAGGACGACGTCCCGGCGGCGTTCCAGGACTGGCAGTTCGCCGCCGCGTGAAACAGCGCCGGCGCGCACCGCAGCCGGCGGGCGGGGCCCCGCGGGCGGCCCCCCGGTGCCGGCGGGACGGCGGCCGCGGGAGAAGCGGTTGATCCTCGTCCGGTTTCTGCTGTTCCTGGCGCTCGCGACCGTCGCGGTTTCGGCGCTGCTCTACGTCATCAAGCGCGACCGGCGCTACCTGCGGTTCATCGTCCAGGTCGTCAAGTACACGCTCTTCCTGCTCGTCGGGGTGATGCTGTTCTTCCTCTTCGAGCGGCTGGTCATCCTGCTGTAGCCGACACCGGGTGCCCGCCGGCACTATCCGATGCGCCGCAGCAGGCGGGCGAGCGAGGTCTTGAGCGGGCCTGCCGGCAACGTTCCGGCGAGCGCCGCCAGCGGCCGCAAAGCCGACCTATCTGGTTGATGCAGCGCGGGTTTCCGCTCGGCCCGACCGGGGGCACGGACTTGCACCCGAACCCTGATTGCGCTAAATTTCCAGCCTTCGCGCTGCAACATCGAGAGCAGTTCGGGCGTTTTCTGGCGCAGAATGCCGGCCAGCGCGCCGGCTTCGACGCTGAGTTGAAGCGCACCGTCCTCGGTCCCGGTGGCGCGGACGCGGTCGGCGAGCGGCCGCGGCAGGTCGCGACGGATCAGCCGGTTGAGCCCTTCCTCCCGTTCGTGGCGGGCTTTCCAGGCTGCGAGTCTCGCGTCGCTGTCGAAGATGCGCTGTAGCGGTTCGGGCTTGCGCGCCATGGCGGGGGAGTCAGCGGTCGAGGATCCTTCGCCGGTGCCGCGCAGTCGGCGGCCGGTGCCCCGCAGTTGGAAACAGGGGAGGAACACGATTGGACATCATTCTGGTCTCCGGCGCCACCTCGCGGGCGCGCACGATCACGCTCGACTGGCGGCACTGGACGGTCGGCTCGCTGTCGTTGGTGGTGATGTTCATCGCCTTCACGTTCCTGTTCAACTTCGTCACCCTGCGCTACGCGGCGGCGATCCAGCACCCCTGGCTGCAGGCCATCGTGCTGGCCGACCAGCGCGCCGAGGCGGTGCGGGCCCAGCAGGTGCTGCAGGGCCACCTGAACGCCATGGCGGTGCGGATGGGCGAGCTGCAGGCGAAGATGCTGCGCCTGGATGGCCTGGGCGACCGGCTCGCCCGCCTGGCCGGGTTGAAGCCGCAGGACATGCCGGCCCTGCAGCCCGGGTCGACGCCCGGCCGCGGCGGGGCGGAATCGGCGCTGCCGTCGCGCCAGCTGTCGGTCGACGAGTTCGGCGCGCTGCTGGCGAAGCTCGCGCGGCAGATCGACGATCGGTCCGACCAGCTGGGCGTGCTCGAGGCGCTGCTGGTCCAGGATTCGGCCAGCCGGAAGTTCCTGCCGACGCTGTCGCCGGTCAGCGACGGCTGGTATTCGTCCAACTTCGGCTACCGGATCGATCCCTTCTCCGGCCTGCAGTCGTTCCACGAGGGCATCGACTTCCCGGCCGAGCCCGGCACCCCCGTCGTCGCGGCCGCCAGCGGCAAGGTCGTCGAGGCGGGGTGGCACCCCCAGTATGGTAAAATGATCGAGATCGATCACGGCAACGGGCTGCTCTCCCGGTACGCCCATGCATCCGAGCTGCTGATCCAGGACGGTGCGTTGGTCGTCCGCGGCCAGCAGATCGCGACGGTCGGCTCGACCGGCCGCTCGACCGGCCCTCACCTGCACTTCGAGGTTCGGCTGAACGGTGTCCCACAGAATCCGGCGCGGTTCCTGCAAACTCCAGGCTGACGACCCGAGCGATTCGCACTCGATCGACGCGGGAACAGGGGTGAGGCGGTCCTCACCCCTTGTTTTTTGCCTCGGCGGCGACAACAAAGAGCCTTTATGATCTCCAACATCCTCACGCGCATCTTCGGCAGCCGGAACGAACGCCTGCTCAAGCAGTACGGGCAGACGGTCAAGGCGATCAATGCGCTCGAGCCCGCGATCTCCGCGCTGGCGGACGACGAGCTGAAGGCCAAGACCGCCGAGTTCCGGCAGCGGATCGCCAACGGCGAGACGCTCGACGCGCTGCTGCCCGAGGCCTTCGCGGTGGTCCGCGAGGCGGCGAAGCGCGCGCTGCAGATGCGCCACTTCGACGTCCAGCTCATCGGCGGGATGGCGCTGCACAACGGCAAGATCTCCGAGATGCGCACCGGAGAGGGCAAGACGCTGGTGGCGACGCTGCCGGCGTACCTCAACGCGCTCGCCGGCAAGGGTGTCCACGTGGTCACCGTCAACGACTACCTGGCGCAGCGCGACGCCGACTGGATGGGGCGGATCTACCGTTTCCTCGGCCTCACCGTCGGCGTGAACCTGTCGCAGATGGACCACGCCGCCAAGCAGGTCGCGTACGCCGCCGACATCACCTACGGCACCAACAACGAGTACGGCTTCGACTACCTGCGCGACAACATGGTGTTCGAGGTCGGGCAGCGCGTGCAGCGCGGGCTCAACTACGCGATCGTCGACGAGGTTGACTCGATCCTGATCGACGAGGCACGCACGCCGCTCATCATCTCGGGCCAGTCCGAGGACAACGTCGAGCTGTACTACCGGCTGAACGAGCTGGTGCCCAAGCTCGTCCGGCAGGCGGACGAGAAGGGCGACGGCGACTTCTGGGTCGACGAGAAGGCGCATTCGGTGCTCCTGTCCGAGGCCGGCCACGAACACGCCGAGGAGATCCTCTCCGGGGCGGGCCTGCTGGCGGCCGGGTCGAGCCTGTACGACGCGCACAACATCGCGCTGATGCACCACCTGTACGCGGCATTGCGGGCCCACGCGCTCTATCACCGCGACCAGCACTACGTGGTCCAGAACGGCGAGGTCATCATCGTCGACGAGTTCACCGGGCGGCTGATGTCCGGGCGGCGGTGGTCCGAGGGACTGCACCAGGCGGTCGAGGCGAAGGAGGGCGTGCCGATCCAGCGCGAGAACCAGACGCTGGCGTCGATCACCTTCCAGAACTACTTCCGGATGTACGCCAAGCTCGCCGGCATGACCGGCACCGCGGACACCGAGGCGTTCGAGTTCCAGCAGATCTACCACCTCGAGACCGTCGTCATCCCGACCAACCTGCCGATGGTGCGCAAGGACGAGAACGACCAGGTGTTCCGGACCTTCCAGGAGAAGGTCGACGCCATCGTCGCCGACGTCAAGGACTGCTACGCCCGTGGCCAGCCGGTGCTGGTCGGCACGACGTCGATCGAGAATTCCGAGCTCCTGTCGATGTACTTCGACCGCGAGAAGCTGCCGCACCAGGTGCTCAATGCCAAGCAGCACGCGCGCGAGGCCGAGATCGTCGCCCAGGCGGGCAAGCCCAAGTCGATCACCATCGCCACCAACATGGCCGGCCGCGGCACCGACATCGTCCTCGGCGGCAGCCTCGAGCCGCTGATCCTGAAGCTCCGCGACGACGAGACGCTGCTGCCGACCGAGAAGGAACGCGAGATCGAGAAGCTGCGCGCCGAGTGGAAAGTGCGGCACGAGGCGGTGGTCGCCGCGGGAGGCCTGCACATCGTCGGCACCGAGCGGCACGAATCGCGGCGGATCGACAACCAGCTGCGCGGCCGCTCCGGCCGGCAGGGCGACCCCGGCTCGTCCCGCTTCTACCTGTCGCTCGAGGACCCGCTGCTGCGCATCTTCGGCGGCGAGCGCCTGGGCGTCATCATGCAGAAGCTGAAGATGCCCGAGGGCGAGCCGATCGAGCATCCGATCGTCAACCGGTCGATCGAGAAGGCGCAGCACCGCGTCGAGTCGCGCAACTTCGACATCCGCAAGCAGCTGCTGGAGTACGACGACGTCGCCAACGACCAGCGGCGGGTGATCTACCAGCAGCGCAACGAGCTGCTCGAGGCCACCGACATCTCCGAGACCGTCCGCAACATGATCGGCAGCCTGCTCGACGAGCACGGCCGCCGCTTCGTCCCGCCGGAATCGATGGAGGAGCAGTGGGACCTGCCGGGCCTCGAGGCGGCGCTCGCCGCGGACTTCCAGCTGTCGATGCCGGTGGCGGAGTGGGCGAAGGCCGATCACGACCTCACCGACGAGGGCATCCGGGAGCGGATCGTCCGCGCCGGCAAGGAGCAGTACGCCGCCAAGGAGGCGCAGGTCGGCCCCGAACTGATGCGCCAGTTCGAGCGCGGGCTGATGCTGCAGACGCTGGACCAGCAGTGGCGCGACCACCTGTCGAACCTCGATCACCTGCGCCAGGGGATCCACCTGCGCGGCTACGCGCAGAAGAACCCGAAGCAGGAGTACAAGCGCGAGTCCTTCGAGCTGTTCTCCGACATGCTCGACCGGATCAAGCAGGACGTCGTCCGCGTCGTCCTCACCGTCCAGGTGCGCTCCGAGCAGGACGTCCAGGCCGTCGAGGAAGCGCCGGCGGTCAGCAACGTCCAGTACCAGCACGCCGACTACGACGAGGCGCTGGGCGCGGCCGTCGAGGCGGCGAAGCCGCCGCCCCCGCCGCCGCAGGCGCCGTTCGTCCGCGGCGGCGACAAGGTCGGCCGCAACGATCCGTGCCCCTGCGGCTCCGGCAAGAAGTACAAGCAGTGCCACGGCCGCCTCTGACGAGGACGCCATGCCCGTCCGTTACACCCCGCCGGCGCCCGCCGACCTGCTGCCCGTAACCGGCGTGACGCTGGGCGCCGCGGCGGCCCGCATCAAGAACTGGCAGCGCGACGACCTCCTGCTCGCCGTGTTCGAGCCCGGGTCGGTCGCCGCCGGCGTGTTCACCCAGAACCGCTTCTGCGCGGCGCCGGTGACCCTCTGCCGGCGTCACCTCGGCACCGCCGGCGGCCGCGGCGCGCCGGTGCGCGCACTGGTGGTCAACGCGGGCAACGCCAACGCCGGGACCGGCGAGCCCGGCATCGCGGCGGCCGAGAATACCTGCGCTGCGGTCGCCAGCATGCTGGGCTGCACCATCGCCGAGGTGCTGCCGTTTTCCACCGGCGTCATCATGGAGCCGCTGCCGCTGGCGAAGATCATCGCCGCGCTGCCGGCGGCGCGCGCCGACCTCGCCGCCGACCATTGGTTCCGCGGCGTGTCGGCGATCATGACCACCGACACCGTGCCCAAGGGTGCGTCGCGGCGCGTCGCCGTCGACGGCGTGCCGGTCACCGTCACCGGCATCGCCAAGGGCGCCGGGATGATCCACCCGAACATGGCGACGATGCTGTCGTTCATCGCCACCGACGCGCCGCTCGCCGCCGACCTGCTGCCGCGGCTCGCGCGCGAGGTGGCCGATCTCTCGTTCAACTGCGCGACCGTCGACGGCGACACGTCGACCAACGACAGCTTCGTCGTCGTGGCGACGGGAAAGGCGCCGCTCGCACCGATCGGCCGGCGCGACGATCCGCGGCTGGCCCCGCTCTTCGACGCGCTGCTGGCGGTGGCGACCGAGCTGGCCCAGGCGCTGGTGCGCGACGGCGAAGGGGCCACCAAGTTCATCGCCGTGCGCGTCGACGGCGGCCGGGATGCCGCCGAGTGCCGGCGGATCGCGCTCGCGATCGCACACTCGCCGCTGGTGAAGACCGCATTCTTCGCCTCCGATCCGAACCTCGGCCGGATCGTCTGCGCCATCGGCAACGGCGCCGGGCCCGACCTCGACCCCGCGCAGGTCTCGTTCTGGCTCGACGACGTGCTGGTCGTCGACCGTGGCGGCCGCGCGGCGACCTACCGCGAGGAGGACGGCCAGCGGGTGATGAAGGGTGAAGAGATCACCGTCCGCGTGGCGCTGGGCCGCGGCGCGGCGACGGCGACGGTCTGGACCTGCGACTTCTCGCACGACTACGTGTCGATCAACGCCGACTACCGCAGCTGACGACGGCGATGCTGCCCTTCGCCGACCTGGCCAAGCTCCTGGCCCGCGCCGAAGGCGTGCTGGCGCGGCTGGAGGCGGTGTTCCCGCCGCCGCCGCCGGCGCCCGACTGGACCGCGACGGCGTTCCGCTGGCGCAAGCGCGGCGGCCGCGGTGCGTTGCAGGCGGTCGCGCACCCGCACGGCATCGACCTCGACGCGCTGGTCGCCATCGACGAGCAGAAGGCAGCGATCGATGCCAACACCCGGCAGTTCGTCGCCGGATTGCCGGCCAACAACGTCCTGCTGACCGGCTCGCGCGGCACCGGGAAGTCGTCGCTGGTCAAGGCGATGCTCGTCCGCTACGCAGCGCAGGGCCTGCGGGTGATCGAGGTCGACAAGGACGACCTCGTCGACCTGCCGGAGATCGCCGACGCCATCGCCGGCCGGCCGGAGCGCTTCATCGTGTTCTGCGACGACCTCTCGTTCGACGCCGGCGAGCCGGGCTACAAGGCGATGAAGGTGATGCTCGACGGCACGATCGCGGCGCCGGCCGCCAACATCCTGGTCTACGCGACGTCGAACCGGCGCCACCTGCTGCCGGAGTACATGAGCGAGAACCTGGAGACCCGGCACGTCGGCGACGAAGTCCATCCGGGCGAGTCGGTCGAGGAGAAGATCTCCCTGTCCGAGCGGTTCGGGCTGTGGATCTCGTTCTACCCGTTCGCCCAGGACGACTACCTCGCCGCCGTCGACCGCTGGCTGGCGGCGTTCGGCGTCCCCCCGGCCAGGTCCGCACGGGAGACCGACCGGCGGCATCGCGACGCGATCCAGTACGCGCTGCAGCGCGGCTCGCGCAGCGGGCGCGTCGCCTGGCAGTTCGCGCGTGGCCACGCCGGTGCCGCGGCGCTCGCGCGCAAGCCGCGGCGCTGACGCGACCGTCGGCGATGGCCATCGTCCGCGTCGCCGCCGCGGTCGTCCTGCGGCCCGACGGCGCCGTGCTGCTGGCGCAGCGGCCCGCGGGCAAGGCCTACGCCGGGTACTGGGAGTTCCCCGGCGGGAAGCTCGAACCCGGCGAGTCGCCGCGGCAGGCGCTGGTGCGCGAACTGCACGAGGAACTCGGGCTCGGTGTCGTCGACGCGGCGCCGTGGTTCGTCCAGGATTTCGTCTATCCGCACGCGCACGTGGAGCTCAACTTCTTCCGCGTGTTCGCGTGGGACGGCGAGCCCGCCGGCCACGACGGGCAGGCGTTCCGCTGGCAGCTGCCGGGGCGATTCGACGTCGCGCCGCTGCTGCCGGCCAACACCCGCGTGCTGCGCGCGCTGCTGCTGCCGACGATCTATCCCCATCGCACCACGGCGACCGGCCGACCCGTGGACCCGCCGCCCGGCGCGCTGTGCCGGACCGCGGCCGACGTCGCCCGCGCCGCGGCGCTGGGCCTGGATTTCGCTGTGCTGGGACCGGTGCTTCCCTCCGCTGCCGAGCCGGGCGTGCCGGCACTGGGCTGGGACGGCTTCGCCTCGGCAGTCGCCGGCGCGCAGTTGCCGGTATTCGCGTATGGCGGCCTCGGGCGCGGGATGGAGGCGCAGGCGATCGCCCGCGGGGCGCATGGCATCGCGCTGCCCGCCGGCGACGGGTGACGGCACCCGCAGCCGGGACGCCGCGCCGGACGCCGCGGCTCGCCCCGGCCGCCGGCTCAGCGTGAGCCGGCGTCGGCGGGATCGGCGCCGGTCGGTTCCCCGGCCGGCTCGTCGGTGACGGGAATCCGGTATGCCTCGGACGCCCAGGCGCCCAGGTCGATGAGCTTGCAGCGTTCGGAGCAGAACGGGCGGAATTTCGCCGCCGCGTCCCAGACGACGGGGGCGCCGCACTGTGGGCAGGCAACGGTGCGCGGAGGGCTCACCGGCGGGCCCCGCTCGCCCACCCGGCCTGCCGTCCGCGCGCGGCCCGGATCACAGGTTGCAGAACGTCAGGTCGAACTCGATGTCGGCCGGCGACACCGAGCCGCGGTCGGCGCCGTCGACGCCGATGAAGCGGATGTTGAGCGCGTACTTGTTGGCGCTGATCTCGGGCACGCAGGCGAGGTCGCGGCGCAGCGTCAGCCGGAGCAGCTGGGCGACCTTCGACGTCGTCAGCATCAGCTGGAACACGCCGTGATACGCCGTCTGCCGCGTCGCCCGGCCGCTGTCGCGCAGCAGGCGCAGGATGATCGCAAGCCCGTTGCGGACCGGCAGGAACGGCGCGATCCACGCCTCGAGGTCGCGCTGGCGCAGCCCGGGCTCGAGATGCAGCCAGTAGTGATACGCGGGCAGGTCGAACTCGCAGACGCCGCCGGGGATCGCCGCGCGCTGCTTGATGGTCATCAGCCACTCGTTGTCGCGCAGGTGCTGGCCCACCTTCCCGGTGTGCGCGAGCAGTTCGGCCGCCGCTCGGTCGATCTCGGCCAGCAGCGGCTCGAGCACGCGCGTCTCGATCGCGGGATTGCTGCGCAGCGGCGCCAGCAGCTGCTTCTGCCGCTCGAGTTCCTGCAGGATGTCGGTCTTGAGGTCGGCGCGCGCCGCGACGTCGGTGATCTCGAACAGGGAGAGCAGCGCCGCGTGGTGGTCCTCCTCGGCGCCCCGGGCGGAAAAATACTCGACGCGGCGGTAGAGGTCCTCGAGCCGCATCAGCGTGCGGACGCGCTCGTTCAGAGGGTGCTCGTAGCGGATCACGACGGCGAATCCGGTGGCAGGTAGATCAGTTCGCCATTCTGCACCATGTCGCGGCAGGGAATAAGCCCATGTGCGCTAATTCGCCGCGGCGCCGGCGAGTTCGCGGTACCGCCGGTCGAGCAACGCCACCTGCGGCGGCAACCCGTCGATCGGGCCCGAGTTGTCGACGACGTCGTCGGCGGCGGCGAGCCGCGTGGCGCGCGACACCTGCGTCGCCATGATCGCCTGCACCTCGGCGGCGGCGAGGCCGCTGCGGGCGACGACGCGCCGGATCTGCTCGGCCTCCGGGCAGTCGACGACCAGGACCCGCGCCACCAGACGACGCAACCCACCACGCTCGATCAGCAACGGGACGACGAGCAGGCCGTAGGGCGCCTGCCAGGTGGTGATTTCCGCCCATGCGGCGGCGGCGATCAGCGGGTGGAGCAGCGCCTCCAGCCGGGTGCGCGCGGCGGGGTCGGCAAACACCTGCCGGCGCAAAGCAGCGCGGTCGAGCGCACCGTCGGCGCGGAAGACCGCGTGGTCCCAGGCTTCGCGCAGCGCGCGGTGGCCGGCGGCACCCGGCTCGCACAGCGCGTGCGCGAGGCGATCGGTGTCGGTGACCGGGGCGCCGAGGGCGGCAAACGCCGCGGCGACCGCCGACTTGCCGCTGCCGATGCCGCCGGTGACGCCGACGACGAGCGGCGCCGCGAGCGGCTGCGGTCCCGCGTTCCGGCCCTGGTCGGCGGCGCTCGCCGCGGGGTTCATGGCAGCACGAACCGGGACAGCTCGCGGCCGTAGAACAGGGCGATTCCGCCGGCGATGGCGAGGTACGGGCCGAACGCGATCGGGACGTTGTGGTCGCGCCCCTTGAAGACGAGGAGCCCGATGCCGATCACGGCGCCGACGACCGACGACAGCAGGACGATCAGCGGCAGCATCTGCCAGCCGAGCCAGGCGCCGAGTGCGGCCAGCAGCTTGAAGTCGCCGTGCCCCATCCCTTCCTTGCCGCGGATCAGCTTGAACAGCCAGTAGATCGTCCACAGCGACAGGTAGCCGGCGATGGCGCCGATGACGGCGTCGGGCAGCGGCGCGAACCGTCCCGAGAGGTTGAGCGCGAGCCCGGCCCACAGCAGCGGCAGCGTGATGTCGTCGGGCAGCAACTGGGTGTCGAAGTCGATGAAGGTGAGCGCGAGCAGCGCCCACAGGAAGGCGGCGGCAGCGAGGCCGTCGACCGTCGCTCCGTAGCGGAGGTACGCCGCCAGCGTGACCAGACCACCAATGAGTTCGACCACCGGGTAGCGCGCCGAGATCGGCGCCGCGCAGCCCTTGCACCGGCCGCGCAGCAGCAGCCACGACACCACCGGGATGTTCTCCAGCGCGCCGATCGCGCGCCCGCAGGCGGGGCACGCCGACCGCGGGACGACGAGGTTGTAGCGGGGCCCCTCGGGCGGCGCCGCGCCGGCGAGCTCGGCACAGTCGCTCTTCCAGCGCCGGTCGAGCATCTTCGGCAGCCGGTGGATGACGACGTTGAGGAAGCTGCCGACGCACAGCCCGCCGAGCGCGGCGAAGATGCCGTAAAGCGCGGTCTCGGTCATCTCAGATGCTGTGAACAGGTCTGCTGCGCCGGCGGCTTGCCGTGTTGCCCACGCGCTCGTTCCTCGCCCATCTGCCGATGAACAGCCTCTCAGACCACGGCGCCGAGCTTGAAGATCGGCAGGTACATGGCGACCACCAGCCCGCCGATGACTACGCCGAGGAACACGATGATGATCGGCTCCAGCAGGCTCGACAGCGCGGCGACGGCGTCGTCCACCTCGCGCTCGTAGAAGTCGGCGACGCGGGACAGCATGCCGTCGAGCGAGCCCGACTCCTCGCCGATCTGCGTCATCTGCAGCACCATGTTCGGGAACAGGCCGGTGTTGGTCATCGAGTTGGTGAGGCTGGTGCCGGTGCTGACCTCGGTCTGGATCCGCTTGGTGCCGGCCGCGTAGACCGCGTTGCCGGCGGCGCCGGCGACCGCGTCGAGCGATTCGACCAGCGGGACGCCGGCGGCGAACATCGTCGACAGCGTCCGCGTCCAGCGGGCGATCGTCGCCTTCTCGAGGATCGCCCCGACGATCGGCAGGCGCAGCGAGAGCCGGTCGACCGCGTAGCGCAGCGCCGCCGAGCGCTTGATCCCCACGGTGATCACCGTGATCAACCCCGCGATGGCGAGGAATGCGAGCCACCAGTAGGAGACGACGAAGTCGGAGAGCGCGATGACGAACAGCGTCGGCCCCGGGAGGTCGGCGCCGAAGCTCTTGAACACGTTCTTGAACGCCGGGATGACCCACAGCATGATCACCCATACGACGACGATCGCGACGACGATCACCGACATCGGGTAGAACATCGCGGACTTGATCTTCGCCTTGATGGCGAGGATCTTCTCCTTGTAGGTGGCGAGCCGCTCGAGGATCGCGTCGAGCATGCCGGCGGTCTCGCCGGCGTTGATGAGGTTGCAGTAGAGGTTGTCGAAGTGCTCCGGGTACTGGCGGAAGGCCTGCGACAGGCTCGACCCCGTCTCGACCTTCGCCTTGATGTCCATCATCAGCCGCGAGAAGCGCGCGTTGCCGTGGCCGCGGGCGACGATCTCGAACGACTGCAGCAGCGGCACGCCGGACTTCAGCATCGTCGCGAGCTGGCGGGTGAAGAACGTGATGTCCTTCTCGTTGATCGCCCGCCCGCCGCGGAACGTCTGCCGCTTGATCTTGGTGACGCGGATGCCCTGCCGCCGCAGGCCGGTGGTGACGACGGTCTCCGACGCGGCCTTGACCTCGCCGCGCACCTGGCGGCCGTTGCGGTCGGTGCCCTCCCACAGGTAGGTGTGCTCCTTCACCCTGACGTCGGGGCGCGAGCGGGTGGTTGCAGTGGCCATCGTCAACCTCTCATTCGTTGGTCACCGCCTCGATTTCCTCGAGGGAGGTGATGCCGGCGCGCACCTTCAGCAGGCCGGACTGGCGCAGGTCGCGCACGCCTTCGCGCGCCGCCAGCTCGGCGATGTCGATCGCGTTGCCGCCGCGCATGATGAGCTGCCGCATGTCGTCGCTGATCGGCAGCACCTGGTAGATGCCGACGCGGCCCTTGTAGCCCGTGCCGCGGCAGTGGTCGCAGCCCACCGGACCGTAGGGCTGCCAGGTCCCGTCGATGTCCTCCTCGCGGAATCCCGCGCGGATCAGCGCCTCGGGCGGGATGTCCTCGGGCTTCTTGCACTGCGGGCAGAGCTTGCGACCCAGCCGCTGGGCCGTGATCATGATCACCGACGAGGCGACGTTGAACGGCGCCACGCCCATGTTGAGCATCCGCGTGAGCGTCGTCGGCGCGTCGTTGGTGTGCAGCGTCGAGAGCACCAGGTGGCCGGTCTGCGCCGCCTTGATGGCGATGTCCGCGGTCTCGAGGTCGCGGATCTCGCCGACCATGATGATGTCCGGGTCCTGGCGCAGGAACGCGCGCAGCGCGGTGGCGAAGGTGAGGCCCGCCTTCTCGTTGACGTTGACCTGGTTGATCCCGGGCAGCTGGATTTCGGCCGGATCCTCGGCCGTCGAGATGTTGATGCCGGGCTGGTTCAGGATGTTGAGGCAGGTGTAGAGCGAGACGGTCTTCCCGCTTCCCGTCGGCCCGGTGACCAGGATCATCCCGTAGGGCCTGCCGATGGCCTTGAGGAGCGCCTGCTGCTGCTCGGGCTCGTAGCCCAGCGCCTCGATCCCGAGCTTGACGCCGGCCGAGTCGAGGATCCGCATCACGATCTTCTCGCCGTAGAGCGTCGGCAGCGTGGAGACGCGGAAGTCGATCGCCTTGGTCTTCGACAGCACGAGCTTCATCCGGCCGTCCTGCGGCACCCGCTTCTCGGCGATGTCGAGCTTCGAGATCACCTTGATCCGCGAGGAGACCTTGTCCTTGATGGCGAGCGGCGGCTGCGCGACCTCCATCAGCACGCCGTCGAGGCGGTAGCGGATCCGGTAGAACCGCTCGTAGGGCTCGAAGTGGATGTCGGAGACGCCGGCGGAGATCGCGTCGAGCAGGATCTTCTGGATGTACTTGACGACCGGGGCGTCCTCGACCTCGGCGCTCTCCTCCTCCGAGATCGGGCCGGGGCCGCCGTCCTGGAGCGTGACCTCCAGGTCCTCCATGTTGGCGACGTCCTTGAGGTTCGCGCCGCTGGCCTCGACGAGCTTGGCGATCGCCGACGACAGCTTGTCGTCCTCGACGACGACGGGCTCGACGACCAGGTTGGTCTTGAACCGGACCTCCTCGAGCGCCTGGAGGTTGGCCGGATCGGACGTGGCGACGTAGACCCGGTTGCCGCGTTTGGACAGCGGCAGGACCCGCCGCGATTGTGCGATCTTGAGGTC